>Ga0316229_1001780_pt1 | contig 20571 bp, 13 predicted proteins | sample TBH18023metaG_FD_206011 | JGI IMG/M metagenome (GOLD analysis project Ga0316229, IMG submission 206011) | Freshwater microbial communities from Trout Bog Lake, Wisconsin, USA - TBH18023 | ecosystem: Environmental > Aquatic > Freshwater > Lake > Hypolimnion/Profundal zone | place: USA: Wisconsin... | reverse complement strand
AGTCGGCGATCATGACCTGCGGATTCTTTTGGTCGAGGACAACGTCGACACCGTGCGAATTCTGAGCCGCTTGCTGGAGCGGGCCGGGTGCAAGGTCACCACCGCCCAGAGCGTGAGCGCCGCCTTGACGGCAGCGCAAGAAGTGCGGGAAAGCGAGGAGAAATTCGACCTTCTCATCAGTGACTTGGGCCTGCCCGATGGCGATGGCAGAGACATCATGCGGGAGTTGCACGACCGCGACGGCCTTTCCGGCATTGCCATCAGTGGCTACGGCATGGAGGAAGATATTGAAAAAAGCCATGCCGCTGGATTTAGCGAGCATCTCACCAAGCCGATCCAAATTCAGGAGCTTCAGGATGCCATATCCGCCGTGGTGGGCAGCGAGACCACCTGAACGGTTGCAACCCGGCCATCCAAAAGGTCGCGTTCGCCGGTTCGTGATTGAGAGAAAGACTCGGGCTTGGTGGCCGAAAAAATGAGGGTTTACCGAAGATCGATCAATCTGTCCGCCCCTTTTGTATTTCCTGTCGGGGATCGGATGAATTCTGAGGGGCCGAAAAGTTCGCCGCAATAGGCCGGAGCATTCCCTCAGTAAACTCTGAGGAAACGGACTTCCGGAGCTTTGCTGGAAAAAAGGATGAAAAAGGGTAAAGATTAAGAGATTGCCCCTTTGATTTATAGGGGATACCATTATTCTCCATAAACTGCAGGGCGAGCGAACTTGGAGATAGTAGAAAATTTCCAAGCAGCTTCCCCATCCTTCGGTCCTACTACCTAGATTCAGGAAAAACCCATGGATGCTCCGAAATTGTGGCCCAACATTGCCCCAAAAAATTTGGCAATGGCTTTCGCGGTAATCACCGTGGCTCTGGTGGGAGCGGGTTTCTGGTATTACCAAGCGCAGGCCAAGGCAATCCACCAGAACAGTTACGAGACTATTGCCGCCATTTCCAAGATGAAGGTTGGGCAGATCGTCCAATGGCAAAAGGAACGCCTCATAGATGTTACGAGGGAAGCCCACAGCCCGACTTTGATAAGAGGGCTTGGGATGATCGCGAGGAATGCCGAAACGCCTGAAATCCGGGATCAAGTGCGGGAAATCCTGAAGCTTTCAAAGAAACAAGACGAGTATTCCAACATCATCGCGCTTTCACCCTCCGGGCAGGTTCTCTTCAGCACGAGTGACGGCCCCGTCTCGATAGACACGGCCACTCAGCGGGCGGTCGAGGCGGCCCGCGCCAACCCAAGTGGCGTAATCTCCGACTTCTTTCGCACTTCCGAGGGTGAGGTGGATATCGACGCCGTTGCAGCAGCCCGGGACGCAGGGGGAAGCGTGCTGGGATTCATCGTTTTTCGGTGCCGGGCAGCCATCTACCTCTACCCGCTGATCCAGTCATGGCCTATGCCCAGTCGCAGTGCCGAGACGCTTCTTGTCGAGCGGGAGGGGGAGGACGTGGTTTTCCTCAATGAACTGCGCCATCGCTCCAAGACCGGTTTGTCCTTTCGCCATTCATTAAAACAAGCGGATATGCCCGCAGTGCAAGCGGTCTTGGGACGGCACGGCATGTTCGACGGCAAAGATTACCGTAACGTGAAGGTGTTGGCTGATCTTTCCCCCATCCCCGGAACGCCTTGGTTTATGGTGGCCAAAGTGGATGCAGCCGAAATCATGGCCGAAGCGGATTACCGAGCCTACGGTATCAGCGTCATCGTCGGGGCGTTCATTCTGCTGGGCGCAGCCTCAACGGCCCATGCTTATCGGCGGTTGCAGGTGGATCATTTGCGGGAAGTCGTTGAGTTGGAGCGCCAACAACGGGAGGTTCTACATAAAAGCGAGCAAGACTATCGCAGGTTGTTTGAGGGGATGCTTGAGGGCTTCGCCCTGCATGAGATTGTTTGTGACGAATCCGGCAAACCCGTGGACTATCGCTTCCTCTCCGTCAACCCAGCCTTCGAGCGCATAACCGGCCTGAGCGCGAAGAATCTAGTCGGTCGCACTGTCCTGGATGTCATGCCCGAAACTGAGATGGTGTGGATTGAGCGATATGGCCGCGTTGCGTTGACCGGCGAGCCGGATCATTTCGAGGAATACAACCACCCCTTGAAGCGGCATTTCAAAATTGAGGCTTTCAGCCCGCAGATCGGCCAGTTTGTCGTCGTGTTTGAGGACATTACCAAGCGCAAGCAGTCGGAAGTACGCCTGCGTTTGCAAAGCGGCGCTCTCGAAGCCGCAGCGAACGCCATTGTCATCACCGACAGCAAAGGCGTGATTCAATGGGCCAACGCCGCCTTTACAAGCTACACCGGCTACAGCGTGGCGGAAGCCATCGGCAAAACGCCCAGTCTGCTCAAGTCGGGCAAACAAGATCCAGCGTTCTACCAGAATTTGTGGAAAACGATTCTCGCCGGTGAGGTTTGGCATGGCGAAATGATCAACCGACGGAAGGATGGCAGTCATTATCCAGAGGAAATGACCATCACCCCGATGAAGGACAAGCAGGGCGAGGTCACGCACTTTATTGCTGTCAAAAACGACATCAGCGAGCGCAAGCAGGCAGAGGGGACGCTTCGTGCGAGTGAGGAACGGTATCGGTCTATTCTCAACGCCTCTCCTGACGCCATTTTCATAACGGACATGAAAGACGGTCGCCATCTCATGGTTTCGCCTGGGGCTGTGGCGATGTTCGGCTGCGACAGTGAGCAGGATATGGTGGGGGCTTTGTTCACCGATTTCATCGTTCCCGAGGATCGTGAGCGCATAGCGTCCAATGTTGCCCTCACACTTCAAGGCAAGTTTCAAGGACTGGTTGAATACCGTGCAATGCGTGCGGACGGAAGCACCTTTGACATGGAGGCAAACGGGGAAATGATTCGGGACGCAGAGGGGTTCCCTACTCAAATGGTAGCCATCGTCCGCGATATAACCGAGCGCAAGCAAATGCAGGAGGATATGCTGCGAACCCATCGCATCGAAAGCATCGGCAGACTGGCTGCGGGCGTCGCGCACGATCTCAACAACATTCTCACTCCCATCATCCTCTCCGCCGAAATGCTGCGCCAGGTGAAGGAATCCGAGACCCGCGAATCCATTATCGAAACCATCGAGGAATGCGCTCAGCGCGGGGCCAACGTCGTCAACCAGGTGCTCACCTTTGGCCGTGGCGCAAAAGGGGAGCGCACTACGCTGCAATTAAATCGTATCGGCCATGAGATAGTAAAAGTGATCCGCGAGACATTTCCAAAAAACATCGCCATCATAAACTCGATCCCTTCCGACCTTTGGCCGGTCAAAGCCGACTCCACGCAGATTCATCAGATATTACTCAACCTCTGCATCAACGCCCGTGATGCCATGCCGGAGGGAGGGTCATTGCTCATCACGGGAGAAAACGTAGAGATCGATGAAAACTTCGCTGCCATGGTGCCCGATGCAAGGCCAGAGGACTATGCCATGGTTTCGATATCCGATAGCGGCAGCGGCATCCCAAGCGAGATCATCGGCAAGATATTCGACCCATTTTTCACGACCAAAGAAATAGGCAAAGGCACAGGTCTCGGCCTTTCCACCGTCATCGGCATCGTGCGCAGCCACGGCGGATTTGTCACCGTTAAATCCGGCGTGGATCGCGGCAGCAATTTCAAAGTATTCCTTCCCCGCGAAGCGGATGGCACGTTGGAGCAGGAGCCATTGGTCCCCGTGAAAATGTTACAGGGCGAGGGTGAGACGATTCTTCTGGTTGATGACGAGATGTGCATTGCCAAGATGACTTCGGCGGTTCTCGAAAATAATGGGTATAAAGTCCTCGCAGCCGCAGAGGGGACTGATGCGCTTGCCCTTTATGGGGAACACGCAAACGTGATTAAAGTAGTGCTCACTGATGTGATGATGCCGGGGATGGACGGATTGAAGCTCACGCGGGCATTGAAAGAGATCAACCCGCTGGTGAAGGTCATCGCATCCACGGGGCAGGCTACGGAATCCCGCCAAGCCGAACTGCAGGCGCTGGGCGTAAATGTGATCCTGCACAAGCCCTACGATGCCAAGAAGCTGCTAAAAGCCCTGCACGAGGCGATCCATGCGGAGGGTGCGTAACCCCAAACCAGCTCATTTCGTAAACAGGCAGCCAAGGGCACCTAGGTCGAATTTGCCTATTTACGAAATCCTGGAGCTTTCAAAAACGTGGGGGCGAAACGGAGAGGCGAGAGAGGTTTCGCGTTTTTTCGTCAAAACGAAGCTCGTTTTCTCACTCAATTCTGGCGGTTGACCTCTCCCGTAGGGAGAGGAGAGAGGGGCGGATTTTTGGGTTTCGCCCCGCTAAGGCTCTTGTTTACTTGGTTCAAGAGCGAATGCTTGCGGAAACTGAGACCGCCTGATAATCTGCCCGTTGGCTTTTCACGAATGGAAAGCCGGTTTCGCGGTGTGCAGAAAATGGCGACCCTAACGGGATTCGAACCCGTGTCACCGCCGTGAAAGGGCGGTGTCCTAACCGCTGGACGATAGGGTCATCAGAAGCGGGCGGTGAATATGCAGGCATGTCGCCTTTCCTGCAAGCGTATTTTCATCCAAAAATGAACACCCCCACCTCATACGGGCTGGATTTCTGAATAAGCGTGCTTTTCCTCCGAAACAATCGCGCTATTCTCCTTTTCCAACCTCACCGCTCCTTCCATGCTAACGCACCCAATTTCCAACGATTCCATCCTCACAGCTCTGAACTGGCGCTACGCCACCAAGAAATTCGATGCCACCCGAAAAATCTCCCCCACGGACTGGCAGGTGCTCGAACAAGCGCTGGTGCTCTCGCCTTCGTCCTTCGGCCTCCAGCCTTGGAAATTCTTTGTTATCACCGACCAAGCCACCAAGGAAGCGCTCGTGCCGTTTTCTTGGGGACAACAGCAGGTGGCGGATTGCTCCCATCTAGTTGTGTTCACGCACCGCAAGGAGATCACCCCGGAATATCTGGACCGCTTTTTGCAGCGCATCGTCGAAGTGCGTGGAGTGACGATAGAAGCACTTTCGGGGTATCGTAGTTTGATGGCGGAGAAAATTTTCAACGGCCCCATGCGGAATCAAGTCGGGGAGTGGAACCGCCTCCAGGCCTACATCGCCTTCGGTAATCTCCTTGCTTGCGCCGCGATGATGGGCATTGACACCTGTCCCATGGAAGGATTCGAACCGGCGAAATACGACGAAATCTTGAACCTTACGGAGCGCGGATTGACCACCAGCGCGGCATGCCCCGTGGGATATCGCGCCGCAAACGACCCCTACGCCACCTATCCCAAAGTCCGTTTCGAGACGAAGGACTTGGTGGAATACATCTAACTCGTAAAACGCCAACCCAGCACCCAAAGCCAGGCGAGCCATGGCAAGCTCAGTGCCGCATTGGCGAGGATTTTTTGGAAACGCCCCGGCGTGTGTTCCGGCAGGCGCGTCCCAGCTAGGATCGTGCCAAATATCGCGCCACAGAGCATCCCCAAACCGTGCGCCATGATGTCCACATGGTCGCCTTCATTGCCCACGCCCAGATAAGCCAGCAGCGCCAATCCAGCAGCCAGCGGCAGAACAATCTCCCGCATCCGAAAAGCTTGCGCGCGCGGAACCCGGCGTGCTTGCAACGCGGCGACAACCTGCCAGCCCGCCAACAGCCCCAGCCCGCCGAAGACCGCCGTGGATGCACCGATGGAAAGATGCCCACCGCCACGGTAACACCACGCGTTGAGCAGATTCCCCGCTGCACCGCTTAAAACCAGCCCCATCCACGTCCACCCACTGCCAAGCAGCGGAAGCAGCGCCCAGGCAAACACCAGCCCCGTAGCGAGATTTGCAAAGAGATGTCCAAAATCGGCGTGAAGCGTGAGCGCGGTGAAAACTCGCCATGCCTCGCCGCGAAGAATGGCATCGGCATCCGCCTCACCAAGGCACATCCAATGCTCGCCACCATACCGCTGCAAACCGAAGAACAGCAACATCGTCCAGGCGAAAAGAAAGAGCGAAAACGGATTCGTCTTGGGCGCGGCACCGGGTGGCGGCGCGAGCAAAGCTGCCTGGCGCTCCGCTTCCAAAGCATCTACCCGTTCCGCCTCAAACTTCACCAACTCCATCGTCGCCGCCTCGGCATCGTCGCCATTTACATAAAGCCCGTAGAGTCCATCTTCTTCAATGATCCAGTAATATCGATCCAGCGCCAGCACCACAAGCCCCCGTTCCTCGGCCTGATCCTGCCGCAGGTAACTGCCGATTTGCACCAGCTCGCGTGGAGATTTTTGAGGCATGTGTTCGGGGGCCGTTCCCACGCGCGATTACAACGAACGCCACGCGCGAAACGAAGCCAGAAAACTATTCGAGAAATCTTGTGGACGCGCCGCCGTCCAGCGATCCAAAAGCGCGACGGGGAAGAACCGCCCACTCTCGATCTCTGCGCGTGGCCACGTAAACGGCCCGTTGTGCTCTGCCCGGTAAATCTGGACAAATTCCCAGCCCGTCTCGCGGCAAGCCGCATGAGCGCCGATCTTCTCAATCGGCGCGCTCACCCCGAGTTCCTCCTGGAGCTCCCGCGCCGCCGTCTCATCGTAATCGCATCCAGCATTCACATGCCCGGCTGCGCTGGAATCCCAGCGGCCAGGATTCGCATCCTTCCAGCGCGAACGCTTCTGGAGAAAAAGATCCCCCTTGGAATTGAAAACCAAAATATGCACCGCCCGGTGCCGCAGCTTCTGCGTATGAACCTCATGGCGGCTTGCCTGGCGGATCACGCGATTCTCCTCATCCACCACATCAAACATTTCGCCATGCACATCCTGCGCCTGCGCGTTGAACTTTTCCGGCGTGGCGTGCGCCTCCACAAACCGGGCAAGCTCCACCCATTGCCGCAGCGAAAGCGCCTCACCGCGCACCGTCTCCACCGTGCCAATTGCTGCGCACAGCGCAGGCCAGTCAAGGTGATGTGCAGCCAGCATATTACGTAACATCTTTCGGCGCTGGGCGAACCCCTCCTTTACCAGTCGGTTAAACAGCCGCCCGTCGCAATCCGGCAATTCTGCGGGATCGCGCGGCGTCAAAACAATCACGCCGCTCTCCACATTCGGCGCGGGCAGAAAAACGCTCCCCGGCAGTGTGCGTAGGTATTCCACCCTCCAGCGTCGCCCGACGATCAACGTGATCGCTCCATACGCCTTCGTTGAAGGTCCGGCGGAAAGCCGTTCCGCCATCTCCTTTTGCAGCGTGAAAACCAAGCGCCCCACCGGCGAAGGATCGGCAGTAAAAGCAAACAACACCTGACTGGAAACGTAGTAGGGGAGATTGCCCAGAACCTTCGTGGGGCCATGGGGAAACAGAGTCCGCAAATCGAACTCCAGCGCGTCTTGGTGCAGCACCTCCACATGCGGCTTATCAGCAAAACGCTCCTTCAAGTATTCTGCGAGCCGCCCGTCCTTTTCAATCAGCGCTACCGAGCGGCAGCGGTCAATGGCGAATTCTGTGAGCGCGCCCAAACCGGGACCAACCTCCACCAGATGCTCCTCGGGCTTGAGATGGAGTTGATCGACAATCCAGGAGGCAACGGATTCGTCATGCAGGAAATTTTGCCCCAGACTCTTGGTAGGCCGGGTTTGCAAAGTCGCCAAAGTATTCTGGAGTGTGGTGCGATTCATCGGATACGGAGCAACCTAAAGGGACGCTGAGCGGGAAGCAAGTTCCGGGGGAGGGGGATTAGTCGCAAAAGAGCACAAAAGTCGCAAAAAGGGGGGAATCTGCTTACGAGACGGCCTTGCTGTTCGCTAATGCTTATGCGCCTGCGTAATCTCCTCCTCCGCAGCCTTCACCGCCTCCGCCGACTGATTGCAGAGCACCATCCCCATCAGCTTCGGCCCCTGATAATACCGCGTCCGAAAACTCCGCTTGGAGCGGTCGCCATCAATCTCATACCGGACCGGTGCCTGGCTGAAATCGCCGACGAAATCGAACCGTAAATCGAACACCGTGCTGGAGTGGCGCGGGAACATTTTAAAGCGCTGCCGTTTCTTGCCTGTCATGTTCGCCCCGGCCACGCGCCCTTGTTCCAGCGTGACATCGCAATGTTCGGTGCGCCGCACACTCCCGAACACCGGGTCAGGATAAAGCGCGAGATCGCCCACGGCGTAGAACCCCTTTTCATCCGTCTCCAAGTAATCGTTAACCGGAACTCCGTTTGGGCTGCCCAGCGGCGTGTTCAATACCAACCCGAGATTCGGTTCCACGCCGTCGGCGATGATCGCCAGTTCCGCCGCAATCCGATTGCCGCTCTTGGTCTGGATATTTCGCAACACCGTCTTCCCCTCAAAACCGTTGAGCGTTTCGTTGAGCAGTGGCACGCCATGGGTAGCGAAATACTCCGTAAGCCACTGGGCCGTCTCGGGATCCAGCCACTTTTGCCAAAGATGGGGAGTGGAGCAAAGGATTTGCACTTTGATCCCGAGCCCTTGCAAAACCGAGGCGGATTCCGCAGCCACAAACCCGCTCCCAATAATAAAAATCTTCTTCTCCGTTGCGATCATTTCCTTCAACGCCAGCACATCCCGCAGATTGCGCAGATGCAAAATCTTGCCCAGATTCGAGCCCGCCACCTGGAGCCGCCGGGACCTGCTTCCCATTGCCAGGCAGCATTTGCGGAACTCAATCACCTGCCCGCTGTTAAGCACCGCGATCTTGCGTTCCAAATTGAGTTGCGTAACGAGCGTCTCCATCCGCATCTCAATCTTATTCTTCTCATACCACTCCGGCGGGTGGCAGTAGAGCTTGGCGAGAGCTTTGGGATCTGATTTTTTTCCCGAGAGCAGGGTAGGGATAAGGAGGGAGCGATGGTAGGGTAGGGCCGACTCATACCCAACCAGAGTAACGGACCCTTTCGAGTCATATTCCCGCAAGGACTCGCACACCGTGGCGCCGCCGATGCCTGCGCCGACAATCAGATAATCGCGCTGGATCATGGTTTGATGCCAAGAAGTGTGCCTCAAATCCTCCCAAGAAGAAAGCGGTTTGTTTAGGTTGTTCCCCTAGATTTTACTTCAAACCCACCGCAATCCGCTTCATCCTCTCCCGTATGAGCTTACAACAACAAATCGACAACGACCTCAAGGAAGCCATGAAGGCCCAGCAGGCCGAACGCCTCGGAGTGCTCCGCATGCTGAAAGCTGCGTTAAAGAACCTCGCCATTGAAAAAGGCGGCCCCAGCGTCCTCTTGGAAGACGCCGACACCACGGCGGTCATCCGTAAACAGGTCAAACAGCGCCAGGACTCCATCGAGAGCTTCACCAAGGGAGGCCGCCCCGAACTGGCCGCCAAGGAACAATCCGAACTCGCCATCCTCACCGCCTATCTTCCCCAGGCAATGACCCCCGAGGCCCTCGCCGCCCTCGTCAAGGAATCCATCGCCGAAGCGGGGGCCACCTCCAAAGCCCAGATGGGTGCGGTCATGGCAATCGCAAAAGAGAAAGCCGCTGGACGTGCCGACGGCAAAGCTTTGAGTATGGAAGTTCAGCGCCAGTTGTCGTAGAATTCAGCATGATCGCAATCATGGTGGCGGCCGGCAGCAGTCGGCGGATGGGATTCGACAAATTGACCGCCGATCTGGCGGGAAAACCCGTGGCGATCCATTCGCTGCTCGCCTATGAAGAGTGCGCCAGCGTGGAGCGCATCGTCCTCGTCACGCGCGAAGAACGCGTCGAGGAATTCGAAGCGTTGGCGCAAGAACACGGCATCACCAAACTCGATTGCGTCGTCCCCGGTGGCGCGGAACGCCATCTCTCCGTCTGGAACGGCTTCCAGGCCGCCCGACCCAAAGCCGAGGACTACGTCGCCGTTCACGACGCCGCCCGCCCGCTCATAACTCCCGCTGCCATCGAGGCGTGTCTGGCAAACGCCCGGCATCACGGAGCCTCCGCCTGCGCCGCCCCCGCCACCGACACCCTTAAGCGGGCCACCGAAGACGGAGCCGTCACCGGCAGCGTCGAGCGCGACCACCTCTGGGCAATGCAAACCCCGCAAATCTTCCTCGCCAGCCTTCTGGAGCGCGCCTACCGGCAAATCCTGCGAATCGAGCAAACCGTCACCGACGAAGTTTCCGCCATGCAACACCTCGGCGTCTCCGTCGTCCTCACCCGCATTGGCGAGCCCAACTTCAAAATCACCCTGCCGCGCGATCTTGACCTCGCCAAGCTGATCCTGGAAAGCCGAAACCCATGAGCGAGACCGCCCGCCTCACAAAACTCCCCAACGGCGTGCGCATCGCCTCGATGGAAATGCCGCACATGAAAACCGTCAGCGTCGGCATCTGGGAAGCTGTCGGTGGACGCCACGAACCGCTCGCCCTCTGCGGCATCTCCCACTTCCTCGAACACCTCATGTTCAAAGGCACCGCGCGCCGCAACGCCCGCAAAATCACGGAAACCGTCGAAGGCCTTGGCGGCTACCTGAACGCCTTCACCACGGAAGATCACACCTGCTACTACGCCAAGGCAGGCGCGGCGCACCTCCCCGTCCTCTGCGATGTCTTGAGCGACATGATCCTCCACTCCCAGTTTGCTCCCGCGGAAATCGAGCGCGAGCGGGACGTCATCCGCGAGGAAATTCTCATGGTTCACGACAATCCCGGCCAATACATCGAGGAACTCCTCTCCGAGGCCCTCTGGCCGGACCACCCCCTTGGCCGCCCTCTCACCGGCACCGCCAAATCCATCGCCGGGCTCACGCGGGAGAAATTCTTCGCCTTCAAAGAAAAACACTACACCGGCAAAACCACCCTCGTCACCGTCGCTGGAGCCGCCGCCCACGAGCGCGTCCTCGAATGCATGGGGCCAGCCTTGGAAACGCTTCCCGCCGGGAACATCCCGCGCTTCGAGAAATCCAACCACGAGCTTTCCGCCAAACGCGGTGGCGTGCGGCGACCTTGGATCAAAACCGCCAAAGAAGACATCGAGCAAACCCACCTCGCGCTCGGCTTCCACGCCTTTGGGCGCAAGGACGAACGGCGATACGCCTTGAAATTATTGAGCGTCATCCTGGGCGAAAACATGAGCTCCCGCCTCTTCCAGAAACTGCGCGAACGCCACGGCATCTGCTATTCCGTGCAAAACAGCGTCGTCTCGCTCGAAGACGCCGGAGCCCTCACCATCTTCGCCGGACTCGAACCGTCCAAGCTGGAAAAAGCGATCTGCCTGACCATGCAGGAACTCGACCGCATCGCCACAAAAGCCCCCTCCCGCGCCGAACTGCGCAAAGCCCAGGATTACACCATCGGCCAAACCGTGATGGGCCTCGAAAGCACCTCCAACCAAATGACCTGGATGGGCGAATCGCTCCTAAGCTTCGGCAAAGTCATCGACCCACACGAAGTCGAGCCGCGTCTCCTGGCCGTCACCCCCGAAGAAGTCCGCACCGTCGCCGAATTCTGCCTGCAGCCCTCGCGCCTGGGCGTAGCCGTAGCCGGCCCCACCCCCGACGCAGAGAAAATCTCCGCATGGCTGGGCAAATGATATGAGTCTTCGAAGATGTTGAGACCTTTCCAACATGCTTGTCATCCCGAGCGCAGCGAGGGACCCCACAAACCACTCCTAAGCGTGGCTTCTTATTCTCGTTATGGCTCGCCGCAAAGCGCGAAGCGGTGGAATGCTGGGCTGTTTTATCTGGATTGCGCTGTTGATTGTCTGCGGAGCAGCCATCAAGAAACTGCCTGTTATCTCTCCCGGATCCGCCGCGCTGGTTGCTGTGGCCGTGGTTACTCTCTGGATGCTTTGGCGACAAATCATGGGCCCACGCACACCGAAGGGAATCACCGCTTATATCATGCGGCACTTCGATACGATCACCGACTTTCAATTACAAAAGCTTGAACTTCGCCTGGCTAAAAATTTCCCCCACGCTCCGGAAGCTGATCTTGTTTATGCCCTGCGGATTTCCACGGCTATCCGCCGCATCATCAAACTGGAGACTCTTGCCTCTCGATGGAACATCGCCCATACCGGGGCGGCGAACAGGGGATTACTCGCCGGGATCGGCCTGCCAGATTACAGAAAAGTGCATTCTTTTCTGTCGGCCTATTTTCTGAACCGCTTCAATGCGATAGCCGAACAAACCATCAGGGAAGCCCAGGCATCCCAAAAATCCGGAGCCCTGGTCAAGGCGGTGGAGAAGATAGACGCCGCTCAATATAAATTCTTCTATCCGCTCGCTGGTCTGGCGAAATCGGTTCAGCGCTGGAGAGACGTCGCGGACTCTTCGCGATAATCCAGCGGTACACTCGCGCCGCCGTCGTGAAATTCAATTAGCCTGGTTACACAACACACCAGCGCGGGGAAAATATTTTGCCTTGGTGTGACCCGTTCCATTCTTTTTGCAACACCCTTTTCTCTTTGCTTTTTTGGGTTAAGAGAATGGAACACCTCTCATCCGGCCTAAGTCCTTATACCAAAAGCCTTTCAAGCCTAATCAAACCAACTCTTATCCGTTCCAACCTTTCTGCTTGGTCGTGTTGTGCTCTGAAAAGCACAGGAAAACATCGCGTGCTATTGACCAAATGCCATTCCCTTCCTAAAATTCCAACCGCTACGGCAAATTTATCGACCCAAAAACGGAGTTAAATTTCGTTTAATAATACTGTTGGGCAAAATCCAGAAGATGATAATCATGGTTAACCAGCGTCGTTGGAGTCTCACGTCTAAATACGATATTTCAGGCGATGCCGGAAGTTACTACGCCACCAAAAAGCTATTTTCGTTCACAGACCGATTGAAGATATTTCGCGATACCGGCGAGGTCGCTGCCCGGATCTCGGGATATTTCAGCTTCTTCATCCCTAAATATGATTTCATTATTGATGGAATAGTATTCAAATTCAGGACAGAAAAGTTTTGGAAAGGTGTTTTTACGTGCAATGGTAATGGAAGGCACTACAAGCTCTTATGTCACCGTGGTAGAAACTATTCCATCTTCGAGGGCGAATTGCAGGTTGGCGCATTTCATAAAGCGGCGATTACAATAGGGAACGGTGATATTTACACGATTGAGGCCGATGATGATCAGGACGTCCTCATTCTTTTGTGCCTCGCCTTATCTGTAGACTCCTCAGAGTACGAGGATAATGCTGGAGGCTCAACCGTGACCGTCCATTTTGGGAATTTTGGCCCCGAGGAGAGACCATTTAACAATAAGTGGAGGCCAAGACGGGGCTACCTAAGTTAAGGAGATATTCCCTCGCTCCCAAACCCGATTGGGAACGAACACATGAATAATCTGCGCCTATCTGCGAAATATCCCCTCGCAAAGCTGCGGGGCTCCGCATGCAGACTTCGCTTCGTAGGAAGTAGACCGCTACGCGGTAAGGCGGTCTGCAGATTCCCCTCGGTTTGATTCGTAATCCCTAAATAATCCTTCTCCCCCGGTTCCAGCACCTCGGCGATCAAACCCCTGTGTCTTACACGTCGTTGCAGACCACCCCGAGGACATTGACCTGGCGTGCGTTGAGGAAGTCGAGCGCGCGGGTGGCTTTGCCCGAGGAGGTTTGGGCGAACCGGACCACAAACAGCACACCATCCACAATCGGGGCGAAGCTCAATGCATCAACATCGTCCAGAATGGGAGCGCTGTCGAAAATGATGTAGTCGAACTCTTGGTAAATGTCCTTGAGGAACGCACCGAAGTAGTGCTCGGCGGGGTAGGCCAGCGCTTCGCCACGTGGCAGCAGGAAGAGGTTGTCAATGGAGGTCTGGACGACAGCTTCCGCCCAGCCGATCTGCTGTTGCAGGACGTTTAAGAGTCCTTTGTCCGGGGAGGTATCGAAGAGTTCGTGCAGGCGCCCGTTGGAGAGGTTGCAATCAATCAAGAGCGTCTTTGCGCCGGAGAATGCCAGCGTGGCAGCAAGGTTGGCGGCGATGGCGGTTTTGCCTTCCCCAGCCATGGCGCTTGTCACCATGAGGGCCTTGGGACGCGTCCCTTCCAGAGGAGCAAAAAGGATGGAGGATCGCAGGGCGCGAAAGGCCTCCAGAAGCGCGCTCCGGGGATCGTAGGGGACGAGCAGGGAGAGATCGCCTTCCATGTCGTCGTGCGGAATTTGTCCAAGGATACTGAGCTCCTTGAAGCTTCCCTGGCATTCCACGATGGAGGAAATTTTGTCATCCGTTTTGTCGATCAGAAACAGGATGGCCAGCCCGGCGAGCAGTCCCGAAGCAATGCCGCCAAAGAGGGTCTTGAGCATGCTCGGTTTCTCCAAGATGGCAGGAGAGGCGTTTTCCAGGATGGAGAGCGGTTCTTGTTCGACGTTTTTGAAGACGTCCACGCTGCGCAACGTGGTGATAAGCCGGTCATATTGGTTTTTGTCGCGTTCGAGCTTCAGTTTGATCCGGTCATACTCGGCCAGTTTCAAGCTGAGGTCCATGGCGCGCGCACGCCATTCGGCGATCACAGTCAGAAGGTTCTTCACCTGATATTCAAGGGATTCCTTGCGCATCTTGAGGATGTCCACACTTTGCGAGCGGTAGGCTTCCAGAAGGTCTTCCGCTTTGACGATATCCTCGTCAATGTCCAGAATCTTGGGATTCTTGAGCTTCATGGTCTTCAAATACTCCACCCGCTTGGACTTGAGCATCGCGATCTCTTGCTTTGTCCGTTGGTATTCGGTCATCGGCCCGTAGTTATTGCTGGAGAGAGACGATGGATCATACATGGGGGCCGAGGCGGAGCCCGCGCCGCCCTTCTGAGAACCCGAAGCGGCGTTCCCCGCCGCGAGAGCTGTCTGGCTGCGATCAATATTCTGATCCAGATTCAGCGTGTCCATGAGGTTGAGCTCGGTCTTGAGCCCGGCCATTTTGCGGTCCAACTCCGCGAGATACTCTCCGGCGCTGTTGCCCTGGCTTGTCAGGAATCCGATGTTGCTCGACTTCTGAAAGGAGACCAGTTCCTGCTCGTCGGCATCCGTCTCTTTTTCCAGCAGGATCAACTGGTTGCGGATGGCGGAGGTCATGCTGTCGGATTGCTCCACGCGCATTTCCTTCTTGAGCGTGATGTATTCCTGCATGGCGGCGTCCAAAAACGCCTGAGTGTAGAGTGGTTCGCCGCCGGTTGCCCGGACCAGGAGGAAGGTGGTTTTGGGCGTCTGGGTGACGTCCATGCTGACCCGCACGGGAATCCAGTCGGGATGCTGAGTCTGGATTTTTGCGCGGGCACGTTGGGAGATGCGGTCACCCAAGAGCAATGCAAACTGTGTTCCCAGCGAGTTGTCCGTCTCGGCAACCCGGGCCGCGCCTTCGATTTGGAACTGCCCGGTGATTACCATTTGCGCGGACGAAACATACGCGGGCTGTTGATGGATGCCCTTCCAAAAAGCAACCGTGAAGCCCAGGCTGGTGGTGAGGGCGGGGATCCACCAGAACTTCATGAAAACATGGGCATATCGTCTGCCCAGAACGCAGGCTTTCGCCCACAGATCCGCCATGGAGAAGGGTTTGATGCTAGGGGTTGGGCTTTGCATTTCGTTTTAGAAATTGATCCAGCGTTCCGGCACGACAATCAGGTCGTCCGGCTCGATGATGGGATCCTTGTCCAATTCTGCTTTGTCAATGATGCGAGTCATGTCCACGATGATGGTTTGGTATTCATCGTGCCGCACGATTTCCTTCGGGTAAGCGGCTTCCAAAAGCCGACGGTTCAGACGGAGAATGGTTTTGTCGTGCGGGTTATAGGCAGACTTTTTGATTTCCTGTGGGCAGGCGTCTTCCAGGAGTAAACGGTTGAGCCGGACCAATTCGTCGCCTTGCGGATTTTGTGTCAGCAGCGCCAGAGTTTCCTGGGATATTTCGACTTTGTCGAATACCTGCGGATTATAGATGGAACACTCCTTCATGGTGCTGTTGATGCGTGTCAACAAGATGTCCATCATGGTGGATTCCTGCTGTCGGGCGCCAGCGGCCGCGTTTTCCAAAACTTTCCGCTCTTGCTCCGTGAATTGGTTCCAAAGGAAGAGGAACAGAGGATCAGCGTGCATGGTGAGCTTGGTGACGAAGCTGGAAACATCCAGGAAATCGTTGGGTGTCAGCAGGCAACTGCCGGATTGTGCGGTGATGGCCAGGGTGATTTCCGAGGGAAGTTTGACCCCGACGAAACGCGTATCGGTGTAAATGCTGCCCTCTTTGATAAGTCGGTTGAGTTCCTTAACCAGAGCTATCCGCTTTTGATCAGGAGTGGAGCGCGAATTGGTCAGAATGACACGGGTCGGATTGGTAAAATGCTCCCACAAGAACCGGGAGAGCGGATCCGGCTTCTTTTGGCTGAGCTTTCTGATCAAGCGGTCCAACTTCTCAATGTCGCTCGGGGCCAACAAATAGGATTCGGCTGGATTCTTGCGCAGGAGCCTGACCTTGGATTTATTGGCGAACTCTGCAAAGCCACCGGCTTTTGCAATGACGCCGCTCACGCTCAGATTGCCGCCGCCAAGCAATTCAACAGCTTGGGGGTAACGCACTTGCCCCATGATGGAAACCTGGGCGAAAGTCCGCTTGTTTTCCGGGACAATCACGAGATCGTTGGGCTCCATGAGGAGGTCCTTGTCCACCAATCCCTTGTCCAGAACTTCTGCGACGTTGACGATGAAGACTTGGTATTCAGGAGGACGGTTTTTGGCTAATTCCGAGAAATAAGCGTCCTCCAGAAGCATCCGATTGAGGCGGATTAAATCCTCGTCTTTAGGATTCTGAGCCTTGAGCCGCTTGGCGGCCGCGCTCAGGTTGACATCCTGGAAGCGTTTTTCGTCATAAATCAGAACGCCTTGAATCGCCTTGTTCAGCTCCTCGATCAGAGCAAATTTCTGCTGTTGCTTGGTGGAATCTGGATTGGCCAGTATCGCAAGGGATTCAGGCGTAAAGATGCTCTTCAAATATTTGGAAATCGGGTCCGGGCTGGAAAGGATTTTGTTAGTCAAGCCAAAGGGATTGACCAAATCCTCCACGGCAAACCAAGGAATAACCACGCTCTTGCGGAGCAGTTTGACCCTTTCCCGGTCGCCAAATTCGTTGAAGCCTTCCGCGCGGGCAATCGCTTTGCTGACGGAGATGCGTTCGTTTTCGTCAAGGTCCAATCCCGAGGGGTGATTGACGCGCCCCATCACATATACCTTGCTGTGATAGCGTTTGATTTGCGGGACGATGATGGTGTCGTTGGGGCCGACGGCAGGATCTTTGTCGATCAGGCCTTTGTCGATGATTTCCGCCACGTTGACGATGATCATCTCGTTCTTGCCTTGCTCGGTCTTCCGAATGAGGCGGACGTTTTCCTTGTCCGCGTAATCCGCGAAACCTTGGGCGCGGGCGATGGTCTTGCTGACGGTCAGGGTTTCGCCAGCGGGGATTTCCAAGCCCCCGGCGACATGCACCAACCCCATCACATACACCTTACCCAATGAGCGCTCACTATGCGTTTCCAGCCCGATGATGACGGTAGCCCGGTAATAGTATTCCTTTTCCAGAAGGGGCTTAATCTCATCGGCGAGCTGTTTGCAGGTTTTTCCGGAAGCCCGCAAATGGCCAATCAAAGGGATGTCAACCTCACCGGAGTCGTTGACGAAGATGGTCTGGGCGGGCTGCCGCTCTTCAACGATGCGGTAGCTGAGGCGGTCACCCTTGTCTAATTTGACCTTATCATTGAGGATATCGATGTAGGGGGCGGGGGTAGGCTGATCTACTGGGGATGCCAAAGCAGCGCCGGGAAGAGGGGGGATGAGTTCCGTTTGAGCCGTGACGACGGAGGGAAACCAAGCGCTAATCCAGAGGAAAACGGCAAGGACGATTTTTTTGGATTTCATCAGGGGCTGGTTAAAGTTCGGTGATCTACGTATAATGACTTACGTGTATTGCGTAATTGAAGCATGGGTTGACCTGATCGTCAATCAACAAAAGATGGGGTGTTATTCTCAAAAGCAGCCAGGTGAGATGGGTGAGTCATCGCGTGTGTTTTTGGGATTAAAAACTGTAGGAGACAGTCCAAATGATGTCGTTTTGTTTGTAGCACAGCAGAGGATCGCCTGTGACTTTTTGGACATACCGATAATTTAAAGATGTGGTGAGCTTCTTTGAAAGACGAAGGGACGTGCCCACTCCGCCACCATAACGGCGGTAATCGGATTGGACATTGGATTGGAGGCTGAGCAGGTTTTTGTTCGGCGTGCCAACATTCGATATATCCTCCGCAAACGCATTGAAATTCAACGAAATGTGGGCATTCATCTTCCACACCGAAGAATATCTCAGATAATTATCGGAGGTTTGGGTTCCGACCAGATCAAGCGCGATTTCACGACCAGCGGATAACGTCTGCGTGTAATAGGTGTTCAGCTGATTTGTGAGAGATACATTCGCATATTCAGAGGTTGAATTCGAGTTGCTGGCAGTGGTGGTACTGCTCCCCGTGAATACGTTGCCCGGCTCGCTCTTGCTGATGCCGCATGAGGCGTTGAGCGAGGTGAATTGTGACAAATGCAGCGAGGCAAACGGGCCGTAGGAGTAGGTGGTGCTGTCCTGCTGGGGTGCGCCAGGAAAGCTTGTCGCAGCAACATTGGCTCCCCACCCGACAGTCAATTCCGGAATGATCTTGGTGGACGCCATCAGTGACAGGGCGTCGGTAGAGTTCGTGATATTGCTGGTGCTCAGGTTGCTCGATGTTCCCGAGTTGCCCAAGGTGATCAAGTCCAGCGCATACACGTTGGTGTGAGTGTAGGCAAGGTTGACCAGAGTGTCGCTGTTGACATCCCATTCGACATTGACCCCGGCGGCGTTGGTAAAGCGACGGAAAACCGCAACATTGCTGAGCGCACCGTTGGAGACAGGGTCTGATTGCAGGGAAAATCCGTCATGAAGACGGATCTTGAAATGCCCAATGCGGATCAGGAATGAAAATTCTGAGTCCGGCGAGATGTTGATATCAAATATTTTTTGATTGAGCGCGGGCTGCAGAAGGTGCTCCTGATACCCAAAATTCATGCTCAATCCCATCGTAGTGGTATTGGTCTCGCTCAGGGGGTGCATTTGCAGCTCAGAAATGGCGTTGATGCCGAAGCTCGGAGAGAAAATCAAATCCTGCTTGATGGGCGTGTTAATACCACTGGAAAGGTTGACGTTGTCCACGAACTCCGTCGTAGTTTGGGCGGTTAGCGTCACGTAAACCGGGCCGGTGCGAATATTAAAGTATCTCTGCGTAGCATCCCCACCGGCTCCGCCGCCTCCTCCGGCATCCTGCCCGCTTGCCGCTGTCAAAAACCCAGCGATGCAGAGAAACCCGGAGATTACTAAAAGTCGTTTTACTAGCATGGAGTGGGAATTGGTGGGGTTTTGGAAGAAGGAAAAAGATTCCACTCGATCAGGCGGTTGCTGACATCAGAATCGTGTTTATCATAAACAATATGAGTTTGCCAGCAACTAAAAAAACACTCTCCACGGGGTCTCAATCCGGGGTGCCGAGGCGGTTGGAAATAGTCAGTTTTTCGGCGCTTGGGTGCCGTGAAGAGCTACGCTGGCAGCGTCTTCGGTGTGGATGCAGGGACGGGCATCCGGGGCTTGCAGGCGGAAACGCAGATCGCGGCATGTGATGCTCCGTGCGTGGCGCACGTAAAGTCCCCAAGCGGGGAGGGGACCCCAGCGCTCCCATTGTGGGTATTCGGCCGGTTTTTCCTCCACAGGCCGGGCGGCATCTTCCGGCGTTCCCGTGCCAATGTGGTGGATGTCAATGTTGCCGAGATAGACATCTTCCACCGGATAGCCCGGCAGCCCCATGATGGAACTGGCCGAGCGCGCCCCGTGTGGCACTTCCCACCGAAGGTCTATTTTTTCCGGAGTGTCGTCGAAAATAAACGCGCTGACGTTGGTAATGGAAATGTTGCGTACACAACCGGGACGGGCAATTTTTTCGTTCAGGCCACGCTGACCGAGACGCAGGAAGAATGCGCCGCCCACGTGGTCCATGACGATGTTGGAGATGTTCACCGTATCGATGTGCGCCCCGTCCACGGAGAGGATCTCAATGCCGCAGAGTCGCACCCGGTGCAGGGCGCAATTGGAGATGGTGATGTTGCGGAAGTCGGATTTTGACTCGGTGCCCAGCTTGATGCCATTGCACTCGCTGGAGAGCGTGCAGTTGGTGATGGCGATGTCCCGGCAGATGGCGGCGGTAGTGGTCTTGAGGGTGATGGCATCGTCCTTGGCGTTGAAGCGGGAGTTGGCCAGGGTGACGCGGCGGCAGCCGTCGAGATTGATGCCATCGTTGTTGCTGCAATGTGTGCTGTCCACGGTGATGCCGTCAATGGCGACATCCTCGCAGTCCAGGTAATGATGCACCCAGGCGGCGGAGTCACGCAACGTGACATCGCGCAACCGCAGGCCCGAGCAGCGTACAAAGCGCAGGATCATCGGCCGGTGGGTTTTTCCTGCAAATACAAGCCCGTTGCCGTTGATGACACCGGGGCCGGAGATGCCGATGTTATGCGCATCTTGGGCGAAAATAAGCGCGTGACCGCGTTCGCCGCCCACCGCGTCGATGAACAGGGGGACATCCTTGAC
>Ga0316229_1001777_pt1 | contig 20613 bp, 8 predicted proteins | sample TBH18023metaG_FD_206011 | JGI IMG/M metagenome (GOLD analysis project Ga0316229, IMG submission 206011) | Freshwater microbial communities from Trout Bog Lake, Wisconsin, USA - TBH18023 | ecosystem: Environmental > Aquatic > Freshwater > Lake > Hypolimnion/Profundal zone | place: USA: Wisconsin... | reverse complement strand
AAACATGGTCCTAGCCCATGAAAGAATCCTGCCATCCGGCAGAACCAGCGCACCTTCTACAACATTACGATGCCCCTCGAAAACATGCATGCACGTGCAATTGATGTTGTCCCAGAGCCGGAGCGTGTAGTCAGATGCCCAAGACAGAATTCTGCCATCGGCGAAAGTCCGCGCGCCGCAGACCATGCCAGAATGTCCTTCGAGAACCGCGAGACACCTGCCATCGTTTGGGTCCCAGATCCGCAGGTTAGAATCGTTATTGGCCCAAGAGATGATTCTGTGATCACGCAGAACTAGCGCACCCCCGATTGTAGCGGCCCTTCCGCCTCCATCAGTGATGATCGCAAGACCTTTGCTCGTAGAAGAATGTCCTTCAAGGACGGACACACAAGGGCTGACGCAGGTGCGCTCCAAGCGCCAGTTGCGACGCAACCAAACCCAGTCGCAGCGGCGCTTGGCAAGCCAGCGTTCCGCGTCCTGCGTTACAGGGCTGTCGTCGGCGTGTTCGACGGCGAGTTGGAGGAGAATCTTGTGTGCGGGCCATTCTTCGTATCCGCGTCGGAGGATGTGAGCCTTTTCGCGAAAGAAGGCGGCCCAAACCTCCAACCGCTTCGCCACATCCGATGGTGCTTCGCGGTAAAGGATTCCATAGTCCTCAAACAAACCCTCAAGCAGACCCACCCGGAGCTTGTGCAGGAGGAACGGAAAGCTGGTTAGAAGTCCGACGGCTTGGTCGTGTCCTCCGGTCCGGCTGAAATGAAAGACGCACTCGGCAAACCCCCGGACACTGTCGGTTTCCCATTCATGCGCGGAATCAATGCCCTTGGCGCACCTGGCGAAGTAGTCCGCCAGTCGCTGATGCGTGGTCTGGCACAGGCTTGGACGTTTTGACCCTTGGACTTCGGACGAAGCTGTGGATCTCTCCTCGCCCCTCCCAGCAGACACCCTCTGCTCATCCGATGGGGAGAGGGAAGGGGTGAGGGGCGCGTCTTCCTTGAAAAACTCCTCGTGGATGGCTTTGGCCAGATGGCGGTGGTAGAAGTCGAGCAGCGGCCCGCGGGATTGCATGTAAGGGCGCAACTGGCGCAGGATCGGAAACAAGTCCCCGGCGCTTTCCTCGATGCGCACTTGGTCGCCTTCGATGAGGTCCAGCAGTTCGCGCTCGGAAAGCCCGCGACGAGAGCAGGCCAGCAGCGTAAGCACCTTTTTGACTGTGACCTCATTGAAGTCTTCGTCGAGTCGCCGGATGACCTGGTGAAAAATCGCGGTCAGCGTGTCGCCCGTCTGCGGCAACCCGGCAATCCTCCGGTTCAATTCCTCGAACGAGCCGAAGCCGCGTAGTTCTTCCAAGGCCACGAGGAGAAACAGCGGGTTCTTCGTTGCCGGATTCTGGAGGAGAAGTCCAATCTGGTTTGTATCCAGCGTTTTGGCCGCCACGGACGGGATTCCGCAAAGTATGCCGAGGCGTTCGTCGTCAGTCAGGAGGCCCACCTTGATCTCGTGCGGCGTGCGGTGGCGCATGGCCACGAGTGCTTGCTGATCGGGGCGGTCGGGATCGTCAATACAACTAACGATGAGCCGCACCTGCGGTGGCATCTGCGTTGGCAAACAGTAGAGGGAATGGGCATTGTCGGTTTCATCAAGCTGATTGAGCGCGTCCAGCACCAGCAACACGCGGCGGTCTGCCGGTACGTTGTTGAGGAACTCGCGGAACTGGTCTGACAACTCGCGGACATCTTGCTTGATTTCGTCTTCCAACGTGAACGCGTCTTTCAACTCCGCACATAGATGCCGCAGCATCTCGCGCAGGTTGGTCGAACGCGGACTGGCCCCGACAAAATGGGGGATGACGACTTCCTGCGGATTCTGCGTCCTCCAGACGCCTACGAATGTCGCGAGTGCTGCCGATTTCCCGCTGCCGGACGGGCCGGTGACGAGGCATGGCTTCGCTTCTGTGCCCGTAACGAACGCCTTCAACTCGTCCTGTAGTTGTTGTCGCCCGATGTAGAACCGGGTGCGGTTTTCGATGAACCGCTCGTGGAAGTCGCGCTCCTCGGCCAGTTCATCCCGCGTCTCGGTACGGGCGGCAATGAGATGCTCCTGTAGCTCCGGCGCATTGAGGATGGCTTGCTCCAACTTCTCGATTACCCAGTTCCCGAACTCGGTCAAGCCGACGATGCGCCCCACTCTGCCGTAGCGGCCGACGTCATGAGGCTCATTCTTTTCAGTGACAGGCTTCGGGAGTGAAGTCAGAGCCTCCTCACGTTGACTGCTGCCGGGTTGCCATAGGCAGGGATAGCCGTCGAACAACGGCATGGGAGGAGACAGCTTCTTGATTCGCTGTTTGAGTTCCTGGAGTTGGTTCCGACGTTTTGCGGCCCGGCGCTCGGCTTCCTCACGACCAAGTTCCCGTAGTTCTTCCTCGGTCGCCCCTTCCACAAAGACCCGACGTTGTTGCTCATTGGCAATGGAAGCAAGACACCGGTCGGAGCGGAAGCAAAACAGGGCGCGTCTGTGCATGGCGGGGTCATTAAGCACGCCGTGGAGGATCTCCAGTTCCGTCACGGACTTGCCGGTGTGGCGCTGCGTCCAGCCGTAGCGTTTGCCGACTTCCACCGGAAATTTTGACGGCACCCACCCGTAGCGCCCACCCAGCAGGCCGAGGAAGAACGGACGGCAGTCGTCAATCTGCTGGAGACACAGAGCGAGCACTTGGTCGTTGTCCGCCTGTTGCCGGGTGATGCCCCAGCGCAGGTCAATGTCCACCAGATGAATCCGGTGCGTCTCCAACCGCTGCCGCAGCGCGGGGAAAACGCGCTTCACCAACCAATCCCGCTCCGCCTGCATGTCGCGGAACGTGCTGCTGATGAAGACGCGGACGGTTTTCCAGGTACTAGCTTTCATGATTGGCACGCGCCATAGCGATGTTCCTTGATCCTCAGCGCCTAGAGACCTCCAACCCCGCCTTGGCGAGGATTTCCGGGAAGGCGCGCACGGCGGTTCGGTCGTAGCCTTTGATTTCCTCCGTCAGCACTTTGTCGTCGCTCCAAGCCACAAGGCAGTTGTGGAGTTTTTGGGCATCGTCGCGCGGACCGGGGCGCCAGCCGTCATGGAGACGCTCGATGTTCCAGCGGCCATGTTCCAACTCGGCCATGAGTTCAATCTCCTCCGGGGTGAATCCCTGGAAGATAATGGGTTGGCCCTTCGCCTTGCGCACTCCAAACCCGGCGGCTTCCAGAATGCGGATGGCGTAGGCGGCCTGCTCCCGGTTGGCGTTTTGGTAAGTCGGAGGCAGGTCCTTCCAGAGCTTGAGGTTGTCCGGTTTGATCTTCCGCAGATTGTCCGCGCGATACCGGGCATGGAACTCCTGGGCCATTTCGTCGAGCACAACGGGGTCGAACTTGCAGCCGTCCGGCACGACGAAGGCTCGCAGGGTCTTGGCGTCGGGCGGCAATGGGAACAGCGGAAGCTCGGGTATGGCGGCCCAGAGCGAGTCCCGCAACAACTCTTCAACCGCGCCTCCCGTGCCCGAGACCACTCCCACGGTCGCGCCCAGCGCCAGAGCGAGACGATATTCCAACGCGGCAAGCTTCCCGCCGCCAAAGCCAAGCAGCAGCACGTCCTTCGGCTTGATACCCGCCGCGATAACGTCCTGCCATCCTTGGAGCACTTGGGCCGGCGAGAACTTGTCCGCCCCGCTGACAATGATCTTGTCGTAGCGTTTGTCCTTCTCAGCGTCCTCTGGCAGTGCCTTGGGTATGTAGCCGCGCAGGTGGAAGTGCTTGGCGTTGGCGTCGGCCAAGTGCTTCGCCGCTTCCCCGACGCAACCGGGCACGCCAACGGTGGTGCCACCGGAGATTACCGTCCCGGAGAAATCCGCTAGCGATTCCTTGAGGAAGGCCGTCACTGGGGGCAGTTGCTCGGGCTTCATGCTGACAGCCCCGCCGACCACGATCAGAACCGGACCGGTCAACGGGGTGCGCGGTTTGGATGATCTCTCTGCCGTCGCTTGGCAAGTGCATTCGGCATCGCCCAGTTCCAGCAGGGTTTTGGCCCAGTGATATTCCTCTGGCAGGGCTTTGCCTGGATTCACACGATGCAGCCAGGCGATCTCAGCCTGGATGGCGTCGCAGGGAACAGTCCCCTCGGTGACCAGGCAATACCGAATGCCGCGTGCGAAGGCGTGAAGCGCTTCGTAAGGATCCTCCAAAAGCAACCGCAGGCGCCCGGCGGTGAAGTGGGCAGCGGGCAATTCGGTGCCGGAACCCTCGTGCTGCACGCAAACGTCCAGCGCCGTTCGAATGGTCGATCGGAAGCTGGCGAGGAGGCCGGCTTCGCGGGCGAAGTGCAACTCGAAGCCGAGCATCTCCGCCAGGTAGTAGGGGTTTGCCGGTTCCAGTTCGACCGCCCGGGCATAACAGCGGCGGGCTTCGTGGGCCTCGGCCTCGATGATCTCGTAGGACCATCCCAGTCGGGCCAGCGCACGGGCGTGGATGCTGCGAGCGCGGCGCAGACTGGGCACCGAGGAAAGGTCCTTCTGGTCGGATATCTCGATGACCTCTAGGAGCAGTTGTTGGCCCTCCTGATAAAGTGGCGAGCGCGGATTCGCCCGGTTCTGCCGGCAGAGAGCGTGGCCAAGCTCCAAGCGCACCCCTAACCCCAACGGGCCACCGACACCTATGTGCGGTCGCAGCCAAGTGATGACTTTGTCCCACTTTCCCTCGGGAGAACTGAGGCGGGCCAGCTTCAAAGCCAGCTTGGGCCGTTCTTCCGGCCCGCAATTCTGGAGCAACAGTTCCAGGACGCCGATCTCCTTTTGGACGTCTGCCTTGGAGGCGTAAGCGGTATAATTGGCGAGCATCCCATCGAGCTCGTTCGCCAGGTGATCGAAGCCGCGGTCGCCCTCCTCCATGACGGCAGCCAGGAGGTTGCCCGTGCGTTTGATCTCGGCTGAGAGGCGCAGAGGCGTCTTATACATGCGGTCGTGCAGGGTGTCGGCCCACGCGTGCTGCACCCAAGTGCGCACCTGCAACTCGGCCTTGCGGTTGCCGATGGCTTTGATCTCCTCCGGCGAAAGGTCAAAGGGCCGATCCGGCCTGAACTGGATAATGAAATGCAGGTCCCGGTAACCGAACTTGTCCGTGCTGAGCAGGGAAGCCTTGTCCTCCTCCTCGACGATGATGAAACTGGCGCGGATAAAGGACTTGGCGGCCTCGACTTGCTCCAACGTCTGCACGATCAGGCGCGCACCGCAGAGGTCAGTCAACTGGTTCACGGCGTCGGGATACTTGTCGAACTTTCGGGCGCACTTCTCCGCGAAGCTCGGAATACTCTTCGGGCGGGCCTGGACAAACGCCTCCGGCAAGGAGGCCTCGCAGCTCTTCCTCAAGACGCGTTTGAGGGCGTTGGCGTATTCTTCGTAGTCCGGGTATTGTTTCGTGTAAGCTTGGATCTGTTCCTTGTGCAATTCGGGAGTCAGTTTATTGCTCATGAAATAGCTCCTTTCCGTTTGGCGTAATCCAGCATGAAATCTCCAACGCCGGGGCTGAACTGGTAGCGGCCAAGTTCCGCGAGCGGCACCCAGGCAAAATCATCGTGTTCCTCGCTCAACCGGACGGCGGTGCCCAGCGGACGGGCCTCCAGGCAGAGCAGGATGACGTGGGCGCTGGTCATCTCGAACTGCGTCGCTCCGGCCAGCGCGGTCAACTCGATCTCCAGCCCCGCCTCCTCGCGGACCTCGCGGTGGAGGCCAGTGGCAAAATCCTCGCCGGGATCAAGCTTGCCGCCGGGCCATTCCCAGCACCCCGCAAAATGCCGGTTCGCCGGCGAGCGCCGCAGCAGCAGGCAGCGGTTTTGGGCGTCGAACAGCACGGCCTTGACGGTCAGGGTAAATGGGGTGGGGGAGGGCATGGATTGTGGGTGTATTGTGGTCGCTCACGAGATCATGGCGGGCGTATGAGGAAAGCCTGCAATGGAGGCAAACCGTGGCGATCGGATTGGGGCAATAAGGCGCAACCAGCTTCTCCAGCCAGGCCACCGCCCTGGTTTCGGGACGGAATTCCGCATGTTGCGCCGAACCATGGCGGAATAATCACCAAAGTCTGGGGACTTTGCACGATCAAAAACATCATCTCAAGAACGTCCGGACGGGGAAGGCTATCGAGGTGCTGCCGGGGGCAGTACGTGTAAACATCCGGGGTGTTGAGAAGCAAGTCTCAAGTCCAAATTCGCGTACCCAAGTTTCCCCAAAGCCTTTAACAGGCTCAATTTCCAGTCGACATAGTCACTCGAATGAGGGCAAATCTGTCAAGCTGGCTCAGTAACGTTGCCGCCCGCACCCCGGGCAGTACTTGAACCAATCCTCCGCCATGGCTTCGCAACTCGGGCAACTCACCGCTGAAAACACTCGATCTACCCACACAGATTTGCACTCCGGACAGGGGGCCTTGGAGGGCGTCTCCGATATCCTAAACCCGCACTCTTGGCAAAACCGCCTTTGCACCAACCCGCCGCGGACCCAGTTCGCATCCGGAGATTTCCAGACTCCATTTTGAATCCCGACAAGCACACTGGACACCAGTGCCCTTGGCCATCGTCCAGCACCGCGCGCCTTCCGTATGGCGTCACCCGTGCGTGCCAACCTGGTTGCGCTGAACTGCGCTGCATGATTAATGTCCAAACGCTCAAGAACACCACCTTTGGTCCCCGCATATACAGCAGGAGGATTAAATGCCAGCGAAGAGATTACGCCGTACTGCGAAACATGCACCGCCACGAGTTTCCCATCGCGCAGGTTCCATACACGTACGGCGGCGTCTTCGCCCCCCGTTACCGCAACTATTCCCTCCTCATCACAAGCAAGGCACCGCACGCAAGCGGTATGGCCCGCCAATACATGCAGGCAACGGCCGGTGCTCACGTCCCATACCCTCAAAGTCCCATCGTAGCTTCCGGACAAGAGGGTTTTCTCATCGGGTGTTACCAGGAAGACAGAGATCCTACTCTCGTGCCCTTCAAACCTCCGGAGGATGCTACCTGATTCGATTTCCCAGAGGACCACGCTGGCCTTGCTGGTGCACAGCGCGTGCTTTCCATCGCCTAACAAGGCGATTGGAAAGGTTCTTCCCATCAACCCCTGCTCGGCCCTAAAATGTCCGAGCTGTACGCGCCTTTCGAGATCCAGGAGCGTCAAGTCTCCAAATTGTGTCGCCACCAGCGCGTGGCGCGCATCAGGCGACAGGTGCAAGGATACTGGGGAGGACTCACATTCCAAAAGAGCCAACATCTCCCCCGATCGCCGGTCCCATACCCGACACGTATTATCATCCCCAACGGATACGATTTGCTCCTGGTCTGCTGCCATCGCGAGGTCCGTAACGGCGCCAGTGTGCCGCTCGATAGTGGCTCGCGGCAAGCGGCCAGGGGTATCGAAAAACCAGAGCCGTCCATCGTCGCCCCCGGCGACGGCGTTGTCGCTGTCACTTAGCACCAGCGCGGACAACTCGCCAATCTGCTTCTCAGGAGAATGCTTGTTGAACCGGCGGAGGTCCCATAGCCGGACCGTGCGGTCGTGGCTACCGGAAAGGGCAAAACGGCCATCGGGAGATACGGCCAATGATGACACGACATCTGCATGAGCTTCGAGCACGCCGAGGTTCTCTCCGTTCTCGAGGTTCCAGCAGCGCAGGGTGCCGTCTTTGCATCCGGCTAAGCCAATGGTCCCGTCAGCAGTCAGGGCGACACAGGTTGCCCCGGGAGCCTGGAACGTCTGCAGCCCCCTGCCTCGCCTGGCGTCCCAAACCGCAACTTGTCCATCGGCTCCAGAGGATATCGCTTTGTCGCCCAGGGGTGTCACCGCCAGCGCTTTAGTAAATGGCGAATGCGCCGGCCAGCTTTGGAGACAATCCCCTGTGCGCCCGTCCCATAGCCGCAGGGCAGTGTTAACACGCTGATAGCTCCCTCCAGCCGTCAATACCCGGCTAAGGTCGGCCGTGATTGCCAAGCAACTCGCCCCCAACTCACGTCCCGATAGCCTATTAACGAGCACGTCTTGCCTAAGATCCCAGATCATGACCTCGCCCCCGTAATAATCGACACCCCAGGCGGCAAAACGCCCATCTGGGGTCAAGGCGACTGTGTCAACAGTGGAAGAAGTCCGCTTTTGCCAGAGCATTTGTCCATGAACCAAGTCCCAGTAACAAAGAAGACGATCGGCGCCTGCAGACAACATGAATCTCCCATCCGGTGTCGCCGCTATGGCCGTCACCCGGTCACCATGGCCGGTCAAGACATAACGGCATCGGGAGGTCCCGAGGTCCCAGATTCGAATCGCATTATCGGAGATCCGTTGCTCGTCATGAGAAATGCCGCCGCCGGAGATCCCGAGAAGTCCCTCTGAGGTCAGGGCAACGGCCCTAACGGGGTCCCCGTGGGCGTAGAGAACAGCCAGGCAGGCGGGCTCTGGGTGCGGCTCAGCGTGCGAGGGCCAGTGCCGCAAGAGTTGTGGTCCTGGGAAGGCAGCCGTGAGCGGGGCGGCCACGTCATGGACGCACCCAACCGGTTCGCTGTTATAGGCATGTTGTCGGACAAAACCCGGTTTTCGGCCGTGCTCCAATAACGGATAGCATTGTCCGCTGACAAAGTGGGCGAACGCCTCCAACCAGCTGCGGCGCGTGGGCTTTTCGATGATGCGGTCGCAATCCACTCGAGGCCTCTCCTCGCCCCGCATTTTGCAGGTTGGTACCGCTGCCGGCGGGTTAGGCAATGGCTCAGCAACGCCATCAACTCCAGCTAAGCGGTCGTGACACTCTGCGCATTGTCGCGCATAATCGATGATCTCATCTGTCCACCGACGAACCCTATCCTCTCGTGCGTGCTCGGCTCGAAAGTCAGCCTCTGCCTCTGGGAGGCTCCGCTGGGCCAACCGATAATCGGCGATGAGCTCGAAGACCTGACCGACGCGGCACCGAGCCTCGACGAACAGCAAATCGCAGAGCAAGGCAACCCCTTCATCCCAATTCCCCGTGGCCACAGCGAGATGCTGGCACAAGGTCTGGAAGAAATAGCCGTCGTCCGGCCCGGTATGCCATCCGGCGGGGCACTTCTTGCGGTAGGCATCGAGGAGTTTCTGATGAACCACTCGCGGTTCGCCGGCGATGCGCGTGGCGTAATCGTGAAGCAAATCGTGCAACCTGAATCGACGGTGAACCTTGCCGCCCGCTTCGGTTTTCTGGTCGAGTTGGACGAGGGAACGTTCGGCGAGGTTGATCAGGAGTTCCTCGGTATCGAGGTCGTCTAGGTCCCCGGTGTGCGACCAGAGGGTGGCGGCGGCAACTTCGGGCACGGTCTGGTCGGTGGCGAACACGGACAGTTCGGCGAAGCGCTGCTGCTCGTTGTCTGGCAGCATCTCCACGCTGACCTGCATCGCACGCCAGATGCTACGGTGCTGTTCGTTGATGGACTCCCGATCGGTGATCTTCTCCAGGTCCGCCCGGCGCAGTCGTTCGAGCACGGAACGGAAATCACCACCGCGTTTCCGGGCCATGCCGCCACAGAGTGCGAGAGCCAGCGGAAGGAGCCCGCATTCACGCGCCACTTCGCGCGCTTCGGCGGGTAGCGCGGTGGTTGCCAGATCGACTGCCTCGGCCAGCAGTTGCAGGGCTTCCGGTTCGGTGAAGAGCGAGACGGGCACCAACTCGCCGTGGAGAGAGTCGAGAATTCCCTTGTCGCGCGTGGTGATCAGCATCCGGCAGCGCGGGCCGATCACGTCGAAAGGCTGGGCATCGGCCGCCCGCCAGACGTCGTCGAGCACGAGCAGTACGGCCTTGGCGGCAAGCAGTTGGCGCAGCACGCCCTGCCCCTGCGCCAGGGAGGCGAAAGCGTCGTCGCCGCCCAGGTGCCGGGCCAAGTCGCGCTGGCGCTTGAGCAGGTCGTCGTCGGTTAGTTTCTGGCCGGCGGCGATCCAGATCACGCCGTCGGGATAGGCCTGGCGCACTTGGCGGTTGCGCGCCAGCGCGGCGGCGAGCACCGATTTGCCGATACCGCCCATGCCCTGCATCCCCACGTGGGTGTCAGCTCCGGTGATCACCTGCGGCCTCTGGAGATCCACGAGCAGCGCGTCGCGCACCCGCCGCATAAGGTCAGGGCGTCCGAGGAAGTTGGGCGGGAGATTCGGCACGGCGAACAGCGCCCCGAGCTTCGGGTTGGGCTGCCGCAGGCTGGCGATCAACTTTGCGAGCGCGGCGGGGTAATGCGCGTCGTCCCTGAGATCCTCGCAATGCAACAGGCTCAATTCGCCGGGGACATTCTCGTAATCGCCGAGTCGGAGAATCGGGGTGACGACGACATGGTCGCATTCCAGGGCAAACTGCCATTCCTCCCGCACGTAGGGCGACATCGCCGCCTTCGGCCCGCCGACGTAAACCACCCGGTCCACCTCCGTGCGAATGGCATCCTTGATTTCCTGATGAAAACTCAATCCGCGCGACATGAGCGATTCGCGGTCAAACCAGACCGTGAAGCCCGCCCCCGTGAGGTCGGCATGGAGGCGCTTCACAAACGGCTCATCATCGCCGCGGGCATAGGAAAGAAATACCCGGCTCGGGGCTGCGTCCTTTGGAAGATCATTCATAGTTCGTGCCTTTCACTGGGCGTTCGGCGCACTTGCGGCGCAACTGCGGTAGCTGATGAAAAGGTCGTGGGGCATGGTCAATCCAGCGGTTGCGGGGTGGCGGCGCGCCATTCGGGGAACTGGTCCAATTCAGGCAACTTAGTGCGGTCGCTCAATGCGCCAACCAGAGCGGCAAGAAGTAAATGGTTCTTGTTCGAAAGCTTGGACTTCAGGTGGTCGAGGACAGGTTGCATGGTCCAGTCCATGAATGCGCCGTCGATCTGAAGGGCAGTTTTCGATCGGCCGAGGGTTATTGCGCTGTTCTTCTCTTTTTCTTCTGAATTTCTGTCGGAAAGCATCTCCATCGCAAGCTGAAACCAGAGCAGGCGGGGGGTGAGGTAGGATTTCGCTTCGGCCCGGGTAGCCCAACCCTGCTCAACATGTTCGCGGGCATCGGCAAAACGGTCAGCAATAAGGCAGAGCCGGGCGAGGTGAAGGCGTGTGCCTGCAGGTTCGAATCCTTCCCTCAGCAGTTGGAGGAGTAGTTGTTCCGCTCGCTCATAATCCTGTCGACGGAAGAAGTGCAGGGCGAGTTGGCGCCTGGTGAGCGGCGCAACGGCGGTCGTTCGCAACGCGAGGTCAGCGAAACGCTCCCGTAGCCGCTCGCACTCCTCTTGCCGTCCAACTTTCTCCAACAAATCCGCCAATCCCTCAAGGCTGCTGAAGGTATCTGGGTGGCCGGCTGGCAACTCCTGCTCGCGGATTGCGAGCGCTCGACGCATGATTGGCTCGGCTTCGAGCAACCGATTCATCATCTTTAGTAAACCCGCAAGATTGAAAAGCGTGGTTGCCACGCGCGGATGATTCGCACCAAAGTTGCGCTCGAATATTGCTAACGCGCGTCCTATCAACGACTCCGCCTCCGCCAAACGATTCGCAGCCTGAAGAGAGTGAGCAACCCAAACAAGGCTGGTTGCAACATCAGGATGGTCTGGGCCATAGCTTCGCTCGCGAATCTCCAGTGCACGCCGGTAGAGAACGGCGGCATCCGCTGGCTGGTTTGTGTCCTCAAGCAACTGAGCAAGGTTGTTAAGCACGGTAGCAACGTTTGGATGGTTTGATCCGAAGCTCAGCTCTTGGATCGACAGGGCACGCCGGTAAAGTGGCTCTGCCTCTTTGAAACGTCCGGTGTCTCTAAGCAGGCCAGCGAGGTTGTCGAGGGCAATGGCTACATTTGGGTGTTGCTCGCCCAGGCTCTGTTCGTCAATTGCAAGCGCCCTCCGGAACAATGGCTCCGCCTCGGCAAACCGTTTGGCATCTTCCAGTAGTCCAGCCAAGTTGTTCACGGCAACAGAGACCTGAGGATGGTCCTGCCCGAAATGTCGCTCATTGAGTGCGAGTGCCCTCCGAAAAAGAGTCTCCGCCTCGTCCATTCGGTTGATGCTTTGTGACCAGACAGCAAGGTGGTTGAGACTAATAGCGACGTCAGGGTGGTTGGAGCCGAGATTCTGCTCGCGAATCGCGAGAGCCCGCCGATGCAGTGGCTCGGCTTCCGAAAGCCGACCTGTCTTTTGGAGTAGCTGGCCAAGATTGTCCATCGCGGTTGCGACTACGGCATGTTCCCCGCCAAGGCTCCGTTGCCAAATCTCTAGCGCCTTGCGGAAAAAGACTTCGGCTTCGTTCAGTCGATTTGTCGCTTGCAGCAACTCGGCGAGGTTGTTGAGAATCTGAGCGACATCGGGATGTTGGGGGCCGAGGTTATCCTCTCGAATCTGAAGGGCTCGGCGGTAGAGCGCCTCGGATTCGGTAAGCCGACTGCATGTTAGCAAAACGCCAGCGAGATTGCCGAGGCTTTGAGCTACTTCGGCGTGGCCCGGTCCAAAGTGCTCCTCCCGAATCGCAAGTGCCCGCCGATGCAACTGCTCTGCCTCAGCCAGGTGATTGGTATCCGCCAAAATGACAGCGAGGTTATTGAGGCGGATAGCAATGAAGGGATGCGTTGGTTCTCGGTGCGTTTCCTCGATCTGGAGTGCTTCGCGCATCAGCGCCTCCGCCTCATCGAGTCTTGCTTGCTTCCAGACGGGATTGGCCAAGTTGCTTAACGTGATCGATATCTCGGTCGGTTCAGTTGCCGGATTCGACTTCTGTTGATTGAGTGTCCTTCGCAAGAGCGACTCGAGTTCCGCTGGACTGATCATGTCCCCAACCCATTGGGAAAGCCATTTTACAAGGCGCGGAGCCTCGGCGTCCCCACGAAGCAGGAGTGAATCGGCAAAAGCGAGAAGAGGGCTGATTTCCCACTGGCAAGCCGGCTGGTGCCATAGCTTTTCAAGTGCTTCAGACCGTTCAAAGGCGAGAGCGAGCAATTTGCTGTGAAGCGCATTTCGTCCCTCCGGCAACTCGGTTTCCAGAACGTGCTGGAGGATGCTGTGGATGGCGACGACGCGCGCCTCGGCGGTCGGTTGAAACAACCTCATGCCGATCAGGCTACGGACCAACTGCGTCCACGGATCGCTTTCGCCGGTGGCGGCATTGGCGGCCAGTTCTGGGTGGCTGCGACCGGCAATCGCGCGCACCCACGGCAACGCCACGCTGTCGGGTGGCAGCAGCGAAGCGATTTGCAGAACCGTCCGTGCCGGGGCATCAAGCCGGGCAATCGTGGGTCGCAACGTGGCGGTGACTTCGCGCAGTTGGCTCATCACGCCTTCGCTGCCGCCGGTCTTGAGGTCTTCACGAAGTTTGTTGAGGTAATTTCGCACGTCCACCGCATACTGCTGTTCGGCCGTGCGCGGATCGCATTGCCCCAGATAGACGGCAGCCGTCTCCACGGCGAGGGTGAGTCCGCTCAACTCATGGACAATCTCGCGGGCAGCGGCCTCATGTTCGGGTGAAGCAAACGCCTGCCCCAGATGGTAGCGGCGGATGAGGTCAACGGCCTGATTCTCCGGCAGCCGGTCCAAATCCAACGGACGAATCATGCCGCCGGCCTTTGTGAAGTCGTCCGGAGCAAGCCGGGTGGTGTAGAGCACGCGCGCCCACGGCTGGTCGGTCAGCAGTTTCATCTGCTCCTGCGCCAGCAACGCGGGCCGGTCCACGTTGTCGAGCAGGAATAGCGCCGGACCACGCGCACGCAACACGTCGAACACGCGCCTCACGGCCTTGGCATCATCCAGCTTTTCCTCGTCGGTCAGTTCGATTTCGAGATCGTTCACCAGGTTGCGGAAGACGGAGAGCAGCCGGTCGCGGCCTTCGCAGCGCAGCAGCCAGCAACCGCCGGGAAAGGCATCCGCCTCCTTGTAAGCGAATGCTTGTGCGAGCGCGGTCTTGCCCATGCCGCCGACACCGTGGATGCCAGCCGGGGATTGCTCCGGCGCATCCAGCAAAGCAGCGCGCAGGCTGGCCAGTTCCGGTTCGCGTCCGACGAAGTTTGCGTTCGGCCAGGGGAGATTGCCGCGCCGGGCACGGTCCAGCGTAAGCAATCGCAGCCGTTGCGCGACGTGCTCGGTGAGTTGCTCCAATTCAGAACGGGTCGCCGCATCAAGGAAGTTGCCGTGGTCATCATGCCGCCACTCGTGGCATTGGATGTGGAAGCGCTGGAGCAAGTCGCCCTTCCAACGACGGAGCAAGGCGGCATCCTCCGGAGCGTCGAGGTCTTCCAGTTTCACGAACCAGAGGGACGCGGCGCCTTGACCCACGAGGCCGTGTTCGAGTTCGTGCCGGCACCATTCCTCCCATTCCCAGCGGCAGGCATCGCTGCGCAGATACGTGCGCGAGAGGCAGGCGATGAAGAAGCGCGAGTCGCGCAGTGCTCGATGGCATTGCACCTGCCAATGGTGGAAGTCCCGGATGTCTGTTTTGTCGAAGAAGATTTCCAGATCGCGGTTAAAGCGGCGGCGGAAATCGGCTTCCAGTTCCGCGTGCAACCGCGCGACTAGCGCGGTTACCGCTTCGCGAGAGGTGTTGTCGCCCTGATGGGCGTAGGAGATGAAGAGGTCGTAGGACATGGCTCAATCCAACGGTTGCGCGGTGGCGTTGCGCCATTCGGGGAATTGGTCTAAGTCGGATAACTTGGCCCGATCGTTCAAGGCGGCGACGAGGGCGGTGAGGAACGCCGTGCTGTGCTCACCCAGTTTGGGTTTCAAAAACTCAATAAAGTAGGCGATGTCCCACGGCACAACCACGTCGCTGGCCACGGGAAGTTCAGCACCGTTAAGGAGGGTTTTCAGTTGGCCGAGGAAGGGCGCGTCCCGTTGTCGTTCAAGCAAGGCGGTGAGGTGCCGCAGGAAGACGATGCGCGGCGTGGTGTTGGCATGGGGCGGAGCGTTCAGACGCCAGTTCGCGGCAAGAATCTGGCGGGCTTCCTCCAGGTTCCAGAGCATTATGAGGGTTAGCGCTAAATTGACGTGGCGATTGATGGTGAGCGGATGATTGTCACCGAGAACCCTTGCCGTTGTTGCCGCAACTCTTCGGACAATCGGTTCGGTGAGATCGGCATGGCCTTGCCTGCGCAATGCAACGCAATGGTTATTCCAACTCCGCAATGTGTCTGGGTGCTCCGGGCCAAGTTTGGTCTCTCGTGAATCCAAGTTGCGCTGCCGCAAAGGGACGGCTTCTTGGAAGCGTCCGGTTTTTTCGAGCAATTCTGCCAAGAATGTCATGCTGTCGAGTGTGTCAGGATGCTCTAGCCCCAGGCTGCGCTCCCTTGCTTCCAGGACATGGCGGTATAGAGGTTCTGCGGCAACCAGATCGCCTTTCTTGGCGAGAATCTCGGCAAGGTTACTTTCATTGATGAGAGTAGTCGGATGTTCCCGCCCAAGAACACGCTGCTGATTCTCAAAAGCCCGCCGAAAAAGCGGTTCAGCGGCAGCAAGGTCTCCTTTGCTTTCTAGCACGAAAGCCAGGTTGTTTACGCTGATCAGCGTATCCGGATGTTCCCTGCCCAACGAGCGCTCGCGTATTTCTAACACGCGTCGCCAGACTTCTTCAGCGGCGGCAACGTCGCCTTGCTTCCTAAGTAGGCTGCCCTGCATGGCTAGAACACTGACGGTGTGCGGGTGCTCTGGACCGAGAATGCGTTCGAACGCCTCCAAGGTTTGATGGCAAAGTGGTTCGGCTGCTGCTATGTCGCCCTTTTCGAGAACTACGTGGGCGAGGTTTCCGGCCACGCTCAGCGTGTCGGGATGTTCTGAACCGGCAATACGCCTGCAAGTCTCCCAAGCGCGTCGGTAAAGCGCTTCTGCACCAGCGAGATCGCCCTTTTCAAATAGTATTCCGGCAAGGTTGTTCACGCTGACTAGCGTAGAGCGATGGTCGGCGTCTAATGATCTCTCCTTCCACGCCAACGCCCGTCGGCAAAACTCTTCGGCTTCGGTTAGTTTGCCCTGCTCATGCAGGCACCCTGCCAGCTGGTCACAACGAATGGCGACGGCATGTTCGTCCTTCGAAGGGGCGCTCTCATCAACCTCCAGTGCCCGCCGCAAGTGCGTTTCGGCCTCAGCATATCGCCCTGTTTCCCTGAGTGCCCATCCGAGATTAGAGAGCGTGACGGCCAGGTCGGGCTGCCTGCCATCAGGAGATTCCTCGATCTGAGCAAGCGTGGACCGCAAGATAGATTCCGATTGGCGGCCAGAGTCGAACGCTGGGAGCCACTGGCAGAGACACCGCACGAATGGCGGGGCGTTCGGCTCTCGCCGCGCCAGTAACCCGTTTGCGACGGCGATGAGAGGAGGGATTTCCCACAGGTGTAAGTGCCAAGTGCTTTCCAACTCGTTGCAGCGGTCTCTCAGGTAACTGACGGCGACTTCTGAGCGTGCTTTAGAATCGGGAGTTTCTAGCCTGACAAACTCCCCAACCAAGCGATGCATACACAAGGAGCGTGGTTCGGTTGTTTCGGCGTCGGGACGAGTGAGCACCGTGAGCCCGGTCAACTGGTCGAGAAGCAGTAGCCATTCGTCGTCGCTTGAGAAAGCCTGGAAGTCCTTGCTCACCAGAGTGCGCAACCACGGCAAAACGACATGGTCCGGCGGCAGCATTGCGGCGTATTCCGTTGCGCGTCGTTCTGCGGGGGACAGCGTGTCGAGCGTGGGGGCGAGCACGGCGGCGAGGCGGCGTTCGTCGTTGTGCCGGCGCAGTTTCACGTCGCGTTCCTCGGCCAATGCGTCAAAGCCTTCAAGCGACGCCATGCCGGGCCGTTCGAGTAATTGGGCGCAGCTCACGCCCCGGTGTTTGGCCAGCCACGCGGCCGTCAATTCGACCGTTAGCGTGAATCCGCCCAACCGCTGGACGATGAGCCGCGCCGCGTCGCGTTCCCGTTCGGCAAGCTCAGGGCGGGCGGGGTCGCTGGGGAACGGGCGGTGTTTTTCCAGTAGGTCCAGCGCGTCGTTATCCGGCAGCCGGCCCAGCGAAAGCCAGTTGCTCTTGCCGGTGGTCGGCGGGACGAGCCGCGTGGTGGCCAGGAGGTGCAGTTTCGGCCCGAGCACGGTCAGGATGTCGGTCTGCTCCGGTTCGAGCAGGGCGAGGTCGGAAACGTTGTCGAGCACGAGTAGGACGTGGCCGAGTTGCGCCACCCGGTCGCGCAGCCGGGCGACGATGGCGGCGAAGTAGGTATCGGGGTGTTTGCGGTCTTCGTCGCTGATGTCGCGGAACAGCGCGGTGAAATCGCTCTGGCCCAGCACGGCGTCGCGCAGGCTGGATTTGCCCTCGCAGCGGATGAGGAAGCGTCCGCCGGGATAGGCGCTGGCGTAGGCGTGGGCGTAGGTGAACGCCAACTCGGTCTTTCCGATGCCGCCCAGCCCATGCACCCCGTAGATGACGCCGGTGCGGTCGTCCTTGATGAGGCGCTCGCGTAGGGCGAGCAGTTCATCGAGGCGGCCGGTGAAGTTCTTGTTGTAGGCCGGTACGGTGGAGAGGCTGGCATCGGCCTGGGCGAGCAGTTCGGCGTGGTGGTCGAGGTCGTGGGCGAGTTGGTCGAGCAGCTGCCGCAGGTCCTCGCGGTGGAGAGCGTCAAGGCCGGCATCGAAGAAGGCGTGGACGTCACAGAACGGCTGGTTGTGAGTGAGTTGGCGGCGGCGGAGATGTTTCACCACCGGCGGCGTCTCGGCGAGGAGCTTGGCGCGGTCGCCTTCCGGAAGCTTGGAAATCTCGGCGAGCTTCTGCGCGAGTTGCTGGTCGGAGAGCTGGCCTTTGCCGGTCAGTCCTGGCACTTCGACGATGTAAATTGGCCGGACGCCGGCGGTGAGGATGTGCTGGGCGATCTCGGCGTCCATCCACGCGCGCCATTCCTTGCGGCACCATTCGCTGGCGAAGTAGTTGGGCGAGAGGAAGGCGAGGAACAGTCGCGAGTGGGCGATGCCCTGCACGAGGTAAAGCTGCCAGTCCGCGCCGGTGGTGATGGCGTGTTGGTCGAAGAACGGTTTCAGTTGACGCCCGGCACTGAACCGCTTGTGCTCGGCAAGGAGTTCCTCAACGAATAGGGTGATCCAGCCGGTCGCATTGTCGTTCCGGGCGTAGGAGACGAAGAAGTCGTATGAGTCGGCATCTTTACTCATGGCATGGGGAAAGGGGTTCACTTCTTCTTGAGCAATTTGAGCACTTGCTCTGCCAAAGCGGGCTCCTTGGCGGCAATGAAGGGCATTCGCTCGGGACGCTGGGGATTGCGCCGAAAAGTGGCGAAGATGTCTTCCAGGTCCAATTGTGAGGTAATGGGATTGCCGGACAGGTCGAGAATCGTCAGGCCGGTTTTGAGCCCTATATACAGTCCCGGCAGAATGTCGTAAGTGGCAAAGCCCTTGGCGAATTCAACGGCCACGTCGGCGTAGCCCGCCGCCACCTGGATGAGGGTGTTTGAGCCCCAGGAGAGGTTGACCCGCCCATCCGCTTCCCGGAGGGCATTCATCAGGGCGGTTTGCTCGGACAATGCCTGATAGCGATCCACTTTGGTGGTCAGCACGTTGATCCGAGCGCCCTGAAGGCTGGTTTTCGGCGACGGCCCGCCATCCAGCCGAAACCAGGAATGGGTGATGAAATCCAACCCCTCGGGATAGCCGCGCTTCGACGCCCAATAGATCCGGTCCAGAAAGATGTCCCCGGCAACTGCCGCGATGACTTCATCACTGCGCCGGTCATAGACGGCGATCAATGACCAACCGCCCTGGAGGGCCTCAATAAACTCCGTGCCGTCAATCGGATCAATGAAGACCACCAGGTCTGCCTCCCGTTCACTCGCGCCTTCCGGAAACGTCCTGATCCCCAGTTCCTCGGAAAACACCGTGTAAACCTTGATTCCAGGCAGCTTGAGAAACTTGCGTTGCAGGGTGTCCAGGATGAGGTCTTCCGCGTCACGATCAATGGCCTTGGTCAGGTTCTGTTCGGACTTTTGAAGGTGTGGATCGGCCACGGCGCACTTGAGGTGGAGACGATTCTCCCCCCGCATGGTGCTCCGCACATGATCCATCGTCTTCATGATGATTTGGCGGCAGTAGCGCAGGACCAGATGATCAAATTCCATTTCGGCCATAAAAGTGCCCTTTGCTTACAAGTCGTTTCGAATTACTCCGGACTCCAGGGATTGGTGCCACGAATCTTGTCGCCGGAACCTTTCGATGGCCATCGTAGGACGACCATCTTACTGGAGGTGGGCACTCGCAAGCTGTGAAACACTCCCGGCGACCAAATGACGTATTGCCAGGGCTTGCTCAAGGTGATGGTCCGCCACTTTGACCTTTTGCTTCCTCGGAACTTGTAGGTGCACTTGCCTGAAATGAGCAAGGCCATACTCGTTGACGTTCTGTTCGCGGTCGATCCTGGCTCGCAAAATGGCTTGCGGTGTACACTGAGTTTCACCTCTACCGCCCTTGTCCGGCGAGCGGAGCTTCTGTTGACGAAGCAGCCAATGAACCATTGGTTGTGGTTCTTTCCGTCTGCTATTGCGTCCCCGCGATGGACTCCACTCAATCTATTCATGATGAGGCTCCCTGGTCTGCGATTGGCTTGTCGAGATCGGCGGGCTGTCCTGTGCCAGCCAAAACAGACATCCAGAAGATACCCTCCGGCGGCACGCGTTTGCGCCCAAGAATCACCAGAGGCAGAGGCACTAGGATATGTCTTGCGCTCATGCCTTCACAGGTAATTCTGCCTAATGAACATGGACTCGGACAGCACCCATTCAACCGAACGTGTGAGCTTCGCTTCCAGTGCCTCATCAGCGTCGCGGACGGCGATGCCGATAGCGCCCCACGGGTCAGTGTCGCAGTCGGCAATCGCCTTGAAGCGGCGGGCCGACCAGATGTCGGTGACGGTTTGAAGCGGCTGCAACTGAAGTGCCGCCAAGGCTGCTGACAACGCTTTCTCTTGGTAGTCCAGTATCTGCCATGCGCTGTCCACCATTGCTGGCCCATAGCCTGAGCGGATTCGCGGGGTGTTCATCACCCTGGCCAACCCACTCCGAACTTCGTTTCGCATCGCCTCCACTTTTGCGCGTTGGTCAATCCCCTCAGCCTGCTGATGAAGAACCTGCGCAGACTTCACCACCAGCGGCAAATCATCCGCGAACAACAGCAGTGCTTCCTCGCAGAACTTCGCGCACCGGAGAATCGAAAGACCGCTGGTCAGCCAGTTCATTGAGAGTGTGCAGGCTTTCTCGAACATCTCCTGCCGCACGGAAAGATAGCGCGACATTACCGCGCCGCCTCCCTCGGCGGCAGCCTTGCCGATAATGGCTTTGAATTCCTTCTCGGCAAATTGGAGTAGATGCCACGCCGGACCTGTCAGCCCGAAGTACCCGTTGCTGCTTCTCTCTGCACATAGGAAATCATCGGAGATGGACTCTGGGCCGAACGCGTCCTTTTTCGCCTTCCGGAATTCTTGGTCATAGAGTAGCGCGCCCGCCTCGTCAAAGCGGCTCATGGCTGCCAAATGGAAGATCACTTCCGACAGAGCTGTCCTGTCGTCCCGCCAGTGAACCAGAAACCAGTCTGCGAGCATCCGATGCCCTTCCTTCACGCTCA
>Ga0316229_1001772_pt1 | contig 20672 bp, 13 predicted proteins | sample TBH18023metaG_FD_206011 | JGI IMG/M metagenome (GOLD analysis project Ga0316229, IMG submission 206011) | Freshwater microbial communities from Trout Bog Lake, Wisconsin, USA - TBH18023 | ecosystem: Environmental > Aquatic > Freshwater > Lake > Hypolimnion/Profundal zone | place: USA: Wisconsin... | reverse complement strand
TCCGCCGGAGATCACCGCCTTCAGATCCTCCGAGGGGATTATGTCGAAGCCGCTGTCATTATAAACCTGGCCCTCGAAGCAGCGGTGTACGAGAGCGCAGCCGCCATCAGTGGCAGTGTTGACCATATTGGCAATCGCCTTCCAAGCCGCGGCTTTTCCTGCTCTAAACGGCTGCTGGAAGCCAACTTTCTCGCCTTTTGTAAAGTTCCACCCGTTTTTCGGGTCGTAGGCCGCAGTCCACGACGCCGTAACAGCCGCTGCGTCTTCAGGCCCTCTAATAACATCGGTGTACATACACAGGATGCGGATTTTGACGGCGTTCTTTATCAAGCCGAGTTGTGTATACGCGGCGTTTGTCGCGTTGCCGGGCACTCCAGTCCACACAGCGGCCTTTGTACGGCCTATGAGGTCTATCTTACCCTTGTCGCCCAAGGCCGAGTTACAGCTAGTGAGCTTCTTGCCATTCGCATCTTGCGACAAGACCACCACCTGCAACGAATCGTGATCGCCCTGATCATATGATCCATCAAGAATCTCCACAAATCTCTCCGGATCCCGGCCCTGGTCAGCAATGTCGTCGTTGCACATTGGGCCTTTTTCTGCGGTGATCTGCACGCTATCCCCTGTGACCCTTACCGTCGATACGAGGTCAGTTTTCTGAGTGATCTTGATTTTCGGGTACCCTTCCGCAGTCGGATCTGTGGTGACGGGCTGCGAAGTGGGAAAAGGTTGGGTCGCGCTTCCCGTCGAAGGGTCTAACTTCTGGTCAGCGTATTGCGACCCTGGTGGGTCGGCGACCACGTCGAAGTAAGTGGAGTCAGACGCGGTGCCCGCTGGGACCGTGTAACTGGTTCGGGAAGAAACCGAGGCTATCCACGTCCAGTTCTCGCCGTCGGCCGAGCCCCACACATCATAACTGGTCGCGTTGACGGAGTTGTTCTGCCAGGATAAGTCTATTGAGCCATCGCTGTTGTCCACCGCCGTCAGGTCGCTGGTGGGCATGACATCGGTCCAGTTGGGCTGCGGGATGTCGTTCATCGACAAGTTGCGGATGACGTAGGCGTTGCCGGTGCCGGGGTCGTAGCCGGGGGCGGTGGCGGGGATGCTGAAAAGGCACGATCCCCATGGCCTTATAGTCGAAATCGGCCTGGAGGGTGTATTGGCCGGTGACCGCCAGATCACCGCCGCTGGTCTGCTGGAGATATTCTTCCGTCCAGGAGTTGGCGATGGCCACGCCGCCGAGGAACGTCGCCGGGTTTGAGTTGGTGTTGGCCGACAGGCGGGCGCCGGTCGGGTCGTCGGTAGTGCAATTGTAAGTTACTGCGCCGCTCAGGTCGGCGGCGGCGGCGCTGCTGCCGGTGGTGCCGGTGGTGTCGGTGGCGCTGCTCGAAGCACGCCGTCTTGCCTTCCCTGCTGCACACCGCCAACCGCCAAGGTAAGAACCGACTGCGCTTCCTCAACACCCTGCTGACCCAGTCGCCCGAGGTCGCCCAAGCAGCGTTGTTTGCCCAGTCGCTGTAGCCAATGCCTTATGGACTACACCCTGGCTAACCCCAACGATCACCGCCGTGATTCGCCAGCAGGCGTGCCATTACGCTTGCATAAACGCTAAACTGTTGCCATGGCCAAATGATTTTGCCCTGCCCCTGGCGGGCCAGAACACCAGAACACGAGGGTGCTTTCACCTTTCACGTTTTTCCCCTATCTTATCCACATGCGCCGACCCAGAAAACACAAACTAAAACGCCACTGGAAACGTCGCGGTCTTCTTCTGGCTATCGGATATCTGGCCTGCGCATCATTTATGATCTTCGGCGGCTGTGCCAGCAAACTCGTCCTATTCCCCAGCACCGATCGACGGATGGTGGTCGGAGCCAAGACCATGCAACTGCCTTGCGACCACGGCGCCGTGGTGGAAGTCTGGACCCATGACGCCGAACACACCAGTGCCCCGGCGAATGCTTTCGTGCTCGAATTCGGTGGCAACGCCGAGCGTGCTGAAGACCTGGTAGCCATGTCCGCCCAGCGTTGGAGCTTTGCCGCCGCGGAGGTCTGGGCGGTGAATTACCCCGGTTACGGCGGCAGCACCGGCCCGGCCAGCCTGCGGGCAATCCCGCCGGCCGCACTACTGGCCTATGATCAACTGGCCATACGCGCCGCCGGGCGGCCCATCTACGTGAGCGGGGTGAGCATCGGCACCTCCGTGGCGCTTTATGTCGCCGCCAATCGTCCGGTCGCCGGGGTCGTATTGCAGAATCCGCCCCCGCTACGCGAATTGATCCTGGGCCGGTTTGGCTGGTGGAATCTGTGGCTGCTGGCCGGACCGGTGGCCATGGGAGTGCCTTGGGAACTGGAAAGCCTGAACACGGCCCCAAAAGTCACGGCGCCAGCGGTATTCATTCTCGCCGACTGCGATACAGTCGTTCCCCCGCCTTACCATCGTCGAGTGGTGAATGCCTACGGCGGCCCCAGGCAAACCATCACCCTCGAAGGGGCCGATCATAATGATTCGGTCACCGTGGCTCAGGAAAATGAGATTGAAGAGGCGCTTGGAAAAATGATTAAGGAAGGGAAGAACGCCAAGCGATAAACGCCGCACCCCAAGGCTCCCGGCAGACCGGGAACCGTCCTCAAGACTCAATCAATACATCGTCAGACACGCCAGAACCACAGAACACAGTCTGCGCGCCCCACGACTACGACGCCTCTAATTCAATCGCCCGTGGAAACAGAATACTGTTCTCTTTGTGGATGTGCCGGTGCAGATCAGCTTCCAGTTCGGCCAGGCCGGCCATGGCGGCTCGGAAAGTGTTGCAGGCATCAGCCGGGGCCTTGTATCCATCTGTCAACTGGCGCAAGCGGGCCAGCGCAGCGCCGGCATCATCGTGCTCCATCACCATGACACGAATGGGGTTGGCCACAGAGCCGCAGTGGGATTCCACCGTATGGCCAGTATGGCGGGCCTGATCCAGGCTACGGCACAAGGGAAAGAGAATCTGCTCTTCCTTCATCAGGTGATCGGTCAGCTCGGCCTTGAGGCCGACAAAGACCTGGTGTACCTGGAGCAGTTGCGGGTGTTTGGCCCCGTGCTTGCCGGCAATCTTGGCCAGCCATGTCTCCAGATGCGGCAACTCAGCCTTGAGGTAGGCGTGATGTGTCGCCTCGATGTGATCGGCCAGCTCGGTCAAGGTGGCGTGGGACCAATCCTGTTCGGGCGCGGTGACATTCTGGTCGGAGGCCAGGAGCTCTCCCAACACCGCCGCCACATCCAAACCCTTGTGAGTACAGGCGTCAGCCAGCGGCAACTTCCCGCCACAACAGTAGTCGATCCCCATCCGCTCGAATACCCGTGCCCGCGAGGGACGATTGGCAACCAGCTGCCCAACCGTCTGATCCACTAAGGAAGAATCCGCATTCTGAAGCTGAACACTCATGATAATACTCCAAAATAATACTGCCGGATGGCCGGGAGAACATAGATGGCCAAACGGTGAATTCAGTCAAAAGAGAGCAAGTAATCTCTTTATACTATATATAGGACTGTTTAGATACGTTATCAAGTTGTCCTTGTTCGGGCCATCACTAGCCGGTACATTGCCGTTGGCGTTTTTGGCGGCGTATTTTCTTTCTTGCTCAGAGGATTTTGTGGACCGAAAACCGAGGATGTCGCGTGGATGAACGCAAAGAATTGAGCGGGTATGAGCGAAAATAATGAAGTTCAAACATGGCTGCATCAGGCCCTGGCCCTGCAGCAAGAGGGGAAGTTGGCGGAGGCGGAGACGCTGTACCGTCAGGCGCTGAACATCGAGCCCAATAATCCCCATGCCATGCACCTCCTGGGCGTGCTGGCCGGCCCAGCCGGCCCGCCCCCCCCGCCCCGCGGCAGGTAGCGCTCACGCTTATCGGCCAATCGCTCACTCTCGATCCGGATAACGCTACTTTCCACAACAATTACGGCGAGGCCTGGCGGCAGGCGGGCAACATGAGCCAGGCTATTTCCTGCTGGGAAAAGGCCATAGAACTGCGCCCGGACTATCAGACAGCCCGGATGAACCTGGGAACGGCCCTCGAGGCAGCAGGCGACCTTAACGCCGCAGCGGCCCAGTTTCGCGCGGTCGCCGACCGGCACAGCGACAACGCCATCTCCCGCGACGCCCTGGCCCGGGTCCTGGCGGCCGGCGGCAAGTTCGATGAAGCCATCGCCCGCTGGCGGCAGGTGATCGCCCTGGTCCCCAACGCCACGACGCCTCACATCAATGCCGGCGCCGCCCTGGCCAAGAACGGCCGCCTCGACGAGGCGCTGAACCTGCTGGACCGCGCCGTGCAACTGGCCCCCGCTTCCGTCGAGGCCCGGCGCAATCGCGGCATGGCCCTGTTGCAGTCGGGGCGTCTCCTCGAAGGCCTCGTCGAATTTGACTGGCTATGGCAGAACGGTCCACGCCTCAAGCCGCTGCGAACCTTCACCCAGCCGGCCTGGGACGGCGCGATCATGCGCGGCAAAACCATCCTCCTCTACTGCGAACACGGCTTCGGCGACGCCATCCAGTTCGTGCGCTTCGTGCCCGAAGTGCTGGCCCGCGGCCTCAAGGTGGTGCTGGAATGCGCCCCGGAACTGCTGCGTCTGTTCAAGACCATCAAGGGGATCACGGTCATCGCCACCGGCGCCATCCTGCCGCCATTCGACGTGCGCTGCGATTTACTGCAACTGCCGGTGGCCCTGCAAATATCCCTGCATAATCTACCAACCCACGTGCCCTATCTCCTGCCCTACCGGGCCACCTACGATGCCTTCCACGCCGACGTCGCCAGGCTCGCTCCGCGCATCAAAATCGGCCTGCGCTGGGCTGGCAACCCGGCCCATGCCAACGACGCGAATCGTTCCATTCCACCGGCCGCCTTCACCACCCTGCTGCAACGGGATGACCTTCTCCTGTTCAATCTCCAGACCGATCTGGCCACGGCGCAATGGCAGCAGATACCGCACAAGGCCAAGCTCATCGACTGGACATCGCGCATCAAGGACTTCGCAGATACCGCAGCCCTGGTGGCCAACCTGGATCTGATCATTTCCGTGGATACCGCCCTGGTACACCTGGCCTCGGCCCTGGGCCGGCGCGTATGGACGCTGCTGCCATCCAGCGGAACCGATTGGCGCTGGCTGCTGGGACGGCAGGATTCGCCATGGTATCCACGCATGCAACTGTTCCGCCAACGTCAGGACGAGTCGTGGGACAGCGTGCTGTCCCGTGTCAGCCAGACGCTCAAGACCAACTAATCATCCGCAGCGTGAAGGATTGTCTCCATGTCATTTCTGCTCGGCATCGACATCATGGAAATACTCGCGGAAATGGCCATCCCCATTCCCCATGTCCATGGTCATGCCCGACAAACAAGCCTCGCGCTACGACGACAGATACTACGAAATATATAGCCAACTCTATGGCGATTTAAAAAGCCGCTTTGCCGAAATGGCCGTATTGGACGAATAGTGTTTCCCGCCAGACCAACCGCTGAGGGCATGGCACCGTTCACCAGTCCGCTTTGTTTTCGATCATTCCCAAGGCAATGCGCGCCGCATTCATCGATGCCCCGGGCTTGTCCAACGGCGTCACGAGTTCACGTAGTTTCTGCCGTTGCCGTTCAAGTTTTTCAGGACAAGTTAGCAACTCAACGGCCATGTCCGCCACCGGCCCACTGGACCCATACCAGGGAATTATTTCCGGAACGAGATCGATATTCCCGGCGAGGATATTCACCAGAGCGATCTTGGGCGTGCATAGCACAAGGTGACGCGCCAGTTTCCATATCCAGCGATTGAAGCGGTAGACAACGATCATGGGAACGTGGTAGGCGGCGACATGGAGCGTTGAAGTGCCTGATTTGCAAAGACACAGATCGCTTTGGCTGATCAACTCATTGAAGGCATTGGGGGCGATCTGTATGTCCGCAGCCGCCCCCGCCAGCGCCACCACTTGTCCGTGGGTAGCCTCGGTGGTTGGTATGACAAAGCGTGTGCCGGGGAAGACCTGTCGCAACCGCTGCATCACCTCCAACAAAGGCGGGAAGTTGGCCGCCACCTCCGATTTGCGGGAGCCGGGAATGATCCCGATAACCGGCGGACCGTTGGGAAACCGACCCGGCTCCGTCCGCAGACGCTGCATACGTTCCAGACGATCCGGCGGCAGTTCATCGAACAGAGGGTGGCCCACGAACGTCGCATCGACCCGGCGGCCGCGATACCACTCCTCCTCAAAAGGCAGGATGCAAGCCACCCGGTCGACGACCCGGCGAAGTTTCCGTATGCGCCACGGCCGCGAGGCCCACAACTGCGGCGCGATGTAATAAAGCACAGGCACGCCGTTCCGACTGGCGAGTTGGGCGAAGGGAAGATTCATAGACGATGAATCGATGCAGATGTGCAGGTCCGGCCGGTTCTGCCGGTAATAGTTCCGCGTCCAACGCAACAGCTTGTACATTTCCATAGCCCGGCCAGCGCCATGAAGACCCATGGCGGCATTGACGACGGTTTCCCCGTGGATCGTCGCCCCGGCGTCGCGCATAGCCCTGCCTCCGTGCCCTTCCACCAGAACCTGCGGATCAAGCTCCCGCAGACGTCGGATCAATTGGGCCGCATGCTGGTCGCCGCTGACTTCCGCAACCGTGATGAAGATACGCCTGACCATGGTTGTCGCTAACTGCAACGCCAATGGCGGGCGGTGTCAAGAGCATGGGTCGCGGCAAAGGTCGCGGACCGGAAACTCTGTTACAATCATCTGGTGATCGAAAACACTTATGTATCCAGCGCCAGGCCGTCCGGTTGCGGATTCCGCTTGGACAGTGCCCCGGGTCTGCCGTCTCCCTGGAGTCGCTGGTCGTATCTGCCCCAGCGTCCGATCCTCCACCTTCGCGGGGATGCTTCCGGGGCCTGGCTGCGGTCCTCACGCGAGGTAATACGGAGTTGGGCGGACCCACTTGCGGCCCTGGCCTGGATGGAGCGAACGGCGAAAGAACCGCCAACTTCCGGGCCGCCGTTCAAGGGTGGATGGATCGGATACCTCAGTTATGACCTGGGCCGCCTTTTCGAGCCTATCCGCCCGCTTGCCGCCGCGGATACCGGGTTTCCCTTGTTCGAGTTTACCTATCATCCCGGCGTCATCGCCTGCGGGCCAGAGGCATTGTCCGTCCGCTCCACTCATCCCTTCGATCCCACCCCGCTGGAATTCCCCGCTGTTTACCGTCTGACCAGCCGCCAAGCGGTTTCCAATTTCAGTCGCGCCGGCTACCAGGCCACCGTAGCCCGCGCCATTGACTACATCGCCGCCGGGGACATCTTCCAGGTTAATCTAGCGCAGCGGTTTACCGTCGGCTTGCCGCAAAAACCCGGGGATATATATCACTCCTTGCTGCGCCGCTGGCCTGCCTGGTTCGGCGCCTACCTGGACTATGGCGATCACGCAATACTCTCCAATTCCCCGGAACTCTTTTTCCGCGTCACCCCCGATCCCGCCACCAGGAAGCGCACCATCGTCACCCGCCCTATCAAAGGCACGCGCCCTTGCGGCCAGGGCATGGAAAACAAACTGCGCGACAGCATTAAGGACCAGGCGGAATTGAACATGATAATCGACCTTGAGCGCAATGACCTGGGCCGCATCTGCGCTCTCGGCTCGGTCCGGGTGACACAACCACGAATCATTGAGCAACATCCCACCGTCTGCCACGGCGCCGCCACCGTCGAAGGAGAGTTATCCCAAGGCGTCGGTCTCGTCGAATTATTCCGCTGCGTCTTCCCTGGCGGCAGTATCACCGGAGCGCCCAAAATTCGCGCCATGCAGATCATCGAGGAACTCGAACCCTGCCGCCGCGGCCCCTACTGTGGCGCCATTGGCTATCTCTCAGTGGATGGCCACATGGCCTTCAATGTCGCCATCCGCACCATGATGATCGAAGTAGATCATCTCCACATCGCCGTAGGCGGCGGCATCGTCGCGGACTCGCTTCCCGCTGACGAATATGAAGAAACATTGGTCAAAGCCCGCGCCCTGTTTGATGCCCTTGGTTGCCAAGAACGCTCAGGAATGTTTATCATGCCGCCATGAGCGCTATCCCCTTTCCACGCCTCCTCCGGTAGTTCGGGCCATCACGTCCATCGCCCTGGCCCATGATTACTGACTATGCTCATTTCTGTGCATCATCCGGCACTGCATGGCGCGTGGTCACGGGCCACTCCGCCGCATCGCCACCGGGTAAACCGACGGGCGATGGCGCCGCATCCGGCTTCTGGGCCGGTACTGTGGCCGACGGAACCTCCGCCGGCGCCGTGGCCAGATGGCTTGCCGCCGGGGTAGATTCGGGCTCATTAATAGGCGACGTTACGGCCGGACCTGTGGTCGGCGGCAGAACCGGCAACGGCAGCGCCGGTTGCGTGACTGGCTCGGACGCAGGCACCGCCACCGGTTCACTGGCAGGCATTGCCGCTGGCGAGGCCGTCGGCACAGTCGTCGGAACTGTGGCCGGTTGCGTCGCCATCGCCACCATCAAATCCTGCATGGCCTGGGCGACGGCTTTAACGCGGGCATCAGGCTCCATAGCCAACACCACTTCCAGCGATTTCCTCTGTTTATCACCCGGCAGTCCGCCGCTGCTGAGCACCAGCAAACCCAGCACGCGCTTGGCCCAGTAGGGATCACCAAGCATGTGGTCGACCACCTGTGCCCGGTCCGCCGGTGGACTGCGCACCCCCAGCGTCCATTCCGCCCAACTGGCCACGGCGGGACTGGCATCGTGGGTGGCGGCCACAATCAATTGATTGAGTTTTTGCGCCATGGCCTGTATCTGCTTTTGTTGATCCGCCGGCTGGGCTTGCTGGTTGGCCAAAAGGGTACGAATCAGGGCGTCGGCCAGATCCAGATCCTGTATTCGTACCACCGCAGATCCGCTGCCGCCCATGGCAGTGGCCAGGGCCGCGATGTTGTTAAGGTTGAAGGCATCACGCTCGATCATCCGCGATTCCGCGGAATATCCAGCCGGACCGCAGCCGCTGGCCGCATTCGTCGCCGGGTTGGTGCGTACGCGCACGCTGAACTCAAAAGGCGGGACGGGGTTGCTCTTCAGCACGTCGGCGAACTGCCCCTGATCGATGCGCACCAGTTTGCTAGCCACCTGCCCAGGATGAAGCACCATCTGCTGATCGAGGCGATCGTAGGCAATGGCCGGCACGGGCTGGGAGGCTATGCCCTGGAGTTGCCCGTCGAACCACAGGTCCGGATGCAGAACCCCATCGTTGCCGATGGTTATGTCCATGCCCCCCGCCTGTTGAATATTCTGCACGGAAACGCGCACGATGATCGGCTCTCCGAAAGGATGGGCGACGTGCAGCGGTTCCACCGTCAGCCGATAGAACGACTGCGGCGTATCGATAATGTGCAACCAATTCGCCGGGAACTTGTTGACTTCCGCCTGCAGTTGCTCCGCCTGGGCCTGGGGCACGAGCTTTACTCCCATCGACGCCAATCCGTCGTTGAGGATAGCGCCGATCAGTCCCGCTGGATACTCACTCAGCAGTTTTTCGCCTTGATCACGTGCCTGAGCCTGGGTCTTGAGGTCGGCCCCATCCAGACGTACCATGCCCAGCCGGGCCAGCACCTGCGCCACATCAAGCCGGGGCAGTTTTTGATCCACGACGGCCGACAATTTCACCCTGGCTTCCGCCGGAGCATCGCTGGCGAGCTTGCTCCACCCCTCCAGATTGGCCACCATGATGCTCTCCGGCGGCAGTATCTCCCGCAGCGCCGCCATGGCCGCGGTGGCATCGGCCGGTCGCTTCAGAAGATATATTTCCGTCCACGCCAGGTCATTAAGCACTCCGACATAAATATCCTTAAGCTTATCGTGCTTGGCGAAATCTTCCTTGGCCATGTCCGCCAAACGTTGCCGGTCGCTGTCAAAATCCCCGAAATCCACTGGTTGTTGGGAGTTAACCGGTCGCGTTGTCGCCCGCGCATCTCCCAACTGGCCGCGCACCTGGGCAAGGTTGTTCATCACTATGTTCTGCAATTGTTGGACGAATGCTTCGGGGTGCCCCTGGTTCCCCATGGCCTTTTCCACCAATACGCGGATGATGACGGCGTCGTGATCATTGGGGTCGCGGGCCAGCATGGCATCGAGCAATTGCCGGGCCGCCGCCGGTTGATTACCCAGATACAGTTCGGTCGCATACTCGAACGCCACGTCGCGTGACACCGGCATCCCGCCTGTCTGCGTTAACTGCATGTAAAGGTTGAACATAGTCAGCGACCTGTCCACAGCCCCAACCGACGCCAGCAGCGACGCCAGTCTTTGGACGACTGCCGGCTGAATCGGATTGCTGCGCAGCATCTGCAGCAGAATCGGCACCTGATCGCCCGCCCCAAGGGTACTCTCTATCTGCTGGTAATGGATGGCCAATGCCGTCAGATTCAACGGATTCAAGGCCAGGGCCTTTTCCACAAAGTCCAGCGCCTGGCGATTCTGCGACTTCTCGAAGCAGCACTGGGCCGCCTTCAACGCCACGTGGCTCTTGACCTCCGTCGGCACGTTCGCCGCCAACAGTCCCTTCAGATACTCAAGCCTCTCGTTAGGGCCCTCCATGCGCGCCGCGTACAGGTCGATCAGGTTCGCCTGCACTACGCGGTCATCGCTGTCCAGGGACCGAATCATCTTAAATGCTCCCAGCGCCGCCGGGTAGTTCTGTAGCTGCAACGACGCATCCACCAGCAGGTGCGGGTAGCGCACATTGCCAGGATCCAGATCGTGCGCCGCCGTCAACAGCGCTGCGGCCAGGCGCCAGTGGCCCGGCAGTATCTGCCGCGTGCGCAGCGAGGCCCGGGCCACATCTGCGATCCGTTCAGCCAGCGCCGCTTCAGCCGGATCCAGGTGCGACGCAGCGTTCGGCGGCGCCTGCCCGCAGGCCCGCCCGTTGCCTGATCCCGGCACCAGTGCCCACGCCGCCAGCATGCCGGCCAGGACAAGCCCGCAGGCGATCCGCGCCGGACGCCGCGCCGCCGGGGCCTTCGGCTTCGTTGGGCTCTTTTTATTCATCACGCTGATGGTGCAAGACATCGGTTTTCTCCTGTTGCTAGGGGACGTTCCGGCGGCGCCGTCTGCCTGCTCCAAACCTCCCACAGCATGGGACGCAGGCGGCATAGCTCTTCGACATCGGCCAACAACTCCACGCGATCGGCCAACCACTTTTTCCAATCCTCCCGGCCGCACTTCATGGCCGCCAAGGCCAGCAGGCCCTGGGCGCGGGCACTATTGCCAGCGGGCATAAGTTCCGCCAATTGTACCTTATCGGCCACGCCGCTCATCATCGCTTGCCAGGCCCCTATGCGGGCCGAATAGTCCAGTTGCACCAGCATTAGTTCCATGGCCTCGGCCAGCGTCAGGCGGTGGTTGTACAGACTCGCCATGGCCGCGTAGGCACCACCCAGGTCGCCAAGTTCCAGCAGGGCATCGGCCAATATAAGCCGGCTCGGCTTGGTCAGCGGGTGCGATGCCCCCAGCCGGTTGCCCAGCACGGTTCGGCTCAGTATGGCGGCATCATCCCAACGGCGTTCGGCATGTCGCAGCAAGGCCAGGTGATGCAGTGTGCGCAGCTTCACGGTTCGGAATAGCGAAAAACTGCGCAAAGCCATCTCCACGTGCGCCTCGGCCTGATCGAACTGCCCGCTGGCAATCACCGATGGCGACTGCGCCGCAAGCCTCAGTCCCCTGGCGCTGCGATAACTTAGCGCCAGCCAGATCGCCGCTATGACGACCAGGATCATAGTTCCGTCAACCCGTCCATCTATGGGGGAAAGGCTCAGCAGCAACGAAAACGCCGCCCCCGCCAACAGCAAAGACCGCAACAGCGTGCCGAAGGTCATATCCCGACGGAACCGGCTTATGGCATATTGTGCGCTTATCACCTGGCCTCCGCGGGCGTTTCCGCCGGCTGATACTTGGCGATGAGCGGTATCACTTCCGCGTACCTCCGCCGCAGTTCCCCAGCCGGGCACAACAGCGTCGCCCGCCGCCAATTGCTGCAAGCCTGGTCGTCAAACCCCTGCATGTCATAGGCCCGAGCCGCCAGACCATAGGCATCAGCCAGACGATGGGCTAACTGCTGGCGCAGAATCGTCCGTTTCTGCTCAAACATGGCAATAGCCTCCGCCGGGTGCCCGGTTTTTACGTCGCGGTAGATCTCGATCAAGGCCAGGCCCGCCGATTCTCGGCCCTCCACACTCCCACGCCGCAAATCGCTTATAGCCCGGTCGGCATCGAAAAGGCGGTCCTCGTGGAGCAGTCCCATGGCTCGGGCCAGCAGCAAGGCATATTCCGTCCGCTCGTCCAGTTGCAGATTGTCCAGCAGATATTCCTCCACGGCTATGGCATCACCGAAGCGGTGGTAGCGGGCCAGAACCGACGTCAGGTAGAGCAGGGCCTGAACCCGTGTCTGTTGCGTTCGCATAGGCGCTGACAGCATCAGTCCCAACATCCCAGCCGCCTGCGGCCAACGACGCAACTGCACCAATTCTTCGACGGCCTCGATCCGGCGTTGTTCCTCGCGATGGCTCCGCACCGTATTCCACGAAAACACGGCCATTCCCGCCATCAGCGCCAGCATGGCCGCACTGGCCATGGTGCTCAGCAATTGTTGCTGCGGTCGGCCGGCGTGCGCGCTTCCGTACCCGCTGGCCAGCATTGTTCCCGTCAGAAGCGCTATGCCTATCCAAATCCATGGCGCACGCCCAACCGGCTGGCTGCGTTCCAGAAGCGTCGCAACGTCCAGAAACTCCGGCGCCGCACTGGCCTCTCCCGCCTTGGGCGATTCCGTGGATATTTCACCTGTGGTTGCGTTCATGGTTACGCGGTTACTACGCCAAAGCCACGGCGGACGTTCCGCCGCCGCCATTTGACCAATCCTACGCCAGACATTTAACATTTTGCCCCCAGCTAAGCAAAGGGTGTGCCCAATTTTTCGGGCAATCGTTGATTCTGGTTCGGCAATACACTAATGCATCGTTGACCACGGGACCGCGGCATCGACAGGCTCAGGCCCAGAAAGGAACGTGGGGCGAGGTGGTCGCGCATTGCCGAACCAAAATTGGACTCACCTTTTCGTCAGCGACGGCTCGGACCAAAGTACAGTCACAGGTAACTGGGTGCCGGGGCCGGTGGCGACGACGGGGTGGGCAAACAGCGTTAACATTTTGACATTACTGACGTTAACGGAAATGATGCCGGCCTCATCGCGGCTTGTTCGCGGCGGAGAACAATAAAGCTCCTTGCCGTCGCCAAGCACAACCAACTTCACGGCGACAGTGGGAGGCGATGCATCGGAAACACCCCCCCGACATACGAAGAGCTTGTACTGCCCATCCAGGTTCCAAGAAAGACTGGTGCCCATCAGGCAAGTTATGCTGTTGGCGCAGGGAATGCCGTCGAGGCTGGCCCCGGCAACAGTTGATGAATGTACCGTCCAGGCCGTCGATGGAACTACGCCCGAATGAGTTTCGACGCTCGGCGGTTGAAGCTCGCTCAGGAAGGAAAACCGTCCCCCTCCTACCCGAATTTCCGCCAAGTCAGCCCTGGCCAACCGCACCGTACCCAGGAAATCCTCCTCAATAACCAGAGTATCGGCATCAATCTTTGCTGAATTGGCCAGGTAGGAGTTGCCATTGGCGGTTCGCACGATAAAAGCGCCGTGCGGAGGATCGATGGCCGCCAAAGCTACAGCCACTGCCTCCGAGCCGACGACAAAGTTGGACAGACCGAAAAGAACGGAACTGAGGCTGATGGCGCGACCGTCGAAACCGCGAATCTCGCCTTCAACGAAATCGCCGCGCGCCAACAACACGCCGGCGTTGCGATCGGGAAGCTTGCCAAGCATACCGGTCGCCATCGGCGCAAGAATAATCCTGGCCACGTCGGCGGCAGGTAGCGCAGCCTGTCGGCCGTCGGCGCCGGTGAATGAAACAAGCTTATTGGCGATAGACGCAACCGTAGAAACTGCGATGACACTGCCGCTGCGGAGCATCAGGCATTTGCCTATAACCGGCGCACTGGCATTGATGACGCCGCCCGTGGTATTACCAAGCGACACGTTGTCGAAACATGCGGTGCATAAATCGTCGCCCTTGCGATTGGATACGACCATTCCCCAGTAAACATTATCGCTCAACTCTACGTCAGTTTCACCGACAGAAACCCAATTGGCGCCGTCCCGCGAGGTGAAAGCATCCCAGGTAGTTCCCTTGCGCGTGAGTTTGAGCCACACCGGAAAGGCATCGCCTGTCGTCGCGGCCATCTGGTTCATGCCAGCGCCATCCTTGTGCCGGCGCAGCAGCAGCGTGTGCCTGGTAAGGCGGACTACGAATGCAACCATCCGTGATCCCGGGTCGAACTTGTCGCGAACCATCACGCCAACCATGGTGAGCGGATTGCCCAACTCGATCTTAGATAGATGCACAACCAGGCTGGCATCGCCAGCGACCTGCTGGCAAACAAAACCGCCCGAATCCCTGGGCCCTTCGATACCCGCTCCACCGGCCATGATGCGGAATTGCCTGTCGGCATATTTGGCCAGCGCGGGTTTGTTGGTGGCGATATCCCTGAGTTGCCAGGAGTCGGGAAGACCTAGGGGACCCGGCGCGGCCGCTTGCGATGCGGGAGCCGCCGGCTTGGTGGACTTGAAGGAGGCCAGCAGGATATTGGACATATCCAATTTGATATCCAGACCGCTCCTGGGCGTAACTACCAGTTGATTGGCGTCGAACTTTATTTCTCCGTCATAAGTCTTCCCGTCCAGGGTCCGAACCGTGGCCGCCGGCGACGATGGCGCCAACAACACGGCCAACAAGGCAACCAACATCGGGAGTTTGAAGCGAACCATAATAACGAGTAGTTTTCTCGAAAAGAGGCACACGGCGCATGCCCTGCAATGCCGTCGCAACAGTCCACGGCTCACCTCACCGCTGATACAGCGGAATGTAGTGATAGGGCATGGCCAGGATTGTCGTGTAGACACTGGTCGCATACACTTGACCGACTTTGCCATCAAGGGGATCCCAATAATACAATTCGGCGTCCCTCTTGACGGCGGCCACCAGGGTCTTCTGGATCGTCTCGTACCAATCCTTCCAGTCCGATCCGCCGATCATGTACATCGCCGGGGCGGCATAGAAGTGCCCGTAAGTAAGCCAGGGATCGCCGCGGCCGGCCTTGGCCGCCATGAGGTAGACCGCACCATTTTTGACCATCGGATCATCGTAGAGGCCGCATACCTGAAGGGAATAGACCGCGGCTGCCGTCCGGGCAAATCCGGGCCCCGAATGCGGTTGATAGCAGAAACCGCCGCTATTAGCGTCATAACAGGCCTTGACAAACTTCACCGCCTGATCGATCGTGGCCTGGGGCACATCCACCCCGGCATTCTTGGCGGCGCGCAGGGCGACGCACTGCAACACTGTTACCGAGATATCGCCGTCCATCACCCGCGCCTGGTAGCGCCAGCCACCCTGTTGATTCTGGCACTTGATTATGAGCTTGATGGCCGCTTCAAGCTTGGGCCGGAGCTTGGGATCGCGGCTCTGTCCATAAATTTCGCCAAGGGCGATGGTGGCAATGCCATGGCCGTACATGTTATTGGCGGAGTTATTGGCGTTGATAAACCCTTCGGCATTGACGGAATCGACCAGGTATTGAGTGCCGCGGCCCACCACTCGGCCATACTCGCCCTCCCCGGGGACATTGCCCGCGGCCAAAAACGCCATCAGGGTATAGGCGGTGATCGCCACCGCATGTTCATTGCCGCCTGAGGTCCAGGAACCATTGGCCGTCTGCTTGATAGCCAGGTACTTGAGGGCTCCCTTGATGACGACATCGGTCTTCTCGTCGACGACTACATTATCACGATTGACGGCGGCATCGGTGTTGACCGGAGCCAGCGGCGACGCCGGAGCCGACGGAGCATCGGCGGCCAGGATCAGCACCGGGCAACCCAATACCACGGTGGCGGCAAGAAAACAAACGAGGCGATACTTCATACAGGTACTAATACGGCGACGGTACTTGAGCGTTGATGACCATCTCCACCGCTTTACGCCGGCTTGCAATACTCATCGCTTGTTTTCCTGGTCGGACAGGTTCTTCAAGTATTGTTCGATCATCGGACCGTATTCCTGAGGGTATTTATCATTCTGAGCCTGTTTGATAGCCTCGCGGTCGCGGGCGGGCAAACCGAGATAGCTGCTGGCCCCATTGGCGGTATTGGAACCGCCGTCGCCGGTGCCGTTGGTTCCGTGGGCATCTTTACGATCGCCATTGCTCTTGTGGGCGTTTTTCTCATCGGCTTTCCCCGGATGGTCCGACGGATCTGGTAAGCCATGATGGTCGCTCTTTTCGCCACTTTCCATGCCATTCTGGGCCATGGCGACAGCGGCTTGGGCCTTGGCCATGGCGTCCTGGGCAGCCTGAGCCTTGGCTTGGGCATCGGGCTGGTCGCCAGCCTGGGCGTCCGCCGCGGCCTTGGCGGCGTCGTCCGCAGCCTGCTGCATCGCCTGCTGGGCCTGCTGCGGCAAACCCTGATCACTGGCCTGGGCCTTGGTCAAATCACTGGCAGCTTTGGCCATCTCATTGGCGGCCTGCTGCATCGCCTGGGCCGGGGCCGCAGTATCTGACAGCCACTGAGCCTGCTGCATGATCTGCGCCTGTTGTTGAGAAATTTGGGAAATGCTAGGTTGGCCTGGTTGCGGTTGGCCTGGTTGTGGCTGGCCTGGTTGCGGTTGGCCTGGTTGTGGCTGGCCTGGCTGCGGTTGGCCTGGTTGCGGTTGGCCTGGTTGTGGTTGGCCTGGTTGCGGTTGTCCTGGTTGTGGTTGGCCTGGTTGCGGTTGGCCTGGTTGCGGTTGTCCTGGTTGTGGTTGGCCTGGTTGCGGTTGTCCTGGCTGCGGCTGGCCTGGTTGCGGTTGGTCCTGTTGGGCCTGTTGCATCGCTTTCTGAGCCTGTTGCATGAATTGAACCGCCTGCGGAACCTGATCCTGATTGAGTTGTTTAGCGGCGTTCTGTGCCGCCTGTTGGGCCTGTTGTAGTGCCTGATTATTGGGCTGTTGCTGTTGCGCCTGTTGAAGCTGGTTGGCCACCTGCTGCTGCGCCTGCGCCAGTTGCTGGGAAGTGGCGGGCTGCTGGTCCTGCGGCTGGTTGTTCATCTGGCTCTGGGCATCCTGAACCTGCTGCCGCGCCTGGGCGATAGCTTGGGCAGCATCAGCCAACGGCTTGCTGGCATCGGGTTGCTGGCCCATCGCCCGTTGATCCTGCCTGATCTTGTTGTCAATGGCCTGCTGAGCATTGACCAAGTCCTGCATCGCCTTCTGTTGCGGCGCCTGCGCCGCGTGGGGATGTGACTGGGCCAGGTCCTGACTGGCCGCGTTCATATCCTGCTTGGCCGCATTCAGCGCGTTGTATGCATCCTTGGCAGCATCGGAAAGATTCTTGTTCGCATCATCCGTGGCCTTGGCCACGGCATCCTGTTGTCTGGCCAGGTCCTGATTGGACGGTTGGGTTGCCGACGGCTGTGTCGCCGCATCCTTGTTAGCTTGGGCATCAAGCTTATTGGCATCCGGTTTCTGATCCTTATTGGCCTGGTCCTTGGCGGCAATGTTATCGGTCTTCTGCGAAACCTGCTGTTGATCCTGCATCAGTTTGGCCACCTGTTCGCGGGCGCCCTCAAGCTTGGCCAGTTCCTTCTTGGCATCATCGAGCCTGACGATCGCCGCATCCAACAGCGCCTCGGCTTTCAACAAGTGCTCGACCGCCGTCTTCTGCGGCGCTGCGGCATCGGCAAACACGGCCTTGAGCAATGAAGCGGCCGCTGATCCCATATCCCCGCTGGCCAGAGCGATCTCGCGGGCCGATTCCGCATACGGCGCCGAGGCCTCAGATTGAAGATCGCGAGCGGTCTGTTGAAGAACGCTTTGTTTCTTTGACAGATCCCCCGCCAGCTTTGGAGCCGCCACTGCCGTATCGCCGTTCAGTTTTTGCTGATTGATGCGCAGAGCGACCAACTTCTCCTGCAATGCCCTGGCCTGGTCTTCCTTGTCGCCTGTCGGCTTCTGCTGGACCTTGGCAAGCTGGTCCGCCAAAAGCAGCATAGTCTCCTCCAGTTTGGCCAGGGCATCGTTTTCCCTGAGGAGCGACGGATCGCGCTGCAGTGCCGTCAACGACTGGCGTGAGTCTTGCATGCGATCCTGGGCCGCCTTGAGCGTTTCGGCAGCGGCGGGAGCAACATTGTCGATCATGCCACGCGTGCGGTCCACGCGATCCACCAGGTCGCCCTGGCGATCCTCTATGCCGCTGAACAGGTCGTTCAAGGCGTCGGGCGACCGCCTGACGCTGGGATTGACCTCCCTGGTCTGGGCGACAATCTGCTTCTGCTCGATGATAGCCGACGCCACGGCCTGAATGGCCCGGCGTATCTTTTCCGCCGAATCCTGATCGGGGGCTATCATCTGGCCCAAGGCATATAGACAATCCCGAGCCGTCTTTTCGGATGAGGCGGCGGAGTATATTTCCCCCTGGGTCAGCAAATCGGTGGCCTGTTTGAGGGCCTCGGACATCTTGTTGTCGGCAGCCATCCTGAGGCTCTTCCGTAGGCGCTCGGCGGTATCGCCATCGGAGGCAATCATGACCTGTTCCAGACGACGCACCAAGGCTCCGGTTTCGTCGCGAAGGTTCTTCTCGTCGCCGGCCTGATCCGACAGAAGGTTCCTTTCATCGTCATTGAGCTTATCCGTGGCCTTGTTGCCGTTCCGGCGCTTGACCTCCTTCACCAAGGTTTTGGTCTTCTGGAGGTTCTCATTCTGACGGTCGGCAAACTCGGTGAACTGAAGGGATATGTCATACAGTTCCTGCTGCTGGCGGTACTTGATCAGCAACTGGTTCATCTGCGAGATGATGAATTTCTGGGTAACGACCGCGGCGGTGACATCGCGGCGGGCGGCGGCGGGATCGGCGTCGCTGCGGGCGGCCTGAAGGAGTTGGATGACCTTATCCATGTCCTTATCGGACAAGTTGGACATGATGTCACGGATGGACTTGAGAGTCTGGAGTTCGTCGCCGGCGATTCCGTTGCGATCGAGTTCATCTATCATCGCCGCCAGTTCGGCTACGGCTTTACGCATCTGCACGCGCACCTGCACCTGCTGGCCTTCACCCTGCGTGACCGTGTCTATAAGACGATCATCGGCTGCCAGAATATTGGAGGTGCGGCTCATAAATCCGGCCAGTACTCCCAGGCAGGCCACCACAATGCCAATGATGAAAAGTTTCTCGCGTCGCGACATGCCATTTTCCATAGAGATGATCTCGGGTCTGGAATATGAAGCCTGAAAGCAATGTGTTTGCCGAGTTCAGTTTTTGCAGCCAATCCGCAGCGACTACCCTGTGCATTATAGATAAGTACTCATCCAAAGCATTACATTAATCCGGAAACCTGTTGACCTCGCACTTGCCTTGCCATTGAGCACTGGCCGCCGGCCTCTTGCTTAACACCATGTACAACTATCATTTATGCTCAATCGTTGGATTGAGGTTTTTATTGATTTCCTCCTGCTGTTCTTTAATTTCCCGATAGCGATCAAGTGAGGCGCCAAAGAGGGTCAGGGTTTCGGCACGTTTCTCGGCTTCGGTGACCACCCTGACGCCAAAATGCTCGCTGTCCGTCTTGCCCGGCCCGGTCTTGCTGTTATTGTCCACCGCCTGTATCCAATATTCTAGACTGCAACCCTCCAGGCTGGGACGGGTGGTGGAGTTGGGAGACACCGTGCCAAGTTCCCATATATACTTGCCGTGCCAACTCTTGGGCTCATTGCCGGGCAGTTCCAGAGGAATACTCTGCTCAGAACCACCATCCACGGTGTACTTCATGGTCAGGCTACCAAGCCCAAAATCGTCGGCCGCCTCGTACTCGATCCTCACCTTGCCCACGCGGGTGTAGAGTTCCTCGCGTCGCTCCGGCCAGGTGATGCGCACCGTCGGGGGCTTATCGGGGACCAACTCGATCCGGTACACTGCCGGATCCTTGGAAACCAGGCCATCGGTATCGACGAGTTGGACGAAGAATCCGCTGGTACCCACGGGGATCTCCATTTCGCCGCTGAGTTTGCGGGGATCCCGGGGATCGATCCGCAACTTCGCGTTCTTCTCCGAACCGGTCAGATGAATGCGATTTTGCTTCTCGGGGCCCAAGTCGTCGCCGCACGGGTTGCTGGAGATGATGGCGAATTGGAGCCGGCTGCCGCTCAGAATGCTCAGATCGCCCATGGCCCGGGGAACAGCACCAACAATATGCGTGTACTGCGGATACTCCTGACGGCACTCGATCTTAACCACCACCGGGCGCGGCAGGACCTTGACGCTGTAGTCATCGGATTCCGCATCTCCCAGATAGAGGCGGTATTCAAACGAATCCTGGACGTTCTCGAGGCGGCATTCAAAGACGGCGGCGGAGGCCTTGGCGGGCGTAAGCTGGAACTGCTGGAGGCGGCCGCTGGCGAAGCGGATGCGAACCGCGCCGCCGTCAGGAATCACGCCGCCGGCCCGGGCCGTCAACTTCACGTCGTCACCACGGGCCACAAGCATGTTGCCGCCGATCACCT
>Ga0316229_1001764_pt1 | contig 20737 bp, 13 predicted proteins | sample TBH18023metaG_FD_206011 | JGI IMG/M metagenome (GOLD analysis project Ga0316229, IMG submission 206011) | Freshwater microbial communities from Trout Bog Lake, Wisconsin, USA - TBH18023 | ecosystem: Environmental > Aquatic > Freshwater > Lake > Hypolimnion/Profundal zone | place: USA: Wisconsin... | reverse complement strand
GCCCGCAAACGCTCCGGCGAACTCGTCGAGGGCGTGCTGGAAGTAAACGACCGGAGCGCGGCGCTGATGCAAATCCAGCGTTCGGGCCTGTTCCCCATTGCGGTGGCCGATGCCAAGGTGAGCGCCACGACTGTGGTCAAGAAGGACAAGGGCGTGCATCTCACCTCCTTCCTGCCGCCGAGCATGCAGGCGCAGTTCAACAAGCAGCGCAAACCCAAGCTGCAGGAACTAGCCACTTTCACCACGCAACTCGCCAATTTGCTGAACTCCGGCATGCCGCTCACCGTGGCCCTGAACAGCATGACGCACCTGGAAACCAAGGGCATTCCCGCCGACATCAGCCGCGGCTTGAAACAGGAGGTCACCGAGGGCCGGGCGCTCTCGGACGCCATGGCCCGGCAGCCGGTGATTTTCTCGGACTTGTACGTGAACATGGTCCGCGCAGGCGAGCAGAGCGGCGCCCTCGTGCCGGTGCTGCGGCGCATGGCCACGCATTTCCAGCAGTTCGCCGATGTGCAGGCCAAGTTCAAATCAGCGATGATCTATCCGATCATGGTGGTCTGCTTTGGCATTCTGCTGGTGGTTTTGTTCATGATGGCGGTCATGCCCAAATTCATCGTGATTTTCGAGGGCTTCAACATCCCCCTGCCGCTGCCCACGCAGATATTGATCGGCATCAGCAATTTCTTCACGAACTTTTGGTGCATGGCCATCTCGGTGGGAGTGTTGCTGGCGCTGTTCATCCTGTTCAAGCGCTTCCAAACCAGCAAGGCGGGCAGCCGCAAGCTGGACGAGTGGCGCATGCAACTGCCGGTGTTTGGCGGCGTCGTGAAGATGAATTTGTTCGCGCAGTTTGCCCGCACGCTCGGCACCCTCCTCCAAAACGGCGTGCCGGTCTTGACCGCGCTCAAAATTACCGAACAGACCGTCTCCAACCAATTGATCCGCGATGCCATCGCCAAAACGCGCGAGGCGGTGACCGACGGCAAGACGCTCGCGCAGCCGCTGGCGCAAAGCAAGCTGTTCCCCCAACTGATGATTGACCTCGTGCGCATCGGCGAGGAAACCGGCGACGTGCCCGGCTCGCTCAACAACATCGCCGACACCTACGAAAACGAGCTCCAGATCGCCTTGCGCGTCATGAGCGACCTCATCGGGCCCGCGCTCATCATTGTCATGGCCATCGGCGTCGGCTTCTTGCTATTGAGCATTTTCCTGCCGCTGTTCCGGCTGATCTCCTCCATCCACTGAATCGCGATGAAATTGTCCTCCCCGCATCACGCATCACGCATCACGCATCACGTGTCCGGCGGTTTCACGCTGATCGAGATCATGATTGTCGTGGGGATCATCGGGTTGATGGCGGCCATGGGCGCTCCCTCCCTCAGCAAAGCCCTGCAAAAGGAAGGCATGCGCAAAGCCGTGAGCGACCTTCAGGACGTTTGCTTTTGTGCACGGGAACAGGCCATTGTCGGCAATAAAACCACGGCGGTGGTGTTTTATCCGCGCGAGCGGAAGTTCGAGGTGGATGGCAGCGGCGGCTCCGCCGTCAACGTCCATTCCGGCAAGACCATGTCGGGGACGCTGCCTCCCGGCGTCGAGTTGGGAATGCTGGATATTTTCCATCGCGACTTTGTGCAATCGGATTGGGCCAGGATCTTCTTTAATTCGGACGGCACTTGTGACGAGGCAGTCATTGTCCTGATCGCCAAGGGCCAGGCGGAAAAGATCACCCTGGAATACGCTACGGGCCTGCCGGCGGTTTCCGCCGTGGACCAATGAAAACAGTACTTTCCCAGCGGCGCGTCCGCGCCTTCTCGCTGCTCGAAGTGATGATCGCCATCGCGGTTTTCTTTGTGGCGGCGTTTGCGATTCTGGGGCTGATTTCCACTTCGCTGAATAACGTGCGCCGCTTGCAGCGGCCGTCGGTGGATGCCAGCCCGATCCTGGCCACTTGGATCGCCACCAATAGCTGGATCGAAGGCCACTTTCACGGCAGCTTGGGCGACGAAAATATGTTGGGCAAAGAATACCGCGATTACAACTGGGACTTGGATATCATCGAAATCGCCTCAAATCATCTGTATCTCGCGGACTGCATTGTTACGACGGCCAACGGCCGGCGCGAAGTCATTTCGCACTTGTCCACCACCGGATACAAACCGAGTTCGCCGCCTGGCTCGCTGGATGGCGGCATTGGCATGCGAGGACACTGACCGTCATGAACTTGCCGAATGCCAATTGCCGAGTGCCGAGGGTTTGCGGGACCCGCCGGCAGCGCGCCTTCACCCTGATCGAGATCATGGTGGCGGTCATGCTCTTCAGCCTGGTCATCGCGGCCATCTACTCGACGTTTGCGCTGATTATGCGCGCCACGGAGGTGGGGGAGAACACCGCGGCGCAGGCTCAGCGGCAGCGGGTGGTCTTGCGCGCCATTGGCGACGCGCTCATGGGGGTGCAATCGTTCCAAGCATCGCAAAAATACTACTGGTTCAAGCTGGCCAACGGCGATGAGCCATTCCTGAGCTTCGTTGCGCACCTGCCGGAAACTTTTCCACGGCACAACAAATTTGTGGGCGGCGACGGCGGCCCCGACGCCAGCGCGCGCCGGGTCACGTTTTCGCTGGCGCAAGGCGACAACGGCGGAAAAGACCTCATCGTGCGACAAAACCGCATCCTGATGGACCTGGACCAGGACGAAGAGAAATATCCGCTCGTGCTGGCCAGGAACGTCAAGTCCTTCAGCATCGAATGGTGGGGCACCAACTTGGAGAATGAGGTGGCCTGGCACAAAGAGTGGGAGGACAAACAGACAAACACCATTCCCCAGATGGTGCGGGTACACTTGGTGATGGGCGCCAATACCGAGCGCGGCAAAGAAGCCCCGGATTTCGCCGCCACCCGCATCTACACCGTGCCATCGCAGATGATGCCGGCGGTGGTGCAAGGCGGCATGAACGTGCCGGTCGCTGGACCCGGTGGCCAGCCTGCCCTGCCTGGTCCGGGCGGCGGCCTGCGCAATCCTCCCAGGAAATGAAGATTTCACCTGCCAAAAAGAACCGGCGCGCGTTCGCCGTCATCGTCGCCTTGATCGCCGTGACCGTGCTGACGATGATGGCCGGTGCGTTTGCCTACGCGATGAAGATTGAAACCAAGCTCGCCGCGAACACCAATAACGACGAGGAGTTTTACTGGATTGGCCGCGGGGGCGTGGAGCGCGCGTGCTGGTGGCTGGCTTTGGAGGGCAACCAGCCGTTTAGTTCCAAGCAGCAATACTGGGCCGGCGGCCCCGGCGAGGGGCCCGAAACCAACGGCCCGTTGGCAGGCGAATCCCTGTCCGGGTTTCCCGTCGGCGAAGGCATGGTATCGCTCTCGATGACCGAGCTGGAAAGCAAAATCAATATCAATCGGGCCGATGAGCCGCTCCTCAAGCAGGTACTCACCGTGCAGGGAGCGGATCCCGGGGAACTCTCGGTGGTTTCGGATTCGATTTTGGACTGGATTCAGCCGGGTGACTACGCGCGGCCGGCGGGCGCGAAAAGCGATTATTACCTCGGCCTGAGCCCGCTGTCATATAACGCCAAGGCCGCGCCGATTGACAATTTGGACGAACTTCAGCTCGTCAAAGGCGTGACGCGCGACATCTATACCGGTGAATCATCCGCCGCCAACACGCCCTTTGCCCGGCATCAGCTCGGCTTCGGTCACGCTCCCGGGCAGGAGGCAACTTATGCGTTTGGTTTGCGCGACGTGTTCACGCCGTTTTCCCTGGGCCAGGTGAATCTGCTCACGGCTGATGAGAAAGTACTGGAATGCCTTCCGGGATTGGACACCGCCGCCATCCAGGCACTGGAAACCGCGCGTGATTCCGAACCGCCCGCCCGCAATGTCGGCCAGTTGCTCACCGCCGCCGGCGGCGGCAATCCGGCCCTCGTCAACCAACTCGGCAAGTACGTCACGGTCCAAGGCAGCACCTACGAAGTTCACGCCACGGCCACCATTGGCCAGCTTTCGCACGAATACACCGCCATCGTCTGTCGCAGCGGCCCCAGCGTGACGGTGTTCAGTTTCTACCGGACGAAATGATGCACCGGAGCGCGGGCGGCCCGCCCGCGTGTTTCCCGGGCTTGCTGCCGGCGGGTGACGGTTTACGGCACCCGCTTTTTTCGCTGCTCATTTTTTAGGTTGAATTCAGGCGTTCGCCCGCTATCGTTTGACCATGCGCGCACTCTTGATTCTGCTGCTTTCGCTTGGTGTCGTTGGCGCCGCCTGCGCCGCGGATCCCGTCACCGGGCGGATTGTCAAAGTGCTGCCGTTCCTCCTGGATCAGCAGGGCCGCAACGCCACCTCCCCCAGCCTCTTCGACCGCGATGCCTATCAAGCCTGGCTGCGCGAACACGGCACCAATGTCTCCGCCGAACGCTTTGATGTGTTGTGGAAGGCCACGCCGGCGCCTGGTGAACAAATAAAAATCGCCGTCGAGCTGCGCGGCATCGCCACCAACAGCGCACCCCGGCTGTGTACCTTGGAAACCAATGTCGTGCCGGGGAGATTTTTCCGCAAATGGACCGCCCTTCCGCTGGCGGGCGATGACTACAAGAACTTCGGCCAGATCATTGCCTGGCGCGTCACGCTTTGGAATGGCGGCCAGTTGCTCCACGAACAGAAATCATTTCTCTGGTGAACCCGTCGCCTCTGACCATCAAGATTTTCTGCGTTTGCGGGCAGAAGTACGCCTTTGACGTCCACCCGGACGCCGGACGCATGCCGGTGCCCGTGGCCTGTCCGGTCTGTCGCCGCGACGGCACCGAGGAAGCCAACCGGCTCATTGCCCAGTTGCTGGAAGGTCAAACCCGCCGGCTCCCGCCGCCGAGCGTGAGCGCGTTGTTGAATTCTGTGCAAGCCAGCCTCGCGCCTCAACTGGTGGACGCGCTCAAGGATGCCGTGGTGCGGGAACTCGCCGCGCAACGCCGCGAGTTGCTGGCCGCGCAGGCCGCCGCCGCCGCGGAGTTGTCCGAACTTGCCCGCCGGCTCGAGGCCGTCCAAGCGCCGTTGCTCGAACGCCTCCGCGCCTATGAGCGGCGCATGGCCGAACTGGAAATGGAACTCAGCGAGCAGACCAAGGAAAACCGCGAATTGTTGAAACTCAAAATCGGCCTGCTGCGCGAACGGGTGGAAGCGGAACGCCGCGTCGCCGCCGAACGCGCCCGCCCCGCCAGTCGCATCAGTTTTAACTGACGGTGCCGGGCCGCGACTGGTCCCACGGTCGCAGCACTCGGGATTCGCGCGCGAGCTCCAGAGGTTCGCCGCACTCTGTTTGCGCCCCACGTGCTGCGCGCCGGGCGTCGCGGTCCGCAGGCTTCGGACCGCGACCGGTCCCCGGTCGCAGCGTGTTGGATTCACGCCGGGGCTTCAGAGGTTCGCCGTACGCTGCTTGTTCCCCCCACGCGCTGCGCGCCGGGACGGCGCGCGGTCAAGCCTCGATACCAGCACACCGCATCCGCTCTCATTCACTTTTAAAACGGATAAACCGGTTTATCCCATGCGGCTCGCCGGGCTGAATGGCAATTCATTGAACGTTGTGCTTTATGTTTTTGGCAACACCACTGCCACCGCACCCCACTTCAAAATGGAGAGCAGCACTCGGCCGGATTTGTTTCATCCGCTCCTTCGCAATTGGTTTGGCGGTTCAGCAGTCGTGACGAAATTTACCGCGACGCTTTCTCCCGCCGACATGCGCAAAAATGTCTGGCGCGACCTTTCGCGAGCCTATTCTGAACACGAAACCCGGTTGTATAGCCGCCACGGAGCGTTGACCACCGCTTTGAATTTGGGCGCCGGCGTTCTTGCCCTTGGTCTGCTGTTGTTTTGCGGCCTGACCCTCGCCAACGAGACACATCGGCCAAAACTCCCACGGCGAATCAGCCAGATTGCTCTCGCCAGCCTTGCGCTCGCAGGTTTGTCTCATTTGTCGCTGCCGAAAACTGAGGTGAGATTGGAGAAGGGTTTCTATCGTGATTACAACAAAGAAAGAAATGATGGCCCTTCGCATCGCTTGGGATGACCTTGAATGGCATACTGCCGCTGAAGCGCGCTCAGCACTTCAAATACTGACGGTCAATTCCACGAACGCAGCGAATCATTGGGTTCAAGACTGGGACAATCATCTGCTTGGCGGGCAATTCCACGAAGAAGATTCGCCGGGCAACTTTCTGCTGCGCGAAACCAATAATCAGTTGAACTGGTTTCGATTAATGCACAAGGTGGAGAAGATGCGCATTGGACTTTCGATCGGCCCTTGAAGCATTAGGGTGTGCGTTAAGAATCCTTTCCAAGAAAACTCGACCGCCGGCCCTTTCGCTGGCATATAGGAGGGCTGTGAATTTTATTGCTGTTCAAAAAGTGGCCGTCCAAGCCGCGCGCGCCGCCGGCAAGGTGATGCGCGACAACTGGCACTTGCCGAAAAAAATCAACCTCTCCGAAGCCCACGACATCAAGCTGGAACTCGATGTCCGCTGCCAGGCGCTCATCGAAAAAATCCTCGCCGCCGCTTTCCCCCAAATTCCCGCGCTCGGCGAGGAGGGCAACACTGGCGATACCACCGCGGAAGATCGCTGGGTGATTGATCCAATTGACGGCACCGTCAACTACGCCTTCGGCCTGCCGCATGCAGGGGTTTCCATTGCGCTCCAGTCCAAAGCTGAACAGTGGCATGTGGCCGGTGAAAAGAAAGGCCGCCGCGCGTCCAACCTGGTGACCCGTCACTCGTCGCACGTGACCATAGTGGGTGTGATTTACGACCCGTTTACGGATGAACTCTGGACCACCATGCACGGCCAGCCAACCCTCCTGAACGGTGAAGTTGTTCGTGTCAGCAACTGCGCCAAAGTCAGCGAAGCCATCGTCGCGACGGGTTTTTCCAAGAGCCAGGCTAACCTGGTCAAGAGCCTGCCGGATGTCATCCGCATCGCGCAACGCGCGAAAAAGATCCGCATCATGGGTTCCGCGGCCTTGGAACTGGCCTATGTCTCCAGCGGCCGGCTGGATGCCTATGTCGAGCGCACCGTCAGTTTGTGGGATGTGGCCGCAGGCGCGCTGCTCGTGGAAAACGCGGGCGGCGAGTTTTATGCCGTGCCCGCACCCGGCGGAAAAATCCGCATGTGCGCCGACAACGGGAAATTGCGGAAAAAACTCCAGCTTGGCAGCATGTTGACGTAAGGCATTAAGCCATCACTTTGGTGCGGGCGGTGCTCCCACGAACCAATCGGAGCCTTCCCCCGTGGGAAAGCGGTGCTGAAGCCACCGCTCCAAACTCTGGCGCGAGTGCCAGACGCCGGATGTTCCCGCGCGCTGTTTGTACCCCCACGCGCTGCGCGCCGGGATGGCGCGCGGTCCGCAGTCTTCGGACCGCGACCGGTCCCCGGTCGCAGCACTCGGGATTCACGCCCGAGCTCCAGAGGTTTGCCGGGTGCTGCTTGTTCTCCCACGCGCTGCGCGCCGGGACGGCGCGCAGTCCGTGAGTTTCAGACCGCGACCGGTTCCCCTTGGCCGCGTTAGCTCTGGGGGCCCAGGTCGTGGAAAAAATTCTTCAGCTTCTCCAGCGCTTTGGCCCGGTGGCTCAACCGGTTTTTCACGTCCTCACCGAGTTCGGCGAAGGACTGGGCATGGCCCTCCGGCACGAAGAGCGGGTCGTAGCCAAAACCGCCGAGGCCGCTGGCGACAAACTGAATTCGTCCCTCACACGAGCCGTCAAAAATCTGGACGGCAAATTCATCGGCATAACAAACCGGCGAGGCGCTCTTGACCGCGGCCTCCGGCACGGGCACGAGCGCGATGACACAGCGGAAGCGGGCGGTGCGCTTCTCCAGCGGCACGTCCTGGAGCAGGCGGAGCAATTTGGCGTTGTTATCCGCGTCGGGAGAATTGCCGGTGGCGCTGGCGGACGCGCTGTCCACGCCCCAGTCCAAGGCGGCAAAGCGCGCGGAATGCACCCCGGGCGCCCCGTTCAAAGCGTCCACTTCCAGTCCCGAATCGTCCGCGAGGACAAACTTCGGTATTGGATGTTGAATGTTGAATGTTGAATGTTTTTGCATCACCCATTTGGCGAGTTCCACGGCTTTCTTGGCCGCGTTACCGGCAAAGGTGTCGGCGTCCTCCACGACTTGGGGGGCGGCGGGAAACGCGTTGAGCGTGAGGCAGCGGAAGGGCGTGCCGAGAATGGCTTGGATTTCTCCGACCTTGTGGGCATTGCGGGTGGCGATGAGCAGCGTCGTCATGGCTGGACGCTACCACAAAAAATAGGGCGCTGGCGAGCTTGACGCGGGCGTTTGACTCGGCAAAATCAAGCCATGCAATCTCACACCGCCCTCGCAGTGGCCATCACCCTGGCCACCCTCACTCCCCGCCTCGTTTCCGCGGAAACGGTCTGGCTGGACAAACTGGACGTTCGCTCCGCCACGCAAGGCTGGGGCCAACCGCAAAAGAACAAGTCTGTAGACGGACATCCGCTGACCATCGGCGGGCAGGTTTTTGAACGCGGTTTTGGCACGCACGCGGAAAGCTCATTGATCGTCAAGCTGGATGGCGGCGCGCAAACCTTTTCCGCCAGTGTGGGCGTGGACGACGAAGTAAACAAGAATCCGGCCTCGAGCGTGGAATTCAGCCTCATTGGCGACGGCAAGGTGTTGTGGAGCAGCGGAGTGATGCACGCGGCCGACAAGGCCAAGTATTGCGAGGTGCCGTTGTCCGGCGTGAAATCGCTCACGCTGAAGGTGGGCGACGCGGGCGATGGCATTGATTTCGATCACGCAGACTGGGTGGATGCCAAATTTGAAACGACCTCGGCCAAGAGCTTTGTAGTGAGCGGCGAGGCGATGCCCGAGCCAGTTGCGCCCTACATTCTCACGCCGGCGGCGCCCGCCACGCCGCGCATTAATTGCGCCAGCGTGTTTGGCGTGCGGCCCGGCTCGCCGTTCCAGTTCACGATCGCGGCCACCGGCGAGCGGCCAATGACCTTTTCCGTAAAGGAACTGCCCGAGGGACTGACCTTGGACGCCGCTACCGGCCATATCACCGGCACCTTGAAGGACAAGGGCGAATTCACCGTGACCTTGGGCGCGAAGAATTCGCTCGGCACGGCGCAAAAGAAATTCCGCATCGTCTGCGGCGACCAGATCGCGCTGACGCCGCCCATGGGCTGGAACAGTTGGAACTGTTTCGCCGGCGCGGTTTCGGAGGAGCGCGTGAAGCGCGCGGCGGACGCGATGGTCAAGAGCGGCTTGATCAACCACGGCTGGACGTACATTAACGTGGACGATTTCTGGCAAAACCATCGCGATTCCAAAGACCCGACGCTGCACGGGGAATTTCGCAACGCGCAAGGGGTCATCGTGCCGAACTCCCGGTTCCCGGACATGAAAGGCATGGCCGACTACATTCATTCGCTCGGCTTGAAGGCGGGGCTGTATTCCTCACCCGGCCCCTGGACGTGCGGCGGCTGCGCCGCGAGCTGGCGGCACGAGGAACAGGACGCGCAAACGTATGCGAAGTGGGGATTTGATTATTTGAAATACGACTGGTGCAGTTATGGCAGCATCGCCTCCGGCGACGACCCGAATGCCAAGGACATTCCGCTCTGGGGCAAGACCGCGAAGAACGATGAAGGCGCGATTTTTCCTTACCGGGTCATGGGCAAGTTTCTCCGCGCCCAGCCGCGCGACATCGTGTTCAGCCTTTGCCAATATGGCATGGCGGACGTGTGGAATTGGGGCGGCTCGGTGGAAGGCAACTGCTGGCGCACGACTGGCGACATCACGGACACTTGGCGCAGCATGAGCAGCATCGGGTTCCGGCAAGAGAAAGCCGCACCGCATGCCAAACCCGGCAATTGGAACGATCCCGACATGCTCATTGTGGGCCAGGTCGGCTGGGGCAACTTGCATCCCACTCGGCTGACGGTGGATGAGCAATACACGCACATCAGCCTCTGGTGCCTGCTCGCGTCGCCGCTGCTGATCGGCTGCGACATGGAGAAGTTCGATGACTTCACGCTGAACCTGTTGAGCAACGACGAAGTGCTTGCGCTGGACCAGGACGCGTTGGGCCAGGAAGCGACCTGCGTTTGGACCAACAGCGCCAATGTGCGCGCTTATGCCAAGCCGCTGGAAGACGGCGGCCACGCAGTCGGCTTTTTCAATCTGGGCGCCACGACGGCAACTGTGGATTTCAACCAGTTTGCGCTCGCCGGGTTGTCCGGCACGCTGCATGTCCGCGATTTGTGGCGGCAGGAAAATGTGGCGGACGTGAACACGGATTCCGGCTCCTTGGCATTGAAGGTTCCCGCGCACGGCGTGGTCCTCTACAAATTCACCGCCGCGAAATAAGCGGCGAGCTTGGAGCGCCGGGGCACTGCCCCGGCGTGTTGAAACGTTTTTTGAAACACGCCGGGTCGGAGACCGGCGCTCCAAGGTTTCATTCCGCCGCGAACGCAATCCATGAAATGTTGCATCACCGCCTTGAGCCTGGTTCTCTTGGTCGCGCCCGGCTTGGCCTTGACGGCGACGAACCTGGCCGGCTTTGAAGGCATTGAGGAACCGGTGGTGAGATACGTGTTGGCGCAACACCAGTTTGTGCCGGATGACTTCACCAACATCACCGACCGGGGCGACGGCACGGTACGCATGACCTTGCGCTATCACGACGAGTGGTGGGACGGCGACCGTGATCGACAGGACACCACCCGCCAACGCGCGGAAGTCAAGGGCATTGGACCGCACCAGCAAACCGGCGAGCTTTTTGAGTACGCCACGACCTGGCGCACCAGCACCAACTTCTATGGCTCGGGCAGGTTTTGTCATGTTTTTCAACTCAAGGCTGTCGCAGGCGAAAATGGCCCGCCGCTGGTGACCGTTTCCATCCTGGCAGGCACCAGCAATGCGTGTGTCCACTATTGTTCGGGCCACGCGAGCGGCTTCACCACCGTTCGCACCTTCCACTGGTCTCCGGGCGTCTGGCAGACCATTCGTATCCGCATCAGAACGTCCACCGCCAACGATGGGGAAATTCTGGTTTCGGTCAACGGCGACGAATTTCAGGGCGTCGAGAAGGTGCCGGTGTTCCGTCCGGAGGCGACTGATTACCGTCCCAAGTGGGGTCTGTATCGCAGCACGGGCAAGAATCTCCCGCCGGGCGAGAGCTACGTGGAGCATCGGAACGCATCGGCGGAGAAAATGTGAATTTATCGTGCTGGGACGGAATTACTCCTCCAGAAATCATGAATCTCGTTCCAAACTTTCCCGGTTCGCCAAAAAATTGAGCAGTGGTCATCCATCGGAAAATCCCAAAGCCGTTTTGGACCGGAGTAACCATCGTATAGCCGGCGACCGAATTGCGGCGGCACGATGCGATCTTCTTCGCCGATGAGAATGCCAACTGGGCCGTGAAAATTCTTGAGATAATCCTCTGAAGGGAATTTATCCAGGAGCATCAATGGCACCGGGAAAATGGGAAGGTGATATTGTGCCACGTCGGCCAGCCGGTTGTACGGTGCGAACAAAACCACGCCGGCTACTTGCTTTGGGTGTGCGCCAGCGAGGTAAGCCGCGACGCCTGTGCCAAGTGATTCCCCGATGACATATACCAGACCATTGGTTGCAGCCAGCAGCAACGCTTCGTCGGCGGCAGTGTAAATATTTCTCTCGCTAGGCGTGCCCGCGCGATCTCCATATCCTGGATATTCAAGCATATATGCGTCAAAGTCAGCACGGTATTGGACATCATTGGCAAAATGAGCGGAGATCATCGTCCAACTTGCATTGCCATAAACTATCAAGGCTCGCCCCTGAGCTGGCTGCTTCGGCGAAAGGCGCCTCCATCCAATTTTCGCGCCGGCAGAATTTGTCCATCGTTCCAGATTTGCTTTACGACCGTCTTGCTCCGCAACCGCAGTGGTAACGACGGGCGGATGATAAATCAATCGTCCTTTGCAACAGGCAAGGATTCCACAGACAGCCAAATAGGTTGCCAGCAGTATCCAACCGGCTTGGAGAAGGCACTATTTCAGCATGGCTTTGATCGGTAAAACGGGCTGGGACATCTGTTTCATCTGTGGATGTTATTGGCCCAGGCAAACTGGTTGGTTCGCCAGAAATCCAGCACTTCGCCCCAGAATTGGCCTGGCCGTTCCCGAATGGCAATGTGCTGGCCATCGGGAAACCGCCAGAGCCGTCTGGGACCGACATAGCCGTCGTAGAGGCGCAATCCGTACTTTTCCGGCACCACTTCATCGCGTCCATCCACCATGATTCCGAGCGGTCCGTGATAATGACGCAGATAATCTGCCGAGGCGAATCGGTCAATCAGCAACAGCGAGACCGGAAGGAACGGCATGCGTTCCTGGGCCACACTCGTCAACCGGTCATACGGCGAAAGCAAAATCAAGCCGGCAATCTGGCCAGGATGCGTACCGGCCAGATATGCGGCCACGCCGCTGCCAAGCGATTCGCCCAAGAGATAAAGCGGCAGGTTCGTGCCCAACTGGGCTAGCGCTTCCGCCGCAGCGCAAAAAATACTGCGCTGACTGGGTGAGCCGGCGCGATCCGCGTAGCCGGGATACTCCAAGAGATAGACGTCCAAACTGGCGACGGTTTGAAGGTCATCCGCATAATGGGCGCAGCCGACCGTCCAACTGCCGTTGCCATAGACGATCAACAACCGGCCTGCCGCCGGCTGTTTGCCGGATAGTCGTTTCATACCGATGGCCTGACCGAGCGGATTACGCCAGCGTTCCAGCCGGGCGTCTCCGGCTGCCTGGTCCACCTGTTCCGCCGAAAAGCGCGGCGGGAAATAAATCATCCGGCGCTGCCAGGAGGCACAGCCGAGGCAAACGAGCACATACACCGCGAGACAAACAAACGAGAGCTGATAAATCCGGCTGCGAAATGTGGCTTGGATGCTCAGTTGCTTCATGGCCGGCATTATTACACGAATCGCGGCGAGGTGGGGATTGAAAAATTTTGAGTGAGCATCGGAAAAAGGGGAGGGAAGAGTCTAATCGCCATGCCGATGGGCTTTGAATCCGAATTCCGAAACGGAGCGCCGGTCTTCTGACCCGGCTCGATGGAATGTGGCTAAATCCGAAATCCGAATCCCCGAAATCTGACGAAGAAGCCCGAAGTGAGTCTTCCGCCGCTGGTTTAGCGCATTTTCCCATCCATTCAGGGTTAATGAATTTGTTGGTGTGGTTACCCAGCGCAGCCTCGAAGGCTTTCGGGGCTACGCTGGGCTGATTGATTTCAGTCCCTTCGGGATGGAAAAGGCACTTCAACTGCGGAATGCATGTCATTGCCGATAAGCGCGATAAAACTGCGCGGGCGGATTGGAACTGCCGCCGCCAATGAGGATGGAGTTGACGATATTGGTTAGCGTCAGGCTCAAGTTCGATTGCCAGGCGCCGTTGAGCGCAGAGGAGCTTTGGATGACATAATTCGATCCCGGAATGCCGTAGAGCATGAGCATGAAGGCGGCATTCGTTTTGCCGGCTTGCAATAACGGTTCCGCCGCCACCACGGCCAGTTCTCCGCCCGCGCCGGACGAATTGCCCACCGAGCCGCCGTTGGACTTTGTACCTTGAATGCCGGACAGCGCCAGCGGCACGAACCCCGAGTGCGCATTCGCCGCCGCAAAGCAGATCTCCGCGAGATTGGCCGGCCCTTGCAGCGATCGTCCCGTCAAGGCGCTCACGCTGAACACCGCCTGGGTCGGGGTGGCGGACACAATGATGGCCGAGCCCACGGCGAGGTTGGCGGAGCTGATGGAAAAATTGGTCACTTGGTTGGCCGGGAACTGGAGCGCAAATTGCACGCTGTTCAACGGCACGCTGGAACTGGCCAGGTTCACCGGGACGCAGACTTCCTGTCCGGAGAGCGAGGCCGCCGAACCGACGCCCAACTGCACGCAGTCGCCCACCGTCACCAGAAACGTCATGTGATTGCTGACCGACGGATATTGGACGTCGGTGGCCCATAGGGTGACGATGTTGGTGCTGCTCCCCTGTCCGCAAGCCGGCGTCCAGCGGAAAAGTCCGTTGGTGGTGATCGTGGCCCCCGCCGGAGCCACCGGGTCGAGCGTGAAGATCACCTGGGCATTGGCTTGATTGGTGATTACCAATAGCTGGCCCACGGCAATGGACTGGTAGGCCACTTGGGTGATGACCGGCGCCGTGACTAGCGGAGTGGTGAAGGTGACATCGCCGCCGAAGCTGGTGCCGGCGGTATTCTGCGCCACCGCCTGATAATGATAGGTCGTGTCCGGCAGCAATCCGTCCACCTGGATGGTGGCGGCCTGCGGCGTGTTGAGGCTCTGGGTCAGGGACAACTGCGGCGTGATGCTGCTGTAATTGGTCGTCGTGCCATACTCAAAATACACAGTCGTGGCACCGTTGTCCGGATTGACCAGCGCGTTCAAGGTGGCGGAGACGGGGTTGGTGGCCAGGCCGGCCAGGGTGGTGACCGCCGGCGCGGTGACCGCCGGGCCATAGGTGATGGTGTAGGAACCGGTGGAGTTGTAATCGAACAAATGCACCAGCGCCTGCGGTTGCGGCGGCAGCATGTGATCACGCTCGGGCGTCTGCCAGACATTGGGCCCCCCCAACAGGCTGACCCCGTCGGAGCGTTGCACGCTGGCGATGTTCATGCTCCCGGCGCTGGGATCGGGGAACTGCAAATAGACCCAGCCCGGCGGCGCCGACACGGTGGCGGTGACGTTGGATTGCGTGCCGGAGAGCGTGCCGGTGACCGTCACGTTGGTCAACGACGTCACCGGGAACACGGGGCCGGCGCTTGAATAGACCTTGTCCGGCAGCGCGTCCACATTGGTGGTGTCGTTGACCAGGAAATCGGGTATGCCATCGTCCGCCGGCACGGTGAGGCGGACAATATGGTTCATTTCATGGATCGCCACGCTGTTCACCAGCGAAGCGTTCGTGATGCCCAGCGCATTCACGTGCTGGAACGTGGCGCTGTAACTGATGAAAGCGCCTTCCAGGCTCGAGGTCATCAACCATACGCCCGTCGCATCGCCGCCCGGCGGAATGGCACCAAGATCCATCGTCAATGAAGGCGAGGGCAATTGGTTGGTGCCGGCTTGCGAACCGATGATTTGGAAGGCGATCAGCAAGCCATTGGAATTGGCGATGATGGTCGGCTGGGCCGAGGTGATGGTGAAATCATCCGCCAAGCCATAACCGTTGTTATGCACCATGATGCCCAAACCAAAGGGCACGGACGGCTCTACTTGGGAGGTGAACGGATCCTGGCTGTACACATCATGTTGCAGGAAGTAATCCACATTGAGCAGAGGCGTGGGCAGGACGGTGATCGGCACGGCGAACAAGGGGATGACCACCTGCTGGCCGTCCAGCATGTAGGAAAGCGTGCCGCCGATGGCAAACTGCGTCGGCGCCGTGGGGGCCGCATTGGTGTCCGGGACAATGGTCCAGGACGCGGTGCCGGAAGCTCCGTTGGCCAGCGTGCCGGTGCCGTCCACCGCGTTCAGCCCGGTCAAGGTTGGCGTCACCACCTGAAAGAGATTGGACGCCGCGTTGCCGTTGGCGTCCACGGGATTGATGGTTACCTTGAGGTTGCTGATGGCCGAGCCGGCGGTGTTGTTGATCTGGAGCGTGGCCTTGAACGCGTCGCGCGCAATGACGGCGTGCTGATCAATCTGCAAGGTGACATCCACAATGGCCCCTGTCACCGGCGGCGCAAAACTGTAGCTGGGCGCAGCGACATAAGGTGTCGCCGGCGGCAAAACAGCTTCACCACTGCCGCCGCCGCCACCGCCGCCGCCACCGCCACCGCCACCGCTCACATTCACGACGGGCGTGCTGCTGATGACGCAATTGTTGGGATTGGCATTATAAACGTAGATGGGCGTCGTGTAATAGTTGCTCTGGGTGGGAGTGAACACATGCCAGTCGAGCTGCGCGGCGATGCTGGAGGCTGCGCTGGTGCTGGCCGCCAGTTGCGTGATGACCACCGGCACCACGAGGCTGCTTTCGGCCGCGAGGTCACCCAGGTTGTTTGCCAGCGGAACGATGGACCAGTCCGTGTTGGTGCCAAACGAAAGCACCAATCCCTGCGCGGAGATGAGGCCATTGTTGCTGATCACCAAATCCACCTGGGTGGCGCCGCTGAACTGGCAAAGGTTGATCGCCCCCGGATTGATGGTCACCACCGGCCACGGCACTTGGGTCTGGAAGGTGGTTGTGAGCACGAAATCATAATTGTCTGGGATGGTCGTTGGCGTCACCACCCAGGTGTAGCTGACCAGATTGTCGGGCAGGAAGGCGACGAGATCATTCGTCTCGTTGGGCTGCACGAGCAGGGTCGTGCTGAAGCCACCGTGGTTCGTTGCCGCCACGTCAATGGTGTAATACGCCGAAGTCAGATTGGTGAAGAGCACCGTGCCCGAGGGGCCGGTGACGGCGCTGGCCACGTTGCTGCCGGTCAGAAAATCGCTCACGGTCACCACCGCGTTCGGCAGATTGGGAGCGCCGGGACTGACCAGGGTGAACTCATCCTGCGCGGTCACCTGCAAGCCGCCCACCTGCGTGGAGACGGCATCGAAAGTGAACGGGACCGAGGTTTCGAAGTCTGGCCCGGCAATGATTAGAGCGCCGGAATAGGCCCCTAAGGCCAGGTGGTTGGTCGGAGTCAGCGCCACAGTCACCAGATTGCTTTGGCCCGGCGCCAGCGACGCCAGCGGCTGGGCTGTGACCACCGAGAGCCAGGGCGCGCCCGACGGCAGCAACACCTGCATGGTGCCGCTGACAGTTCCACCAAGGTTCTCCAAGGCGAAGGTTACCAGCGACTGCGATCCAGGAACCATGGTCCCGTGCAAGCTCGCGGGGATGGACACCACCTGCGACTCCAATTGCACGATGGTCGCGTTGATGGGATAAACATTCGTAACCCCCTGCGCGGTGGTGAATTGCAGGTTGATCTGAACCTGGTTGGGAGTGCCGCCGGTGGCCTCAAGGATGCAGGTTGCCTGCACCGTACCGTAGCCGGGCAGCGATCCAGGCACACTAACGTGGACGCTCACGTTGGCTGGCGCTCCACTCACGTTAGCCGTCAGTCCCGACAGCGCAACGCTCGTCAGATTGGACAACGTAATGGTGTTGGTTTGGGCATAGCCTACCGTCAATACCGGTGTGGCGCTGGACGGACTGGCGCTCAGGCCGATCAACGTGAAGGAACCTTGGGCCGCCGGATTGTTCACACCCGGCAGGGCGGCCGCGAATTGCACCAGTCCAACCTCGCCCAGCAGCGGCGTGAAGTTCACCGTCGCGCTTCCGTTGCCGCCCGTGGCGCAGGGAATCGTTCGCGTGGTGCCGGCATTGTAAATCCACAACACTGCGGCGCTGTTGGTCTGCGCGGCTTGGTTTCCGCAATTGTAGGTTTGGACGGTGAACGGCACGGTGGTCCCCGCCGGGTAGAGCGATTGCGCGGTCTGCGCGCCGGCGCAGTAGGCCAGCACGGTCAACATCGCCGGCGAGCTCGTTACCGAACCGACCAGGTTGGTGACCACCACCGTGTAAAGTCCATGATTGGTGGTTTGCACGCTGGCGAAGTTCAGCATCGGGTTGGTGGCTCCGGCCACCGGGCTGGTGCCCTGATACCATTGATAAGCAAAGGGCGCGCTGCCGCCAGCCGTGACCGAGAAACTGGCCGTGCCGCCCACGCCTGCCGCCACGTCCTGCGGGGCGGTGACCGACGGAGGCGCGAGCACGGTCAGGACCGCCGCCGTGCTGACCAGCGTGCCGTACGCATTGGCGATCACCACCTCGTAGCTGCCGCTGTCGGCGGTGACAAGATTGCTGACGTTCAGCGTCGAGGTCTGCACGCCGCTGATCCCGCCGAGGTTCAGCAGATTCGCGCCGTTGAATTGCCATTGATAAGACAAGGTTCCTCCGCCGGACGCCTGCACGTGAAATTGCGCGTTGCTGCTCAATACAACTAATTGGTTCGTCGGCTGCGCCTGGATGCTTGGTGGGACACCGAAGGTGAAGGCATTGGCCAGATTCGTATGATTTCCATCCGGGTTATTCAACGTCACACTGACCGTGCCGGGCGCGGCTGCCGGGGTCTGCAACGTCAGTACCGTCGGACTGCTCACGTTGACAGCCGTTGCCAGCGCCGCGCCAAAGCTAACCGTCGCGCCGGCCTCGAAATTTGTGCCGGTGAGGGTCACCGTCTGGCCGCCGTTGGTTGAGCCGGTAGCGGGCAGGACGGCCAGGATCTTCGGCGGCGCGGCGGCATTCACCGTGAGTGTGCCGTTGGTGAGCGTGACCGAATAATTGATTAGCCGGCCAAACGGATCCACCAGGGAAGGCACAATAGCATAACCGCCCGGCGGGCTGGCCGGAACGGCGGAACAAGCGTACTGCGCGGTGATATTGTCCAAGCCCTGCAACCCCACAACGGCACCTGAGAACGCCGGGTTCGCCTGGCCGTAGGCGCGGGTGGCGTTGCTGGCCGTGACCGCCAGCGGGGCTTTCGCCACGGTGAGGCTGGCATATTGGGTGACGGGGTTGTAATCCACCGAGTCGGCGGGCGTAAACATGACTGCCAGCAGGTAAGCACCAGCGTTCAGGATGGTGCCAGCGGGCGGGTTATAGGCGAAAGTTCCCGGCACGCTGGACGTGGCGTTGAGTTGGGTGTTATTCAGGGCCGCGCCATAGGTAATGGGCGCCGCATTGGACCAGGTGATGACCGGCGTCTTGCGCAAAACCGCCAGCGTGGCCGGCTGGCTGACGGTTCCGCCCACCACATTGCTGACGCTGACCAGATAAGCGCCTGCGTCCGCGAACTGGACGTTGGTGATGACCAGCAGATTGTTTTGCGCACCGGTGATGCGGGCATTGTTGGTCAAATTGACCCTGTTCAGCAGCCATTGATTAGTGAGGGGCAACAGGCCGGTGGCGGCCACGCTGAAAGTGGCCGTGCCGCCAAGCACCACCGATTCGCTTTGCGGTTGGCCCACGATGACCGGCGCCTCGCTCAAACATTTGCCCGCCGCCCCCGCCCCGTAGATGGCGGCAATCTCGCTGGCAGACAGGGCGCGATTGTAAATCGAGACCGCGTCAATCAACCCGTCAAACATGACGTTGCCGTTGTCGTCGCCGCTGATGCGCAGGTTGGAGGAGGACGTGGCAATCTGGCGGACGCCAATGACATTGGTCGCGATGGGTTGCCCGTTCAGATAAAGCAGCATGGCGTTCTGGTCATAGGTGAAAGCAACGTGCATCCACACTCCCGTGGCGAGCGTGGAAAGGGTCGGCGAGGTCACGACCCATTGGGGCCAGCCCTGTCCGGGGCTGTTGAAAAGGCCAATGAGCTCATGATTCTCCAATCCAAACTGATAGCCATAATCTCCCGCGGTGCCACCCACCTTGGAGACGATGCCGCGACCGGGTCCGTTGGGGTCGTCGGTCAAGGTGGCCAGATTCACCCAGGCCTCGATGGTGAAGGTGTTGGTCAGCTCCAGGCTGCTGGAGTCCGGGATGACCACGGATTGGCCGTTCCCGTTGAAAGCGAAGGCCTGCCCCACTTCGCCGGACGCAAAAGTCACGCCATTGCTCAAGACACCGTTGTTGCCGCTCACGATGTCCAGCGCGTTTCCATTGCCCGGCCACCAGGATACCAAGCCCGTTGCGGGCGCGGTGCAGTTGAGCACCGTCAATGTCGCGACCACGCTGGTGACTGATCCGTATGAGTTCGTGATGATCACCGAATAATTGCCCGCATCGTCATCCGTGACCCCGTTCAGCGCGAGGCTGGGCGAAGCCGAACCGGAAATCACCCCGCCGTCACTCAACGCGATTCCGGCGCGGAACCATTGATAGCCCAACGGTGTCATACCCGTTGCCGCCACGGAAAACGCCGCGCTGCCGGCGTAAGGAACCGTCACGTTGGTCGGTTGCACCGCTATGGCGGGACTGAGCGCCACGGCGCCGGTCACCGTCAAATACACGCCGTTGTTGCTGTAGCTTACGCTCAAGCCGGAGGGAATGTTCAACGGCGCCAGCGTGCCGCTGAGGCTGGAGGAGGAAAGAATCTTGAACTTGCCGCCCACCGCAGGCACAAAACCGTTGGTCAGTGTCACCGTCAACAGTCCGCCGAGCGTGGCGCTGCCCACGTTGGTCAGGACGCCCGATTGGCCGGTATTGGTGCCGCCGAGGTTGACGGAGAAGGTCCCGCCGCCCTGCACAAAGTTGTTGCCAGCCAGGGAGAGGGCGCCGGTTTCCACGCTCACGGAGCCGCCGCTGTTGCTGAAGGTGCTGGAGACAGTGCCGGTATTGGTTCCGCCCGACTCAAGCATGGTGCCTTCATTGATAAACCCAAGTCCACTGCCATATTGCACAATCGAAACCGCCCCGGCGAAATCCACCACGCCACCAGGCGAATTGGTCAGGAGCCCGTATGCGCCATCATCAATTTGCAAGCTGCCGCTTTGCAAATAAAGCGTTCCCTCATTGTCCAGAGGCTGTCCCAGATTGTAGGTGCCACCACTGGTTCCCGCCAGCACGAGGACCGCATTGGTGGCAATGGTCAGCGTTTGGTTCGCGTAACCAAGCTGGCCGCTGGTCCAAGTGAGCAACCCATCGAGCACCCCATTGCCTTGGAAGTAGGCCCCGGCCAGAACCACGTTGGAGCTGATCAGGGTGCCGTTCAGG
>Ga0316229_1001754_pt1 | contig 20851 bp, 16 predicted proteins | sample TBH18023metaG_FD_206011 | JGI IMG/M metagenome (GOLD analysis project Ga0316229, IMG submission 206011) | Freshwater microbial communities from Trout Bog Lake, Wisconsin, USA - TBH18023 | ecosystem: Environmental > Aquatic > Freshwater > Lake > Hypolimnion/Profundal zone | place: USA: Wisconsin... | reverse complement strand
GCCGCACGTTGTATGCGTCGTCCAACTGGCGCTGACGCAGGCGCTGCAACTCCGCCGGGGTGGCGTTCGGCGGAGCAAAGTGTGTGTAATCCCGGCCAAAATAAATCAGCAGCCGGTTGCGCTGATACGTCTCCATCGGCACCTGCCAGCGCGACGGCGCGAACAGCAGGTCCGCGACAAACAGCGACGCCAGCAGCCCGACCCCGAGCATCAGCTTGATCAAATAAATTCTCGGCGTGCCCGCGACGAGCATCATCACCAAGCCGGTTGGCAATAATACGAGCGCCGAACCCAAGTCCGGCTCTTTCAGAATCAACATGAACGGCAGCATCATCAAACCGATGCCCTGCCAAAAAATCATTGGCTGTCTCAATTCATCCGGCGGCCGGCTCAGAAAATTTGCGCCCGCAAGGATGAACGCCAGCTTCGCAAACTCGCTCGGCTGGAACTGGAAAAACGGCAGGTCAATCCACCGCCGCGCGCCCCAGCCGTGCGTCTGGCCGATGTGCGGGATCAGCACCGCGACGAGGCAGAGGATCATCGCCCAATACGCCACGAACGACCACCGCGCCAGCGTGTGATAATCCAGCACGCACATCGCCGCCGCCACGCCGATGCCCAGCGCATACCAGATGACCTGCCGGAACCAGATCTGGGCGAACCAGATTTTTTCCGTCTCGACCGGGTTCACCATCGTCGCGCTGAACACGAACGCCGCGCCGACAAGCATCAGCCCGACCAGGGCCGCGATTTGCAGCCGGTCAAACGATTCTCTCGGAGTTGTGCCCGTTGAAAACATTTTTAATTTGCCGCCAGCGTTCTTCCGCCGGCGCCTTTTTCTTTTTCCAAAATTTTCTCGTAGATGTCATGCGCGATCGGCGCGCACGATTCGCCGCCGGAAACGCCGCTTTCCACCATCACCACGACGGCATATTTCGGCTTTTCATACGGCGCGAACGACGCGAACCACGTCGTGTGGTCCACCACGCGGTTGTGCTCGTCCTCCACCTGCGCCGTGCCGGTCTTGCCGCAGATGCGCAGGCCGGGCACCACCGCCGCCTTGCCCGTGCCTTCCACGTCCTCGGTCTCCGCCAGCAGCGCGTCATGCAAAATCCGCAGGCTCCGTCCGCTCACGCCGATGCGGTCGCACACCAGCGCGGACGGCAAATTCGTCGCCACGTCGTGCGACATCGGGTCTTGCGGCTCAATCCGCGAAACCAAGCGCGGCCAGAAGACCGTGCCGCCGTTCGCAATCGCCGAATAGACCACCGCCATCTGCAACGGCGTCACTTCCACCTCGCCCTGGCCGATGCACAAATTCGCCGTGTCGCCCGCGCTCCAGCCCTCGCGGATGCGGTCCAGCGACGGCAGGTTGCCGCCCGTCTCCTGCCGCGTCGGCAGGTCAAAATTTTCGCCGAGATGAAATTTTTCCGCCAGCGCCACGATGCGTTCCGCGCCGGCGTCCGAGCCGATCTGGATGAAATACGAATTGCTGGAACGCTCCACCGCGCGCTTGAAGTTGTATTCGCCCGGCGGCGCGGTGTCGTCAACCTTGCGCTTGCCGATGTAAACGCAGCCCCTGCCCGGCCGCGTCGGGTCGGCCTGCACCGTGTAATATTTTTCCGGGTTCAGTCCCGCCTCCAGCGCCGCCAGCCCGATGATGACCTTGAAGATGGAACCCGGCGCGTAATTTTCCTGCGTCGCGCGGTTGATTTCCGGGCGCAACTTCATGTCCGCGCGCCGCGCCTTTTCGCCCTGCATTTCCTGCGGCGAAAGGCCGCCGGTGAAAAACAGCGGGTTGATCGTCGGCGATGACGCCATCGCCAGCACGTCGCCGTTGCGCACGTCCATCACCACCACCGCCGCGCGCGCGTCCGCGCCGTGATGGCTTTTCAGCGAGTCCTCGGCGGCGCGCTGCAAATCCAAATCCAGCGTCAGCACCACGTTTTGTCCCGGCTCCGGCTGGCTCTCGACGGTTTCCGACTGGCGGTAGCCCTGGCTGTTGACCAGCAGCGACTCCGCGCCGGCGCGTCCGCGCAACTGTTCGTCGAAGCCGCTTTCCACGCCGACCGCGCCCCGGAAATCTGGGATGCGATAATTAAAGACCGAGTCCTCGCCTTCCTGCGAATCGTCGTGCCGCTGCAAATAGCCGAGCAGGTGCGCCGCCGTGTCGCCGAGCGGATAGCTGCGCACGGACTGCAGTTCCAAGTCCGCGCCGAGCGTGCCGGAAAAATTTTCCTCGAACCGGGCGATTTGCGAGTCGTCCAAATTGGGCAGGATCGGATATGGCAGCGCGAGCCGCGTTTTGTAGGCGCGGTCAAATTTATTCGCGTCGAGCGTGAGCGGCTCGCCCATTTTCTGGCTGACCTGCGCCACAATGCCGCCGGCCACGCGCACGCGCGCCAGCCCGCGCAGCGCCTGAAGCTGCTCCGGCGTGAACGCAAGCCGTTTCCGTTCGGCCTTTGTCAGCGAACGCCCCAGTTTCTTTTCCGCGCGGTCAATGTTCAACTTCTGCGCGACGCGGGCGGATTTCAAAAGTTCGCCGTAGGCCGCGTCAAACGGCTGGTGCAGATCGTCGAGGTAAAGACTCAGGTTGTAGCGCGGCTGGTTCTCGGCCAGCACGCGGCCTTCGCGGTCGAGAATCTTGCCGCGCACGGCCGGCAGCCGGATGGTGCGATACGCCTGCGTCTCCAGATGCGACTGGTATTCGCGCGACGAAACGACCTGCACCCACCACAGACCCATGAGCAAAATGCACAGCCCCGCCACCAGCCCCACCGCGACGAGGCGGAGGTGCGGTTCGTTCTTTTTCAGTTCGTCAAAGACTAGCATTGTTAAATTGTTGAATTGTTAAATTGTTGAATCGTGAACCGGACAACGAGAGCCGATTTAACGATGTAACGATTTAACCATTCAACGTCTTTAATTTTCATTTTACAATTTCTTCCGGCTGCGCTGGATTTCGCGGTCGAGGCGGAAACCGGGCTCAATCCGTTCCTGATAGCCGAGCGCGCGGTTGCAGGCGGCCATCAACGAAAAAATAAACGGCGTGGCGACCGCGCCGACGGCGGTCATCACAATCCATTGCCAGAGCGTGCCCCAGCCGAACAGCAAATCCTTGCCGCCGCTCAACAGCAGCAGCAGCGTCAGCGCGGGCGCGGCGGCGCTGGCGGCGGCGCCGAGCACGACTTGCGCGAACGGCAGGTCGTGCAGAATCAAATCGCGCCGCCAGTAAACCGGCCAGCCGATGACCGCCAGCGGCAGGATGCTGATGCCCAGCGGATTTGCCGACAGCGTGTCGAACCAGACGCCGCCCAGCACGGCGAGCAGCGCGATGGTCGGCAGGCCGGCGTTGAGCGCGGCATAGACCATCAGTGCTGGCAGCAGATCCACCTGCGCGCCAAGCCAGTGGCGCGGTGCCGCGAGCGTCGCCTCGCCAAACACGGCGAGAAACGCGCAGGCCAGAATCAAGATGGTTTGGAACGGGTTCATCAAAATGGAAACATCCAACATTCAACACCCAACATCGAACATCCAAAGCCAAAACACCGCGCACCCGCATCATTGGATGTTGGTTGTTCGATGTTGGATGTTGGATGTTTTTTCATTTTCATGGGAACAGCACCCAGACTTGTTCGAGCGAGCCGAGGTTCGCGTTCAGCTTCACCCGCGCGTCGGTGTAAAGACCGTATTCGACGGAGCGCGAATCTACAACTTGTCCGATGGGAATGCCCTTCGGAAAAATCCCGCCGAGGCCGCTGGTGATGACGCCCTGGCCGGGCTTCAAATTCGCGCTGCTGGCGAGATAAGTGAGTTCCACGAGCGAGGTGTCGAGGGTGCCGCCGGCAATGAGCACGCCCATGTCGCGCACCGAATTTTCGACGAGCGCAGAGACGCGGCAGTTCGGGTCGCCGACCAAAATCACCTGCGCCCGCGTCAGGCTCACGGAACTGACGCGGCCAACCAGGCCGGCGTCGGTGATGACCGGCAGGTTTTCGCGCAGGCCGTCGCGCGTGCCGAGGTCAATCTGCACGGTGCGCCACCAGTTCGCCGGGTCGCGCATGACGACGTTGGCAAGTTTGAGCCGCCACGGCGACTGCCGCTGCCAGTTGAACAGCGCGCGAAGCTGGTCGTTCTCGCGCATCACGGCGGTGGTCTGTGCGGCCTGGGATTGAAGCTGTTGTTTGTCTGCGCGCAGTTTCGTGATTTCTTTGAGCAGCTCGCGGCGCGGCAAAACGGAGTCGGCGAGGTCGGCGGGAAGTTGTTGCGCGGCACCAGTCAGGCCAAACAGCGGGAGAAACCAGCTTCCAACGGCCAGCTTCAGGCGCGCGGTCGCGCGAGAGGGCAAACTCAAAAGAATGATTGCCACCAGCACCACCGCGCCGAGCGCGAGATAATTTTTTTGCTTTAACATCCGCTAAACGGCCTTGCAGCCGTCGGCGGTGAACTCCCGGAAGAATCAGTATTTGGCGTTGGTCGCGACGCGTTTCAGGAATTCGATTTCCTGCAACACGCGCCCGGTGCCTTCGGCGACGGCGCTCATCGGGTCGTCAGCGAGATGCACGGGCAAACCGGTTTCGCCGGCCACGAGCCGGTCAATGCCCCGGATCAACGAGCCACCGCCAGCCATCACCAGCCCGCGATCTACGAGATCGGAGGCGAGTTCCGGGGGACAGCGTTCCAGTGTGATCCGGATGGATTCGAGAATGCTCGAAAACGGTTCCTGCAAGGCTTCGCGGATTTCCTCGGAACGGATGGTCAGGGTCTTGGGCAGGCCGGAACCGAGGTCGCGGCCTTTGACATCCATCGTCAGTTCCTGTTCCAGCGGAAAGGCGGAGCCGATACGAATCTTGATTTCTTCTGCGGTGCGTTCACCGATCATCATGTTGTAGGCACGCTTCATGTGGGCGATGATCGTGGCATCCATTTCGTCCCCGCCCACCCGCAGGCTGCGGCTGAAGACGATGCCGGCAAGAGAAATAATTGCGATCTCGCAAGTTCCCCCGCCGATGTCCACGATCATGTTGCCCGCCGGTTCATGCACCGGCAGACCGACGCCAATGGCCGAAGCCATCGGCTGCTCGATCAGATAAACCTCGCGCGCGCCAGCGTGCGTGGCTGAATCTTTGACTGCCCGTTTCTCCACTTCGGTAATGCCGGAAGGCACGGCGACCACGACGCGTGGCGCAATGAGTTTCCGATGGTGAACCTTCTGGATGAAGTGGCGCAGCATCGCCTCGGTGATTTCGAAGTCGGCGATCACGCCGTCTTTCATCGGGCGGATGGCCACGATGTTGCCGGGCGTTCTGCCCAGCATCCGTTTTGCTTCGTCACCGACCGCCAGCACGTTGGTCGTGCCGGCCTGGATGGCCACCACCGAAGGTTCGCGCAGGACGATCCCACGATCCCGCACATAGACCAGGGAATTTGCAGTCCCTAAATCTATGCCAATATCATTGGAGAACAGGCTTTTGAATTGCTCTAACATGAATGTGCCTAATCGCAGACAGTTAAGACGCAGCCGCGTCAAAGGTCAAGCGGCGAATGTGAATAACTCTTAAAATCCTCACCATCCCCACATCCCGGCGCTTCACGCAAACACAATCTTCGTCGTCGTCTCTTTTTCATCCCAGCCGCGCGTCGGCTCGGCGGTGACGGACGAAATGTCCTTGATGGAGAGCTGCCGCCCGCGCGTCTTCGGGGATTTGACTTCGACCTGCTCCGGTTCGCACGTCTGCTGCGAGATTTTCTGGTGCGGCGCGGGCTTGTAGCGGACGTAAAGCAGCTTCGGCGTGTCCGGCGCGAAATACAGGATGCGCGATTTCTCCGGGATGCACAGATACGCCTTGTTCATGATGGTGCCGCCGAACGTGAACCGCTTCAAATAGCTCGCGTTGCGGTCAGTGTAGGCGCAGGTGAAAACTTTTTCGCGGTCCGGCAGGCCGCAATAGAACAATTCCTGTCCGACAAAAAGTTTCTCCGGCAGCTCGCTGACCTTGTAGGTGCCGTCCTTGAACACGAGCAGGATCTTGTCGAACTTCGTGCACTCCAGTTTGAACTCCTCGCCGGAAACTTTGTAGCCGACGTAGCCCGTTTCGCGGTCGTAGGCCACCTTGAACGACTTGAACGCCACCGCTTTCACATCCACTTCCTCGTGACGGGCAGATTTCGTCGTCAACCGGGGATAGAGCGGGCCGTATTTTGCCAGCAGCGCCTCCAGATGGCCAATGACATACTTCGTTAGGCCTTTGAGATTCTTGCGCGTCTCGTCCAACTCCGCCTTCGTCTTTTCCATCTCCTCGCGGTGCTTGTTGATGTCGAAAAGTGAAATGCGGCGGATGCGAACCTGCAATAATTTCTCCACATCCGCGTCCACGATCTCGCGGATGAGCTGTTTGGCGAACGGCTTGAAGCCCTCATAAACACTGGCGAAAACCGCTTCGTTCGTTTTGCACTTCTCGATGAGCTTGTAGATGCGCTCCTCGATGAAAATGCGCTCCAACGTGCGGTAATGCAGCTCGTCGAGCAGGTTTTTCTCGCGCAGTTCCAGTTCGCGCTTGAGGATGGCGACCAGTTGCTCCGTGTTCTCGCGCAAAATCTCCGACACCGTCAGCTCGACCGGCCGGTTGTTTTTGATGACCACGATGCGGCTGGCGATGGACACCTCGCAATCGGTGAAAGCGTAGAGCGCATCCACCAATTTCTCCGCGTCCACGCCCGCGTGGCAGCGGATTTCGATCTCGGCCGTCTCCGACGTGAAATCATTGATGGATTTCACCTTCAATTTGCCCTTCTGCACCGCGTCCTCGATGGAGGCGATGAGCGATTCCGTGGTGGTCGTCGGCGGAATCTCCTTGATGACGACGGTGGACTCGTCCTTCGTCTTGATTTTGGCGCGGACTTTCACCGAGCCTTTGCCGTCCTGATAATCGCGCGCGTCCATCAGGCCGCCGGTCATGAAATCCGGCAGGCATTTGAACGGCTGCTTCTTCAAAATCGCGATCTGCGCCTCGATCAGCTCCGGGAAATTGTGCGGCAGGATGCGCGCGCTCATGCCGACCGCGATGCCTTCCGTGCCGAGCATGAGGTTGAGCGGCAACTTGCACGGCAACGTCACCGGCTCGCGGCGGCGGCCGTCATAATTCGGGATAAAATCCGTGATGGAGTCGTTGAAAACCTGTTCGCGCGCCAGCTCGGAAAGCCGGCACTCGATGTAACGCGGCGCCGCCGCCGGATCACCGGTATAAATGTTGCCGTAGTTTCCCTGGCGGTCAATCAGGTAGCGCTTGTTGGCCAGCACCACCAGCGCATCGCCCACCGAAGCGTCACCGTGCGGATGATATTTGGTGGTGTCGCCGATGACATTCATGACTTTCGTAAAGCGCCCGTCATCGGACTCGTGCATCGCCCAGAGAATGCGCCGCTGCACCGGCTTGAGACCGTCCGCGAGATTCGGAATCGCCCGGTCGCGGATGACATAGCTGGCGTAATCTAAAAATCCGCGGTCCACGCGCGTGTGCAAGCCCGCCTCAAGTTTCCTTGGGTCAAACGGCTTGTGGCCAATCGGCATCTCGACCGTCTCGGCGATGACGTGATCTGCGCCGTGGCCGTTCGCGGCGGCGGATTTCTTTTTGGCTTCCACCGGCACGACAGGTTCCACACCTTCGATGGGCAGTTCAGGCTGACCAGATTCTTTTTTGCGTTTGGCTGACATTTTAGAAATGAAAAAGTTTATTCCTCCACCGGCACCACGAGGCTGTCCATGATGTAGTCCTTCCGCTCCGGCGTGTTCTTGCCCATGTAGAAATTGAAGATCGGCCCCGACTCGGCACGCGGCGCGTATTCCACCTTGCTGGCGCGCATTTCCTTGCCGATGAACTGCGCGAATTCCTTCGGGCTGATTTCGCCCAGCCCTTTGAACCGCGTGATCTCCGGCTTGCCGCCCAGCTTCGCGGACGCGGCGTCGCGCTCGGCCTCGCTATAGCAAAAAATCGTCTCCTGCTTGTTGCGCACACGGAACAAGGGCGTTTCCAAAACGTAAACGTGCCCGTCGTGGACGAGCTGCTCGAAAAATTTGAAGAAATACGTGATCATCAGGTTGCGGATGTGCAAACCGTCCACGTCCGCGTCCGTCGCGAGAATCACCTTGTCGTAGCGCAGGCCCTCGGTGTTATCCTCGACGTTGAGCGCCTGCATGAGGTTATACATCTCGTCGTTTTTATACATCACGTCGCGCTTGAGATCCCAGACGTTGAGCGGCTTGCCTTTCAGAACGAACACCGCCTGGTTGTTCACGTCGCGGCAGCTCGTGATGGAGCCGGCGGCGGACTGGCCTTCGCAGATGAAGACCATCGTGCCTTTGCCCTTTTCCTTCTTCTTGTCGAAATGATTCTTGCAGTCCTTCAACTGCGGGATGCGCAGCGTGATCGCCTTCGCCCGCTCGCGCGCGAGTTTCTTGACGTTCTGCAATTCCTTCCGCAACTCCTGCGTGTCCTTGACCTTCGCCATGATGGTCTCGGCGATCTGCTTGTTGCGCTGGAAAAAATGCAGCAACTCCTCGCGCACATTGTTGACCAGCTCCGTGCGGATTTCCGTGTTGCCCAACTTGTTTTTCGTCTGCGACTCGAACACCGGGTCTTTCAACCGGATGGCCACCGCGCCGACCATGCACTCGCGCACGTCGTCGCCTTCGTATTTGGTGTTGCCATATTCGTTGACCGCTTTCAGCAAACCCTCGCGGAAGGCGCTCAAGTGCGTGCCGCCGTCGCTGGTGTATTGACCGTTGACGAAGGAATAGAACGTCTCTCCGTAGCGCGAATTGCTGTGTGTGAAACAAAACTCCAGCGTCTTGCCCGCGTAATGCAGCGGCGAATAAATCGGCTCACTGCCGTCGCTCGCCAGATCTTCCATCACCAAATCCATCAGCCCGTGGCGGGATTGGAAAACTTTCGGCTCGGTCAACGCCGGTGTTTTCAAAATCAATTTCAGCCCGGTGTTGAGATAGCTGTAATGCCGCAGCCGGCGCTCAATGTGTTCGAGGCGGAATTCGCTTTCCTTAAAAATGCTCTCGTCCGGCTCGAACTCAATCAGCGTGCCGTTCGGCTCTTTCGTTTTGCCGGTGTCTTCCTTTTTTAGTTTTCCGATCTTGAAACTCGCCTCGGCGAACTCGCCGTCGCGATGGCTGCGCACGAAAAAGTTTTTCGACAGCGCATTGACGGCCTTCGTGCCGACGCCGTTGAGGCCGACGCTGAACTGAAACACCTCGTCGTTGTATTTCGCGCCGGTGTTGATCTTGGAAACGCAGTCCACCACCTTGCCGAGCGGGATGCCGCGCCCGTAATCGCGCACGGAAACCTTGTTGCCGACGAGGTTGATCTGGACTTCCTTGCCGTTGCCCATGATGTATTCGTCAATCGCGTTGTCCACGACCTCCTTGAGCAGGACGTAGCAGCCGTCGTCGGGATGCGCGCCGCTGCCGATGCGCCCGATATACATGCCCGTCCGCAGCCGGATGTGCTCCAGCGAACTCAGCGTCTTGATCTTGCTCTCGTCGTAAATCGGTGTCGGTTTTTCAGCCATAGAAAATTGTGCGGCGGAGAAGATGCGGCAAACGGGAAAAGAATTCAACGCAAAGGCGCGGCCATTTAATCCACGGATGCGCACAGATTGGGAGCCACTCACTTGGAGCCGTCATTTTCAGCCGTTTTCTTTCGGATGGCCGCAACCAGCTTTTCCTTCATTTCCGGCAGGCCGGCCAGCAGCTTTTGAAATTGCACCACGTCGTCCTTGCCAAAGTTCCCCGCATACGGCGCGGCGTCGGACATCAGCAGCGTGGCCTTGCCGTCCATCCAGACAAACTGGTAAATGCACGCGCCTCCCGTGATCTGCCGGATCAGGCTGCTCGTGGAGCGGTTCAGGGGACGACGACCAATCTCCTTTTGAAAACTTCCCGCGTTGGTTTTGCCGGCGGCCGATTCCCATTCCATAAACCGGTTGAAGAGGCCGGCCACCAGCGCCTCCTGATCGAGGTCAAAATGCATGGCTTGCGGGTTCTCCAAATCGCGGAAGGCGGGACTGTGAAACAAGGTCCTGGTTGAGGCGTGGAGCTCCACCTCGGCATGGCGCAGGCAGATCCACCATTGTTTCTCCGTGGTGAACCCCGTGGCCGGGTCGTTCGTGGAAACCTCATTGGTGGCACATTGCTCCAAGCCGCTGGCGCGATTCTCCCACAAGAACCGGTCCAGCGGACTGGCAAAGGCCGGGGCGTCCGGGGCGGTCGCCTCCCCGGCCCACGCCCCGGCGGATGGCAGCAGCCCGCCGGCCACCACGACCAATAAAAATAAAGGAAGAAAGCGCATAGGCGGCACATTCAAACGCCGTTTGCCGCATGAGTCCACCGCAAACTGGCAGGACGGAAAACGAGCGGGGCCCGCTGGCAAAAAAACAAGGCCGTTCAGCTTTTGAGAATCGCCTCGTAGCCGTTGGCTTCAAGCTCCAGCGCAAGCTGCTTGCCGCCCGACTTCACGATGCGTCCGTCCGCCATGACATGCACGAAATCCGGCACGATGTAGTTCAGCAAACGCTGATAGTGCGTGATGACGAGCTGCGCGGAATCGGGGCGCTTCAGTTTATTCACGCCGCTCGCAACAATCTTCAGCGCGTCAATGTCCAGGCCGGAATCCGTCTCGTCGAGAATCGCCAGCTTCGGCTCCAGCACGGCCATTTGGAAAATTTCGTTGCGCTTCTTTTCGCCGCCGGAGAAACCCTCGTTCACCGAGCGCTTGAGCAGGTCGTCCTTGAGTTCAAGCAGTTTGATTTTGTCTTTGACGAGTTCCAGAAATTCAATCGCGTCGAGTTCCGGCTGGCCTTTGGACTTGCGGATTTCGTTCAGCGCGGCCTTGAGAAAATAGGTGCTGTTCACGCCGGGAATCTCCACCGGATACTGGAACGCCAGAAACACGCCTTCGCGGGCGCGCTCTTCGGGATCGAGTTCCAGCAAGTCCTTGCCGAGATAATTCACGGTGCCCTCGGTGACTTCATAGCCGTCGCGCCCGGCGAGAATCGCGGCGAGCGTGCTTTTGCCGCTGCCGTTGAGACCCATCAGCGCGTGGACTTCACCGGCGTTGATCGTCAGGCTGAAGCCTTTGAGGATTTGTTTGTTCTCCACGCCCGCGTGGAGATTTTTGATTTCAAGAATAGGTTGCTTGCTCATGTTCTAAAAAATTATAGGCACGAATTGCACGAATTTTCACCAATCAAATTCGTTTCAATTCGTGAAATTAGTGTCTAGCCGACGCTGCCTTCCAAACTCACGCCGAGAAGTTTCTGCGCTTCGACGGCGAATTCCATCGGCAGTTCCTTGAACACTTCCTTGCAAAAACCGTTCACGATCATGTTCACCGCATCCTGCGTGGACAGCCCGCGCGAGTTGCAATAAAAAATCTGGTCTTCGCCAATCTTCGAGGTGGAGGCTTCGTGCTCGACGCTGGCCGTAGTGTTCTTCACCTCGATATACGGAAACGTATGCGCCCCGCATTTCGCGCCGATGAGCATCGAGTCGCACTGCGAAAAGTTGCGAGCGTTCGCCGCGCTCTTGCGGATTTCCACGAGGCCGCGATAGCTGTTCTGGCCGCGACCAGCAGAAATACCCTTGGAAACAATGGTGCTTTTCGTGTTCTTGCCGATGTGAATCATCTTCGTGCCGGTGTCGGCCTGCTGCATATTGTTCACGACGGCCACGGAATAAAATTCACCCTTGGAGCCATCGCCCAGCAAAATGCAGCTTGGATATTTCCAGGTGATCGCCGAGCCGGTCTCCACCTGCGTCCAGGTGATGCGCGAGTTTTTGCCTTTGCACAGACCGCGCTTCGTCACGAAATTATAAATGCCACCGACGCCGTTCTCGTCACCGGGATACCAGTTTTGCACCGTGCTGTATTTGATCTCCGCAGTTTCGAGCGCGATGAGTTCCACGACGGCGGCGTGCAACTGGTTTTCATCGCGCATCGGCGCGGTGCAGCCTTCGAGATAACTCACGCTCGCGCCGTCGTCGGCGATGATGAGCGTGCGTTCGAACTGGCCGGACTTGGCGGCGTTGATGCGGAAATAGGTCGAAAGTTCCATCGGACAGCGCACGCCTTTCGGGATGTAGCAGAACGAGCCGTCGGTGAAGACGGCGGAATTCAACGCGGCGTAATAGTTGTCCGTGTAAGGCACGACCGAGCCGAGATATTTTTTGACGAGATCGGGATGGTTGTGCACCGCTTCGCTGAACGAGCAGAAGATGATTCCCTTCTTGGCCAGGTCTTCGCGATACGTCGTGCCGACAGAGACGGAATCAAAAATCGCGTCCACCGCCACGCCGGCGAGCCGGCCGCGTTCGCGCAACGGAATACCGAGCTTCTCATACATCTCCAGCAATTTCGGATCCACTTCGTCCAAGCTCTTCGGCGCGTCGCCTTTCGGCTTGGGCTGCGAAAAATAGCTGATGTCCTGAAAATCAATTTTTGGATATTTGACGAACTGCCACGTCGGCTCCTTCATCGTCTGCCAGTAACGAAAGGCCTTGATGCGCCAGTCGGTCAGCCACGTTGGCTCGTTTTTCTTGGCGGAGATGTGGCGGATGGTGTCCTCGCTCAAGCCGGGCGGCGTGGATTCGGATTCGACATCGGTGACGAAGCCGTATTTGTATTCCTGTTTGACCAGGCTCTCAATGGTGTCGGTGGCGGTGCTCATCGTTCGTTCAAATTATTTCTTGCTGGCGCAATCCGGGCAGGTGCCGTGGATGGCGATGTCAAAATGTTCGGCCTTGAAACCCTTCGGCAGCTTCATCGCCTGCGCCGGCAGATCCACATCAAACACCGTGCCGCAGGCGTCGCAGTGAAAATGACCGTGTTTGTGCATGTTCGGGCAAAAGCGCGTCGCGCCGCGATCCAGCGTGACCTGCCGCGCCAGCCCGCACTTTACCAGCGCATCAAGGCAGTTGTAAACCGTGGCATGGGAGATTTCCGGCATCGTTTTTTTCGCGCGGATGAAAACCTCCTCGGCGGTCGGATGGTCGCGCTTGTGGAGCAGCACGTCATAGACCTGCTGGCGCTGCGGCGTCAGGCGCAGGCCGGTGGCGCCCAACTGTTCGGTCAGGTGCTGTTCGTCTTGCGGATGGCTGCGCGCCTTCATGCGTGAAAAATCTACCGCAGGGAAACCGCAAGTCAAGATTTAGAATAATTCTAAAGTGAACCGGATGGCCGGCGGCGTTCCGGCCGCAGAATCATTTCTGAAAGACATGGACGCGGGCCGGCGGAAAATTCCACCAGACGATCTGGGAGGCGAGCAGCCGGAAGTCGTCCGTGCCCCGGCTGCGATCCTTGACGATGTGGTAGCTGTATTGCACCAGCCGGCCACGCGGTTCGAGAACGGCCCGGATTTTATGCGCCAGCTTGTCCGCCTGTTCCTTGGGAAAATTCAGCAGCGGCAGGCTGGAGATGACCGCACCGACGGATTCGACCGGCACCGGGAGGTCGGCAAGCAGCGTGTCCATCTCCCACGCGTCGCCGGTGATGATGCGGGCGAGCGGAAAGCGTTTGCGCAGTAACTTGGCGAGCGTGGGGTTGTGCTCGATGGCGATAAGCCGGTCTTCGCGCAGGCCGTATTTAAGCAGCGCATCGGTGACCGCGCCGGTGCCGGGGCCGAGTTCGAGGACAAAACTTTCGGGGTTGCGCGGGAGCCAGCGCGCCATCGCGGCGCCCAACTGCGGCGAGCTGGGCGCGACCGATCCCGTGCGCTGCGGGTTCACGAGCCATTCCCGCAGGAACAGCGTCGAATCCGCCAGGGCCGCGATGATTTTTTTGGCCATGTTTCTGATGACTTGGACGGCAGTGTAGTTTAACCGTTCATTTTTGCACCAACCAAAATTGTCACGATCACGGGGCGCGCTTGTAGGTTTTTTGAAACTCCGCCGTGAGCGCGGCGCGGCGGGCGTTCCAATCCAGCCAGTCCGACTCCCGCGCCACCCCGGTGAAATTGGTCTGGGCGGCGGGCCACCGGGCGTCCAGATTTTTCATCGTCGCGGCGAACGCCTGCGGCTCCCGCCATTTCAACTGCGCCTCGGCGAGATTGAGCTGATTTTCGGGATACTCCGGCGCAAGGGCGGCGGCGCGTTCCAGCCATTCGCGCGCCTTGCGCTTGCTGCCGATGCTGAACGGCCAGCCGGGCGCCTGAAAATAGAGTTCGCCGAGCGTGCGCGCGGGGCCGGCGTGGTCAAACCGCACGTCCAGCTCCGCCGCCGCCTTGAACTCGCGTTCCACCTCGTGAACCAGCCGGTAGGCCGCGAGCGACGGGGCCTCGGCCTCCGCAAGTTTGCCGAGATTCATGGCGAGGTAATAATGGCCGGGAGCGGAATTGGATTCGCGCGCGAGCCAATGACGGCAGACGGCGATGCCGGTGCGGGCGAATTCCGCGCGCATCGCGCTGTTGGTCGCCAGATCCGCGACATCAAAGCTCGTTCGCGCCAGCTCGTGCGCGGTGGTGGAATTGGTGGCGGCCAGATAATTTTTCTGCGCCAGCTCAAAGGCCTTTTGCGCGCGTGCGGCGAAAATGCGGCTGTCCGCCGGCTGCGCCGGGTCGGCCACCGGCGCCGCCAGCCAGATGGCGGCGGCCAGGATTCCCAAAATGCACGGTTTCAGCGACATGATGCAGTCAATTAGAAGTTGCCATCGTGGCGGAGTAATTTATACTCGGCAAGTGAGATTAAACTGGAATTTTCTGTGTCTGGCCGTGCTGGCCGCGCTGGTGCTTGCGAGCGCCGGCTGTTCCGGCATCAACGGCAGCCAGAGCGTCTCGCCTTTGGACTTTTTTCTGCCGGGGGCGGGTCATCTGTTGAAGGCTGACCCGCCGGCAACCAATGCGCCGGTTTCATTCCCTGAAATTTCCACCGAAATCGCCTCCGTTAATTAAACTATGCGTTTCCCATTCGCGCTGACGAAGAAAATCGCCAGCCACATCATCAAGCACAAGTTCCGCAAGACGCCCAAATTCGCGATGGTTTTGCAACTCGAACCGCTGCACACCTGCAACCTCACCTGCACCGGCTGCGGGCGCATCCGCGAATACTCCACGTCGCTCAAGGACATGGTGCCGCTGGAGCAATGTCTGCAAGCGGCCGTGGAATGCGACGCGCCGATGGTTTCCATCTGCGGCGGCGAACCGCTGATTTATCCGAAAATTGAAGAGTTGATTAACGGCCTGCTCGAACAAGGCCGTGTGCTTTACATCTGCACGAACGGGATGTTCATGCGGAAAAAAATGCGCGATTATCTCGCCGCCATTTATTCGCCGGCGCTCGAGCCGATGCTGAAAAAGCTGCTGGACGGCAAATTGATTACGGACAAGGAAGCGGAAGTCATCCGTAAATCCGACGACGCGGCGAAGAAAAAAGTCGTCATCCGCCCGACGCAATGGATGTATTGGAACGTGCATGTGGACGGTCTGGAATTCACACATGATTTGATTGTCGAACGCGAAGGCGTGTTCAAGGAATGTGTCGAAGCCATCAAGATGGCGAAGATTTGCGGTTATCAGGTCGCGACGAACACGACGGTCTATCGCGAGACCGACGTGGCGGAGATCGAGGACATGTTCAAGTATCTGAGCTCGCTCGAAGTGGATGGCCACACGATTTCGCCCGGCTACGATTACGATGCGGCCAAGAAAGACATGGTTTCGCGCCTCGGACGCGACCCGAAGGAATTTTTCCTGACGCGCGACATGACGCGCGCCAAATTCGCCAAGATTCAGGACTGGGGCAAGGCGTTCACCATTTTCGGCACGCCGGTCTATCAGGAATTTCTCGCCGGCAAACGCGAATTGACCTGCACGGCTTGGGCGATCCCGACCTACAACGTCAAGGGCTGGAAAGCGCCGTGCTACTTGATGACCGACGGCCATTATGCCGGCTATCAGGAAATGCTCACGAAGGTGCAGTGGGAAAAATACGGCGTCGTCAACGGCGTCGCCCGCGACCCACGCTGCGAACATTGCATGGTGCATTGCGGCTATGATCCGAGCGGCGCGCTCGGCACGAATTACCAGTCCGGCGACAACTGGAAGAATTTCAAATACAACTTCGGCGCGAAGCCCAAGCCGTATCCCGCGTCGCCGGAACTGGCGAAGCGCGCCTACAACGGCGTGACCATTGGCAAAGGCCATCTGGCCGAGGCGAAGGCCGTCATCAATTCGCCCGCCGCCGGTGCGCGCGGCGCGTTTGCGAACGAGGTTCATCACGATCATGAGGCGCACGTCGGCAGCCATTGCGGCACGGCGGACACCTCCGAACGCGACGAGTTGCTGGCGAAAATCAAAGACGTGAAAAAGGCGGAATAATTTCTCCGCCGAAGAATTTTTAGAATCCACATGAGCAAAACACTGTTTCTTTCACCTCCGAGTTTTGACGGCTTTGACGGCGGCGCCGGTGCGCGCTACCAGACCGTGCGCGAAGTCACGAGCTATTGGTATCCGACCTGGCTGGCGATGCCCGCCGCGCTCACGCCGAACTCCAAGCTGATGGACTGCCCGCCGCACAACATCGGCATGGACGAATGCCTGCGCGCCGCGAAGGAATTCGACCACATCATCATCCACACCTCGACGCCGTCGCTGAAGAACGATTGCAAGGTCGCCGAGGCCATCAAGGCGCAGAAGCCGGAGACGAAAATCGGCTTCGTCGGCGCGCACGTCGCCGTGCTGCCGACCGAGACGCTCAAGGCGTCGTCCGCGATTGACTGGGTTGGCCGCAAGGAATTTGACTACACCTGCAAGGAAGTCGCCGAAGGCCGCGAGCTTGCGACCATCGCCGGTTTGTCCTACCGCGACAAGGACGGGAAGATCAAGCACAACCCCGAGCGCGACCTCATCCAGAATCTCGACGAACTGCCGTGGATTGGCGACATCTACCGCCGCGACCTCGACGTCCAAAAGTATTTCAACGGCTACCTCAACCATCCTTACATGAGCCTTTACACCGGGCGCGGTTGCCCGGCGCAATGCACGTTCTGTCTCTGGCCGCAGACCATCGGCGGCCACAAATACCGCGTCCGCTCGGCGGACAGCGTCGCCGCCGAGATGGCGCATCTGCAAAAGCTGTTCCCCGAGGTGAAGGAATACTTTTTTGACGACGATACCTTCACGGCCAATCTGCCGCGCGCCCGCGAGATCGCCAAAAAGATTTCGCCGCTCGGCGTCCAATGGTCGTGCAACAGCCGCGCGAACATTGATTACGACAACATAAAATTGCTCAAGGACAACGGCCTTCGCCTGTTCCTGGTTGGCTACGAAAGCGGCAACGACCAGATTCTCAAGAACATCAAGAAGGGCGTGACCGTTGACGAAATGCGCCGCTTCACCAAGGACGCTCACCGGGCGGGCGTGATCATCCACGGCACGTTCATCCTCGGCCTGCCGGTCGAGACGCGCGAGACCATCCAGCAGACGATTGACTTCGCGAAGGAGCTGGACGTCTTCTCCATGCAGGTCTCGCTCGCCGCACCGTATCCCGGCACGGAACTTTACGAACAGGCCAAGCTCAACGGCTGGTTTGCCAAGAAGGAAAAAACCGATCTGCTCGGCGACGTCGGCTACCAGAGCAGCACCATCGAATATCCCGGCCTGAACAAGGAGGAGATTTTTGAGGAAGTCGAGCGCTTCTACCGCGCCTACTATTTCCGCCCGAAACCGATCCTGCGCATCGTCAAGACCATGCTGGAGGACAAGGACGTCATGGTGCGCCGCCTGCGCGAAGGCTTTGAATTTTTCAAGGGCTTCAAGGATCGCAAGGACAGCCGCGTGGCGGCGGCGAAAGCGGCGACGGCGTAAATCCAATCCGGCTTGTTTCAACGGCGCGTGGCGACACGCGCCGTTTTTTTTATTGGCAGCGCGAATGCTAACCGCGCCGGAAATTTCTTTTGGACGCGCGGCGGATGAATTACTTTCCCCGCGTGCCAAACAAAACGCCGCGCATTCTCATCGTGGACGACGATCCCGGCCAGCGCAGCCTGCTGGACTCCTTCCTGCGCGGCCAGGGTTTTGAAACCGTCCTCGCCGATTCCGGCGAACGCGCGCTCGAGACCCTGCGGGTCGGCCACTTTGACATGATGATTTCCGACGTGCGGATGCCCGGCCTGTCCGGCCTCGAAACGCTCCGCCGCGTGCGCCCGCAATTTCCGTCGCTACCCGTCCTGCTCGTCACCGCCTACGCCGACATCCGCGACGCCGTGGTCGCCATGCGCGACGGCGCGCTGAACTATCTCGCCAAGCCGATTGATCTCGACGAACTGCTCGCCACCGTGCGGCAGGCCACCGGCCTCGCGCAAACCGCTTCGCCCAAACTCGGCGCGGGAAAAGATTTGCCGCCGAACATCGTCGCGCAAAGCCCGCTGACCGTGGCGTTGTTTCAGGACATCGCGCTCATCGCGCCGTCGGAAACGCGTGTGCTCATCACCGGCGAAAGCGGCACGGGCAAGGAGGTCGTCGCCGACACGATTCACGCGTGGAGTGCGCGCGCGAACGGCAAGCTCATCAAAATAAACTGCGCCGCGATTCCCGAAAATCTTTTGGAAAGCGAATTGTTCGGCCACGAAAAAGGTTCGTTCACCGGCGCGAGCGCGATGCGGATCGGACGATTTGAAGAAGCCGACGGCGGCACTATTTTTCTCGATGAAATTTCCGAAATGGCGCCGGGCTTGCAGGCGAAATTGCTGCGCGTGACGCAGGATGGAAAATTCCAGCGCATCGGCTCGAACCGCGAAATCCGCACCAACGCGCGCATTCTCGCCGCGAGCAACCGCGACCTCGAAGCCGAGGTGAAGGCCGGACGTTTCCGCGAAGATTTGTTTTATCGCCTGAACGTCGTGGAACTGAATCTTCCGCCGCTGCGCGAACGGCGCGAGGACATTTTGCCGCTGGCAAATTTGTTCACCGCCGAGTTTGCCCGCAACCGTGCGCGGCTGGCGGAAGCGACGGTGAATTGTCTGCAAAATTACGCGTGGCCGGGCAATGTGCGCGAACTGCGCAACGCCATCGAACGCGCCGTGCTGCTCTCGCAAAGCGAATTGATTTTGCCCGAACATCTGCCGGCCAAATTGCGCGACGCCGCGAAATCCGCCGCGCCGCAGCCGGCGGTGGACGCGCAGACGATGGATGAAATCGAGCGCCACGCGATTCTCGCCGCGCTGAAGCAACACAAGCATAACCGCACGGAAACCGCCAAGGCCTTGGGCATCAGCCGCCGCGCGCTGCTCTACAAATTGCAGCGGCTGCGCCAGCAGGGATTTGAGTTTGAATAGAAGTTGTAGCGGCGGTCTATGACCGCCGAAAACGGCGCTCACAGAGCGCCGCTACAGCAGCCCGGCCAAATCCAGTTGCCGCGTGAACATCGTGAGTTCGCCATTCGGTGTGCGCGGCCATTCGGATTCGGGACGGTCGCGGTAAAGTTCCACGCCGTTGCCATCGGGGTCGCGCAGGTAAATCGCTTCGCTCACGCCGTGGTCGGCGGCTCCGTCGAGTTCCACGCCCGCCGCGAGCACGCGGCGCACGGCATCCGCCAGTTGGACGCGGTCAGGATACAAAATGGCGACGTGATAAAGTCCGGTGCTGCGCGGCGGCGGCGGCGAACCGCCCGCGCTTTCCCAAGTGTTCAAGCCGATGTGATGATGATAGCCGCCCGCCGAAATGAACGCCGCCTGCGTCCCAAACTTTTGCTGCAATTCAAAACCCAGCACGCCGCAGTAAAATTTCAGCGCGCGGTCGAGGTCGGCAACTTTTAAATGGACGTGGCCGATGGTGACGCGCGGGTCAATGGGCTTGGAAGCGGGTTGCTCATTCATGCCGCCAAGATAATTGAATCAGTGGCGGCGCGCCATCACTTCGCGGAAAACTGCCAGCGGTCTTCCGGCTCCATGACCGAGCGCGGATTGGAGCCATCCAGCCACGCCAACGCGGCGGCGTCATCGCGCAGATACGCGTCCCAAAACGCCGTGGACAGCGCGAGGATTACGCGATGATGATTGGGGTTGCGCGGCTCGCGGTCGCCCGGCAGCGCGCGGTCGGTGAAGACGGAATGCTCGGCGTTGTGCAGGACGACCTCGTATTTGGGCGCGCCGCGCAAGGCGGGGTAAACTTTCAGACGCGACGCCACATCCTGATCGCCAATCGGCGCAACGTCCTGCGTGCCCGTCATCAGCAGCCACGGAATTTTTACCGAGCCAAAAGCTTTTTCCGCGCCGCCCGTCTTCGGGCTGCTGGGACTGAACGCAATCGCCGCCGTGATGCGCGGGTCGGCAAATTTTTGGCCGCTCAACGGCAAGATTTCACCGCTCACCGCCTCGGTCGTCACCGCGCCGAAGGAATGGCCGGACATGCCGATTTTTTTCAAATCCATGTGGCCAAAAAGAGCATTGGTCTTGTTCGCGTTCCAGATTTCAAGCTGGTTGAGCACGGCGGGAACGTCCTTGACGCGCAAAAGAAAATTATCAAGCGAAGCCGCCTTCTTCATCGCGCGCATCCGTTGCGACACCGGCGTGTCCTTCCAGACCGAATCGTCGCTGCCGGGATGCTGGAGAAAAACGGCGACGTAGCCGCGCGCCGCCCAATGTTCGCCGAGAAAAGCGCTGCCCTCGCGCGTGCCGCCGAGGCCGTGGCTGAACAAAACCACCGGCTCCGGCGCGGTGTTCGTCGGCAGATAAATCCGCAGCGGCAGATCGCGGTGGCGCGCCGCATCGTGAAACATCATATCCACATGGGCGGGCGTGAAAGCCTTGTCCACCGCCAGCGGATCGTAGTCCGCCGCATGCGCCGCCAAGGC
>Ga0316229_1001743_pt1 | contig 20924 bp, 22 predicted proteins | sample TBH18023metaG_FD_206011 | JGI IMG/M metagenome (GOLD analysis project Ga0316229, IMG submission 206011) | Freshwater microbial communities from Trout Bog Lake, Wisconsin, USA - TBH18023 | ecosystem: Environmental > Aquatic > Freshwater > Lake > Hypolimnion/Profundal zone | place: USA: Wisconsin... | reverse complement strand
ATATATTATATTATATTCGTGAGAAGAAAATAAATAAGTTATTACAATGAGAGTAATTGATATAGATATAGATAATGATATAAATAATTCATGTAGTGATATTCATGAGTTAATAGGTTTTATGGAGAGAAAGTTATTTGAGAAATTAAATAATAGGGAGGAAGTAGATTATCATAATAAGAAGATTTCTGAAATTAGGAAAGAGGATATAATAGATTATATTATTATAAACTATTCTCCTAAATTTACTTATGAGAAAGAGATTAATTATATATTTAAGGATATTTATTGTATTATAAAATTTTATAATGAGGAAGGTGATAGTGATGAATATTATATTTATGAAAAAAAGGTAGATATATATCCTGCTAATGCAACAATTATTGATAAGAAAGTAATGGTTAGGGAAATATTAATAAATAAGTTATTACAATGATACAATTTTTTATAAACAATTATGATGATGGGAGATGGAGTCCTAGTGATTGGGATAAGTATACGAATGACGTAGTTAGTAAAGAATATGTCATAGATTATATGAGAACCCGATATGGTGATTATCCTATGAAAATAAATTATTTAACTCTACGTGGTCATTATATAATAGAGATGTATCCGTCTAAATTAGATAGTATTAGGTATTATATAAGTGAGGATAAGAATTCTAGATTAGAAGATATTTGGATAGATCGTAAGATATTGATGCGTCAGATTATATTGGATAACATATTAGAAAATATTTAAATAATGGAGAAGGAGTTTATAGAGAAGATATTTGAGAAAAAATTTTATTGGTGTGATGAAGGTGGATCTAATATACGTACACCATTTATATATAATGGAAGTATTTATTACTTAGAATTTAATAATATTAGTTGTGTTATTTTTGGCGTAAAGAATAATGAGTGTATTGAGAAGCCGTTGGTTATTACATCAAAAATAAAGGAAATATATTTTGATAAAGTAAGTAAAGATATAATGGATCAGGAGGGGTTTTTTATTGAATTAGATATTTTATTACGGGAGTTAAAAATTGATAAAATATTAAAACAAATCTAAATTAAGGCGAGTAGGCTAATTGCGGCAGGTCAATTTGTAAAAAGACTATAGTAGGGATTATATTTAAAATTTTATTAATTTTAATAAATCACTTCTGGTAGGCTAATTGTGGCAGGTCAATTTGTAAAAAGAGGTTAGTAGGTGATATATTTAAAAATAGTTAAAAAATGAGTTTATTAATAAATTATAGGGATATAGTGGATAGTAGTTATGGTGAGATCATGATATGGGATGATTGGCGTTATGATTTGAGTATATCTGATATAATTAAGTGGTTAGGGGATTTTTATGATCTTTTTATAAAAGATGTGTATAATATACATTTTTTAACGGATAAGCAGGTATTGAATTTGGTATTATGTATTCAGGATGATATTGAGTGTTTAAAAACTTATTTGGGTTCGGAGGGGGAGTTATTGGTTATGTTTAGTATAGTTATGAAAGATACTAATATACAGAATTTGATGCGGGTATCGAATATAATTGAGAAGTCTGTTATAATACGGGATATGAAATTGAGTAGATTATTGTAGTTAGAAAAAAGTTATTTTAATATATAAGTTAAAATAACTTTTTTTATGTCAACTTGGTCTAATTTAGCAAATAACAGATTTTTATCTTATAAAAATATACAGAATGGTGTATTAGCTGGTAGTATTAGTGTATTTACTGGAATAAGTATATCATATACGGATCAGTGGGTAGATAAATTAAGTTTTTCAAATTCTGTACCGCATTTTGGAACTACATCATATGATAATAAATTAGATAATCAATTTATAACTAAAACAGATATAGTTCCAGCTGTAGAGTGTCCTTGTTATTATGTAGCTACATATAGTCAATTTTATAACGGACCTTCGGTTATACCTGGTTATGAATGTGTGAATATAGATAAAGCGACTGCTCCTGCTTCATTTTCAACTGCACAAAGGGTTCAAAGTAATGCATGGAATAGAGATTATTGGTCAAGTACATATGAAAAACCTAGATTATATAATTTAGGGTTTTCTAATAATGGTTCTGGGATATTTAAAGAATTTGGATTTACTACATCTTCATATGGTGGTTTTGTGAGAGGTTATACAGACACATCTAATTATTTTAATACTGTATGGGTAAATGCTGATAATAATACTACAGAAGGTAGAATGAACTCGACTGCGGTTTGGGTAACTAATCAATTTTATACAATTACATCTACATCGTCTTTAGTTAATGGTTATTATACAAATGCTACACCTGTTGCTTATACAGTATCTAATTCTGTATGGGAACCATTAGATACATGGATTGGATTTTTATATACATTTATTCCTGTTTCAAATAAAACATATTACTTTGGGGTAAGTGGAGATAATTTAGTTAGGGTTAAAATAAATGGAACTACTCTAATTGATAGTAGTTTAGTTGGTAATGATGGAGGTGGAGGATTTCCACAATGGTGTATTTATCCAATTATATTAAATTCTGGAGTAAATTATACTTTTTCTTTTGAAGTTAAAAATGCTTCACAACCATTAAGTTATGATATTTTAGGAAACCCAGCAGGATTTTCTGCAGAATTATATGATTTTACAGGACTAACTGTAAGTTCAGGTTATCCTATTTTAACAGATGCTTTAACATATGGTATTACATCAACTGCTTCTTTACAACCTTATATTTTATTTTCTACAAAAGATATGAGTGGTCGCCAATGGGATTATGGTCAATCTGTTGGTTATTATTGTAATAATGGAGGTAGTTTATATCAAGATCCTAATACAGGATTATATATGTGTTTAGCGGTGGCTACACAATCATCATATAGTAATAATTGTTTAACTATTCCTTATTTCACTATGGATATAGATCAAACTATTAATTCATTAACAGCTTCTTTTAGATTTGGTGTTAATACTACTTATTATTCTGTAGATTGGGGGGATGGTTATATAGAAGGTTCTACAAGTAGTATAACTTTTACTCCAATTACGAGTACTATAATACCGGTAAGTGCTACTGCGGTAAATGCAAATTTAGGATATTCGCAAGCGTATTCTGATAGTAGTGCAGGTGGATTTTTGAATGGTAAATGTCGATTTAGTCATAAATATGCAAACCCTGGAATTTATACAATTAAATTTATATTTCAGAATGGAAGTGGACAAGGAATTCAAATGGATTTAAATGGTGTAAAAATTAAAAATTTAAAATTTTATAATAATTGGGCATCATCTGGTTCAATACCTGGAATTATTTATTTAAATAATAGTGAAATATCTATACCAAGACAAAATTTAATTATACCTCAAGTTGCATCTCCTACATTAACATTAGAAAATAATAATATTACAGTTTTTGATGTAGATAATTATTCAAGTTATATACAATTAGATTTAACATATAATTTTATAACTAATTTTAACCCAAGTTATCAAATAAATTCAGCTGGTTTATTATTAGATCATAATTCAATAACTAATTTTTTACCTAGTGCCACACTTAGTTTTTATTATGCAAATGGAAATGCAGGAATGAATAATGTATTATCATTATCATATAATAATTTAGTTAATTTTAATCCTTCTTTATTAGTTGGTTTATACCAATTAGGACTTAATAATAATAATATTACTACATTTAATCCAACTACACAATTACCAACAACTTTAGCTACATTAAATCTTCAACGTAATTCAATAAATAATTTTTCATTATTAAATAATCCAATTATATTAACATCAAATACATATTTTACATCTACCTTATATTTAGATTATAATACACCACTAACTTCTTTTAATCCATATTGTATAATAGGAGGTGTATCTCAGTCAGCTTTAAGTGCTAAAAATATTTCCATAACAAATTGTGGATTAACAGGTTCTTTTAGTCCAGATTACTTAATTACGATAACAGGGTCATCAATTGCATTGGACCATAATAATTTAACAAATTATGATCCAAAAACTTATTTAACAGGATTAGCTTATTTGAGTCTTACTTATAATAAAATATCTAATTTTGATCCTTCATATCAACCTTTACCAAGTACATTATTGTCATTAAATTTAAATAATAATTTAATAACTAATTTTAATCCTGTAAATTATACCTTACCTAATAGTTTACAATATTTATATTTAAATAATAATAATATATTAGGAATTTCAGGATCTAAAATTCCTAATAGTTTACAATATTTGTATATAAATAATAATTATTTAGGAACTTCATCCACTTATTTTTATTTAGATTCTTTACCAAGTAATTTATTATATTTAGATATATCTAATAATCCATTAATAGGAATTAGTGCAAGCTCATTTGCTAATGTAAATGGATTACAAACATTAATAATAAATAGTTGTCCTAATTATCATTATATGACACCTGATTTTAATTTAATTAAATTTACTGCAAGTAATTCTAGTCTTTCTATACAAAGCGGTAATGGATTTACAGTTTCATCAAGTGTTAGCTTTGATAATAACCTAACTTCAATTACTATAAATAATGCATATGTTAATAATGCATTATTTTATTTTAACCCATCATCTTTACCTACTAAATTAGTAAGTTTTAATTTTACACCAGGAGATAATTATGGATTATATTTATATAACTTTAATTTTGATTTATTTTTAAATACACAAATAAATAACTTTACTTTTAAAAATACATATATAACATCCGCTTCCCCTAGCTCATTATTACCTAGCACATTACAAAGTGTTAGTATTTATGGTACTTATTTATCTACAATACACCCATTATCTTATGTAAGTAATAATTTATTACCACCAAGTGTAACTAATCTTAATTTACAATTTGGATCTTTAACATCTTCTGTGTTAGAAAGTATTCTAACACAATTAGTTACTAATAACACATCTAATGGTAAAGTTTATATAAATAACCAATTTGGTATCACTACATCGGTAACCCCTGGTATGTCTGCGTCTTTACATACATTAATGAATAGAGGTTGGAGTTGTTATGCTACTGGTATTATAGGATATAACCCAATATTATTTGTATAATAATTTAATATATAAATTATGATTTACAATTTTAATGAGTATAAATTATTTGAATATTTGACACCAAGAGGTCTTGACCTGTATCATTATTTTAATCAAAGTATAGAGGATAAGAAAAGTTATTTACCTCATGTATATTATTACTTTTGGAAAAAATTTTTTAATGAAAAAGGTATTCAATATGATTCATCTGATTTAGAAGATTTTGAAATAACTGATAATATACAAGAAAATAATCCTAATTTATATAAAGAGTTTTGTGAATGGTTATATGAAAAAATTATAAACCATACTTTAAATATTCATAGTGCAGATTATCCAGCATGGGCTTATTATGACTCTCCACAAATAGTTAAAAATACTTGGTTAGTTCATTTTACAGATAATGCGGATAGTATAGTTAAAAATGGATTTACTAAAGGAGTAAGTGAGATTGAAAAATTAGCTTTAACAACACACTTAGGAGAATTTGATAAAAAATATGGTGGGTATAATTTTTGTTATACTCTAAATGATTATAAATCATATGCTAACAATATTAATCAAGAATATAAATACGGAAATCAAGTAGTTATATTTAAGGCATCTGGACTTAGAGTTTATCATAAAAGGGATAAAGAATATCAAACTATATTTTGGGGTAAAGAAGCTACTTGTGTCAATGCTATTGAGAATGAATATGGAGATTGGGTTATTAGGAGTAAGGTAGGTAAGAAATTATATGAAAATGAGAAATTAGAAAAGGTAGTTGATTGGGTGGTTAATAACTATGATCAATATAGAAAAGTTTTGAACTAAAAAAAGCAACTCTTAAGAGTTGCTTTTTTTGTAATAACAATAAACAATAAAACTTATTACAAATATACGAAAAATATTTATAATTAAAAAATTTAAATTATATTATCTAATAATTTTTCAGGTAAAATAAATCCATTACTTATATAACTAAAATTTAAGGAATCTTCTAAATCAATAATAACTAATTCACCATTTTTATTTAATCCATAATTATCTTGATTAGTATCACTAATAATTATGTTATTATTTTTACATAATGTATAAGATTTTACTAAATCATTATATATATTTAATAAATTTACATCTAATGTTTTTTTAAATTCATCTAAATATTTTCTTAAAATAGATATTTCTTTATAATCAAAACTTTCTAAATAAAGTCCCCATTTATCGTATATTATAATTTGTAAATCATATAATATATCACCTGTTCCTTTATAATTAAAATTTAATTTCCAATGACTATATAAACTAAGTAGTTTTTCTATATCTTTTGTTAATTTAGAAGAAATATTTATTTTTTCTTCTATAATATAATATATATCATTTATATTTTGGTTAAATATACTTTCAGGTAATTTTTTATAAAGATCAATAAACCAAGTATCTTTTCTTTTTTTAATTTTACCTATTTCATATATTTTTGGTAAAATAGGTAAATTAATATTTTTTTGTTTTATACAATTAAGTATTTCATAAGAACTATCTTCTATAGATAAAAATTTAATAATTTTATTATTATATTCAAATACTAATTTATAAGTTCCTTTATAAGAAGGATAAGTTAAAATGGTTTTTATTTCATTTTTTGTAAGTAAGTTTCTAAATGTTTCAAATAATTTTATATAATTCATTTATTTAATTTCTTTTTTAATCTATCTAATTCATATTGATTTAAATCAAATTCTATACTTTCATCACTACCTATTCTAGACCTATAAGCAATACTTATATTACCTTTTTCTACTTGATTTGTATAATATACAAGTTTTTGTTCATCTGTTAATGTATCTATTTGATCGTGTCTTAATTCTCCACCTTTTTCAATACACATATTAATATAATAATTAGTATAATATGCTCTATCTTCTTCAGGTTCAATCCAAGATAATTCTTTACTACTTATAGGAGATTTATATTCAATACATTTATCCATATAAAACTTCTTAAATTTATCTGATAAAAATATGAAAGCTTTATCACTAAGATGTTGTTTCTTTTTAATATAATTAACTAAATACACATACATTTGTTTATCTGAAAATAATTTTAGAAAATCTAATTTAATATAACTAGATCTAGCATTTTTTGCACAACTATCTAAAAATAAATTTTTTTGATTTGGGGTTAAACTATCAATCTCATTTAGAGGTATGCCTAATCCTTTATCAATACAAATCTGAATATATTTATTTTTTATTAATTTAGGACATAAGGAAAATTCATAATCTGTAAAAGGAAAATATTCAGTTCTATAACCATTTTTGGTTAAACCATGTGTGATACTTAGATCATCAAAGTCCGAAGTTTCAAAATAATAAAGTCTATTTTCAAAATATTTTAATCTTTCTTCTCTATTTAAATGGAGGATTTGATACTCTGTTTTCATAAATGAAGAATCAAATATTGTAGATTCATTAATGAATATTTTAAATTTTTTAATCATTTTTACAATTTTTTACTATACCTATATATAAAAAAAGGTGATAGATTTTTATCTATCACCTTTTTTAATATCTATTTCAAATAAAAAACTACCACAATCATATACTTTATTATATCCTAAACTTTCCATAATCTCAAATTCTGTTAAATTAGGATCATAACCTTTTTTAATTAATTCAGATTTTCTCCAATTAAAACGTGAACTTCTTTTATTATTCACTACATAAAAATAATTTGGCTTAGTTACATTTTTTAATTCAAATCCTAATTTTTCATATAAATTACCAATAGACCAAAATCTATCACAATAACTTATTATTTTTATTGGTTGATACTTTTTAATAAAATAATTCATTAATTTAGAAGCACCACCTACAACATTAGTATTAATCAAATTACAATAACGTGTTAATTCATAAACATCTTCTTTATTTTTATTTCCAGTAGATATTCTTAATTTGGAAAAAGTCATACAATTAACTAATTTATTATTAAAATAAAGACCTAATCTAATTAAATCATTACAATCTCCTTGAATATGATTATTTTCTAAAAAATCTTTACTTATATTTTTATCAATTTCTTTAATAACACATTTTCTAGCCCATAATTTATTATGAATTTTTTTCAAAATGTTTAAAACACGAGATTTAATAATTTCTTTTTTAAAAAGAAAATCATCCTCCCATATTTGTATCAAATGTATATTTTTCTCAATACATTTATTCATTTTTCTTAAATGATATTCATCATCTTTGAATTTATCACTATGCCAAAATATACCATTATATTCAAACCCAATATTTAATTCAGGTAAAAATATATCAATTTCATAAGGATAAATTATTTTTCTTGAATTAAAAATAATTTCCCCTTCATAGTTGTTTTTAATAAATTCAAATAACTCTTTTTGAGATTCTGAACAAGAATTAATTTTATTACATTCAGTACAAATAGTTATATTAGCTTTTATTCTATCGTTTAACATATTTTTATGGATTATAAATATATGATCATTATGATAAAATTCATAAATAGATGTATCTAATATCGAATTGAGTATTAAATTATAATTTTTAACTTTTTCCATAATATATTTTTTAAGATTTTCTTTTTGAATATTATTCAATTCTTTAGATTTTAAAATCATTCTATCACTTAAAATTTTACGAACTTTATCTGTCTGAGTTACATATTCTTTGCCAAATTTTTCTAAATTAGTTATTTTAATTTTTTCTTTAATAGAATCTAATTTAGATATATTATCAACTCCATATTTTTCTAAAATATTAGATATGTAAATTTTCTGAATATCTTTATTTTGCATTGGATTTTCACACCCAAATTTTTTTATATTAGTTTTAATTCTTTTTTGTTTTATATCATCACTATTAGCTTGACATTTTTTAGAACAAAAAACTAACCAACCATCTACACCATTTTTAAATTTAACATTATTCCCACAATAACATTTAGGTACTGCTGATAAATTATTAAAATAATAATATACTTTTTGTATCCAAGGTATATCATGAGATATACCTAAAATAGAAAAGTGAAGATTAGGATAATTTTTCTTTATCCAATCTTCACTTTTTCCCTTTATTTTTTCTCTTAAAATATTTAATTCCATATTATTATATATAAAAATATAATAATTGTTTTATTTTATCCATATACATTCGGATTATCAATAACATAGTTACCATCAATATATTCATCAATCCAAAAGTCAGCTACAAATTTAGCAGTTACATCCCAGATATCAGCTGTTCCCCAATCTAAAGCAATACTTTCAACTCCATAAATTTGTGCATTTTGAAAAGTAACTCTTCTTAATACATAACCTTTTCTATCATGTTGATTAACTATAACAGTTCCGATTGTATCTGATTTGTAATGTAAAGTACCGTTTTGAGAGTTCCATTGTAAATCGTACCAAGATTTTAAAGTATTCCAAACATCCATAGCGCCTTTGTTACTTACGTTAACTTGAAATTTAATATCAAATTCCTTTGTAGTAGTAGAAGGCATTGTTACAAATGCTCTTGTAGAATATTTGTATCTTTGTTCTTTACGGTCAATATCTATAGTTAAATCTAAAGTAACTGAAGTTGCTTCTTGTAATAAAAGAGCTACATCTCTTCCTTGAGCTTGTAATATAATTGGTAATACAAAGCTAATCTCAAAGAGGTTTTTATATACTGGTTCTTGAGGTAACGTACCTGGTCCTGCTGGATCATCTAAAACTGGTAATTGTGTATAATGTGGTAATGGCATACAATTAATTATTTTTTATTATATATTAAAATATTTTATCTTCCAATCAAAAAACATTTGTAATACATGGTATATATTAGTTTTATAAACTGATTTTTTTCTTTTCTAGAATATTAAAACTTGATTCATCTACTTCATTAAATTCATCATTATAATATCTACCTGAATCTAAATATTGAATACTAAAAAATAGCGAATTATCTTCATTTTTACTTATATCTTTAATAACTCCTATTTTTTTATTTTTTAGTAAATAAACAATAAAAGTTATTTTTCCATTTTGGATATTTTTTATATCTTCATCTGTTATTTTATAACTTTTATATTTATTAATTAATTTATTTAGATTATCTAAATAATAAGACGAATCAACAAGTTTTGTTTTCCATTCTTTATACCAATTTCCTAATTTATTTTCTAATTCAGAATCTATTTTAAATTTATTTTTAGTACATGTTTTAGAATTTAAAAACTTTTTAACTATATTATCAATATCACCTGTATAATTTTTAGAAAATACAATAATATCATGATTACAAATAATACTATTAACACTATTATCTACAAGAATTTTTTCCCATATTTTTCTTATTGATGAGGATGAACTTGTACTAGAAGTTAAGTAACCTACTTTATGTATAAATGCTTTGTAAATAAAAAAAGATATTCCATTACCTCTTAAAGTAGTTGGTATTCCACTTAGTTTATACGAATACCAATTCCTAACTTGTCTTCCTGGAAAATGAACTCTATTTAGATGATCAGTTTCTAATGTAAGATACATATATTTATCTGCTTTATTAAATTCCGGATTTTTTTCAATAAGGTCATTTATTTCCTTAGTAAAAAGTATTTGATATATTTCAAAATTATCTCCATAGCCCCTGTTTAACTCTCCTGTTTGTTTATACATTGGGGAACTTTTATCTACTTTTTTAAAATCTATATCAAATTCTTTTTTATCTTTTTTAATTGGAGTTATATTTAGATATTTATTTTTAATAAAATTTTCAATCCACTTTTTTAATCCTTCTTTATTAATAGAATTATTAATATTATTTCTAAATTTATTTAATAAGTCTTTATCGTTATTTAATAATTCTTTAATTTTAATAAAATTTTTATCACCCACTTTTTCTGGATTTTGAATTTGATTTAAAGTTATTTTATCATCTATAATAGTTTTTAATTTATTTTCTAATTCTAAATTAGTTTCATAATCATTAAGTAAATAAGAACCTTTTAAATCTTCCTTTTTCAATTCTAAGATAAAGTCTAAATATTTTTTTATCATAATTTATATATTAAAACTATTAAATATAATTTTCATTTGTAATACATGGTATATATTAGATTTATAAATTGAATTTTTTCTAATTTATTATTTAAACATTTTTTTATAAATACTAGGAGCTTTTTTTAGATCTAATATTTTAGCTTTAATATTTTTAACCTCATTATCAATAGCCTTTTTTAATCTATGATGCCCATCTATAATCATACCATAAGTACCATCTAAATTTTTACATATGATTATAGGATATTTAAGATCTGATTTTTGTGCCCTTTCTAAAGTTTTTTTATCTTTTTTATCTAAGTGAATACATTTATCTTTAATATCTTCTACCTTAATATCAACTATTGGTTCATCTTTTAAAAATTCTTGAATCATATGGATAGTTATAGTTTTTTCTTTACCATTTATATCCATTGTCCAACTTGTTTCATTGTAATTTTTATCAACTTCATTATCTTCTAAGATAAATTCTAAATATTTTTTAATCATAATTTATATATTAAAACTATTAAATATAATTTTCATATAAATAAAAAATATATTTATAAATGGAAAAAAATCAAAATGAAGAAAACCTAAATTTAGAAGAATTAATAAAGAATATAGTAGGTAATCCTAAATTTTTCGAACAAAATAATGTCTCTAACGAATTTTTATTAGAAATTATAGATGATATTTTAGTACTAGACCAATACTATTTATTACACAGTATAACACCTGTTTATACTTTTGAATTAGATACCGTTAAGGCTTTAATAGCTAAAGGACATCTTGAATTAGAAGAATTACAATACTTAACTTTAAATACTTATTTTAATTTTGATAAAGACTTTATTACTGAATATCAAGATCATCTTAATTGGAATAAAATTATTTTAAGAAAAGCAAATGTAACTGGTTTAGTTAGTTTTAATAAATTAGAAAGACAAAAAATAGAAGAATTAAATCTTTGGGATTTAGCTAGCTCTTTTCAATTAGAGAAAAAGTTTATTAAAAGAAATAGACAATTTTTAAATTGGGAAATTATTAGCATAACTAATGACTTCAAACAAGAAGAATTATCTGACTATCCAGAATTAATTAACTACAAAGCAGATGGTATTAAAGAACCAGTAACTATTATTGAAACACCTTCTTTAAATGAAGATGGATTCTTAGCATTTGATAATGTTAAACCTATTGATAATGAAGTAACTGAAAATTTTCATGATTTAAGAAGAGAATTATTACAAAGACAAAAAGATCCAAATGCTGATACCAAAGAGATAATAGAAAAAATGGCAGCTATTAGAAAAGAAAAATTTAAGGATATTACACCTAATCAACTAAAATCTGAGATAAAAGCAGAAGATATACCCGAAACTCCGAATATGGTTAAATTTGAAGATGATGTTTATGAAATAACTAAACCAGAAACTACAATAACAGAAGAAATTGTTGAAGATTCTAAAATACTTAGTCATAATATATTAAGTCATACTTTTTCTCAAAAGTTCACAATACCTGTTGGAAATACAGATCCTGAGTTAGCTAAACAAGCTTTAGCAGAATTAATTAATAATTGTCAACAAGATGTTAAATTTGATGAAGATAAAGGAGAATTAATTTTAGATGGTAAGACACAAATTCCTTATCAAAAAGATATTTGGTTCCCTTCACCAAATGAAGAAACTTCAAAGGTAGAGTTAATAACAGATACTCCAACAACTCCATTAACGGATGTTTATGTACCAGTTAAAGAAGAAAAGAAAACATCTACAATTGGTAAATTTTTTAACAAAATAAAAAACATATTTAATGGCAAATAAAATATTTTTAATAGGAGACTTCCATCTATCCCTTGGATTTCCTAATAAAGTTGATAAATGGTTTAAGGTTTCACAAGAGTATTGTGAAACCTTCCTTTTCCCTTTAATGGAAAAAGAATTAGATAAAGATGATATAATAGTTCAATTAGGAGACTTATTTGATAATAGAGACGTAGTTCCTATTAATATCTTAAATTATGCTCAAGATATATTAGAACGTATGGCTTCTATTTGTCCTGTACATGTTTTGATAGGTAATCACGATATATATACAAAATCTACAAATGATATAAACTCATTGAAAAGTTTCAAACATATTCCTAATGTTAATATTTATGAAAAGCCTGAGCGAATAGAATTTAATAATAAATCTATTTTGATGATGCCTTGGATTGAAAAGAAAAGTGATCAAGTAGAAGTTCTTAAAGAAAACTCAGGTAGTGATTTTTTATTCTGTCATTCTGATTTAAATGGGGCAAGAATGCATTTAAATTCAGTAGCACATAAAAACCTACACAAAATAGATGTAGAGGATTTTGATGGGTATAAAGGGGTATATTCAGGACATATACATATTCTACAAAGAAATAAAAACTTTACTTTTGTTGGATCTGTACATGAGATGGATAGAAATGATATAGATAATCAAAAGGGTATTTTTATTTTAGATACTGATTCAGATACTGAAAAATTTGTACCAAATAATGTATCACCTAAATTTAAGAAAGTTTATTTAAGAAAAGAGGATGATATAGATAGTTTGGATAAGATTGATAAAAAGGATTGGATTGATTTATTTATCTCTAATAGTTTATTAATCAATAATAGAAAGTTAAGAAGAAAAATTGAAGGTGTATTGGAAACTGGTAATTTTACGAGTGTAGAATATATAGATGATATTACTTCAAAAACAGAAGAGGTTGCTCAAGTAGATATAACAAGTATTTTAAATGAGGGTGATATATTAACAATATCAAATGATTATAAAGATATAATTCAAGGATATATTTCAAATATGGAATGGGATAATAAAAAGATTAAATCAGGAGTGTTAGATGAGTTTGGAAATATATTAAGAATATATGAAGAGAATTATAAAAATAAAAAATAAATATGAAAGAACAAGAAGTAGAAGATGTGTTAATGAAGTATCAATGGGATTTTTGTGGTTTAGAAACAAACCAAAAGATTTATAATGAATTAGGAAAACCTAATATTAATGTTGATCTTAATATAAATTTAGGTATTAATGATTGGTTTAGATTATTAGGAATCAATAAAGAAATAGTAGTAAATAAGGTAGAAATCAGGAGTATTAGATGAGTTTGGAAAAATATTAAGAATATATGAAGAAAATTATAAAAATAAAAAATAAAATGGAACATTTTAAAGTTATTAAAAAAAATAAAAGTGAAGTAGCTTTTATAATAAAAGATAATGAATGGTATGTATACGATGCTGGCTATAAAGAAATTTTTTATAACCTTGATCCTATTAAAGTACCTAATTACGTAAATCCTGAAGAAAGTTATACTAATTATAAAATAGAAGATAAAAAGAATTATCTTTTACAATTATTCAAATCAATTGATTGGAATAATTGCGAATATATAATACATACGGATAAAGATCCTTTTTATTCAGATATATCTGTATATTTATTTGCTGAAATAGTTTATAAACAATATACAATATATAAACAAAGGGAAGAAACTATAAACCTAATTTTAAAAAATTAAAAAGAAATAAAAAAGCAAGGATTATCTTCCTTGCTTTTTCCATGTTATGGTGATTTTATCTTTATTAAAATCAATTATTTTTTGAACTTTTACATCAAAAGATTCATATTGAATTTCTTCTATATCATAATTATCAAAGTTATTTAATATTAAAGATATAATTAATTTTTGATATTCAATTGGTAATATTTCTATTATCTCAAAAGAATATGGTAATGTTTTTTTAGATTCTAAAATATTTTTTTCTATACATATTTTACATTCTTCTGGGTACTCTAACAAAATATCTTCTACTATAATAGGACCATGAAAAAAAACTGCTTTTTCTTCAACTACCATTTTTTTATATATTTCTTTAAGTCTTTCTCTTAAATCAAGATACAATGAATCTTCTAACCATTCACCTTGTTTTAATCCTAAATCAGCTGCTTCAATAAATTCTTCTTCATTTATATCTTCATCAAAATCTATACCTCCTAATCCATTTTTATCTATATAAGGTCTTTTTGGACCTTCCCAATCCATATTTTGTAGTTCTCCATTTTTGTCAATGTGAGCTTCAAATTGATTAAAGTTTTTTAAATTTTTCATAATTAATATATATATTAATTATGATTATTAAAAAATTTAATGACTTTATTTTAAATGAAAATTTAAAAACTTATCCTTTTTTAACAGTATCTAAATATTTAGATAGTTTAGGATTAGAAGAAAGATATGATTACTATAATATGTTTGGGGCAGATAAAATTTATATAACATTGCGTCCTACAAATAAACATTTATATAAACAAATAATTACTAAATTAGAAAATTTTTATGGATGGTATTTAGCATTTGTTAATAAAAAAGATTTTACAGATGATAAAGATGTTAATTTTTATAAAGATTTTATTGAAGAGTATATAGAAGGTAATGAAGAAAAAGATAATCAAGATGAGCCTATAGGTAGATTATGTTTTGAACCTAAATATGATAGAATTATAGATTATAATGATATTCCTGATAAGATATATCATATAACAAATAGTAGATTTTATTTTAAAATAATGAAAAAAGGACTTATACCAAAACACTTAGATAGAATTAGTTATCATCCTGATAGAATCTTTTTTGGAACTAGTGAAGATATTTGTATGGAATTAGCAAGACACTCAGATTTTGAATTAAGACAACCTATTATACTAACAATTGATGCTAAAGGGTTAAAAGAAAAAGGTTTTAAATTTTATGAAGATTCTAATCTTCATGATGGAGGTATTTATGTAATCGAAAATATACATCCTAAATATATTATAGAGTATAAAAAAATTTAATATTATTAATATTTAATAATCTTTAATACTAACTCACCATCTCCTTTAATAAGTCTATGGTAAACTTCTGCTTTAATAAAGATTGGTTTATCAAAACAAATTGGTAATTCATTATCTCTTTGAAATTGCCAATTTGTTTCTCCAACACATTCTATTAAACGATCTTCCCGATCTCTATGCCATTCTAAATCTTCTACATCTATATCTTTATTAAAAGTTCTGATATAGTAATTATCTTTTATTTCTTCACTAAATGGAAATTTCATCTTAATAATTTATATATTTTACTTTCTCTAAGTAATTTTTTATCAAAAATTACTTTTATTTCACCATTTTCAAAAGTTCTATATGCTTTATTATATAATAAAGTATCTAGTATAACTTCATCAATTATAATTTCTAATTTATTTTGAAAGTAATATCCTTTTTTCTTAAACAAAATTTTATATGATTTTAAAATATCTAAACAATCTTTATTAGTACTAGGAATTTTATTTATATTAAACTTTTTAATAATTTTTTTATTTATTTCTGAATTATATTCTATTAAAAAATTTTTTAATAAATTAAAATCTATTTTTTTATTATTAAAATCAAAATTTAATAATTCTTCACTATATTTCCATGCTTTAGATTTTTTTAGCTCTAAAAATAAGTCATCTTTTGAATATGTTTTTGTTTTATTTAATTCCATTAAATAAGTATAAGTTTGTGCAACTCTTGCATTTATTTCTTGATTAAAAGATAAATATAATAAATATATAAAATAGTTTAAAAATTCATTATTATATTTATTTCTTATATTATATAATATATTAGCATTATACCATTGAATATCATAATTATTTTTATTTATCTTAGTTATTCTATTATATATCTCATATATATGAAGTAATTCATGAGTTATTACTACTTTTAAATTTGATAAATCTAAATTAGTTATTAAATCTATAATTGGGTTTTCTAATTCTTTACCATTAAATTTTCCAAATTGTGAAGTAGCATATATATCTTTTCTATTATTATCTATAGTTAGATTAATTCTAAGATTCTTTATTATAAATTTATCATAAGAAAAAGAAAAAAGATTAATATTTTTTCCATTTTCTATAAAATCTATAATAGAATTATAGACTTCATCTATTACAGATTTTAAATCTTCAGGGATGCCTCTTCCTTCATTTATAGGTTCTAATAAAGGATCATAAGTAAAATAATTTTCATATGATGTTATATATTTATTCATTATTTATATATTTAAATTTATACCTCATAACATTTCCATCCTTTATAAGTTTTTTCAGTATTTTTTATTTTTACTAAATTACCAGCATATAAATCTTTATCTTTACAATAATTTTCTAAATTATTAATTATTATCTCTTCACCACTTGGATTTATTAATTTCCAATTTTTAGATCTTTTTATATTAGTTTCAATTCTTTTTTCTGATCTCAACTTTCTATTTTTAGATTTTTCATGTTCCGCATTAAGGTCTAATTTATTAATTAAATTTAAATAATATTCACCTATTTTAGGATTTTTATTTATAATAAGTCCAGTATCATGATAATTATACTTAATATTTAATTCTTCTAATAAATAATCGCCTGAATTATAATCATTAAATATATTAATAATATCTTCTTCACTCAATAAATTTTTTTTCTTTCTTAAATCATATATTGTTTTTAAATCAATATATAATTGATTATATTTTCTTAATTGATATTTACATTCAATAATAAAATTATAGTCTTTTTCTTTTAATGAATAAAATTCTATTATTTCCTTATCTTCTTTATTGTTTAAATATTTATGTTTAAATATTTCTCTTATAGTTTCCTCCAAAATTATATCTTTAATAATTTTTTTCCTTTCTTTAGGTAAAGTTTCTTTTTTTATTACAGACTTTCTACCTAATTCATAATTAAAGTTAATACCTAATTCTTCTTTAATATCTTTATAATTATTTTCATTTTTTATTAAATGAGTTATTGATGATTTACTAATCTCAAGTATATTAGCAATATCAGAAATTGATTTTTTCTCAATTTCGTAAAGTTCATATATTTTTTTTATATTCTCAGAATTTAAAATTTTAGATAATTTATTTTCTTCAATATTTAAATTATATTTTTCTTTAACATATTTATATTTGTCGGTTCTAGTAATAATACTAGAAACAACCTCTTTTTTTATTTTTAATTTTTCTGAAATCTCTTTGTAAGAGAAATTTTCATTAAATAATTTAATTATATTAATTATTTCATCATCAGATAAAGTTCTTAATCTTTCAAACAATTTGATTTTATTTTCTAATGTATGTTTTACTCCTAAACAATTTCCAGCAGTTGGACTTCTATTATAGCCAAATTTTGGGCTTGATGATTTATAGAGATCAATATAATATTGTTCTCTTTCTATACATTTAACAGGGTCAACTAATTCAATAATCTCAAATTTATAATTTTCAAAATTTTTATTATTTTTATTAAAAGAATTTTGTAAATAAACTGAATGGTGTTTATTATTTAATAAAAGTCTTATATGAGCACTAAATCTTCTTATTATTTTATTAGCAGAGCTACCTATATATACTTTATCATTTAGTAAATTGGTTATTTTATAAATTCCTGATTTATCTAAATTTTTGTATTGTTCTAATGGTAATAATTTTTTTATAATTTCTATATTTTTCATAATATTATATATTAAAATATTACTTTCCCTTAAAACATTTTTTATTAAATCATAAAAAAGATTACCAATATCCACCAGTCTTACCAGAACCTGATAAATTTTTATATCTATTTAATCTACAAGACCAGTAGCCTGGTTTTGTTCGATCTTTTTTTGCTGCTGAGCTACAATTATGGCGTTTTGAAAAATTGGCTCTAGCCTTGGCATTACCTGTTCTAGCTCTTAATCCACCTTTTTTATCACCAAAACTAACTTTAATTACTTTTCCTGATTTAGGATTTTTAACATAAACTTGGTATTTTTTTGGACCAGAACTTCTTGTAGGATGTCCTAATTTAACTTTTTTACCATGATATTCTGCTTCATTTAATTCTTCAAAAGGTAAATCTAATGGAACTAAATAACCTTCATAATAATCAAAGTGTCCTAAATCAGTTTCTTCAAAAAGAACTTTATCTTCGACACAAATGTTTATGGCTTTTTTATCAAAAAGTTCTCTAGATTCTTTTAGTAATTCATAGAATGAATCTGAACCTGATCTAAATATATTTTCAAAAATAGAAATATCTTTATCTATATGGTATTGTAGATTTTCAGATACTTTTACTTGTTCAAAATTAATAATGTATTTCATTTGTATAATTATATTTTATGTTTTATATATTAAATTTAATAACTGATTAGGTTATATTTAATATATAAAAATAATAAAAAAATTTTTTAATGAATACACAATCTTTAGTTTTTTTTGATAAAAATGGAAATGGTTTAAATTTTGGTTGGAGCACAAATCAAAATTGTTATACAGGTGAATTACTATTTGAAGAAAATGGTTCCGATACTTTCAAAACTTTAACAGTATATACTTTTGAAGAAGTTGATCCTTTTGATTTTCAATTATCAGGTTTATTTTTAGATAAATTTCAATTATTTAATGAACATGGTTTTAATTTTAGAACAAATCCAAATACATATTCTATTGTAGATAAGGTTGAGGCCGTAAATGAAAATATCAACTTTTACTCAAAATGGATAAGTGGTAAAGATTTTGATAAATTATTTCCTATTGGATCTGAATTTACTTTTGTCTCAAAAGATACAGAACTTCATGATTTTAATATAAGTAATAAAATCTATAATGTTATATCAACTAAACCAGGATCTATAATGGTATTGGGACAAACTAATAATAAAGAATTTTCTACATATACTTCAACCACTGCTAGTATAACTACAATTAGTGGAATTAACGCGATTGGTATAAAAGATTATTTAATTGGGAATTCATCAAGTATTAGTAGTTGGTCACAACCTGATTTTTATGATAAATTATATGATAGTATCAAAACGCATGGAGAGAGAATTGTTAATGTAATTAATACAAAAAATAATGATGGAGTTTATACAGCAAATCATATTTATAATGATAACATCTATAACAATTGGGTTATTAATTCAAATGACATACCTTCTGGAAATAATTTTATTTTAGAATATGATATACTAACACAATCTCCCTATATTTATAGAGGGGATGGGTTAAGTTGTTCTAATCATATAATTCAACTTAATTATTCAATATTACCTGATTATAGAGCAGGTTATAAAATAGAAATAGAATCACAGGATACGTCAAATGAATTTACTATAAGTAATTTAACAATTGCTACATTTAGTAATTTTGGTATTAGAGATTTAATATTTTATAATAAAGGAGTACAATATTCATATAATGGGGTAGTTTATGAATGTATTACATCTTATACCCAATCAGCAACTTCAAGTATTTATCCAGATAATTCTACTTATTGGAGTAATCTAATTTCTTATATTAAGATAAGTGAAAATTTATTAAGTCAAAGTATTATAAATAATGGTAGTATTCGATTATTAAATAATAAATTTATTTATTCAACAAGTGGTAATTCTGCAAGTAATATTACATTAAACTCTTTTTATGAAACATATAAAAGTTATTTATTAACAGATTATATTATCCCTTCAATAATAACTAATGATGATTTATCAAGTACTTTAACTTTAACAAGTAAATTTCCTGATAATTATTGTGATGTTAAAGCTTATTTTGGTTCAATTACGGCAAGTAATATAATTAGTAATAATATACCAAAGAATGAATATGTTTTTGGTGTTCAAGAAAATTTAATAAATGAAGAAAATACTAATATATCTAAATTAACTAATAAAAGTGTTAGGTTTGAAAATTTAGA
>Ga0316229_1001739_pt1 | contig 20961 bp, 16 predicted proteins | sample TBH18023metaG_FD_206011 | JGI IMG/M metagenome (GOLD analysis project Ga0316229, IMG submission 206011) | Freshwater microbial communities from Trout Bog Lake, Wisconsin, USA - TBH18023 | ecosystem: Environmental > Aquatic > Freshwater > Lake > Hypolimnion/Profundal zone | place: USA: Wisconsin... | reverse complement strand
TCTATCCGGTGTATTAGGCAATGTCCCTGCTGATCTTCTTGCGAAAATCACGGATGCCATCGTCGCGCATGAAGGGGTGAATTCGAATCTGATTGCTAACAATAATCCCGGTAATTTGCGATTCGTGGGGCAACAGGGCGCAACGCAAGGCGTCGGTGGGTTCGCGCATTTTGACACGTATGAGGCTGGTTATAAGGCGGCGCAAAGTCAGATTGCATTGGACATTTCTCGCGGCCACGATGTAAAGGGTTCTCCGACTACAACATTGGCGGAATTGATTTCATCCTGGGCACCATCCAGCGAGAATAATACCGCTGCTTATATTCGTGATGTAGCGGAGCGAACAGGTATCGCGCCCGGTGCGCCATTGAGCCGATCCGTAACAACCGGCGATATTCATGTCAACGTGAATGTCACGGGGACCAATTCAAGTGCTCATGAAATTGCCCATAAAACAGCTAAGGAAACAACTGAGGCGTTTCATAAATTGTTAACCATGAATGATCTTGCGATGATGTCTACGGCGAGCGGGTATTAGCCATGGCTTCGATTGGGTGGCGTCCACCACAATGGCCTGTCGGTCAGGGCGTTCCGGGGAATACGTTAACGATTCTGGTGCCGAATCCTCAATCGGACCCGGAATATGCGACTCCGCCGGCCACGGAAGGGCTGAACGCTTTCAACTCCATCCTGTATGTTTTCGACGCGACTATTCGCGTTGAGCATGAACAGGAAATGGTCATCACACAGAATCCGGTGCAGACACAGGCGAGCATTTCGGATCATGCGTATCTGGTCCCGGCGCGGGTGACGGCTGAGATCGCGATGAGTGATTCGATGCAATCGTACATTACCGGGCAGTTCAGCGGGTCCGGTAGCCGCAGCGTATCGGCATATCAGACATTGCTCAGTCTTCAGGCGTCCATGCAATTGCTTGGACTTTCCACCCGGCTTGCCCAATACAGTAATATGCTGATTCAGAGTGTGCGGCCCGTTGAGGAAGTTAGCACGCGATTCGGGTTGAAGTGCATTGTGACCTTCCAGCAGGTATTGTTGGCCGATGTAGAGTACGAATCGCCAACCAATCCGGCTGCAAGTTCACGACCTGATGCAAGCCAGGTGAGTAGTGCTGGTGGCTCGAATACGACGAGCGTGCCGCAAACCATCAGCAATAATTACAGTACGAAAAGTCTGACCCCGACTTTGGATTATTATGTGTTCGGAGCACCGGCAACAGTCGCTGGAGTTCCACAGCCGAATTTTCCGACGAAATCCGGGGCTACGGTCCCAAATTCTGGAACGTGGAGTAGCGAATCGTTCACGAATTCGTTGCCGTTCATCCCGCCAAGTCTTTTCTAACATGGCCCAAATCGTCCCGCTTTCGCCACTGAACAATCAGACGTTCACTGTACCGCTGAATATCAACGGCGGGACGGTTCAATTATCCTTGTTTCTGTACTACAACTCGATGGGCGGATATTGGGTCATGAACATATCCGATCAGACCGGGAACCCGCTGGTTTACGGTGTTCCGTTGCTCACCGGAGTTTGGCCGGCGGCGAACATTCTGGCTCCATACCAATACCTGAACATCGGTTCGGCCTTCGTTATCAATGCAGGAAATTCAACGAATGACTATCCTAGTAACGCCGCGAACGATCTTGGAACCAACTTTCTGCTGTTGTGGGATGACAATACCGGCTACGTGGCCGGGGAACCGTGGGGAACGTCCGTGATAGGACCGGCTGGACCTCCCGGACCACAAGGGCCTCCCGGACCCGCTGGCGGGCTTGCAGGTTTCTATGGCATGGGCACCAGCGGTTCGCTGACGCCGAATATGCCGTCCGGGTATGTGCAGGGAACTGGTACGCTTGGCGGAATTGTCCCTGGTGTTCTTACCGGGATCGCAAGTATCGCGGCTCCCGCCAGTCCGGTAGCCTTAGCGTGGTTCGCTATTCAGATTGTGCAGCCTGCGACGGCACCGACGTACAATGTCACGTTCGCATCGTTTTATCGCGGCTTGAGTTCTTTTATCCTGGATACGACCCCGAATACTCAGGCGGTCCTTGTCTTTCAGGTTTCCAGTGACGGAACGTATGCCCAACTCATGCAAATCGCAGCCAACGGGATGCCACTTGCTTAAAACTTCCATGAAAACCATTTCGCTCTTTGTACTGTTCTCGGCTATAGCGTTCGGACAGACATTCACTAATGCCACCATTCTCGGCGGCAATGTGACGCAGGATTACGCGACTGGGAGTGTTGGCGGATACCTTCGTTTCCCGCCGATCACATATAATCCGTATGATGGCTCGAATTGTACGGATTTCGGCGGGAACAAGATCGGTCAGCCGTTGCCTGTCCCCGGCGCGGCTGGTTTCGGCGCAACGGACGTTGTGCTTTGGAATTCCTTATCTCCGTTGATGCCTGCTTCCGGCGTTGGATGCCCTGCAACTACGTTGAGTGGGAATATCAATAGCAGTGTTACCACCATTCCGGTGGCTTCCGGCGCGTATATCCAGAATGGAAATGTCATCCAGATCGACAACGAGCAAATGCTTGTTACGGGCGGCGGCGGGACGGCTTCGTTGACGGTCACGCGAGGCTATGGGGTGAACCCCGGTTTTAATACTACTGCCGCCGCGCATACAAGCGGCACGGCTGTTGGTAACAGCATTCCGGTAAACCGGACGTATGGCCTGAATCTGAATGGGTATCTGTATGCGCGTGGTGGTCATGCGACTGATGTTGGGGCTTACAATTCGTTCGAGTCGTTCTATGGGGGGATGGAGGTGATCGGGGGGAACTTCGGGAACAGTTATTCCGGTGGGCCGTGTTCGTCCTTGCCTTGCGGCGGGTATATTTACCTGACGCCGTATACTAATTCTCTGGCGACGGGGCCGAATCTTCCGACCTATACGGTAGGGTCAACCAGTTCCCCGGTGACGCCTGTTGCTGGTATGTTGGCTTACAGTTCGGCGTCGAATTGCCCGACGTTTTACAACGGTTCATCTTGGGCATGTATCGGGACGGGCTTTAATACCAATCCTCTCATTTTCACAGGACTTTCAACGGCTCCTTCGGTGTCTGGCAGCGGCAATGCCAATATGTACTACGACACCACGAAAGAAGAATTCTATGTCAGTTACAGCACAGGTGCTTATACGGGGCTGAAGGCTCCAGTGTTCAATGCGGTTGTTACCGGGCTTACTTCCGGGGCAAAGACGTTTCAGAATTCGGATGGATCATGGAGCGCGGACTATCAGGGGAATTTGGCGGGGCAATCAATTGCAACGAACTGGCAGGAATGGGCAGGACAGAGTTCCGGTTCGCCGTCCGTGTCGATTTCTAATGCGTATGCCTTTTACAGCACGACTACGTTCAACGGGTATCCTTCCGGGCTGTTCTTCAATATGAATAATGGCGGGTGGAACACTGACATTACAACGAACGGGATTATCTCTCCACTTTTCAATTGCACCAATACAACTTCTTCTCATTGTTTGCAATCAAACACTGGAACATTTTATGTTACCGGGGGTGGTGATGCAAATTTCCAATCCATTACGACGAATGGCGGCTATGGCATTTCCAGTTCCGGTGTGCTTAATGTTGCATCCTGTACTGGCTGCGGCGGTGGCGGTGGCGTCACATGGCCGACTTCCGGCGATGTCGTCATAAGCAACGGGTCAAGTTCTCCTACTGGCGTTGCACCGGGAACGATTGGTAATTGTTTGGTTGTAAACAGTTCAACTCAGTGGTCTTCGGGTAGTTGCGCGGGCGGTGTGACATGGCCATCTGCAAACTATGTCATCTACAGCAATGGGACGGCTCCGGTTGGATCGTCAAATTTTGAATGGAATAATTCATCTCAAATTTTGACGATTACGGGAACGAGCACGGCTACAGATGCGCTCCATGTGGTATCTGGTTATATTTCGACGGATGGCGGATTGTTGACATCTTCCAGCGCATCTACCGCGATCAATGCTTCTTCGGGCGGCGTAACGTCCATCAACCATACATTCGTTAATGGTTCTGCCTCGACATCAGCATCCGGTTATACTACGTTGTCTTCGACTTCGGCTGGTCTTTATGCTGCGGTAAATACGAATAGCCCGGTCCCGGTTGTGGCATTGGCGGAAGTCGATGGTGACTGTATCGTTGGGGCAAGTGGGGTTTGGACCGCTGGAAGCTGTTCTGGTAGTGGCGGAGGGGTTACATATTTCTCTGCCGGGACAACCGGGTTTACGCCTTCCAGTTCCACCAGCGGCAGTATAACTCTTGGCGGGACTCTGAACGTTGCACATGGCGGCACCGGGACATCATCTCCTAGCCTTGTGGCGGGTACGAACATAACAGTGACAGGTTCATGGCCCAATCAGACGATAAATTGCCCCTCATGCATAACTTCCGGTACGGGATATGCGGTATTATCCGCGACTCAAACTTTTACAGGGGCCAATACGTTCTCCAGTTCAATTACAGCAAGTGGCGGGCTAACGAGTTCGTCTGGTATTCAGGCAGCGGGCTTTACATTGAATTCCGGAGGAAGTTTAACCAGCGTTGGCCTGAGTATAACCGGATATGTAAACACCACGCAGTATTACATAAATGGCAATACTGGCGTGTCCTGTACTGCTGGCTCTGTAAACACATCGACAATGGTTGTCGAATATGGAATCGTTACCCATTGTTGATGGCCTTTCATCGGAGTATCATAAGCACTATGAAGACACTTGCAGCAGCAGCATTTTTCAGTGGCATCCTTCTTGCCGCCGATCCGGCACTCAAAGCAAAGGATGAACCTGAAATCACATCAGCAATGGAAGCCGAATACTTCCGCGCTGAATCCGTGATGACGAAGATTCAGGCACAGGAAGCGCAGGCACAGGCCGCACTTCAGATTGCGGCTACGCAAAAGCCGCAGGCGCAGGCCGATATGCAGGCGGCGGTAGCGGCCATTACAAAAGCGTGTGGTACGAAGACTCCGACACCACAGGGCAAGCACATCGTTTGCGCTGAAGCTCCGAAAAAATAACCCATGTCAACGTCAGCGGCGGTGCCATACTTTCAACGGGCATGGCAGATAAAGCTAACCCCGCAGACGCAAAGCAACAGCATTATTCTGTCCAGTGACCAGTTTGCCGTTCCGTTGCGGGCGACGTTTGAAATAGCGGCTCACTCTTTGGCGGCGGGGCCTTCCGGTGGAGCGAATTACTGGACCTGCGAGATGACGCTTTACAATATCGCAGAGACTCTACAAGCGCAGTTACAGACTTCCGGCGTGCCGCAGTCTTCATTGGCCGCTGGTCTGCAAAACCAGTTGACGTTGCTTCAGCAGAGCGAGGCAATTCAAATGGGCGATCTCTTGCAGATCAGCGCAGGGTACAAGAGCGGCTCCGGTGGACCATTCACGCCTGAAGCGAATCAAATCTGGAGTGGTCATGTTTTCCAGCCAATCTGGACCCGCGAAAACGTGGTCGATTACAAGATCACGTTACGCTGTCTTGTCGGGCTGCTTCAAGATCAATTGGCGGCGGTGAATATCAGCGTAGCAGCCGGGAAGACGCCGTATCAGGCAATTCAGCAGATTTGCGATGCCTGTGGAATCCAGATTGACCAGACCGTTACCGGGCAACCTGGTGTTGATTCGCAAACTTTGAGTACTCAAAAGTTCTCGCGTGCTCAGGTGTATTCCGGTAAACCATTAACGGAAATCGCCAAGATTGCGGCTCCATACAAATTGCAGATGTGGCTATCCCCGAATGGCTTAAATGTTCGGTCACTGGAATCCACATCGACGGCGGTGCCGGATTACGTGTATGGCCCTCCGAATCTTCCGGGAGTGTATGCGCCCGCTGGATCGACTACCGGAGTGATTAAGAAGACTCTGCTTGGCGTGCCAGAGCAAACACAGCAGGGTGTGACGTTCAAAGTTCTTATGGACGCTGGCGTTCGAATTGGTGACGTTGTTGGGCTGGCTCCGGGGACGGTTATTAACCAGTTTCCCTACACCATACCGGGCTATCCTGCGATTCTGGACAAGGGCGGTAATTACGTTGTAGCCGGTATCCGGCATGTTGGCGACACCAGAGGCGGCAATGCCGATTGGTATACCGAAATCACCGGACTGACAAATCAGTTCTTCCGCAATTTCCTGAACATCACATCGCCGGCGGTGGGATAACAAAATGTCAACTTTCAACTCGCAGCCATTGCCCGTAACGGCTCCGACACCGGGGCCGACGCAGGATAGCAACTTCGGCGTCAACATCCCGCAGCGACTTGGGCAATCGACCAGTCGATTCCGGCAAATCGCGCAAATCATCAATGAAGGATTGCGGGTAGCTGTCCCGGCAATCGTTCAGGAGTTCTTCCCCGGTCCTCCTGCTACGGTGAGCGTGCGTTTTGCGATCAACGAGCGCATCCAATACAATCTCAATGGCGTTGATGGCCCGATAAACATTCAGGCGACTTACGTTCCTCCTGGCGGTGGCATGAGCGGTTCTCAACTGACGAATACCGGAGTGATTCAGGATGTTCCTGTGGTCTTCCCGTCTGCCGGTGGATGGAATCTGACAATGCCGATTCAGGCCGGGGACGAATGCCTGCTTGTTTTTTCTGATAATGAATTGGATTCCTGGTGGCAGAATGGTGGGTTGAATAATAAGCCGATCACGGCTCGTCGGCACAGCCTTTCGGATGCAGTTGCGATATTCGGGCTTCGCAGCACGCCGCGCGGATTAAAGAATTACTCCACGAAATCCATGCAGATTCGCAGCGATGACGGGAAAGTGGTTATTGACCTTGCGACGAATGGAATCACGATAACTGCTCCGAATGTCGCAGTGAACGCGACGAAGAACATCAACATACAGGCATCCGGCGCGTTGACCTTACAGGGCCAAACGGTTGCCATCACAAGCCAAAACGGCAACGCAACGGTCGATGGAGTCGTTATCAAGACGCATCGGCACAGCGGTGTTCAGTCGGGCGGATCGCAAACCGGGCCTCCAGCATAGTTATGTCACTTCCCGTTTTTACATATCGAAAACTTTCATCTCCATCGACCTTGACCACAACGATGGCGGCTGATGTTTCGAGCGGTGCAAGCAGCTTCACCGTAGCGGCGGCGGTCAGCGGTTCAGCGACGGCCAATTACGCATCGACATACGGGACGGCACTAGCTGGATCGACAAACATGACGGTTTCATCGTCCAGCAATATCGCTGCCGGTCAACTGGTTACTGCGGTGGTTTCAACCACGGGAACGGCTAGTTTAGGTTCCAGTGTGATCGTCGTTGGTTCTGCTTCAAATTTACGGGCAGGGCAAATTGTCGCCGGGTATGGCATTCAGTCGAATACTCAGATAGTCTCCATTTCCGGGACGAACGTAACGATATCTTTGCCTACGAGTGCCGCGATCAGTTCGAACAATCTGACATTCACCAATCCTGCGATTCAACCGAATACGCTGGTGGTTTCCGTATCGGGCGATACGGTCACATTGTCGCAGCCTGTGATTTCCGCAGTTGGCGGCATCTATGTGACGTTCGCAGCGTATACGATGACGATTCCTACTTCATCGCTTTCCGGCCCGCAAGCCACGGTATTCGAGGCGGGGACGGCAGTTGTTGGAATGTCGGTCAATGGGGCAGGGATAGCCACTGGAACAATTGCGGCGGCGTTTAGTATTTCCGGCAGTACGATCACCATAACTTTGTCACAGCCGGTCACTGAATTGCTCAGTCCCAGTACGGTGACCTTTATCGGAAATGGACTCGCGCAAGGACAAATTGTTTCTGTGCCTGGAATACCTTCAGGTACGCCGGTGGCCTCGGTGAACGGAACGGTTGTCAGTATTGCTCCATTTACGACCACGACCACGATCTCCAGCGGGACTTCAGTCACGTTTACCTCAGCGGGCGGCGATCCTTTGCGCGGGCAGGGGCTATCGAATTTCCTTTCGGGTATTAATGCTGTAGCTCAGGCGATTCAAACGCGGCTATTATTGCTACAGGGTGAATGGTTCCTTAATCTACAGACAGGAACGCCGTTGTTTCAGAGTATTCTTGGAGTTCCGAATACGAATGATGGGGTGGCGTTGATTCTTCGCCAGCGCATCCTTGGCACGCCATACGTTACCGGATTGACCAATCTGGTGGTGACGTATGCCGGCGCAAACCGCAGCTATTCATTTTCCTGCGATGTTCAAACAGTTTACGGAACGATCACGTTGAATCAACCTTTACCTGGAATTCAGGCGACAGTATAAATCTATGGCGTACAATCCTCCGACGATTACATCCTCTGGTCTTTCGCTGTCGCAATACAACGACATCCTGAATTATTTGGTTCAGGCGTATCTGAACATTTACGGCCCGTCCTGTTACCTCGGGGCGGATTCGCTGGATTTTCAGGATATTGCAACGAGAGCACTTCAGGCATACGACTATCAGAATGCGCTCCAGATCGTCATGGGGGCATTAAACCCTCTGACGGCTATCGGTACGTCACTGGATTTGGTTGGCGAACTGATCGGGACGGCGCGGAAGCCCGCTGGTTTTTCTTCGGCTCAAGTGACGCTAACCGGGACCAATGGGACGGTTGTAACGAACGGCGTGGTGCAGGATGTTTCAGGCAATCTCTGGTCGCTGCCTTCATCGGTCACGATTGTTACCGGGGGAACGACTGTAACGGCCACAGCGCAGGCACAGGGGGCTATTACAGCCGCTGCTGGCGTGATCTCGAACATTGCCACCCCTACCTCTGGCTGGACGGCTGTAACGAACGCTAACGCCGCTACGGCGGGTTCTGAGGCGGAAGCGGATTCGTCCTACCGGGCAAGGTTGCTGGTGGCTCAGGCGTTGCCGTCTTTGTCATTACTTGGCGGAACTGCCGCCTCTCTTGCGGCTTTAGATTTTGTGACTCGATCTCAGGTTTTTGAGAATTATCAGTCACCGATTGCCACTACGGGAACAACATCCGGCGCGTCCGTAAGTCTCACGGTTGCGTCGGTTTTCGGGCTGCGTAGCGGCATGTCGATCACCGGGACGAATATCCCATCGGGAACGTACATTTCCAGCATCAGCGGGCTTACGGTCACAATGTCGCAGGCCAGTACTGGATCGGTCAGCGGGGCAGTAATTTTCGGCTCAACTGATTCAGCGGGAAGGCCAGCTAATTCCCTGACGTGCGTTGTTGAGACATCCGAAATGCCAGCGGGTACACCTACTTCCGCTGAACTGACTACGATTGCACAAACTATCTACAGCAACAAAGGGATTGGTTGTTACACGGCATGGCCCGTATTGACGCCGGCGGCGGGGCAGATTTCCGAAACGGTGGCATCTCCTACCGGGGCGAATGGCGGTCTGACGCAGACGATTAATTTCGGGTTGCTCCAGTATACCCCGATTGTGGTGGTTGTAAAGATCACCAGATTGACCGGGTGGAGTACTGCCCTTGGAGTACAGATACAGGCGGCAATTTCCGATTACCTGAATTCCCTAGGCATTGGGCAATCCATTCTATACAGCGAATTGTACTATGCGGCGGTCAGTGTTCAGCCATTGCAGACGGCTCCTGCCTTTGCCATCACGGGGATGACGATTTATACCCCGATTGGGTCTTCACCGTTTCTGTATGCGGCAACCGGGACGGGCGGCTCATCGGCACTTGTTGTCGCCAGCAATCCGCAAACGACGCGAACGGCATCGGCGGCGGCTGGTTCCTCGGTACTGACCACGACCACTTCGACAACGGGGCTTTCGCTTGGGGATTATGTTTGCGATGGCACATGGCCCGCGAATGTCAATATTGCGCCGCAGACATTCATAACGGGTCTTGGGTCAAACACGGTTCAGTTGTCTAATCAAATTTACGGGGCGATCACCAGCGAAACGATTACATTTAGTCCGTTTGGTCCCGGTCAGTTTGTGAGTGACGTTCCGTATCTTCAACCACCAGTAGCGATTGCCGGGGCGGGGAATGGTTCGGCGGGGCAGTTCACTGGTACGTTCGTTTCTTCGTTGACTGGATCGACAACGCTGAATCTCAATCAGCCGCTTCTAACCTCTGTTACTCAAGCGGTATTTTATAGCCCGGTAGCGACGAACTTATCGCTCAGTCTGCCCTATAATTTCACGGCACTCGGGAACCCATACAACGTGACGTTGATTCTGACTTAAATCATGTCCACTTCGATTACGCCCTTCCTGAAACCGCTGTCCTATTACGAATCGCTGATTACCAGCGAGTATCAGGGGGCGGCAAATATGCTGGCATGGCTGGCGGCAAACCTGAAACTGTATCAGGATGCGGCGGCGTGTGCCGAGGCCATGCTTTCAGCATTTGACCTGAATACGGCAGTCGGGTCGCAGTTGGACATTCTAGGCTCGATCATTGGGATTCCGCGCCTGTTGCCATTTCAGGACAATTACTATATTGGCGCGTTGGCTGGACCATCTAACGGTGGAAGCGGATATAGTGTTGGCGATTACATTTTGATCGACCAATATCAACCTCTTGGCGGCTGGACCGGAATGATCGGACAGGTTTTAAGCGTTTCGGGTGGTAGCGTCAATGCCCAGTTGAGTTTCGGTACTCCGCCGGCGACGGCTGGCTTTGGTTGGTATCCACAGTTAAACGTGACCACTACGGCTCGTTTCCCGGCAACCGGAACGGGGTTACTGGTGAACGTGGAAGCCGTCTTTACTGCTGCCGGGGATTCCTTACTTTCCGACAATGACTATCGAATCTTGCTTCAGTGCAATGTGTTCAAAAATCACTGGAATGGACAGATTGATTCGATCACGCCATATTCAACCGGATCACCTCCCAATTCGGGTGGCCTGTCTCAGATTCTTGGCGGTAATGTTCTGATTACTGACAATGGAGTAAACGATCAGTCTGCCGTGATGACGGCAACGGTTGAAATCGAAGCCTCTTTATCTCCAGCACTTCAGTGGGCAGTTTTGAATGACATGATCGTGCCGCGTCCGCAGGGAGTTCAATACACTTTCCAACTCGCATAAATCTATGAAAGCCTTATTTGCCTTTCTCATCGCTACAAGTGCATTTGCTCAGGTCGATACGACCACAATTGTTGGTCCGGTCTATGACCCATTCGGGAACCCGTATAGCGGCAGTTTCACCGTTCAATCGCAGGCCAAGACAAATACGGGATGGGCGATCACCGGGACGAAGCGGACAGTAGTGGTGCAGGGAGGCGCGATTCAGGCGTTTTCTTTGGTGCCAAATGACACCAGCACGCCGAATCTAACGTCGTATCTTGTAACCTTTGCCAATAGTGACACTTGGACTTGTATTGTCCCTACCGTCACTCTTCCGGTTACAACGACGGTTACAACGACAAGCAGTTCGACTTCCGCAACGGTAGCCAGCGCACTTGGGCTTGCTGTTGGGCAATTGATATCGGCGGCGGGCATCCCCTCTAATGCAATTATCGCAGCGGTAAGCGGAACTACGATCACGCTGAGTTTGCCGGCGACGGCGACGGCTTCTGGAGTCGCGGCAACTTTCTATACGACGATTCCTTTTACTCAGGCATGTGCGCCAAATGCAATGCCACCCAATACAGCCACTCCGTTTACGGTGTCGCAGTTAATCCCCTCTCCCCTTAATGGGAGTCTGCTGGCTACCATTGGCGGGCTTGTTACCTGGACTGATAACGCATTAACGCCAAACGGTACGGCGGGGCAAGGGCTAACCAGTGATGGGGCGGGCGGATTTGGTACGCCTGTGACGTTTGCACCGTCGGCAACGACTGATACGACGAATGCGGCCAATATCACCAGCGGCACGCTTCCCGTTGCGAGATTGCCGATTTTCAGTTCCTCTACGGCGGGCGCAGTTCCCGCTTCTGGTGGCGGGACTTCTAATTATCTTCGGGCTGACGGAACATGGGCGGCTCCGCTCGGCAGCGTGACCAGCGTTGGATTGTCCATGCCGAGTATTTTCACGGTTAGTAACTCTCCTATTACTGGGAGCGGGACTTTAACGGCGACGTTTAATTCTCAATCCGCTAACACATTCTTCGCGTCACCGAATGGATCGTCTGGAGTTCCTTCCTTTCGGTCTATAGTCGCCGCCGATATTCCTCCGCTTAATTATTTGGTGTCTACGAATGGAACATCCGGTCAAGCTCTTACTTCCAATGGTTCGGGTGGATTCGGCACGCCGATCAGTGTAACCCAAAGCGGGGCGGCGAGTTCGCTGGTGGAGACTGATGCGAATGGGAATCTGAGCGGGCAAGGGCTAAACGTCGATGGCAGTGTGATTATGCAGTCGAATTTTAGCGCCTGCGCGAATGAGGTAATAACCTCCTGTGCGAACAATCCCGGCCCGTCATGGCAAGTCAGTGGCGGCGCGTCGGCAACGGCGGGGATTTACAGCCACGCGCTTGTAGCTGATTATCTCAACCCCGGAAGTCTTAGCGGACAATCGTTTTATGCTTATGCGACCACGATTGGACAACCGTATGAATTCGGCGGCACTTTTGAGTACGTGACAAATACGAATTGTACAGGTGCTTGCCCGAATAGCGTGCCTTTCGCCATCGCAATGACCGATAGCAGCAACACGCTGAATAATTTAATCCATGTCACTTGGACGAATGTTGCCGGGGCCATTACGCTTCGTTCCGGCGGCGGCGGTTTCAACCCTCCACAAACGTGCTCCGGGGGTAATGCCTCGTTGAATGACATTACGTTTCTCTCCACGCTCGCTATCGGCACGCAGTATCAGATTTTTGTTTGGGTATCTGGAACTGCTGTTAGCGTGCAATGGCCGGATGGACAGGTAATGACTTGTACCGATCCGCTTGTTGCGACACTGACCAGCAAAACCGTGTTTTGGGAAATAGCCGATAACTCCGCATGGGGCGCGTATGGCGAATGGTTGAGTGCCAGTGAATCCGTGGCGGCTGCATCAAATCTGAGCGGCCCGGTAAATGCGCCGCTTGGCATTAGCGGCCCGGTTGGTGCTACGACTCCTAATCTCGTGCAAGGTACGGTTTATTCCATTTACAACGGGTCGAAGGGGTCACAATTCGGACTGTGGAATGGTCAAAATGGTGTGCTTTCGATCTTCCCGCAACTTTCGCACGGGCAGGTTGAATTGTTGCCACAAAGCGCCGGGTATCAATCGTGGGTTGATTTCGGCAGTGGTGGCAGTGGCGGAAACTGTTTTCGCGTGAATAACGGTAACGCGGGGCTGTTAAATTTCCAGTTCGGTTCCGTGTCTGGGACAACTAACTGTACAGGATTATCAACGGTCATGACGCTTTCGCAGACTGGCGTTCTTGGAGGCGGAGTAACTTGGCATGGGAATGTTATTGGAAGTTCCTATCTGCCGACATTCGGAACTTCTCAATCTGGTATTGTTGGCGCGTCTGGTGGGGGAACGACTAATTTCCTTCGGGCAGATGGTACATGGGCGGCACCTTCTGGCGGCTCCCTGCCTTCCGGTACCTTTGGGCAATTCATCGGGTACAATTCTTCCAATACCCCCGTTGCCCTGACGCCCTCCAGTGTAATTGTGCAGACTGCAAATGATACGGTATCCACAACCGGATCATGGACAACGCAAGGGAGTAGTGCGTGTGGCAATTTTACGACGTTCAGCGGAAGCAGTTTAACGGCAACGCTTCCTAGTTCCCTTGGGAGTCTTCCGGCTGGTTGTGTAATTTCGATCCAGAATGTTAATTCCTCCGCTTTGACGATTGCGAGGAATGGATTAACCATAAACGGTGGAAGCTCGAACGTCACCTTGCAACAGTTCCAGATTGCCACTTTTGTCCCTACGACTGGTGGATGGCAAATGAATATTCCCATCACGGCAGGGACGAATCTGACAATCACTCCTTCGACCAATGGTTTAGCGGTCAATGCTCCATTATTCACATCTTCTACCGGAGGGACCGTTCCAGCGTCTGGTGGCGGGACAACGAACTTTCTTCGGGCTGACGGAACATGGGCGGCTGCGGGCGGTGGTGGGTCGGCAATTGTTGCGACTGGATGGACCCCGAATGGTGGTTTGAATGGCGGCAATGGCCAACAATTGTCCACTGTCGCCAATCAAATGATTTATTCCCCCATTCTTATCCCTTCGCCGGGGATTACGGTTTCTGATTTGAACTTTCTGTCGGATGTTTCGGGCGGCCATATGACGGCTTGTTTTTACAGCCTTGCTGGAAATTTACTTTCCAATGGGCAGGGGTCAACTGTTGTGACGCCGGGGAACGTCGGGATTGCGACGATTACGTTTACGTCTTTGACACTCTCTGCTGGTATGTATTTGCTCGGATTGACCAGTGAAAGCACAGCGGCGGAGATTTATGCTGCCGGGAATCTGGACGTATGGGCGGCGACAGTCGCTAATTATGGGCTGACTTCATCTAGTTACGTCGTCGCTCGCGGTCCAACCGGATCGAATTTATCGACGGGGACATCAACGCTTTTATGTCCGTCCACGATTGGCACAAGGACGGCGCTGAATGGAAATAATGCGTATCCGTTGGTGGCTGTCCAATGAGGTTTTTACTCATACTGATTGCTTCTCCTGTGTTCGCGGCATTGATGATTTCCTCTGCTGTCGTTGGTGTTGATGGCCGCAGTTTTACTATTACCATGAATGGCAATTCGATGTCAGGCTCAACGGCCAATTGCTTTACTTTTAGTGGGGGCGCGGCGGCTCAGTTTAATGGGCCGGCGGCATCGGCCACGATAAACGGATCAGGCTCCACTATTACGGTTGTTTCGGTAGCGCCTGCGTATGCTTTTGATACTCCCGCAATCGCATTGAGTTCAAGTCCTACCTGTGCCATTTCGGGGAGTACGGGCAATGCCAGCAGCAGTAACGCCACGGCGACGAATGGGAGCGGGTACTACCCCGTTGGAGATTCTCACTGGACCGGGGATTTCCAATTCCAAGGGAGTCCGCTTATCAGCACGGATGGGAACGGGTATCCAAACACTGCACAGTTCAATTCTCCGACTGGCTCCATTGACTTTGCCGTAACCAGCAGTGCTGGAACGATTGCTTTGTGGATTCTTTCGGCCAATACGGCAGTCAGTTTATACATCGACGGAGTGCTGAATTCCCGCGTTGTCCCCGGTGGCTCGTATGCCTCGTACCAGGAAATTATATTTAATGGGTTGGATACGGGCGCACACACATTCAGCCTTGTGCAGAGCGGTACAGGCGCACCGTTCTCGAATGCCGATTTTCAAGCAATACGCATTCCGGGTGCAGTTTTTACGGCCCTACCATCCTTGCGGCCCGTTATAACGGCCTGCGGGGCGTCCATTGTTGACTTAACTGGTGGAGGCTCATCGACGGCAAACGCCGATCAGAACAATTGGGGATTACTGAAAACGGTAATCGGCACAACGACGCAAGGTAGATCATATTCGGGGCAGACGATGTACACGACACTGCGTGATGGGTGCCCCACCTCTATGGTTCTGGCGGGTGGGGGAAGTCCGCTTATTGGATGGCTTGAGCCTGACCCGAATGACATTAACGCCGGAACAAGTCTCGCCAACGAACGGGCTGCGGTGCAAACAGCTGTTACAAACATCATGGCTAATGCCCATCCACCTTCCAAATTGTTTGTCGCCGGAATTTATCCGAATACGATGAACAATTCCACGGTTTGTAGTGGTCTGAGTTCTACCGACTGTGCTGCTCTGTACAACGGAGCAATCGCGGCGGGAGTGGCAGCGGCGGCTAATGCGAACACTACTTTTATCCATACGCAGGCATTGACTTCGGGCGGGCCGGATTGGATCAACACGTTATCTTCCTGCACTGGCAGTAATGACACTATTGATGGTGTTCATCCTTGCGCCGCAACATCAATTGGTCAACCGGGATATGGGAAGATAACCAATCGGCAAGCCCCGCTGTTTAGCGGGGTTATTAACGGCTCCAGCTTTTCCATAAGCGGGCCATCGTCCTCTATCGTTGGGACTGCATCTTCGCCGTTTACTGCCACTATCGCCGGAACGGGCGCGACTTGGGTGGACCCAATCACAATCACGAGCACTGTTTCGAGCGATACGATTTGTCAGGTTGGCGGATTATGTAGCTATGGTTCATTAACTATTCCAGCAAGTATTGGCGCGTCCAGTTTTGGATTTACAATCAGTGCAGAAACAGCAGGTGCAAGGACACTCAGCTATTCTGGCTTGGCGGATGGTTGGGTAGCTCCATCTTCAAACATTATTACCGCATCATCAGGTGGGACCATTGGGCAAGGGAATGGACGTGCCGGGTTTATGCTGGCACAATAGATAATATCGTTCGAGGTGAAACAATGAAGGTAATCTACTCGGCAGTTCTTTTCATAATGCTTGCGAGCGTAGCATTTGCTCAAAATAGTTACGTCGCGCAAGCGGCCACGACTACATTGACCATCCAGCAGCCAGCGACAAATGCCAAGGCCGTCACCCTTGGCGTGGGGCCGGGTAGCACCGAAAAGGCTGCATCGGTATATTGTGCTGCGGCTCAGACGGCTACGCTTTCCTGGAATGGCACTGCCGCCAGTACAACGGCGGCAACCGTGACGCCTATCCCTCCTACAGCGGCAGCGTCTAATGTTGCGGTTGCATTCTCGGGGTCGAATGTTGGGGCAGGAACGACAGGACCGGTTTACACCATTCCAGCCGGCGCGACTTTCCTGATTAGTCTAATGGGAATACGTCTTCCTCCGGGTAATGGCGGATCGACAAACAACTTCACGATTACAACCAGTGGGACTTGCACTATCACAATCACCTGGACGGAGCAATAATCCATGAAAGTATTTATAATCGCCCTGATCTTTTCTGCTTGTGTGATGGCGCAAACGCCTTTGCCGAGTCCCTATGCGGCTTCACTTGTCAGTTCCGGCACGATCACCAGTATTACTGCCGGATGCGGCCTGTCTGGCGGAACGATTACAACGAGCGGAACGATTGCCGAATCGGTAACGGTGACGGCTCACAATGGTTCGTATGCGATCCTGACGGGAGACTGCGGCAAAGCTCTTACGACTAACACCACAGCGTCGTGGACATTGGCCCAGGCGGGGAGTGCGGGGTTTGCATCGGGATGGGCTACGCAGGTCAATGTTTCGAGCGGAACGCTCACGATTACTACAACGACCAGCAATTTTTACGGCGCTTCCGGCGCATCTGCTACGACGCTTACGATCACCGGACCCGCAGGGGCGACGATTACGAGCGACGGTACGAACTGGCTAGTGCAAGCTGGCGGCAGCGGTACACCTTCGTTTACTGCGATCACTTCCGGCACGAACACTACGGCGGCAATGACGGTTGGCAGCGGAGCTTCGCTGGCTGCGGCTGGCTCAGGATCGATTACCGCGACGGCGGTCCCGGCCAGTGGGCTCACCGGACAGGTAAGCGGCGCTAACGGCGGCACCGGGGTCAACAACGGCACATCGACGATCACGGTCGGCGGCAATGTGACGTTCAGCGGTGCGTATACATTCAACGGGACGCTGAACGGGAACACGAACGTGACTTTCCCGACGAGCGGGACGCTGGCGACAACTGCACTACTCCCCTCCTGCACGTCCGGGCAGGCTATCTTTTACAATTCGACGCCTGCCGCCGCCTGCTCCAGCGACCTGATAGATACGGCGGGATCGGCGCTGACCGTGGCGAACGGTGTGACGCTGACGGGGATTATGAATTCGATTGGAACGACGATGACCGATCTTTTCATCGCCGAAAACAACACTGCCGCGACTTCCGGAATTCCATCGCAGGACTCGCCAGCATACCGGATGTGGGCGCAGTCGTACGTTCCGATGTCTCCGGGTTCGTTTGCTACCGCCAACGCCTGCACTTCGGGGGGGAATATAACCACGGGGCAGCATTATTACAAAGTGACTTTTACCTATACCATCAACGGTGTGAGCGGAGAAACAGGGGCGAACTATACATCTAGCCCGCAGACCTGCACATCGGGCAACGGGACGATAAACCTCACTTCGATCACCACACAATGGAATTTACAGACTTCTGACTACATCACAGGGCGGAAAATTTATCGGACACTGGCAAATGCTTCTCCCTCGTCCACGTATTACCTTGTTGCGACCATCCCCGATAATACGACGACTTCTTATACCGACACACTGGCGGATGGAAGCCTGGGCGCGGCACTGAACCCGTCCACAGTTTACCAATCTGTTCCGACAAGCTGGGCGTTTCGGACGACGGCGCAATCGGTTTCAACGACGCCATATCCATACCCGCAGTTAGAATTTCACACAACACGGCCTGGGTCCGCCGCTGGTTCCATCGTGGATTATATTCCGCTGACAATCGGGCTGAATGGGTCAAACGTTATCGGCCAAGGAGCGATTTTTAGCTCGCCTGGGGACTTCGACTTTGCACCTTCCGGAGTTTTAGTATTACGCCCGACGAGTGGACCTGTATATGTCGGTGTACCCGGAAGCTCGTCGGGCGGGACCATGATTCTGCAAGGTTCCTCCGTCGAAGTTCAATCTCCGGGATATTTCAGCATCGGCACCAAGTTCACTGTATCCGGCTGCTCTGCGGCATCTACGGTTGGCGGGGCCACGGCGGGGACATTCGTCGCCGGGGTGAGCGGCACTTGCACGGCGACGATCACGATGAATGGAGCGACCGGGTTGACGGCGCCGCACGGCTGGACCTGCGCGGCATATGATCTCACGACCCCGGCAAATCTGATTTCTCAATCGGGATCTAGCGCGACGACCTGTACGATCACCGGCTCAACTACTGCAGGCGATACGATCAACTTTCTGGCAATGGCGTATTAGCCGCGCCAAATCTCTGAAACTTTAACCATTCTGGAGAACATCGAATGAATCTTTACAGGAAAACGCTCTTGATTTTGTCGCTCGCTTCCGCGCTATACGCGCAAACTCCCAAGACGAAAGACATCGACGCGCAAACGCAAGTCAAGCTCCTGATGGCGATGTCGGATTATCGTGACGCGCAGGAGGCGGCAACGAAAGCCGCGAAGGTCGCGCAGGACGCCATGACGCACGCGCAGGAGCTTATTAAAGTGGCGTGCGGAGACGATCAATTGGCACGTGACAAAGATGCGCTCTATTGCGCCGCATCGACACAGGAGAAAAAATGAAACTCATCCTCGCTCTGTTATTCGCGGCTTCGCTCTACGGGCAGACGTGCACGAGTCGTCCCGGTGGGACGCTCTGCAACAGCGGCGGAGCTTGCACGCTGACGGGCAGCACGAACCTCGGGACGTGCGCTAACACGGCTATCCCCGGAGGTACGCCGAAGTGCACTTGCCTATACAAGACAACGACGATCACTCCCGGCCTTACCGGGTGGGGTCTGACGATGAACGATAACGACGGCGTGAGTATCAGCATGATCCCGGTAACGGGCGGGCAGTCGATAGCGAACGGCAATGATTATCGTCCGCTCGATGACGGTCTGCTGAATCTGACGGCTAATTCGTATCTGGCGCTGACGTTCCCTTCGTCTCAGCTTGGGCAGGACAGCGCATCGTATCTATGGGACACCGTTGGCGGAATTAACGACAGTTTCGATCCCGACCTGTGCGGACGCCCGTGGCAACCTGCTTGCCCTCCGAGCTTCTATTACATTACGCTCCCGGTGGGCGGCGTACTGAGCGCCACGTTCTCATTTACGGCAAGTCCTGACGCGCTGCTCAATTACTTCGATCAGCCATCGAATACCGGACTCGCGGCCCCCGCCGTGCGGCTGTACATCAGCGGCGTCCCGCCAACCGATTACAATGACAGCTTATATCGCTGGTATTCGATCCCCTCGGTTGTGATCGGACAGACGCCAACACAAGTGGGGCAGTCGGTCGCCGCGATTCCGACAAACGGCACGATTACGTTTTCCGTGCCGCTGGTTCCCGGCGCAGGTCTGTGGTTGACGCCGGATAGCGGCAGTGACGCGGCAAGCGCGGCGAATACAGCGGCGTTTGCCGCAACGCTCGCACAGGTCGAAGGCCTCGCCGTGGTATTCGGCGGCGGCGACTACTACGCCCACGGGCTGCAGTTGACGCAGGGGACGGCTACTTTTACGCTGCAAAGTCTCTCCTACCATCCGTAACTTTTCGCTTGCATCGGGCGATAGCGCGATATACAATTCAGGCATGGCACTGAAACAGGTGATGGTTCGTATGGAACCATCGTTGCATCGCGCAGCAACGAAAGCAGCGAAAGCCGGGAAGATGTCATTCTCGGAACTCGTCAGGCTGCTTCTTCGTATGCACACAGGGGCGCAGAATGACTAATCCCTCCCGCGTCTTCCTTTTCCTGATCGCATTGACGTTCATCGCTCTTGCATTTAGGGGTGTGCGATGAAGACGGCCTGTACTGCGCTCGGCTTCGTCCTCGGCGTTGCGCTGGTCGTTGGCGCTATCCTGCTGATCGCGCAGAACTGGTGGATGCTGATTCAATGATTACGGTAGTCGTGGTTGCGGTGTGCGCGTTTGTCGTTGTCGCGGGCCTTGTTCGCGGGATTGGCGGTTACGAGCCGGGGAGCGGGGAATGAAACGTCTCGCGCTCCTGCTCGTCCTTGCGCTTCCGGCCCATGCAATCACGCTGTCACAATGGGCGGCGGGGACGACAATCGTCGTCAACGTCATTGAGCTTCCGGCCACGATAGCGAAGGCGAAGGCGCTGTGGCGCAAGGCGCATCCGAAGAAGCAGAAGCCTGTCGAACCCAGTCAAAATTCAGGGACGCCCTGCCCGTTGGAGAAGGAGAGGAAGTGAGCACACTTAAAGCTCTGTTCAGCGTCATCAAGCGCATTATCACCGGGAGGTTCTGCTAATGGCTAACGCATGGGAGTGCCCTCGCTGCCACGTAATCAACGCGCCGCATATGGATCGCTGTACGTGTCCGTGTGGATGTAAGCCGGAAGACGGCG
>Ga0316229_1001719_pt1 | contig 21112 bp, 23 predicted proteins | sample TBH18023metaG_FD_206011 | JGI IMG/M metagenome (GOLD analysis project Ga0316229, IMG submission 206011) | Freshwater microbial communities from Trout Bog Lake, Wisconsin, USA - TBH18023 | ecosystem: Environmental > Aquatic > Freshwater > Lake > Hypolimnion/Profundal zone | place: USA: Wisconsin... | reverse complement strand
TCATTCGGAATCATGGCTGCCATGCCGGGAACCGATGCCAAAAGCCCTTGGCCGGACTTGCTGTTTTCGTCTCCGCCATGCTGCAATACCTAAAGCCCGGACCGGGGCGGGGGCAAGGGCCTCACGAACCGGCCGGTTTCCAGGGCACAAAGGCCCGAACTCAGGGAAAGACGTTTCCATGGCCGGTGTGATCCCCTTCGACCAGCGCGATGGCGTCATCTGGTATGACGGCAAACTCGTGCCCTGGAAGGACGCCAAGACCCATGTCCTGACCCATGGCCTGCATTACGGCTCCTGCGTCTTCGAGGGCCAGCGCAACTATGGCGGCACCATCTACAAGCTGAAGGAACACACGGCCCGGTTGTTCAACTCGGCCGGGATTCTGGGCATGACGATTCCCTTCACCCAGGACCAGATCAACCAGGCCTGCATCGAAACCTGCGAAGCCAACGGCATCAAGGACGGTTATCTGCGCCCGGTTGTTTTTCGTGGCAGCGAGATGATGGCGGTGTCGGCCCAGAACACCACCATCCATGTCGCCATCGCCACCTGGCCCTGGCCGTCCTATTTCAGCCCGGAAGAAAAGCTGAAGGGCATTCGCCTCGATTTCGCCCAGTATCGCCGCCCCGCGCCCGACACCGCGCCGACCCAGGCGAAAGCGGCGGGCCTCTACATGATCTGCACCGTCTCCAAGCATGCCGCCGAAGCCAAGGGCTATGCCGACGCCATGATGCTGGATTATCGCGGCTATGTCGCCGAAGCGACGGGCGCGAATATCTTCTTCGTCAAGGACGGGGTGGTCCATACGCCTATTCCGGACTGTTTCCTCAACGGCCTTACGCGCCAATCGGTGATCGCCATCGCGCGGGCGCGCGGCATCACCGTGATCGAGCGCCACATCCAGCCGGAAGAGATGGCGGATTTCAGCGAATGCTTCCTCACCGGTTCGGCGGCGGAAGTGACGCCGGTGTCGGAGATCGGTTCGTACCGCTTCAAGCCCGGCGCCCTGACCGAGACGCTGATGAACGCTTACGCCGATGAAGTGCGCGGCGTGGCAAAGGTTTCCGCTTAAGCTTCTGCCCAGACGATCAGGGCCGCGCCCGCCACCAGCAGGACGATGCCGGCGGCTTAGGCGAATGTCGTTTTCTGCTTGAAGACGAACTTGCTCACGGCTTGCGCGAATACCACTTCCACCAGCGCCAGGGTGCGGACCGAAGCGGCGGTGGCCAGGGCGAAGGCCAGGAACCAGAATTCCGACGCCGCCGCGCCGGCGAAGCCGGCCAGCAGCGATGGCTTCCACAATGCGAAGATCGCTCGCAAAGTGCCGCGCTTGAACAACAGCAGCCAGAGCAGCAACAGCGTCGTCTGCAGCGTCAACCCCGCGGTCAGCGCGAAGGTCGCGGGCAGCAGGTAATCGGGCCGCTGCAGCGCCAGGATGGCGCCGCGATAGCCGATGGCGCTGCCTGCGAACAGCGCCGCCGACGACAGGCCCAACAGCACGGCCAACGTGCCGCCGCCCTGCAGCGCCTTCGGCTTGACCGAGATCAGCGCCACGCCCAGCGTGGCGAGCAGGATCGCCGCCGCCATCGGCGCCGTCAGCCGGTCGCCCAGCAACGTTACGCCCAGCAGCGCCACCAGCAGTGGTTCGGTCTTCAGATAGGCGACGGTGACGACAAAGGAGCGCCGCTCCATGGTCAGCAGCATCAGGGCGGTGGCGGCGATCTGGGTGATGGCGCCCACCAGGGTCCAGCCGGCGAAGGCCGCGTTGATCTGCGGCAGCGTCGTGTTGCTCCACAGCCCCAATCCGCCCAGGAACAGCAAGGCAAACGGAAAGCCGAACAGGAAGCGCACCAGCGTGGCGCCCAATGCCCCCAGCCGGGGCGTCAGTTCCCGCTGCAGGCTGTTGCGGGCGGTCTGGCCGGCGGCGCCCAGTAGCGTGAAGATGACCCAGAGCATGTCAGCTGCTTTGCGGGGTCACTCGTCCACCGGGGCGTGTCCCGGCTTGATATGGCGCATGCCGTTCCGGAAATACACCACGCCGGTGTAAACGGTGAGGGCGGCCGCGATCCACAGCAGGACATAGGCGATATAGGTATAGGTCTTGCCGGGAATGCCGGGGGCGAATTCATTGGCCAGCGGCGTCAGGATCATGGCGCCAATGGCGATCATCTGCACCGCGGTCTTGATCTTGGCGATGGCGGTGACGGGCACGCTGACCCGGGTGCCGGCCAGGAATTCGCGCAGCCCCGACACCAGGATCTCGCGCGACAGGATGATCAGCGCCGGCACCAGCCTGAGCAGACTGAAGGTATCGCCGCCGGTTTCGGGATCGTGGCGGTTGAAGGTGCCTTCGGCCACCAGCAGCATCAGCGCCACCGCGATCAGCACCTTGTCGGCGATGGGGTCGAGCATGCGACCGAACGCCGATCCCGCCTTCAGCTTGCGGGCGGCAAAGCCGTCCAGCCAGTCGCTGATGCTGGCCGTGGCGAAGACCAGGAAGGCGATCAGCCGCGCCGTGTCGTTCGGAATCACGAACAGGACGGCATAGACCGGCACCAGCACGATACGCAGAATGGTCAGGGCGTTGGGCAAGCCGGTCATGGCGGCAGTTTAGAACGCAAACCAGGGAAGTCACCCGCCGGAGTGGAAAAAGTCGAAGATTTTCTTCGCCAATGTGGCGCTGACGCCCTCAATGGATGAAAGGTCGGCAAGGCTGGCGGCGGAAATCGCCTTGGCCGAGCCGAAATGCTGCAGCAGGGCGCGCTTGCGCGCGGCCCCGACCCCGGCGATTTCGTCCAGCGGATTGGCGCCGATGGCGGCGCTGCGCTTCTTGCGATGGCCGCCGATGACGAAACGGTGGGCTTCGTCACGCAGGCGCTGCAGGTAATACAGGACAGGACTGCGCAGATCGAGCCGGAAAGGTTCCTTGCCCGGCAGGTAGAAATGCTCGCGCCCGGCATCGCGATCCGGCCCCTTGGAGATGGAGGCGAGCGCAACATCTTCCACGCCCAGATCGGCGAAAACCTGCTCTGCGATGGAAAGCTGCCCCGGTCCGCCATCGATCAGCACCAGATCGGGCCGCCGCCACTTCTCGTCTTTCTCCGCGTCCGCTTCTTCCTTGACCATGCGGGCGAAGCGGCGGCTCAGCACTTCGCGCATCATGGCATAGTCGTCGCCCGGCGTCAGATCGGCGGTCTTGATGTTGAACTTGCGATATTGCGCCTTCTCGAAACCTTCCGGTCCGGCGACGATGAAGGCGCCCAGCGCATGCGCGCCCTGGATGTGGGAATTGTCATAGACCTCGATGCGGCGGGGCGGCGTTTCCAGCCCGAAAGCATCGGCCACGCCTTCCAGCAACTGGGTCTGGGCGCTGTTCTCGGCCTGGCGGCGGCCCAACTGCTCGCGGGCATTGGTCAGGGCCCGCTCCATGATCTCGCGTTTCTCGCCCCGCTGCGGCACGGCGATCTCTATCTTGTGGCCGGCGCTGGTGCCCAAGGCTTCGGCCATCAGGGCCACGCCGGTCATTTCATGGCTGACCAGCAGCAGTTTCGGCGCGGTGCGTTCGTCATAGAACTGGCCGATAAAAGCTTCCAGCACCTCATGCGGTTCCATGTCGAAGGGCATGCGCGGGAAGTAGGGGCGGTTGCCCCAGTTCTGCCCGGCGCGGAAGAAGAAGACCTGGACACAGGTCTGGCCGCCCTCGGCATGCAGGGCGAAGAGATCGGCTTCGTCGAAGGTGGAGGGATTGACCCCCTGGCTGGACTGGACATGGCTCATGGCGCGCAGGCGGTCGCGCAGCCGGGCGGCGGTCTCGAAATCCAGCGCTTCGGCCGCCGCATCCATTTCGCTCTTGAGCCCGTCCTGCACGGCCCGGCTCTTGCCGGAGAGGAACGCCTCCGCTTCCGCGACCAGGCCATTGTAGCCGGCGTGATCGACGCGCTGGACGCAAGGCGCGCTGCAGCGCTTGATCTGGAACAGCAGGCAGGGCCGGGTGCGGCTGTCGAACACCGAATCCGAGCAGGAGCGCAGCAGGAAGGCGCGCTGCAGGGTGTTGAGGGTGCGGGTGACGGCCCCGGCGGAGGCGAAGGGCCCGTAATAGACGCCCTTGATGGTCTTGGCGCCGCGATGCTTGAGCAACTGCGGGTAGGGGTGATCCTCGCGCAGCAGGATGTTGGGGAAGCTCTTGTCGTCGCGATAGGAGACGTTGTAGCGCGGCTTCAGCCGCTTGATCAGGTTGGACTCCAGCAGCAGCGCTTCGGTTTCCGAGGCGGTGGTGACGAAGACCATCTCCGCCGTCTCCGCCACCATGCGGGTGAGCCGGTCGCTGTGGACACGGCCGCTGGCATAGGACGAAACGCGCTTCTTCAGGCTCTTGGCCTTGCCGACATACAGCACATCCCCCGCCGCATTCATCATGCGATAGACGCCCGGCGCGTCGGGCAGGGTCTTGAGATAGGCCTGGATGCGGGCGGCGCCCTTGAGCGGCGCGGTTTCGGAACTCATGCGCGCAATATAGGAACGCCGGGGCGCCATTCCCATCCCATGCCGCTATTGCTGGATGCCGCGAAGGATGAGACCGCAAGCGCTTGATCGTTGATTTGCATATTTCGCTTACCCTCCCCCCTTTCGGTCTTATCCTGCATCGTGTCTCGCTCCTTTCCGCTGACAAGGTAATCCGTCTGGCGGCAAGGGAAAGAGGCGCGGAGATTTCCCCGCGCTATCCCCGCGTGGCGCATTGCAGGGATTGCCATTATCCGCCGCCTGTCCCCGCGCTTTCCAACGCCTGGACGGGCAGCCGCCTAGCGCGTGCGCTCGATTTCGATCCCGACGCTCTCGGCGGCGGTCAGGGCTTCCAGCTTCTCCACCCGTATCCGCACGGTGCGGATGCGGGCATCCTCGAAGCAGGCCTTGGCGATGCGCTCGGCCAGGGTCTCGGCCAGGCGGACATGGCCTTCGGCGATGATGGCGCGGATGCGTTTCTCGATCTTGTGATAATCGACCACATTTTCCAGCATGTCCTGGGCGTCGGCCACGTCGTCGGTGGCGAGATCGACATTGATGCGCACCTGCTGGGTGCGGCCTTCCTCCTGGCTATAGACCCCGATATGGGCCGGCAGTTCCAGGTTGCGGATGAAGACATGGCGGATGTTGCGCACCGCGCTGGCATAGGGGCCGCTCATTCCGTCACCTGCACATCCTGTGTCTGCCAGATCAGGTGCTGGCCGCCATCCACCGCGATCATCTGCCCGGTGACCGCGGGCGCATCCAGCAGATAGCGCACGGCGGCGCAGATGTCGGCGGGATCGGCGCCATGGCCCAGGAGGGTGGCGTCGCGCTGGCGGTCGAAATCGGCCACCGACTGGCGCTCGTTGCGCAAGGTCGGCCCCGGTCCCACCGCATTGACGCGGATGCGGGGCGCCATGCCTTGCGCCAGGGTCGTGGTCAGCCAGTGCAGCCCGGCCTTGGAGAGGCTGTAGGAAAGAAACTGCGGCGTCGGCTTCAGCACGCGCTGGTCGATGATGTTGATGATGCTGCCCTGGGCACCATCGGCGAGCTGGGCGGCGAAGTGCTGCGACAGCACCAGGGGCGCGCGCAGATTGACTTCGATATGGCTGTCCCAGCTCTGCCGCGTGGCGCTCTGCCAGTCGTCATTCTCGAAGAGGGAGGCGGAATTGACCAGGGCCGTCAGGGGGCCGATCGCCGCCGCCGCCCGCGCCACCAGCGCCTCGCTTTCGGCTTCGCGGCCCAAATCGGCCTGCAGCTTCGCGGCCTTGACGCCATGGCCGCGGGCCGCGGCGGCCACCGTCTCGGCGTCTTTGGCGCTGCTGTTGTAATGCAGGGCGACGTTCCAGCCGGCGGCGGCCAGATCGAGGGCGATGGCCCGTCCCAGCCGTTTCGCCGCGCCGGTGACCAGAACATTTTTCATGGTCGCGCGCCCGGACGCAAAACCGTGGCCCACTTTTGCTGGGTGCCGCCCCGTTTCAACTGATGAACCCGACCTTGCGCTTGACCTCGTCCATCACCGGGGCGGCAATGGCGCGGGCCCTGGCGCCGCCATCCTTGAGCACGCGGTCGATCTCGGCCGGATCGGCGAGCAGGGCGCGCATCTTCGCCGTGATGGGCTCGATCCTGGCGATGGCGAGATCGGCCAGCGCATTCTTGAAGCCCGAGAATTGCTGGCCGGCGAATTCCGTAATCACCTCTTCGAGCTTGCGGTCCGACAGGGCGGCATAGATGGACAGCAGATTCTCGGCCTCGGGACGGTCTTTCAGGCCGTCCTTGTTTTCCGGCAGCGGATGGGGGTCGGTCGTCGCCTTGCGGATCTTCTTGGCGATGGTGTCGGCATCGTCGGTGAGGTTGATGCGCGACAGGTCGCTTTCATCCGATTTGGACATTTTCTTGGTGCCATCGCGCAGGCTCATCACCCGCGTGCCCGGACCCAGGATCACCGGCTCGGGCTGCGGGAAGAAATCCGGCGCGCTGAAGTCATTGTTGAATTTCTGGGCGATGTCGCGCGCCAGTTCCAGATGCTGCTTCTGGTCCTCGCCCACCGGCACATGCGTCGCCTTGTAAACGAGAATGTCGGCGGCCATCAGCACAGGATAGGTGTAGAGCCCGACGCTGGCGCGTTCCTTGTGCTTGCCCGACTTTTCCTTGAACTGGGTCATGCGGTCCAGCCAGCCCAGCCGCGCCACGCAGTTGAAGATCCAGGCCAGCTCGCCATGCTCTGGCACTTGCGACTGGTTGAAGATGGGCGAGCGGGCGGGATCGATGCCGCCGGCGATATAGGCGGCGGCGACCTCGCGGGTCTGGCGCGTCAGGTCGGCGGGATGGCCATAGCCGACATCCTGGGTGATGGCGTGCATGTCGACGACGCAGAACAGGCAGGGCATCTTCTCCTGCAGCGTCACCCAGTTCTTCAGGGCGCCGAGATAATTGCCCAGGTGAAGGGTGTGGGTGGGCTGCATGCCCGAAAGGACGAGTTGGTTGTGGCTCATGCGCGCCGTTATGCCTTGGCAGGCGCGGTGGCTTCAAGGGCCGCCTTGAGCCGCTTCTCCACCGCCTCCAGCCGCGCCGGATGGGCGATCTTGTGACCGAAACCGTCGCGGACATAGAAGACGTCCACTGCCTTCTCGCCATAGGTGGCGATCATCGAGGTGGAGATCGACAGGCCGGATTCGTAGATCGCCTGCGTCACGTCATAGAGCAGGCCGGGGCGGTCCAGGCATTCCACTTCCACCACGGTGGCGAGTTGTGAGGCGTCGTTGTCGAACAGCACCTTGGGCTTGATCTTGAAGGCGCTGGTGCGGCTTTTCTGCTGGCGGGCGGCCAGTGCCTGGCGGGGCCAGGCCTGGCCGCGCAGGGTCTTTTCGATGGTCTGACGCAGGCGCGCGAGCCGGTCCTTGTCGCCAAAGGCTCCGCCTTCGGCATCCTGCACCGAAAAGACATCGAGGGCGAAGCCGTCCGAGGTGGTGAAGGCCTTGGCGTCAACGATGCTGCCGCCCGACATGGCGATGGCGCCCGCCAGCTGGCTGAACAGGCCGGCATGGTCCGGGGTGTAGAGCATGATCTCGGTGATGGCGCGGAAATCGTTGCTGTCCGCCTCCAGCACCAGCAATTCGCCGGCGGCGTCGGCGGCTGCGATCCGGCGGGCGTGGCGCTCCTGCTCGTCCAGTTCGAAGGCCAGCCAGTAATGGTCGTAATGACGGTTCAGGGCGCGGGCCCTCTGTTCGGGAGTGAAATCGCCAAGGCGCTCCGCCAGCGCCGCCTTGGCGGCGGCGACGCGGGCATCGCGGGTGGGCGACTGGTCGCCGCCCGTCATCATGTTTTCCGCCGCGTAATAGAGTTCGCGCAGCAGCTGGCCCTTCCAGCCGTTCCACACGCCCGGGCCCACCGCGCGGATGTCGCAGACGGTGAGGATCAGCAGCAGGCGCAGCAGTTCGGGCGTCTGCACCAGGGTGACGAAGTCGCGCACCGTTTTGGGATCGGAAACATCGCGGCGCTGGGCGGTGTCGCTCATCACCAGATGGTTCTTCACCAGCCAGGCGACGGCGCGCGTGTCGGCGTCGGACAGGCCCAGCCGCGGGCAGAGGCTTGCCGCGATGGCGGCCCCGACATCGCTGTGATCGCCGGGCAGGCCCTTGGCCATGTCATGCAGCAGCACGGCGCAATAGAGCGCCTCGCGCGACTTGATGCGCTTGATGACGTCGCTGGTGACGGGATGCTCGTCCTTGCGTTCGCCGCGCTCTATGGCGGCGATGTTGCCGACGGCGCGGATCAGGTGCTCGTCCACCGTATAGTGGTGATACATGTTGAACTGCATCAGCCCGACGGCATGGCCGAATTCCAGCACGAAGCGGCCCAGCACGCCGGCTTCGTTCATCAGGCGCAGCGCCCGCTCGGGATCGTTGCGGGAGGTGAGGGTCTCCAGGAAGGCGCGGTTGGCGGCGGGATCCTGGCGCACCGCGTCGGTGATGAGGTCGAGGGAGCGCGTCACCGTCCGCAGTGTGTGGGGATGGATGTCGATCTGCTTGGTGTCGGCGACATGGAACAGGCGGATCAAATTGGCCGGATCGGACTTGAAGATCGCCGGGTTGGCGGCCAGGCGGCCATTCTCGACATAGAAATCATCCTCGGGGCTGCGCTGGGTGAGAAAGCCCGGCAGGATGCGCCTGAGCGAGGGGCGCGGCTTGCGATGCTGCTCTTCCAGCGCGGCGATGAAGATGCGGGTGAGATCGCCGACATCCTTGGCCACCAGGAAATAGGCGCGCATGAAGGCTTCCACGGCGCGGCGCGGCTTTTCCGCATTGTGATAGCCCATGGCGGCGGCCAGGGCGGGCTGGACGTCGAAGGACAGGCGCTCTTCCGCCCGGTCCAGCAGGTAATGCAGGCGCACGCGCACGTTCCAGAGAAAGGCTTCGGCTTTCTGGAAGGTTTTGAACTCGTCCTTGGTGAAAACGTTGTGGTCGACCAGGTCGGCGGCGTCCTCGACACGGTAGAGATACTTGCCGATCCAGTAGAGCGTCTGCAGGTCGCGCAGGCCGCCCTTGCTCTCCTTGAGGTTGGGCTCGACCAGATAACGGCTTTCCCCTTGGCGGGCATGGCGCGCCTTGCGTTCGGCCAGCTTGGCCTCGACGAAGTCGCGGCCATTGCTGGCGGCGTCGTCCCAGAATTTCTTGCGCATTTCGTCGAACAGGGCGCGGTCGCCGCACAGATAGCGCGCTTCCAGCATGGCGGTGCGGATGGTGACGTCCGCCCGCGCCAGGCGCAGGCCCTCGGCGACGCTGCGGGTGGCGTGGCCGACCTTCAGGCCCAGGTCCCACAGCATGTAGAGAATGAACTCGATGATGCTTTCGTCGCCGGCGGCGGGCCGCGCCGGCCGCAGGAACAGCAGGTCGATGTCGGAACCCGGCGCCAGTTCGCCGCGGCCATAGCCCCCGGTGGCGGCGATGGTGATGCGGACAGCGGTGTTGCCCGGATGCAGATGGGCCATGGCGAAACCATAGATGAGCTGGATGATCGCATCCTGCAGCGCCGACAATGCGCGCGCGGCGGCCAGCCCCTGCAGGCCGCCGCCCACGCTGCCGCCAGGCGGCTCTTCCACCGCGCGGCGCACCCGGGCCCGGCCCTCGGTGAAGGCGGCCTTGACCAGGGCCAGCCCCGCGGGCCGCAGCGCGGCGGTGCCGGGCGTGGTGCGCGCCAATTCGGCCAGGTCGCGCTTCAGTCCCTCGACATCGAGCAGGTCGCTCAAGGCCAGGGTTGAAATCTGCGGTTTTTCCACGCCCAAGGCGAAATCTCCGGGAAACGGCGGGGATCATAGGCGGCGGGAGGGGCCAGGGGAACCGCGTCACCATGGAACCCGTCATGGGGTCGGGTGGTTTCCTTTGCGGCCACCGGAGAAAGACCCATGCGCAGTTTCCTGCTTTCCATCGCCCCGCTGGCCGTGGCCATCGGTCTGGTCGGTGTCGCCACCGCGGCCTTTGCGGATCAAGACACGCCCTTCACCGCCAATGGCATCACGGCGGTGTGTACCGGCGTCGGCTCGGCCAAGGACAATCCGGACTGGAAGAGCTATCCGGTCAGGATCGTGCTGGCCAACAGCGCCGGCGAGAACCTGGCCTCGGCCCATTACACGGTGGCAAAGGCCGGCAAGACCGTGTTGGAGACCGACTGTGACGCGCCCTGGCTGCTGCTGAAGGCGCCCGCCGGTCGCTATACCGCCAGCGCCGTGATCGTGGGCGGCAGCGGCGTCAGCCGCAGCGTCGCGTTTACCACCACGGGCAGCGGCCCGCAGAAGGACCTGACGATCACCTTCACGGGCGGCCGCCAGCAGGCGGCGCGCTAGCCCCAAAACAGAAATGGCGGGCACAGGGCCCGCCATTCCGTATCCGTGAGGACGTTCGGCCTTAGGCCGACTTCAGGTTCGCGGCCTTGGCGCCACGGGCGTCCGGCACGATGTCGAACGAGACCTTCTGGCCTTCGTTGAGCGAGCGCATGCCAGCGGCTTCCACCGCCGTGGCGTGCACGAACACATCCTTGCCGCCGCCTTCCGGCGCGATGAAGCCGAAGCCCTTGGAGGTATTGAAGAATTTCACGGTGCCGATAGTCATTAGAACGTTCCTGCGTTGGTTGCCGCCGGCGAGTGCCGGACGGTGCCAGGAATAACGCTTGTCGTGAGGAAGGAAGTTCGACCGTCGTCCAGGCGCGCACTCAAAAAAGGCGGCAGGATTATTCTAGGTGCGCTTCACTAACGACGGGGCGTAACTCCCAAACAGGCGCGACAATACGCGCAGGGGCGAGCCGGTTCAAGTGGAGGGGCATCCGAAGCGGGGCGGCTTCGCAGGTGCGGGAACGATTTGCCGGTGGCGGCCCGGATTTAGAATTGTTCGAATTCGTCCGCGCGCCGCCGCCCCGGATTTTGCGCCCCATAGTGCCGGGCCTGCCCGGCGACAGGCTATCATCGGGGTCTTGGCGGCGCGCACGCCGCACGCAAACAAGGGACCGCCATCGTGAATGTCTGGATGACCTAACAACCCCAATTGCGGCACGGCGCGGAACGTCCTGGCGTTGCTGCGCGAGCGCGGCATCGCGCCGGAGATCCGCGAATATCTGAAACAGCCGTTGAGCCGCGCCGAACTTGCCGCGCTGGTGAAGGAAATGGGCGCGCCCGCGCGCGAGATCGTTCGCTGGAAGGAAAAAAGCGCCGTGGCCGCCGCCGGGATCGGCGAAGACTCTACGGAGGCGGCGCTGCTGGCGGCGATGGCGGCCCATCCGGTGCTGCTCAACCGGCCCATTGTAAGGACGCCGAAAGGCGTGAAGCTGTGCAGGCCCAGCGAGACGGTCAATGGCCTGCTGTAACGTCCGTTGCCGCCCCGATCGCATCAAGCACGTTTAAAAAGCCGTCCGTTCGCGGCGGGCCGGCAGCAACTTGATGTGCTGCACAGCGGCGTGAATTTTATGTCATCCATAAACTTGTGATCGGCGTAAGTATCCGGTGTTAATCTCTGGGGAGCAGCATCCCCGCATCGTGCGGCATGCGCGCCCGAAGGAATGCACCTTCGCAGATTTGGCAAGCTTCGCGCCGTCCACAAGGAGTGTGTGATATGCCGTATCGTCCGATGCCGGGCCTGGCCGTGCTTCTGTTCGTGGCGGGATGCGCCGATCCGCAAGGCGGCCAGCGCGTTGTACTCGACCCGAACCAATTCACGCTCGACACGCCGATTGAACAGCTGGCGGCCAATGGCCCGGCGACGGACGTGCTGCGCAAGGACATTCCCGGCCTGCTCGAGGACAAATCCTATCCCATGTTCAAGTCGATGAGCCTGCGCACGATTGGCGCGCTGTCGAACGGTGAGCTCACCCCCCAGACATTGGCCCGGACAGAAGCCGATCTGTGGATCGTATCGCCGGCGAACGCCACGACGGCGTTGAAATAGGCGTCACGCCGCCGCCGGCACTCAGGCGATGCTGACGATCTCCACGTCTCCCAGCGGCGCGCCCGGCTCCAGGATATCGCCTGGCCTTGCGCCCAGGATGGCGGTTGCCAGCGGCGAGCGGAACGAGATCAGGCCGCGCGCGGCGTCGGCCTCATCGACACCCACAATCCGAAACGTCTGCTCGCGGCCCTTGCGCCGGATGGTCACTGTGCTGCCGAAGGCGACGGTGTCTCCCGCTGCCCCCTTCTCATCGTTGGGCGTCACCAGTTCGGCGGTGGCTTTGCGGATGGTCCAGTAGCGCAGGTCGCGGGCCAGGGTTTCGCGCAGCAGGATGTTGGCCTCGCTCTGCATCGCAGCTTCGATGCGGGCGATGTGGGCGTCGATCTGGGCCAAGCCCTCGGGCGTGACGAGGTTGGGGCCGTCATCGACCATGCGCTCCGGCGGGGCGGCGGACTCGGCGGTTTCCTTTATAAAGGCGCGGGACATGACGACTCCGTGGTTTGCCTTTCCGCGCCTCGCCCTCCAGGCACAGAAACCGGGTAGCCCGGTCAGGCCGGGCCATGACAGTAAGCCGGAGGCGCGGCTTGTGGCACCGTATGACAGAAGTGTAATGCGCTGGGCCGAGAATGTCGCGTCTGCGGGGCTTTCGGGCGGGGTGGCGGGTTTGGCACACTGGCCGCCATGACGCGGGGGCGTTCCATTGGATTTCGGGAGTTTGCGATGAAGACGATTCTTGTGGCGGCCGCCTTGCTGGCCGTGTCCTCCGCCGCCATGGCGCAGGACGCGCTGGTCAACAGCTACAGCAGCGCCGACGCCGCCAAGGCCATGGCCGCCGTGCAGGCCGCCGGATACACGCCGGGCGTCGTGGCCAGCGCGCAGGCCGGCAACCTGTTCGTGCGGGCGACCAAGGATGGCCAGTCCTACATGGTCACGGTGACGCCGGACGGTCACGCCTATGCCGGTCCGTCGCTGGGCGCGCCGATCGGTTCGGCGGCGAGCAACCCCAACGGCCCCAACAGGGTCGGTGGCGCCCCGGCCGGGCGCGGTCCGGCTTCGGGCGGCGACTAGTTTTCTCAGCGCGCGCGTGAACCACCCCGCGCGCTTTAGCGCGCTCTGGACCCAAACGTCTTGGGCGCGTTGGGGCGGCCCGCCCGCTTCATGCGCGTGCGGCCCCCCTTGTTCAGATTGGTCGAAGGCTTGCCTTCGTCGCTGACGCTGAGTTCGGCGTCCAGCGCGGCGCGGGCGACATCGCTTTGGCGGGCGAAGGGATCGTCGGCGATGGTCAGCGCGGTGGCCTGCAGCCGCTTCAGCTCGTCGCGCAGGCGGCCGGCGGTTTCAAATTCCAGGTCGGCGGCGGCGGCGCGCATGCGCTTTTCGATATCGGCGATGATGGCCTTGATGTTGTGGCCGACAAACTCGCGCGAACCGTCGGCGGCCTTGAGCATGCCGGCATCGACCGTGACATGGTCCTTCTCGTACATCGAACCCATGATGTCGTTGATCTTGGCCTTCACCGTGGCCGGGGTGATGCCGTGCTCCTTGTTATAGGCTTCCTGCTTGGTGCGGCGGCGGCTGGTCTCGGCCATCGCCCGCTCCATCGAGCCGGTGATGCGGTCGGCATAGAGCACGACCTTGCCGTCGACATTGCGCGCGGCGCGGCCAATGGTCTGGATCAGTGACGTTTCGCTGCGCAGGAAGCCTTCCTTGTCGGCGTCAAGGATGGCGACCAGGGCGCATTCGGGAATGTCCAGGCCCTCGCGCAGCAGGTTGATGCCGATCAGCACATCGAAGGCGCCCAGGCGCAGATCGCGGATGATCTCGATCCGCTCCAGCGTTTCCACATCCGAGTGCATGTAGCGCACGCGCAGGCCCTGTTCGTGCATGTATTCGGTGAGGTCTTCCGCCATCTTCTTGGTCAGGGTCGTCACCAGCACGCGATAGCCGGCGGCGGCGGTCTTGCGGCATTCGTCGATCAGGTCGTCCACCTGGGTGTCCACCGGCCGGATTTCGACCGGTGGATCAATGAGGCCGGTGGGGCGGATCACCTGTTCGGCGAAGATGCCGCCGGTGCGCTCCATTTCCCAATTGCCCGGCGTGGCCGAGACATAGATCGATTGCGGCCGCATCGCGTCCCATTCCTCGAATTTCAGCGGGCGGTTGTCGATGCACGATGGCAGGCGGAAGCCGTAATCGGCCAGGGTGAATTTGCGGCGATAGTCGCCTTTGTACATGGCGCCGATCTGCGGCACCGTGACATGGCTTTCGTCGGCAAACACAAGCGCGTTGTCGGGCAGATATTCGAACAGGGTGGGCGGCGGCTCGCCGGGCAGGCGGCCGGTCAGCCAGCGGGAATAATTCTCGATACCGGCGCAACTGCCGGTGGCCTCGATCATCTCCAGGTCGAAATTGCAGCGCTGTTCCAGGCGCTGGGCTTCCAGCAATTTTCCCTTGGCGCGGAAGTCGGCCAGGGTGGCGAGCAGCTCGGCCTTGATGCCCTTCATCGCCTGCTGCAGCGTCGGGCGCGGCGTGACGTAGTGCGAATTGGCATAAACCTTGACGCTGTCCAGTTCGCCCGCCTTGTGGCCGGTGAGGGGGTCGAACTCGGTGATCGTGTCCACCACATCGCCGAACAGTTCGATGCGCCAGGCGCGGTCTTCATAATGGGCGGGAAAGATGTCGACGGTGTCGCCGCGCACCCGGAAGGCGCCGCGGGTGAAATTGTCGTCGTTGCGGCGGTATTGCAGCGCGATCAGGCTGGCGATGGCGGCCTGGCGATCAATCTTGTCGCCGCGGGTGATCGATACCGCCGTGCCGGAATAGGTTTCCACCGAGCCGATGCCATAGATGCAGGAGACGGATGCGACGATGATGACGTCGTCGCGCTCCAGGATCGCCCGCGTCGCCGAATGGCGCATGCGGTCGATCTCTTCATTGATGGAACTGTCCTTCTCGATATAGGTGTCGGTGCGCGGGATATAGGCTTCGGGCTGGTAGTAGTCGTAATAGCTGACGAAATACTCGACCGCATTTTCCGGGAAGAAGGTCTTGAACTCGCTGTAGAGCTGCGCCGCCAGCGTCTTGTTGGGCGCCAGGATCAGCGCCGGGCGCTGGGTGCGTTCGATCACCTGCGCCATGGTGTAGGTTTTTCCAGAGCCGGTGACGCCCAGCAGCACCTGGTCGCGCTCGTTGGCCTGCACGCCGTTCACCAGTTCCCTGATCGCGGTGGGCTGATCGCCGGCGGGCTGGTATTCGGAGACCAGCTTGAATTTCCTGCCGCCTTCCGACTTTTCCGGCCGGGCGGGGCGGTGGGGCACGAAATTCCTGATCGGCACCGATTCATATGCCGGGTCAATGGCGGGATCGGCGCTGATCTCCACCATATCCGCCGCCGCGCGCAGCTTCGCCGCGTTGGCGGAAACCGCCTTGGCCGACCGCGCTTTGCGCGAGGACTTGGGCAACATGCCGTTATTGTGCGCCATCGTGCCTTAAGTGGTGATGCGGGGACGGGGTTCCAACCCTAACGCGGGCGCGGCTTTTTCGCAAGAACGGAACACGAACGGCCGCTGCGCCACGCGCGATCGTGCAGCACGTCTCCCAGCGCGTTCTCGCACACCGCCACCGACATCCGCAGGCGCGGTCCTTGGCCGGCGCAGCAGGTCAGACGGATGCGACGATTCACCCCTTTAAAGAAGTATCAAAAATATTGCTTTAAGCAGTGCGGCGCCATAGCGTTGGCTTGTCCGGTTTTGAAAGCGCGCCCATGGTTTCTTTCCCGCGCCAGCAGCCTGCCGATCTCGACGAGGAGATGATCCGCGCCGTGGTGCACGGCTTCTACGCCAAGATCCGCGCCGATGCGGCGCTGGGACCGATCTTCGCCCGCGTGATTGGCGAGGACTGGGACCCGCACCTGGCGAAGATGTGCGATTTCTGGTCGTCGGTGATGCTGATGAGCGGCCGCTACAAGGGCAATCCGATGACGGCGCACCTGCGCCTGAAGAACGTGCGGCCCGAGCATTTCGCCCGCTGGCTGGAACTGTTCGGCGAAACCGCCGATGCGACGGCGCCGCCCGCGGTGGCGGCGCTTTTCCGCGCCAAGGCCGAAAACATCGCGCGATCGCTGCAACTGGGCATGTTCTTCCGCCCGCAAGCACCGTCTGGCGCCTCCCTTTCACCAAAGGAGAACCCGTCATGAGCAAACAGCACGCCCACCGCGAAGCCGAAGAACTTTTCCCGACATCGCGCCCGGCCCCGGTGCGCACCGCGTCCGCCACCGTGACGCAGCTTCCCGAGGAAGCGCCGCAGACGATGATGCATCCCGGCGTCTACAAGCTGGCGCTGCTGTGCTGGGTGGGATTGCTGGCGGTGTTCTGGATCACCTTCTGGATGAGCACGGGCGCCCTGTTCATGATCACGGTGGGCACCTTCTATGCCGTGATGTTTTTCGGCGTGCCCTACGCGATGACGCGCCAGACGCCGGCCATCGTTCCGGCCCGTTCGCTGGCGGGATTCGCGCGCGGCCGCTTCGCCACGCTCTATGGCCCGGTCTCCGGCGCCGACGCGCTGCTGCAGGTGATCCTGGTGCCGTTGCTGCTGGCGTTGGGCGGCGTCGCCTTCGGCATCATCATCCATTGGGCGCGCGCGGGCGGTTGACAGCGCCACCGACTCGTGCCAATTTTTTGGCATGAAGAAGAAGACGCTCCGGGGCGGGACGCCCGACAGCGACGGCCATAGCCGCCGCGAACGCGAGATCATGGCGGCGCTCTATAAGCTGGGGCGGGCCACGGCGGCGCAGATCCTGGAGGAGATGCCCGACCCGCCCAGCTACACCGCCATCCGCACCCTGCTCACCATCCTGGAGAAAAAGGGCCATGTCCGCCATGAAAGCGACGGCCCCCGCTATGTCTACGAGCCGAAGGTGGCGCGGGGCGAGATGGGGCGGCGCGCCATGGGCAGCCTGCTCAAGACCTTCTACGACAATTCGGTGAGCGACGCGGTGGCGGCGATGCTGTCCCAGGACGACGCGGCTGTCAGTCCCGCGGAGCTGGAACGGCTGGCAAAGCTGATCGCCAAGGCGCGCAAGGAGGGGCGATGAGCCTCCTGACGTTGCGGGCGCTGCTGTTCGCGGGCGAATGCTTTCTCGCTTCGCTGCTGCTGCCGGTCTTGGCATTTGCGGCCACGGCGCTGCTGCGCCGCCGCGCGGCGCTGCGCCATCTGGTCTGGACGGCGATGTTCGGCGTGCTGGCGGTGCTGCCGGTGGTGGCGCTGCTGCTGCCGCCGCGCCGGATCGTGGAGCATGTCGCGGCGCCGGTTGCGGATATGACGCCGGTTGCTGCTCCAGCCGTGATGACGGCGACACTCACGGCTGCGCCTTCGCCGCTGACGCTGGAGAATGGCGTCACCCTGCTGGTGGCGCTGTGGCTCATGGGTCTGGCTTGGCAGTTCCTGCGCCTTGGCGTGGGCGGGCTGGGGCTGATGCGCCTGCGCCGTGCCAGTACGCCCTTCGCCAGCGAGATCCAGACCGGCTGCGCCGTGCGCCTGTCGCGCGGCGAGCATGGCCCCTCCACGTTCGGCATTTTCCGTCCCGTCGTGCTGCTGCCGCGTGCGGCGGCAGGCTGGCCGTCGGCGCGGCTGGAGGCGGTGCTGCGTCATGAAGCGGCCCACATCGTGCGCCGCGATACGCTGAGCCAGTTCATCGCGCGACTGGTCTGCGCCGTCTTGTGGTTCAATCCGCTGTTGTGGCTGGGGCTTCGCGTCCTGCGCCGCGATGCCGAGATCGCCGCCGACGATGCCGTGCTGGCGTCCGGCATGACGCCATCGCTCTATGCCGCCGAACTGGTGCGGCTGGCGGTGGAAAGCCGGGGCATCGCGGCGGGCATCGCCATGGCACAGCCGCCGCTGACGCAGCGGATCGAGGCGGTGCTGGCGGAAAATTCTTCACGCAAGGGAGTGAGCAGGATGGATATTGCCAAGACGGTTTGCTTCGGGCTGGCGGCGACGCTGCTGCTGGGGGTAGCGCGCTTCGACATCGCCGTGGCGCAGGATGCGCCCGCGCCGGTTGCGCCTGTCGCACCCGTTGCGCCCATGGCGCAGACTGCGCCGGAGGCCGCGCGCATTCCGGCGCAGGTGGATCGCGTCAAGGCCCGCGCCGACAGTCTCGCGGCAGAGGCGAAAGCCAGGGCCGAGGCCGAAACCGATCCGGCCAAGAAAGAACAGTATCGCAGGCAGGCCGGAGAGGTCGCGGCAGAAGCGGCACAGGTGAAGGCGCATGCCGAACAGGTGGCGGCGCAGTCGGCCCAGGTGAAATCCCTGGCCGATCAGGTGGCTGCTGACGCGCGGCAGAAGGCGCTCGCCAGCGGGCAGACCAAGGCCCAGGCCGAGCAGGCAGCGGCGCTATCGGCCGGCGAAGCGGCCCGGCACATGACACAGGCGTTCAAGCTGGCGGACGAAGTGCGCCGGCAGTCGGATGCAGTCAAGAAGCAGGCCGAAATGACGGGCCGCGATGCCGACATCGGCAATAACCGGTCGCTAGCCCGGTTGGCGGAAATCCAGCCGCAGATCGAGCAGGCGCTGGCCAGCGCGCATCTGGATGAACAGGTCGCCAAGGCGCTGGCCGATGCCCATCTTGATGAGCAGATCGCCAAGGCTGTCGCCAACGCCCACCTCGATGCCGTGACGGCGAAGGCCATCACCGAAGCCCATATCACCGAAGCCATCGCCAGCGCGCATATCAGCGAACGGATCGCTGCCGCCATGGCCCGGGCGCAGGCTGTGACGGATGTCCAGACGAAGAAAGAGGCTGTTCCGGTTGTCGTGCCACCGGTCGCGCCCCGCTAGGCTCTAGCCGCCCTTTCGGGCCTCCGCTATCAAGGAGGCCCGGAGGATCCCATGCACGAACGTACCCAGGTCGAAAAGATTCTCGAAACGGTGCTGTTTCGCAGCCGCTGGCTGTTGGCGCCTTTCTATCTGGGGCTGGTGGTGTCGCTGGCCATGCTGCTGGCGACGTTCGTGGGCGAGCTGATCCAGGCCGTGCCGCAGGCGTTCGACCTGACGCATATCGCGCCGGAACAGACCATCCTGGCGGTGCTGGGGCTGATCGACCTGTCGCTGGCGGGCAATCTGGTGGTGATCGTGATGTTTTCCGGCTACGAGAATTTTGTCTCCAAGATCAACACCCAGAATAGCGAGGACCGTCCCAGCTGGATGGGGACGCTGGATTTCTCCGGCCTCAAGATGAAGCTGATCGGAAGCATCGTGGCGATCTCGGCGATCTCGCTGCTGCGCGCCTTCATGGCCCTGACCGAGGATAACGCGGTGCTGGACGAAGCCAGGATACGCTGGCTGGTGATCCTGCACATCACCTTCGTGATTTCGGGCCTTTTGTTCGCCGCGATGGACTGGGTCGCCGAGCGCAACGAAAGCCACAAACACTAAACCCGCAAACACCAAGGGCGCGGGCGTCCCGCAGGATGCCGCGCGCCCTTGGCGTATTTTCGTCTTGCTACTTCGCCGAACCGATGGCGGCAGCCGTCGAGGTCGCCGCGGCCTGCGCCGTCGCCAGGTCGGTGGCGGCAATGCCCTTGTTGGCGTCGGCGACAGCCGTCTGCAGCTTGGCCTTCTGCGCCGCATCAGAGGAATCGACCAGGATGCCCTTGCCGGCGCTGGCGCAGGGATTGGCATTGCCGGTGTCGAAGCCGGTGCCGCCCGGGCCGACCAGGCAGTTCAGGGCATGATGCAGATGCATGTGCACCATGTTGATGTCGGTGGCCTTGGCGGCCAGGCCCGCATGGGTCTGGGCGGTCGTCAGTTCGCCGGCCAGGTCGGCGAAGGCGGCGGTCGAAAACAGCAGCGCGCCGCCGGTCAGGCTGGCGATGAGAATCTTCTTCATGGAAAGTTCCTTCCTGTGTGGGGATGAAGTTCCGGCCTTGAAGCTTGGTCGAGGACCGCCGCCATTCTAGCGCGGCCCGGCGTGCCCTGTCCCGCGCTTACTTGGTTTCCTTGGCCTCGCCCACGGCATCGGCCACGGCCGTTGCGGCCTCCGTCAACTTGTCATTGTCAGTGATCTCGAGGCTGGCCTTCACCAGGGTGACGGCGGCCTGGATTTTCTGTTTCTGGGCCGGGCTGGTGGCGTCTTTCAGGGCGCCCTTGTTGGCCTTGTCGGCGGCGCAGGGGTCCATTGGAGAGGGCGGTGCGGGTGGGCCGCCACCCCGGCCAGGTCCCAGGTCGGGCGCCTTGAGGTCGTAGCCTTCGCCACCGGGACCGACCAGGCAATTCAACACATGCTGCAGATACATCCGGCCCGAGGCGATGCCGCGCTCGCCGCGCCCGCCCGAGCGATAGGCCAGCAAGGCATGGGTCTGGGCCAGGGTGAGTTCCTCGCCGATGCCGGCAAAGGCGGGCGTCAGCGGGGCGGCGGTGGCCAAGGCGGCGATGAGGATTGCTATCCTGCGCATCATGTCTGTCTCCCGGTTTTCCGGCAGACTAGCCCGGTGCGACTGTTCGGAAAAGACAAGAGCCGGCGTCGCCGCCGGCTCTTGCTGCGATGGAGAAGTGCTCTAGCGGACGCTGGCGAGATTGGCCTTCAGCGCCTGGGCTTCCGGGCCCACGGTCGGCGTGCCGTTCAGGTCCTTGTCCGGGGTGATGACGCTGCCGTTGAAGGCGACGCCGCCGAACAGGCCTGTGCCCGATGACCACACCACGATGTCGCCGCCATGGGCGGTGGTGGCGCCTTCGGCGCCGGAGGACAGGGTGGCGACGGTCACGCCGGCCTGGCCGCCCAGCTTGAAGTTGCCATGCTTGATGCCGGCCAAGGCGCGGGGGCTGTTGATGATGAAGACCAGCTCGGCCTTCTCAAGCCCGGCCTGGAAACCGAAGGAGGCGGAACCCATGTCGTAGAATTTCGGCTCGGACCAGCCCCGGCCGGAGCGTTCCACCAGAACGCCGGAACCGCCTTCGGCGCCAAAGACGAAGCCGCCCTTGACCAGATGCGGCACGATATAGACGGCGCGGGCATCGCGCATCATGCGGGCCGCGGTGGCGAAGGCGGGGTCGGATTTGAGGTGGTCGACGGTGACATTGGCGCTGTGCAGTAGTTCCGCCTTGTCGGCGGCCTGGGCCGGGAGCGCCATGGTGACGGCGATGGCGGCGGCGGCCAGAATGGAAAAGCCGTTCTTCATAAT
>Ga0316229_1001716_pt1 | contig 21119 bp, 10 predicted proteins | sample TBH18023metaG_FD_206011 | JGI IMG/M metagenome (GOLD analysis project Ga0316229, IMG submission 206011) | Freshwater microbial communities from Trout Bog Lake, Wisconsin, USA - TBH18023 | ecosystem: Environmental > Aquatic > Freshwater > Lake > Hypolimnion/Profundal zone | place: USA: Wisconsin... | reverse complement strand
CCTCGCCTCCCTCGCCGGCATCTACTACGGTCCCAACGACCCCCTCCGCCACCTCCCCCCCCGCGGCCCCTGGCGCTAGGCCCCCACCCCCGCGCCTGCCTCCCCCTTTGCCCTTCAGGCCAACGGCCTGACCCATTCCAGCCCAGGCCACCGGCCTGGGATCAAACGCCCCTCCCTTCCCAAGCGCCAACGGCGCGGCCTCATACCAGCCCAGGGCCTTCGCCCTGGCTTTTGTTGGGGCACCTGCGCCCGTGAATCCCAACGGATCTGTGATCGGAAGACCACATTTATTTTGCGTCCGGACGCATGGCGAGTTACCCCTGAGACCGGTTATTTCAGCGCGAGGGCTTTCATGGCGGCGGACTGCGGGTCAGAAAAGAAGATCGGGTCCACTTTCTCCACAATGTCGCCGGAAACCTCGAGGAAGTTGCGTTTGTTTTCCAGCGGGATGAGAGCACGGCGAGCACCATTCTCCATCGCTACCTGAAGGGGTTCCACCAGCGAGTTCACGGCTTTGATGTTCCCCTGAATGCTCAGGTCGCCCAGGATGACCAGGCCCGGGGCGACAGCCGTGTTCTTGATCGCGGAGACGATAGCGACGAGCACGGCGATGCCAGCTTCGCAGGGAATGCGGTTGGTCAGCAGGTCAATCGCTTCCACGTGGAAGTCCGTGGTGTCGAGGACGCTGGCGATGCCCATGGGGACCTTGTGCCCTTGCAGGTATCCAAAACCGCGAGCGATGGCTTCCTTCAACGGGCCATCCACACCGCCGGCAAGTTTGAGTTTACCGGTGCCGGCCGAAGTCCCCACCTCGATTCGATACAAGCCGACTTTGCCCGACGGATTTACCGACGCGGCATAGACAGAGCCCGGCGCCAGCGGGTCAGTAGCGATAAGTTCACGGCCACCTTCCTCCGGCACGCCGACGTAACGGTCCTCGGTGGTGGCGTTGTCGCGGTAGGAGAACGAGGTCTGGTGGAACTCGAACGCGCCCATTTTCTTAAGTTGTTCCTTCACCCGGCGACGGCCTTCCATCGCGAGTTCAAGGATCTCGACCAGTTCCTCCTTAGAGAATTCACCGTCCGGATAGAGCAGCTTCACCATGCCGGATACCGTCTTGCGGACGGCTTTCACGTCGCGGGATTTCAGATGGGGACCCATCGAAAAGTGACGATCAATGACCTCGGTGAAGTTGTGTTTCCGAAGCTCGCGCAACGCCTCCGCGAAATAGTCCACCACGAACCCGTAATGGTCGGTGAAGAAGTCGATCTTCATCTTCGGGATTTCCCAACCGGGGACGTAGTAGTGGATGCGGTCCAGGAAGGCCATGTCCTCGCGGATCACGCTCGGCATGGGCGCGAACAGATGGGATGAGCGCACCATCGTTTCCACCGGTTGATTGGTGTTGCCGAACATCGCGATGGAAGCCATGCCTGACAGGGTCTCCTTGCCCCGGGCAAAGGACCCCGACTCGCAGTAGGTCTTGAGCGTAGTGATGACCTCCTTGGGCATCTTTTCCAGGTCGGCGACCTCATCGAACCCGACGGCATCCCAAAGGCCCACCAGGCCGATCTTCCCACTGGCCATGTTGAAAAACAAGTTGGCCACCGTGGTTGGGCCGGTCAGCAGGATGGCGTAGGGGCTCAACTGCTGGTAGCCGTAGGATTTGCCGGTTTCGCGGGGGCCAAGCTCCACGAGATTGTAGTTCGCCTCGCACAGCGGGATCAGCCGCACGAGGAACAACAGCTTGAGCCGGCGCGTGAACTGGCTGGGTTCGAGACCGATGCACCGGATGAGCAGGTCCACCCATTCCTCCGACGTGAACCGGCGCCGAGCGTCACGGTAGCCGGCGAGGTCGAAATTGGCCAACTGGATGGGGGTCAGGCGTTCGATCCAGAAGGGACTGCGCTTGCCTTTCGCCTCTTCGTCGTACTGGTGCCGGATTTCGATCTCGGCCCAGATACCGCCCATGACCAAGCGGTCGAAGTCGCGCACGTAACGCTCGGGCACGTGGATGAATTTGTGGCCGAAGTTCACGGACTCGGCCCAGTACTTGTCATCCTCGGCCAGATAACGAACCTTCACCTTGTCAATAAAGGTGTGGCGCTCCCTTTCCTTGACCCGCACCTGGGCCTTGTTCGCTTCCTCCGGGCGCACGAAGTTCTCGGCGAGCGTGTTGTTGACGACCCGGAGACCGGCATCGATGGCGGCGGGATCGTCTGTGGCGCAGTACTTGCCGAGGAGGTACTCCAGGACGAAGACGGGGACGTTGGCGCCGACCTTCACCTTTCGGACAAGATCCTTGCGAACGACCTTGCCGGCGAAGGCATCAATCAGTTTCTGGTCCAGAGCATCAGTCATAGTACACCTCAAATGGCCAAGTCCACGGGGACGTCGCATAACTCCCCGAGCACGAGTTGGGTTTCGCAATCAACGGCCCGCAAGGAAACCTTGGACAGGCCTTCCGTCGCGGTGAGCATCATCGTGACGGCGTTGGGTTTGGCGGAGGCGATGGCGATCTCGCGCGTACCCTCCTCGTAACCGTACGAAGCCATGGCGGCGTAGCCGATCTCGTTCTTGCCGGAGCGGGCCTCGATCCGGATGCGTTTTTGCGCCTCTGCAAATAGACCTTCCGCCTTGAGGGTAACCGTGAGCGAGAAGAAACGGTTGGTGACTTTTGCTTTGACCAAGCTCAGTTCCAGCTTCAGATCGCTGGTGGTGTCGGGGCGGGCCTTGCGGGCTTTCAGGAGGCATACAGGGATGATCTGCTCCTGCAGGGTGGGGCCGCCGTGGAAGTAGGGGCCGCTGCCGCCCTTCACTTTGAAGAGGCCGAGGCTACGAGGGAAGGCCAGTTCCAAAGGTCCGCCGAGTTCAAGGTCACTGGCATTGACGCGGAAGAAGCCATCGGCACTGACACCGCCGCAGCCAATCCACGCGCGGGCATGTAAGTCCTGGGTCTCGCCGCCGGGCGGGTCCATGGAGAGGCCAGCGTCCAGACCTTCGGCGAAGATGTAGCCGTGGTCCGCCACGACAACGATGTGCTGGACGCCGAGGAGCAGCAAGTTCCGGATGCCCCGGCGCAGCTTGTCGAGAACCTCGTCCATGTAAACGTGGGTTTCCTCCTCGTCGCCGGCTTCTTCGCCGTGGCGGTCGATCTCCTGGGAAGTGACGACCAGGAACGCAGCCTCACCGAGTTCCTTTTTTCGTTTTGGCGTGAGGCGGGCGATTTCGCCGAGTTTACAGATGGCCAGGGGCGTCTGGACCTGCGACTGGAGCCACTCCAGGCGTGCGGACCGCGTGGAAACCGCCGTCCCCTGGATTTGAACGGCGAGGCCGGAGTTTGTCCTTTCCAGGGATAGGCCTTTTTCGGCACCGGGCATGAGGGCGGCCATGCCGACGGGGGTAATGCCGGGCAACTGGCCGATGGCCGCATTGGTGGTTACCTCGAACTCGTCGCCCAGGCCCGCAACCAGTTCGGCGGCCATCTCGAATCGCAGGGCGTCCACGAGCAGGTACGCGACTTTGCCGCCGGTGGACAGGAGGGGCTTGACGTAGGCGGAGAAGATGCGGGACTGCGGCGGGAAGGAGTCCACCTCGAAACCGGACTGTTCGAGGGCGGAGGAGTAGGCCTCGGCCAGGACTGCCAGGGTCTCCGCGTAGGCCTTGCGGCAATGGCTCACTAAATGATCCAGGCGTGGCTCAGTAGGGGCGGCGGATAGTTCACAACGGGCGTAGCGGCTTTCCAGGTGACGGGCGCTACGGTCGAGCACCATCCACGGCTCGGTGTGACGCGTATAGGCTTCCACCAGCTCACGGGCCGTCCACTTTCGCTTTTTGAGGGCCTGCCGGATGTTCAGCCCCATGGCGACCAAGCGGGCGCCGGCGTCCAGCAGGGACCAGAGGAGTGGGAAGTCCGGACGACGCCGACACCAGAAAGAGTCGTGACGCTTGGCGGCCAAGGCGAGGACGGCTTCCGCGTCGCCGGCGACAAGGCGCTCGATGGCTGTATGCAGTAGGCGGTTCTCAATGGAGGCGAAGGAGTCCAAACCGGAGATGTCCTGAGTAGGGAGGTCCAAGGCGGCCAGGCCGGCGGCCTGCTCCAGGGCATCGGCGGCTTGCTCATACTCGTGTTGAAGGTCCAGCCGATTGCGCCAAGTGCGGCAAAGGTGGCGGATGGCCTCCTGATGCACGGGTTTGGCGGGCAGTTCAAAGGCGGACAGCGGACCAGGTCGTGAGGACGCCGGCAAGGCATGTACCAGTTCTCCGAGGAGCAGGTGGCGCTGGAGAGCGACGCGGAACTTGGGCAGTGAAGCCTGATCCGCGCCTTCCAAGCCGAGTTCATCCGCGGCGAGCGAGATGAGTTCACCCTGGGCTCTCTTCTCGGCGACCTTGTGGTCGCGTTTGTCGGAGGCAGCGAACTCCAGGAGCACCTCGGCGGGAGAGATGGGACCAAAGATGAGCTTCAGGGCCCCCGCGGTGACGGAGCCGGCCTCATCGGCGATACGGTCCAGTTCGTCCAAGGTTAGCAAGCCCTCCTCAGCCTGACGGGCAACGTGGGCGGCCTTTTCGGGTGCAATCCAGGAGAAAACTTGCTCAACGAGAGTTTGGAGCCGGGTGTTGCGTTCGGCAACCTCGGCACCGGGTCCGAGGACTATACCGGCAGTTTCGGCTTCGATGAGAGCAAACTCGGTCTGCGACCGAGCGAGCGGGACGTAGATCACGGCTTTGGGGGGCACGCCGCAATTTGGGGTGACGTCGCCGTCGGGGGTGACGAATTCGAGGAGTGGCTCGAGTCGCTCGCGTAGCGGGAAAAAGCCTCCGTCGTAGAGCAACACGGCCGTGTCGTCGAGGACCAAGGATTGGGCGAAGGATGCGTAAACCTTGTCCGGGTCGTACCAGACCACGATGCCGCGGTCGGCGACCTGGCGCTCAATCAGTTCACGGAGTCTGTTTGAGACTTTGCCCATAGCTTAACCGCGGCTGGCGCGGATGGATTTGGCCGCGAAAGAGCGCAAAGAGCGCAAAAGGGCGGGGTTGGCCGCGGGATACCTCATGGCAGCGGTTCTCCGGCGGCGAGTTTTTCCCGGATCGCCCTGGCCACAAGCGGCGCCCATTCGTCCATCATGTTAAGAATGGGCTCTCCTCCCTCTTTGTACTGGTCGTACCAGGCGCGGCGGAATTCGACAAGATCCTCGCCATGGCTCAATTGCAAGCGCGTGATGGTGGTTTCCGCCCTAGCACGATGGGTGGCGGGGACTGTATCGGTGAGGAGGAGCTGCATGTCGGGCAGGGTGACTGTAAACCAGTCATCTTGGACCTCGAAGGGATCGAGCACATCCTCATCGAATTTGTTCTTGAGGGTGTTGATGGAAGCAGAGCAGAAACGGTAGTTCGTCCATTCGTAAGCCAGTTCGGGCCTGGTGTCCTTGGTTCTGGCCCAACTTTGGAAATGATCGACGGTGCCTTTGGACTCTATTCTCATGGCGGCGTAGCCGCAGAGGTTGCGAAACGCACGGCGCAGGTGGGGCAGGCAGGCGCTCCAACACGGCTGGGGGCGCTTTCTGGTCTGAGCGTCGGGCGTATTTCGAAGCCAGTTGGCTCCCTTCTGACGAACCTCGGCGTTAAAATCGAAATTGGCGTTCTCGATGGTTGGCTCGGGCTGGGGGAGGAATGGAATCACTTGTGGCCCTCCCGCTTGACGATCCAACGCGGCCAGAAGGGATCGAATTCGCCCAGCACCTGAAGCAGGCGGTCGTGAATCTTGGCTTGGGAATTCAAGCGAGCAGGCAGGCCCTCCCGCTCATTTCGCATCCACTTCTCGGCTACTTCGATGGCCTCCTCCCCCTCAGTGGAGCGAGCCTGTGGCAGACCGAAGGAAAGTGAGCGAAGGTATACGCACGCGTCTCCTCGGGCTACCCAGGGGATGGGATTGAAATCGACTTGTTGTTCCTTCAGGTCGAAAAGAAAGAGTTTATCTGTTGCGTCATCGAAGCGAGTCTCGACGGAGGCCAAAACAAGCGGGGCGTGAGTTGTGGCGATGATTTGTACGGTGCGAGGCCTGGTTTGGAGCAGCAGCGACTTGGCATCTCCTGCGGTGAGATAGTCGGGGACGTGTTCGTCGGATAGGCTATCCTTGCGCAACAGTAGGTTGACCGCCTCCATCAGAGCGGGCAGGAAAACGCGCTGCCATTTGGGGTGAAGATGCGCCTCGACCTCATCAAAGAGGAATACAATGCGATTTGTCGGAAACTCTTTCTGCAGGTGAGAAACGCGTAGGTGCTCCTCCCAGGCCCAGACCAGGAGATAGCCGAGAGCCAGGACGCGACGCATTCCAGCGGCGGTCTGGGTGACTGGGATTCTTCCGTAGGGCATCTTGAGCGTGGGGATGTCTCTGGCATCGTCCAGGCGGACGCGGACGCTTTCTCCCAACGACAGGGTGCCCTCGTCGGGTGAGGAGAGTGTTTCGAGGACCTGCTGGAGGAGTTGAAAGGCGCCGTTGCCCCTCAACCGCCAGGTTTCGACATCGCGGAGCAGGCCGTTGCAGATGGGTTTCTTCTGGCCTTCACTTTCCTCCTCAAGTCCTTCCCATACCTCCTTTTTCGAGAACTGGTATGCCGGCGGGCGCTGGAGGCCTTCGTCGCCGTCGCGCCAGTAATTTCGAGCGGGATCCCAGACCGAAAACCCTCCGTCAATGCGGGCGTAGATAACTAGCCCGGGCATGGAAGGGCGGGCTGGCTGCCCCCTCCAGGTCTGGTCGGAGAACCGGTAGTCGGCACGGTTCTCGGCCCTCTTTCCGGTTTTGCCGATGACGGCGTAATCTATGGAGGGCGGGTCTTTCTTGGGGACTTGCGGGAGGGGGTAGAATTGCTTGCCGTCGGCCCAGGTGCGGGTGAGGGCGTACCAGCAAGCGTCGAGGAGAAAGGTCTTGCCCAGACCGTTATCGCCAGTGACCAGGTTCAGGCGCGGCCCGAACTCCGCCTGGAGGTCGGGCACCGGGCCGATTTGGTGAAGGTGCAGTTCTTTAATCATAGAAACCTTCCGTAATGATAAGGTTCAGGCCAAGCCATGTGCAATGGCGAAGGATTTGTTGGTTTGGCAGGCTTTTTTCACGCGGTCGGGCCAGTATTCCATAGCTTGTTGGGCCCAGTCGTATTCGCCGGCCTCGAGTTCCTCCCAGGCTGCCTGCGCGTCCGGCCAACTGGGGAGGAGCGGGTGCAAGGGCGCGGCGTTCAGAAGGACGCCGTCGTCGATGTGGGGGGTGTAACCACGGTCGGTGATTTCCTTGATGCGCTTCGAGAAATCGCGGAGGTCGTCGGCCACGTCGAGGAGCTTGTCCACTTGCTTGGCCAGGCGACGGTTGTTGCCGGCGGCGCGCCGTTTGTCGGTGATTTCCCGGTCGAGGAGGCGGAGGCGTTCTTCAACGAGGTTGCGGACAGTGAACAGGGTGTTCTTGTCGAACTTCTCGTGGAAGACCCAGACGGTGAATTTCTTCCTCGGCGACTGGAGCGGCCAATAGACCGGGCGTTTGCGGTAAAGCTGGGAATGATATTTCCAGAACGATTGGTCTGGTGCACCGGTGAACCGGTCCAACCAGCCGCGGACAGCTTCGGTGGGTTCGCTTGTTTCGCCAGTTGCAGTGCGAATGGTATCGTGGGCCTCGCTGGCGCCCTGCATCAGCTCCAGGCATTTGACAACGCGGGCGGCAATGTCTTGTGGGTGGCCGTCGTCGCAAGGCATGATGCCGTCGGGGTCAATCAGCGCGCGAATGGCGGTGACGGTCGCCGCCGGGAAATCGCCGCAACCAAGCCCGCCCGGCTTGCCAATCTCGAAGCGGCCCAGCACTGTGCCTGTCGCGTAGCTAATCCAGCTTCGCGCCCAGTTGGCGGGAGAGGTTTCACCATCTGAATCGCTCTCATCCTCAGTGGCTTGTGCCTCTGGTTCATCCGCCTCCGCACCATCTGCGACAGCGCCCCCAAGTTCCAAATCGATCAAGGCCACGTCAGCGGGCTGTAGATCATAGGCTTCGACAATTGCTCGGTCTAGCGACTGCTCATTCTCAGCAAGCCCCTTTTTTCGGAGTTGTGGCGCCTGGATGTTGGCCGTCGGACGACGAAACTTGCAATCAATCTCGCTTTCAACCGCATCTTGCTTGGACAACTCGACTGCCTGTGCCGCAAGCTTTTCAAGATGCGTGACCTGATTCTGAGTCATCGGCAACCGAGAGATATCTCCAACCTGGAAGCTGACAGTTGGATTCATCATGTTCAGCAGCACATGGGCCAGCTTTGAATTCAGGACGGCCATGAGTAGCCAAACGCTTTTGGGGAACGCACATGATCCCTTAACGTCAAAAACAAATCCACCGGGGGAGTGGCGAGCTGCAAATCTACCTGTGGTTAGGTCACTCCACGTTACACCTTCCTTGAAGTAGTCCTGGTTGCCTCCCAGCCACGTCCTCCCAAGGTAAGGATATGCCTCCATGATGGCTTGTGAAACTTGGGCTCCGTCCTTCCACCAATCAATGACGTAATCTTGGTTGCCAAGCCAGCGGCATGACTTCCCGCCTTTCATGTAGGGAAACCACCGCTTCGCGGACGCGGCGGCGTCCTGCCTACTGCGACAATTCCGGTCTATGTTGCGTAGTCCAACTTCCCACCAAAACCTGAGAAACCGCGTGTTGTCCGATGTGCGGAGCCCAGCGACTGGCGAGCAAATGTCGCCGACGCAGAAGCCGGTCGCGAAGCACCCCCGCAGACCTGTCGTTATCCAGTATACCCACGGCTTGCCGGGGATGGCGTCGAAGTCGTTTTGAGGATAGCGAAAAAGCAGCGCATTGGTTGCACCCTGTCGGTGCGGGATTAGCACGGCTTCGAAATTACGGCGCTTGCTGTCCGCGTCGGGCTCCCTCACAAGTCGGAAATAGACACCCACTTGGCAGTCGCATTCCAGTTTCGCGGCACGTCTTTCGAAAATGAAGGCGGTGGTGTTGACCTTTTCGCCAGCGATATTAGGGAATGCCCTTGGGCCGAGGTGCGCCATGGTTTCAATGGCAAAGCCAGCGCGAAGCCTCACTCGCAAATCCTCATAGCTGCTGATGAACATGAAGGACTGCTGGGTGACCATGGCGACCTTGCCACCCAGGTCTGCCAGTTCGGCACAACGCAGGATGAACGCGGCATAGAGGTCGCCTTTGCCTTCCTTGAAGTGATCGTCGAGATAGGTCGTCATAGTCGGCGACATATTGCGGCGGCTCATGTAGGGCGGATTGGTAGCCACCACATCGTAGTGCCGGGAGACCAAGCGGAGGAAACGGAGGCCCTTGGAAGCTTCGGCGACCAAGTGACCCGGGTCCCGGCCGGCTGCACGGGAGGTTCTCACGAAGCCGTCCAGTTCCTGGAGGATCTGCTCACTCAGGTTGCTGAAGAATTCCTCCAGTCCGGCCGGCGTCTTGAACTGGTCCGGCACGAGGCCGGGCAAAAGGAGAAGATTTGCCTCCGCGTCGCGCCGCTCTGCGGCGACCAACTCCTGGAGGGCCTTTTCCGGGCGCAGCAGGGTGCCGAGCTGGTCGGAGTTCTCCATGCGGCTGATGAGTCCTCGCAGGACGCGCTCGTAGATGGGGTGCTTAAAATGGGCCTGACTGATGATGGTGTCGAGCCGGCCGCCGCTGATCTGCTCCATGTTGGCAGAGGCGAAATTCAGGTCGGTGACCTTGCAGCCAGGTTGAAGCGTGCGGGCCTTGATGAACATGGTTAGCGCGGAGATCTGGACTGCCCGCAGGTCGAGGTCTATGCCGAAGAGGTTGTGCCGTACGACGGCCGCGGCGATGTCTTCCGGCTTCTCAACGGAGGCTTTTGGAGGCCATCCATTCTGGCCAGCGCGTTCCAGCTCCTCGCGATACATTTCCACGAACAGGTCGAAGGCGACGAGGCCGAAATGCATCGAGCCGCAGGAGGGGTCGAGGAAATCAATGTCGCGCACTGGCTTCAATGGGCGGGCAGATTTCTTTTCGACCGGCACGAAATAGGCCAGTGAGCCCGCGAGCCGGCTGTCGGGATGCATCTCCAGCCAGATGCGGCCGAGGGAGTTCTCGACGAGGAAGCGAACAATCCAGCGCGGGGTAAAGCGCTGGGTGGCCGCGCCGATTTCCTCGGGAAGGACTTTCTTTCCCTTGCTGAACTTTTTGAAGACCTCGCCGTTCTCCTCCTCGATGAACCCTTCGTAGGTCCAGCCGAGCACCTCCTCGTTACCGGCCTTCCAGGCCTCGACGAGGTGCTCCGCGTTCATGGCCTCGACGAGCTGCTTGAGGATGGGGGGACGCGGACAGAGCCGGCTGGCGAGGGTACCGGGGTCAAGGAGAATGGAGACATCCCAAGCCAGTTCACCGCACTGCCAGAGCAGGAAACGGCGGTAGGCGACATGGCGCGGGCCTTCGCCCATCGGATTCGCCGGGACTTCACCCGCATCATGGAGCTTGCGGGCCTCCGCGTTGGCGTCCCCGGTTACCCATGACACATATGCTCCTGAACCGTGCAGCCGTGAGATGGTCCGTCGGAGGAGCTGGCGTTCTTCCATCATGCGGAACGCCACGAGGCGGTTGAGCCAGGTGAACGCGGCTTCGCGCATCAGTTTCTTCCGGGCAGGCTGGGCGAGCACATCCGCGGCGCGTTCGTCTTCCGTGAAGCGCTCCAGCCGTGCTCGGGTTTCCTTGGCCTCCTCAAGCTGGGCGACGGCCGGCATTTTATCGGCGGGGGTGAAACTGCCATCGGGCAGCCAGCCGTAGATACCCTGCAATTGCTCGTCGGCCTCGCGTTCGAGGATCTTGCGGGCATCGAGGGTGAAACCGAGGATGGATTGGACGAGGGCGTCGTTCATAGGGCGGAGGCGGTGAGGGGACGGAGGGGACAAATGGGGGCCATGTGACATATGGCCAGTAGCCGATAGGCAGCCTGCGGCAGTGGGGTGCGGGTGCCTGGAGCGTTCGGGGTCATGGGGTGGGTGGCTTGCCGGGCTCGGCAGATTCGGTCGCTTCGTTGCGCAGTTCGATGTCCAGGTCGGACATGGAGCGGATGGTTTTGCGGGCGAGTGCTTGTTCTTCTTTCTGATCCAGAACCAACTGAAGTTGGGCGATGGCCTTCTTGAAGATGACGGCGCTTGCTGTCACGACGGACTTGGCAGTCATGACATGCGTGGTCGCCCACGCGTGACTCATAGCGTGCAAGCCGTGCGTGTCAATTTCCTCGGGCGGCGTTTTCGTTCCCGGACGATCGGCACGATGCGTAATGTCATTTCGTCTTTGGATGAGGCTGCCGAGACGACCCTTCAGATCCGGGGCGGCCACACCCGTCTGGGTGGACATTGGACCCCAGAAATCCTTCACCGTAAGGATGCCGGCGATCTCGTCGATCTTCGCCAAATCATAAAGGGTCCCGCGCTCAAAGCGCTTGAGGATGATCTGGCTTAACCTCTCGTCAGGGTCACCGTATTCCTCCAGGGACAGGTAGTCATCCAGCGTGAGGGTTATTTCTTTGAGGGTGGAGTCAGCTTTGCGGCCTTTGGCGCGGATCACGGTGAGCGTGTTTTCGCGGAGCACGTCCCAAAAATATGACTCCAAGGCGGTGCAGGCAACCAACACGGATTGTCGCAACAGAAAATCCAAGCCGTCGGTTGCCAGCAGACAGGATGGCAGCGGAACGCTGGCCTTGATGCTGCAGGCCAAATGTTCATTCCTGGCGTGGTGGAGCGCGGTGCTGGCGGGCACGGCTAGTTCCTCGCACACGGCCAGGGTCAGAGCTTTCCTGGGGTCGTAGCTGTGCAATTCGTGAAAGAGTTGGTGGAGCTGAAGGAGGTGCTCCGCGATACCGAAGTTCTGAATGGCAAGTTCGTGGGCGAGCATGGTCTTTCCTCAGTCCAGGATGATGGTTCCTCCCTGGGCTAGAATCTTGCTGAGGCGGTCCTTCAGTGTGGTCATGAACTGGTCCAGTTGTTCCTGATTGGTGATACGGCCGGGGTAAAGGCGACCGACGGCCACGCGCTCAACCTTTTCGTCGGGCGTCAGCAGGGTGAGTATGTAGTTGAGGACGCCCCGGGCAATAGATTCGACCGCAGCGAGGTCGCTTTCCAATTGGGCGATCGTAGCGCCGGTCTTGCGGCAGACGGTGGCGCCGGGCGGGAGATCCATCTGCGCATCCGCGTGGGCACTGAGGGGGAGGAGCATCCTAGCTTTTTGCGCCGGGGTCAGGTCGGTACCACTGTCTATTTCCAACCATTCGGGGCGGCCCTTGATTTGATCCAGCGCCTCGGTATAGGCGGCCTTCCGGGCTTCGAATACAGCACTATAGAGCCCACGGTAGGTTGCGTTGATGGTGTCAGCGTTCTGGCGGATGGCTTCGATTTGCGCGAGGGCTTCGTCAGACTTCAGGAGGCCTTGCAGCTCGTCCGCCGTCTTGGTGACTTGTTCCTCCGGGAGGCGGGCTGACATTACGGGCCACTGTTCGGCGAGAACGCGTTTAGCGCGCTCAATGGCCTGGATGTTTTCGTCGGTGGCAGCTTTGTCAAGCTGGGAGGCTTTCTTGCGATTCTCCTGATAGGCCTTGCCTTCGCTGGCGAGCGTTTTGACGCAATCGTCAGGGGGCATTTCGGCGATGCCTTCCACCCAGTCGAGCTGCTGCTTGACCAGGTCAGCGCCGGGCAGATGCAGGGCATGCAGGCGAGCGGACAGTGGGAGGAGCTTTTCGCGGTCGGCGGCGGCCACCTGCTTGAAGGCGACGGCGATGGCGCCTTCCTCGATGTCGACGTCTTTGCCGGTGATTTCCTCGTAGGTGCGGGCGGCATTGGCGAGGACCTTGAGGTCGAGGGCTTCACGCGGGGAGAAGGAGGCGGCCCGGAATGCGGGATTGCTGACAAACGGGGGACGTGAGGCCGGCTCGGTGTAATTGCGGTACTTCCGACCCTGGTGGGTGACCTCGACGGAGCCACCCCGGAAGAGGATGGCCAGGCCGAGGCGGATGGATTCGCGCTCCCAGCCGTAGTTAAGCCCGCTGAAGTGGTGTTCGAGGACCTTGCCGGTGACACGATTGCCGTAGCCGTGTTCGCGCCGGAGGTGTTCGAGGATCTCGCGGCACAGATCGCAGCCAAGATTCGGTACGAACCGTCCGCTTTGCTTCACCACGAGGCTGCGTTCGGGCTGGTCGTTGTAGAACACCTGGGGGAGGCCGTTCAGGTTGGCGGAGGTGAGGAGCTTGTCCGGTTCGTCGCCCTGGAGGTCGAGGACGCCGATCTCGAGTTTCGGATAGAGGACCGGCACGGCACGGTCCAGGAGACCGTGGAGAGCTTCCGTGAGGGTGTTGCCGAGGGAGGCGGCATCGGCTTGGACGCCCTGGAAGAAGGTGGCGCCACCCTCGATGGCCTGGAGGAGCTTGTAGCGGAGATTTTTCTGGTAGCGGTCGCGGCGGCTCTTCTCGTCGGAGAGGCAGGAGGCTTCCTCGGCGGTGAGTCGCTGCTGGGCGCCGAGGCGGTCGTGCTCGGAGACCATCTCGCGGGAACGAAACAACTCGGTGACGAGCGACTGAATCTCGTCGGTTAGGGTGGCCACCCAGAACAGTTCGGTGGGGTTGGCGACGCTGCTATCGCGGGTCTCGCTCAGGGTCGTTTGCTGCTCCTCTTTCGTTGTGAGGGTGAGGTCGAGCGTCACATCGCCTTCGGTGTCCACGGGCTCGCCGTCCACGTTCAGGCCAGCGCGGAATCGCCGCAGGTCGTTGTAGCGGTAGGCCTGGAGCTTCGGGTCATCGAAGATTTCCTTGATGAGTTCGCGGTGGATGCGGTTGCGCTCAGCTTCGCGAGGGTCAAGACTGTTGCGTTTGGTGTCCCAATTCTTCTCCTGGACGGTGAGGAGCTTGTAGCCTTCCTCGGTCAGGCGGACGAACTGGGATTTCTCGAGCTCGGCTAAGGCCGCCTCGACATCGCGGATGACCGATTGAGCGTCCACGGAGGGATGCAAGACCACGGCCAGGTTCTGAGGGGTGCGGGGAAGGTCCTTGACCGATTCCAAAAGGGCGATGGCTTTGACGACCTTTTGGGCCATGGGGACTTTCGGGAGGCGCTGGGCCACTTCGTCCACCTCGCGAGTGGTTTCGGTGGGGAGCAAATTGCCCAAATAGAGCAGCTCGTAAACCTTGTCGAGGGTGACCAGCGTGCCGATAGGGGCTTCGGCCAGCTTGGTGCGGTCGTTGATCATCATCTGCTGGGCCTGCTTGATGATCGTGCGGTTGCTGCCGCCGACATGTCGGTGAGCACCGCGCTTGAGGCGCAGGCCGGCCACTATGTCAATGCAGAGGTCGATCTGGTAGGGCAGATAGGGGTAGAGTTTGGCGAAGGAGTTGCGGTTGATCTCCAGGTTACGGCTGGTGCGTTCGAGGGTGCAGCACTGCAGGATGCGGGGTTCGTGCTCATCGAACCGGGTTTGGAGCAGTTCGGTGGCGGCTTTCTTCTTTTCCAGCACGCGCTTGCTGGTGACTTCGGTGATGTCCGATTGCTTGAGGTCCACGGGGATGCGGAATCGGTCCTGTAGGCGGGCCAGTTCAATGCGCTTGGAGTCGAGAGCCGTGACGACCTCGTTGAGCTTTTCCTGGGAGGTGACGACGATCCAGAAGGGTGAGACGGCTTCGTGACGCTCCGTACGGTTTTTCCCCTCGACGCCGAACGCCTGGATGATCGCCTGCAGGTCGAGCATTTTGTCCACGCTGCGGGAGACGTATTGGCCGACTTCATCAATGATGAAAATCAGGGCCTTGCCGGGATAACGTTTGGCGGTGAGGTCGAAGGCACGGCGCGCGAGCTTGTTGGGGTCAACGTCGGCGCGGCCTCGGCCCGTCGCCATGGCATAAGAATCCGGGCTGGGATAGGTATGGTGGTCGAGCTTGCTGAGTACCGCACTGGCTTCGTTGATGGCGAGGCCCAGTTGGCGGCGTTTGCGCCATTCTTCGTGGTACTGGGTCTTGAACTCGTCCTCGAACTTTTTCAGGCGACCATCGCCTTCGAGGGTGATCTCCAGCTCGGCCAGGTCAAAATCCTCGGCGTAGCCCAGCTCGCGGAGCAGCGCCCGGTACATGATCTCGGTCAAGCGATCGTTGGCGGTACGCACACCGCGGTCCATGGACACGTCGAAAATGACGGCGTGGAAGGGAATGCGAGTGGTGATGTTGTCCAGGTAATCGGCGACCTTGCCGTCCTTGAGTGTCTTCTTGAACAGGTCGGCGGCGGAGGAGGAGCCGACCTTGCGGTTGGCAACCGTGTAGCCGAGGATCTTGGCGAGCGAGGATTTACCGGAGCCGAAGAAGCCGGAGACCCAGATGCCGATGCCCTCGCGGGGCGAGGCCGGGCCGCCAGCGATCTCGCGATACACCTCCTGAAACTGGTCGCGGATGGAATCGGTGACGATGTATTCGTCAATTTCGTTGCGGACGGCCTGCTCGTTGGCCTGGTCCACTTTGATGACTTCCTCGATCGTCCGGTCCACCGGGCGCTCGAACAGTTCAGCGATCTTTTTCATCGTTCGGTTCCGTAGATTTTGACCCGGTAGTTGTAAACACCCAAGGTGCCGTCCACCGGGAGGTCATAAAAGCGAAGGTCCGTGCCCACTTCGGCGCTGCCGGGGTAGAACAACACCGAGGGGACCATGGTCTGGTGGTGGAGGCCGTCCAGCAGAGCAGAACAGCGGTAAATGAAGGGGGCGAAGCCGCCAGCGCGGACCAAGAAAAGCACATGTTTGGCGGGGTCGAGGTGCTGAATGTAGGCGAGCAGCTCCTCGGCAACCGGGCGATAGTCGGGGGAGGTGAGCAGCTTGTTGATATGCTCCTGAGCGGTGCGGAAACCGCGCACGGACTCGGTCTTAAAGAGGTAGTCCGTGCCCTCGAACTTGCGGACAATGTCCCAGACCAGTTGGGAGATGGAGACGAAGACAACTTCGCGGTGGTGGTTTTGCGACAGGGAGAAGGCGAGGAGGCGGAGGCTCTTCCGGAGCAGAAACTCGTTACACGGCTGGTAGCGGAAGATAGCGAAGGGCATGTCGCTGTGCGCCGCCAAGCGCATCGGCTGGGCGACCAGGTCTGACTCCAAGTGTTTGAGGCTATCTTCCAAGGAGATCATGGGCGTAATCGTTGAGGTTTCGCGGCTTGAACTCGATCCGGTAGATCTCGCCGACGGCCTGGTAGTCCAGCCAGCCATTCTGGTGGGCTTCGAGGAACGAGCGCTCGACGGCGGTGGGGCTGAGCAGAAAGAGCCGCCAGTCGGGGTGGTTTACGAGGCGTTGCTGCTGGGACCCAAGCTGATGCAAGCAGAAGGCGATGAAGCAGAACGCTTCCAGCGCGAGGTGCTGCGGGGCGATTCGCTTGCGGATGGAACCTTCGAGAATTCCAAAGTCGCGGAGCGCGGCCAACATGCCGCGGGCAACCTTGAGGCGCACGGTTGGAGTCCAGGTCTTTCCGCCCTCGTCCAGAGTGGATCGAATCCAGGACGCAGTCTCGCTGATGCGGATTTCCGGATCGTGTGCCTTGGCTCGCTCAAACAGTTCTGTGGTGACGAAACGGTGGAGCAGGGGTTCCGCGCGGGCCGTGAGCCAATAATAGAACGGCCGGACTACCTCGATCGGAGGGTGATTGTCCTCGACCGCGCGGGCGAGTTTCCAGGCGTCCGGAGGATCGCCAGCAATGAAGCGTGGCTTGAACGCGCGCATGAAAGTGTCAGTGGAGCGAACCCGCGTGGACTTGTGGAGGATTCGGTTTGTGGCCTGATATGCTTCCTTGCCGTCGAGGCCCTCGGACCACTGGCACACCAATTGGCGCATGTCGTTAAGCAGGGCGCCGCCTTTCTGGATGCGGGTGTGGAAGGTGGGGGGCGCCTCTTTCATGGTGACAGGAGGGCCGCCAATGGCGTGGGTGGGCGGCGAGGTGACCGGAGCGGGGCACGGCGGGGCCGCCGGCCAGCCTTATGTGGCCGGGCGGAGATGCTCGTTGGCTGCCGGAAAGTCATATCGGTCCATCACCCGTCGTGAAAAGTGAGCCAATGATGCACCAAAACGGCAGTGGTCGCAGTAAAAACTTCACGCCATAAAAACTTCACGCCGGCGGGAAGGCGTGGTGCGGGTAAACGCGCTGGGCTGAAAAGCAACCGTGAAAAGGGGGCGGCTGTGTGCGATCACGCCAGCGCCGGGTAATTCGCCAAAATCTCCCCGAACGTAAAGCTCACCCGCCAGAGCCGCACGTTTATCTCGCCATCTCCGCCCACCACCGTGGCCACGCCATCGGTCCGCGGCACGAACTCGTAATCCGTTTCCATTTCCTCCGGTAGCCGGTAGCCGTTCCCGTCCGCGTCCACCCCCAGGAACATCCGTTGCTGAATCGCCCAGGCCTGAGCCGTCGCCAGGCCGGTTGCCGTCACACTCCCCCTCACCGTCCGCCCGCCCTCAGTTAAGCCCCCGTCCTGGACGATGCTCACCCCCCCGGTGCTATCGGCGGCGCGCGGGATCGGCTGTGCCACCCATCGAGTGCCCGAGTACTTCACCGACTCCGAGACCCGGCATTCCAGCAACCCGGTCAGCCCGACAATCCTGTCCACCGCCTCAAGCTCGAAATCGAGCTTCAACGTTTTCACGGTCGCCGTGGATCCATTCCACTCCGTGTCTTGCGTGGGCTCATCCCGCAGCACGCTCGCCGCCCCGGACACCGCCGCCGTTTGGATCGTGTCCGCGAACCCTTTCGCCAGCAGCGCCGTGCTGGCGTAAACGCTGCCCCGGACCTGCGTCCGCCGTAGCAGCGTCAGGTAATCGTTGCTGACCGTAGCCACTCCCGCGTTGTAGGCTGCAGCTAGCGACGCCGCACAACACCCCAAGCCCCAGCGGGGCGGCACAAATGCCCGAGCACGAGCTTGCGCCGCGTATTGCCCTCGCCTTGTATTCCCTCGCGCCTTCGCGTGACTAAACCCCTCTACCCTCAGAAAAAAGGTAATGGAGTCAACGGAGTCCACCGAAGCTTAGGCCTTCCCCAGTCCCCATGCTAAAACATCCTCATGAAGCGCGACCCCAGGCGCACCGCCAGCGAAAGCCCGATCCTCGCCGAGGAACAAAAACTCGATCGCGTGCACGCCCTCCTCTTCGGCTGGAACACCCCTCGCACCCAACCCCAGCCCCAACCCGCCCCCCTGCCGCCGTCGGCTCCCGAGGCCAGCATCCCATCCCCCCGTCAATCTTCCCCCATCTCCCAGCAAAACTCACTTCCGCCCGCTCCCCACTCGCCTGAATTCACCCCCATTCCCCCTGAAAACTCGCCTAAACTCACCTAAACCCGCTTCCCGCCAAATGTCCCTTCCATCCACCCCCTTCCATCACCTTCAACCCCTCCGGTCTCCGTCTCCGGCCTGGGCCCGGCATGCGTCAACCCCATATTCTCATCACGCCATGCGCGAAACCGGTTTCACCATCTCCCTGTATTCCTTCGCGCCTTCGCGTGAGTGCTGGCGAGCTTGCTACCGCCCCGGGGCATCGGTGAACCCCCCAAAGGGAATATCGCTTTTCCCCATGCTGAAGCGTAAACTGCGCACTACTAACGCCGAACCGCTTGCAGATGATATGAAACACAACCTGCTGAATGGCCTGTGGGTGGCCATCGTCACCTTCAATTCCTTCGCAGCGGCACCGGCGTGGCCGCCAGCATCCCAAAACCTCAAACTCACCGCGCCGATTCGAAGTTGGGACGAGGCGCTGCCGCTGGGCAACGGCCTGCTGGGCGGATTGCTGTGGGGCGAGGGCAACCTCATCCGGCTCTCGTTGGACCGCGGCGATCTGTGGGATGAACGCCCCGCCGCCGAACCGGGTTGGTGGAAGCAACGCACCTGGAAGACTGGCGGCGATTGGGACGCCCCATATGGGGGCGCGACGCCGACGAAGCTGCCCGCCGGGCGCCTGGAGATCACGCTCGACCCGTCGCAGAAGGTCAAGGCATTCGAGCTGAACCTGGCCACCGCTGAGGGCTTCGCCCATTTCGTGGACGGTCGGAAGCTCGAGGTCTTCTACAGCGCGGTGGCCCCGGTCGCCTTGCTGCGCGTGCCGGGGCCTCAGCCCAAAACCCTCACTTTGCTCCCCGCGGGCGCCAAACCGGAGGCTGGCCAGGCCGGACCCAGCAGTGGCGGCGCCGTGGCCCGTCTCGGCTACCCGCCGGCCACGTATGGCAAGGAAGGACGCGCTCAATGGTATGTGCAGGAGGCCGCCAACGGCTCGAAGTATTGTGCCTGCCTGGAAACACGCCGCGTCGGCGACGAAACCTTGATCGCCCTAACCGTCACTGCCAATTCCGAGGCTCCGGATTTGCTCGCGTTGGCGCGGCAGCGGTGCGCCGCGGCGCTCCAGAAAGGCTACGCGGCTCTGTTGCAACCCCACCTCACCTGGTGGGAGCAGTTCTGGGGGCAGTCGGCCGTCACCCTTCCCGAGCCTGAAATCCAAAACTACTACGTTCTCTGCCGCTATTACTATGGTGCGGCTTCCCGGCGCGGAGCGCCCCCCATGCCGCTCCAAGGCGTGTGGACCGCCGACAATGGCGGGTTGCCGCCGTGGAAGGGCGATTATCACAACGACCTCAACACGCAGATGACTTACATCGGTTATCAGGTTGCCGGCAACTTCGACGAGGGAGCCTGCTACCTGGATTTCCTGACCAAGCTCACCCCGGTATTCACCGAGTTTGCCCACGATTTCTACGGGACCCCGGGATTATCGTCACCCGGCGTGATGTCGCTGGCCGGGCAACCGCTGGGGGGTTGGGGACAATACTCCCTCTCGCCGACCATGACCTCCTGGAACGCGCACCTGTTCTATCTGCACTGGCGCTACACCATGGACAACCGGTTTCTCCGCGACCAGGCCTATCCCTGGTGCCAGGCCGCCGGCGAGTGCCTCCGCGCCTTGCTCAAACCAGACGCCCAGGGCGTTCTCAAGCTTCCCCGTTCGTCCTCGCCCGAGATCTTCGACAATTCCGACCGCGCCTGGCTCATCCCTAACAGCAACTACGATCTTGCCTGCTTGAAAATGCAGTTCCTGGCCCTCGTGGAGATGGCCGACGCACTCGGCAAACTCCCGCAGGCCAAGCAGTGGCGGGACCTGGCGAGTGCCTTGGGCGATTTCCACGTGGACGACCACGGCATCTTGCTGTTGGATGCCAAAACCCCGCTGCCGGGGAGTCATCGCCATTTCTCCAACATCATGGGCATGTTCCCGTTTAACCTCATTACTGGCGAGGGCGGTGAAAAAGATACCCAGCGCATCCGGGCTTCCCTCGCGCAATGGGATGCCTTTGGAACCGGCGCGTGGTGCGGCTACAGCTTCGCCTGGATGAGTTGCTTGCGCGCGCGCACCGGTGACCCCGAGGCTGCGCTGCGGAACCTCGACATCTTCGTGAAGGCGTTCATCCTCCGAAACGGCTTCCACGTCAACGGGGACCAAACCGGCAGCGGGTTCTCCGGGTTCACTTACCGGCCATTCACGCTCGAGGGCAACTTCGCCGCCCTGCAAGCCGTCCACGAAATGCTCCTCCAGAGCTGGAGCCCCACTCCCGGGCAGCGGGATACCGAAGTCATCCGCATTTTCCCGGCCACGCCCTGGCGCTGGCACACGGCGGCCTTTGCCGACCTGCGCACTGAGGGCGGCCACCGTGTTTCCGCAAATCGCGAGAATAACGCCACTACCTCGTTTCATATCGTCGCCGGCCAGGACGGCGCCCTCCGCATCCGTGATAACTTCGGTGGCCGTGCTCCGCAATGGAGTCGCCCCGTCGCGAAGCTCGGTGAGAATTTCGTGGCCACGCTCAAGCAAGGTGAGGTCATCGAAGCCACGCTTGCCAAGCCGGCTCAAATCCCGCCCGAGCCCGCCAATCGGGCAGAGCCGGTGGTGCTATCCACGGCCCGTGGGGTCAAGGCCAACCAGTTACCGCTGCGCATTGGTGCCGCCAATGATGGCAGCAACCGGTTCAAAGGGGATATGGCGCGCATCCTCGTGGCGGGTCGCGCTTTCAGCGAACTGGAACTGGCCGCTTTGGCGGATCCTGACAATGCCCATTGGGACAAGGCCAAAGACATCG
>Ga0316229_1001715_pt1 | contig 21120 bp, 15 predicted proteins | sample TBH18023metaG_FD_206011 | JGI IMG/M metagenome (GOLD analysis project Ga0316229, IMG submission 206011) | Freshwater microbial communities from Trout Bog Lake, Wisconsin, USA - TBH18023 | ecosystem: Environmental > Aquatic > Freshwater > Lake > Hypolimnion/Profundal zone | place: USA: Wisconsin... | reverse complement strand
TCTGCCGCTGCGGCCAGGGTTCCGCCTACGCTACACAGGCTGCGCTTTACCAGCGCCTGCGACCACGGAAAGCCAATCCGGCGGATGGCTTGGGCGCTCAACGTGCCATTCAGGACGTCGGCAACATAGGCCGGATCGTGCACCCACTCAAGGGCCTCACGCGATACCAGTGGAGCGGGTTCCAAACGGTATCGTTCCTCGCGGGCAAGCATTTCGCGAAGCAGAAGATACTTGGTGGCGGGGAACTTGTGCCCGTCGGGTAGATCGATTTTGTGGTGATCGCAATAGAAGACACGACGCTGCATTGTTCCCGCCGAATAATCCTCTGCCAGTGTTTCGCGAACGGCTCGGGCTTGCAAGCTGTACCGGAGTACCTTTGTCTTCTTTGCAAATTCCAGAGCAGATTTGAGCTAACCCTTGCCCCGGGGCACCGTATTTGCGAATATGGAGCAATAACCTTTTGCTAAGGTCAGTCCAACTGTGTCTAATTTGTCAGCTCCTAAAAAATCAGCGGATGAATTCACTGGCTCCGCCGAGGGTGGAAACTCGTCCTCTGCGAAGGTGACGGTGTATGAAACGTCGGCTGGCGGAGTTGTTCTCAGGCACATTCGCGGATCGTGGCAGGTTGCCATCATCGAGCCCAACATCATCAACGCGGATACCATCACGAGGCGCGCCAAAGCGCGACCGGAGGGTACCGTCTTTGCCTTGCCCAAGGGCGGAGTTGACGAGGGCGAGACGCCGGAGCAGAGCGCAGATCGAGAAGTATTCGAGGAGACCGGGGTGCATGGCCTCTGTTTGTTCCGGCTTACAACCATCCGCTATCTGTATGTTCGCTCCTGGGGAGGTCGCGAGCACGTCTCGAAGGCCGTGAGCTTTTACCTCTTCCTCTATTCGTCCGGGCGTCTGGGCCAAATTCGCCCCGACATGCGCGATGAGGTGCGTAAGGCTTTCTGGTTCCCCCTCGACAAAGCTCACCGTAAGCTCACTTATCGGGGCGAGCGCGAAGTGTTGAAGATGGTGCAGAAGATTGTTCGCGAACATCCCGAACGCCTCACACCACCTCCTCCGGTTCACGTTTCAACCGGGCCGACGGTACCGCGTCCGGCGGCGCAGCAGCGCAATACATTGCCACCACGTGTCAACACACAGCCACGTAATCCGCCGCCGCAGCGTGGCCCGGGGCAACAGCGCGGGACATCGCAGCAGCGCGGGACGTTACAGCAGCGTGGTACACCACAGCGCGGGGGGCAAGGGGGAAATCGCGCCGCTACTCCAGACAACTCTCGCCGAACGGGTCGTCCTTATCACAAGGGATCGTGACCCCGGTCCTTGCGCTGCGCAGATCATTCTGGCCTCTGTATGAAGTTTTTATCTCTATTATTTTTAGTAAGTTGCATATTTTTCGCTTGACTGAATGGCAATTCATTCAGTATGGTTAGTTTAATTTAATAAGGCGCGCGTCGTTGCCATCCTCACCCCACATTCTCGACGCGCGCCGCCTCTATTTTTGGGGCTTTTTTTATTTGTATGAGCAAGCTGAATTTGAAAGCGTCCAGTTCCGATTTGAACCGATTGCAATATCCTTTCCTGAATCATTGTTCATTCTTCTCCGTTTCCATGCATCCGAATTACTACAGCCACTCTTGTTTTCTGGGCCGAGCGAAATAATCTTCGCGCCAGCAGCAGAGGTTTGGCAGTGTCGTTTGTAGGACCGCAGTCATTGCTTTCGATTGTTCGGAGAAGCCTCACCGATGCTGAAACAAATTGAGAAAGTCGCCGTCCTCGGCGCGGGAACCATGGGTTCCCGCATCGCTGCGCACCTGGCTAATGCCGGGGTGCGTTCATACCTGCTTGATATCGTCCCTCCGGGCACCGCCGCCGACGCACCGGCATCGGTTCGTAACCGGATTGCCGACTCGGGACTGGATGCTGCGCGCAAGTCCAAGCCAGCGGCATTCATGGAACCGGGGCTTGCCCGCCTTGTAACCACTGGAAACTTCGAGGATCATCTCAGCCTGCTTGCAGACTGCGACTGGATCATCGAAGCCGTGGTCGAAGATCTCGATCTGAAGCGTGCTCTGCTGCGCAAGGTCGAGGCCGTCCGCAAGCCCGGAACCATCATCACCACGAACACCAGCGGCCTTCCCGTGCATTCCATCGCCGAGGGCTTTAGTGAAGATTTCCGCCGCCACTGGTTTGGCACACATTTCTTCAACCCTCCACGCTACATGCGCTTGCTCGAAATTATCCCCACCCGAGAGACCGACCCGGCGGCCATTGAAGCCATCGCGAAGTTCTCAAACGTTCGTCTTGGCAAAGGCATCGTCTATGCCAAGGACACGCCAAACTTCATCGCCAACCGGATTGGCACCTTCAGCGTGGTCAACATTGTGCGCCTGATGCAGGAGTTCGACTTCTCAATCGAAGATGTGGACGCGCTGACCGGTTCAGCGATCGGTTTTCCGAAGTCGGCAACCTTCCGCACCATGGACATGGTGGGTCTGGATGTTCTCGGTCACGTGGTGAGGAATGCCAAGCGCCTCGCTCCCGCGTTGGTAGGGGCGGGGGGTGGCGAGACGCAATGGCTTGATGAGCGCGGCGATCTGGAACTTCCTGCCTTTTGGGATCAGATGGTTGAGCGCAAACTGCTTGGCGACAAAACCAAGGCAGGATTCTACAAAAAGGAACGCGGCCCTGAAGGCGAGAAGCGGTTTGCGTTGGATTGGAAGACCCTCGAGTATCGCCCGGCACAGCGCCCCAAATTTCCTTCACTCGAGATGGCGAAGAACGTCGACTCGCTTGGGGAGCGGGTGCGCATGTTGACCGGCTTCGGTGATGGAAAACTCGACAAGGCTGGCGAATTTTTGTGGACTGCGCTTTCAGAGGTATTCACTTATTCGGCGAACCGGATTCCCGAGATCAGCGACACCGTAGTTGAAATCGACCGCGCCATGCGGCTGGGCTTCAACTGGGAGATGGGACCGTTTGAACTCTGGGATGCGATTGGTGTTCCGGCCTCGGTTGAGCGCATGAAGAAGGAAGGCAAACCGGTTTCCGCGAACGTGGAGAAACTTCTCGCCTCCGGACAGAAGAGTTGGTACGCCGATTCTCCGCACACCGCGAGCGGTCGCGCCTATTTCGATTTTGCAACAACCTCGATGAAGAACGAACAGGTCGCGCCGGGTGTCTGGAGTGTCACGGTTGCCAGAAAATCCAATGGCGTGGTCAAGTCGAACACTGGCGCTTCATTGATTGACCTTGGCGATGGCGTCGGTTGCATCGAGTTCCATTCCAAGATGAATTCTCTTGGCGCGGACATCATTCAGCTAACTTCGCAGGTGCTTAAGCCGGGCGGTCTCGGAGAAAACTTTGACGCGTTCGTAATCAGCAATGACGGGCAGAATTTCTCCGTCGGTGCCAACATCATGCTTTTGCTGATGGCGGTGCAGGATGAGGAGTGGGACGAGTTGGACATGATGGTGCGGCAGTTCCAGAACATGACGCAGCTCATCAAGTTCTCTCCCAAGCCGGTTGTTGCAGCGCCGTTCGGCATGACTCTCGGCGGCGGCTGTGAAGTGTCGCTGCACGCGGCTGCACGCCAGCCTCACGCAGAACTCTACATGGGGCTCGTCGAGGTCGGCGTTGGACTGCTGCCCGGCGGAGGCGGCTGCAAGGAGATGACTTTGCGAGCCGTCGATGCCGCGCAATCGATCCGCCCCGAGGGACGCGGCGAATCCGTGGAGATGATGGAGGCCATGAAGAAGGCTTTCGAAGCCATCGCACTCGCCAAGGTTTCAACCTCAGCATCCGAGGCTCGCGGGTATGGCTTCTTAAGTCGCGGAGACGCGATCACGATGAACCGCGAACGCGTTCTGAGCGATGCCAAGGCGCATGCGTTGGAGTTGGCCCGCAGCGGCTATCGCGCTCCGGTGCCGCGCACCGACGTTCCTGCTCCGGGCGAAAACATTCTGGCAACTCTTAAGCTTGGCGTACATCTCATGCGACAGGGTGAGTTCATCAGCGATCACGAAGTCAAGATCGCCACAAAGGTTGCCGAGGTGCTCTGCGGCGGCGCGGTAACGCCGGGGACGCCGGTCAGTGAACAGTATTTGCTTGACCTGGAACGCGAGGCTTTCAAGAGCCTTTGCGGCGAACGCAAAACACAGGAGCGCATACAGTTCACGCTCAAAACCGGCAAACCGCTTCGCAACTAAATTCGACCGAGGAGATAGCGAGCCATGCGAGAAGTTGTAATCGTAAGCGCCGTCCGCACCGCGGTCGGCAAAGCCAACAAAGGAACATTACGCGCCACCCGTCCGGATGATCTCGGAGCGGTGGCCATTCAGGGTGCGCTTGCGCGTGTCCCGCAAGTAGACGTGCATGAAATTGAAGACGTGATTCTTGGTTGCGCCATGCCTGAGGCGGAACAGGGAATGAACGTGGCGCGCATTGCCTCGCTACGGGCGGGCTTGCCGGTGGAAACCTCGGCGATGACCATCAACCGTTTCTGCTCTTCAGGGCTGCAGGCCATTGCTATGGCCGCAGATCGCATCGCTGCGGGAGGCGCGGAGGTTATCGTCGCCGGAGGCACCGAATCGATGACGATGATTCCGATGGGCGGACACAAAGTTTCGTGCAACCCATCACTGGTACAGAACTATCCGGATGCGTATCTATCCATGGGGCTCACTGCTGAGCGGCTTGCACAGCGCTTTGGCATAACCCGCGCTCAAGCGGATGAATTCAGCTATCAGAGTCATCAGAAGGCGGTGCGGGCGATCGAGTCCGGCGCATTTGAGGATGAAATTGTGCCCGTGCAAGTAACTTTCCGCGCCCCAGCGCCGCAGGCGACGCGCGGTTCCGCGGCGGTGAAGATGGCGGTGCAGGCCATTGAATTCAAAGTGGACGAAGGCCCGCGAGCCGACACCACGATAGAAGCTCTTGCTGCGCTGAAACCGGCGTTTCATCTGAAGGGAACGGTGACTGCCGGAAACTCCTCGCAGATGAGCGACGGTGCTGCTGCCGCGGTGGTGATGAGCGCGGAGCGCGCAAAAGCCCTCGGCTTGAAGCCCCTGGCGCGTTTTGTAGCCTTTGCCACGGCGGGGTGCAAGCCGGAGGAGATGGGACTCGGCCCGGTCTTTGCGATTCCAAAGGCGCTGAAAATGGCAGGCCTCAGTCTCGACCAGATCGGCGTGATCGAATTAAATGAGGCCTTCGCGGCGCAGGCACTTTCGGTCATTAAAGAATTGGGACTTGATCTGACGAAGGTTAATCCAAACGGCGGAGCCACTGCGCTCGGACATCCGCTTGGATGCACTGGGGCCAAGCTCACCGCGACTTTGTTGCGCGAACTTAAGCGCCGCAAGGAACGGTACGGAATCGTAAGCATGTGTGTCGGCGGAGGCATGGGCGCTGCCGGAATATTCGAAAACATCGACTAATGTCGATCCGTGTTATCCGCGTCCAGCAACGCCTGGCGCAAAAAATGAACTTGGAGGAAGAATGGCAACTACCGTCACCCCCGCGCAGAAGAAGATCATCGGCGGAAACTTCCTGATTGAGGAGACAAATCCGCAGGATGTCTTCACGCCGGAGGATTTTAACGATCAGCATAAACTTATCGAACAGACCACCGAGAACTTTGCGCTGCAGGAAATTCTGCCCAACGCAGACCGAATTGAGCACAAGGATTTTGCTTTCAGCCGCGAGCTGCTGAAGAAAGCCGCCGACCTTGGATTGACAAGTGTCGATATTGCAGAAGAGTACGGCGGCGCGGAAATGGACAAGGTTTCATCAGCCATCATTGCCGATCGTATTGCGAAACAAGGCTCGTTCGCTGTAACTTTCAGCGCACACGTCGGCATTGGCACGTTGCCGTATGTGTGGTTTGGGACAGAGGCGCAGAAGAAGAAATATCTGCCTCTCCTAGCCAGCGGCGACTGGGTTGGGGCCTACGCACTTTCGGAGAGCAGTTCCGGTTCCGACGCAATGAACGCCCGCACCAAGGCCGTGCTCTCCGCTGACGGTAAGCACTACGTCCTCAACGGCGAGAAGATGTGGATTACGAACGCTTCGTTTGCGGACGTCTTTGTAATCTTCGCCAAGGTGGATGGAGAGAAGTTCACGGCTTTCATCGTGGAGCGCACCTTCCCCGGCTTCAGCGTAGGCAACGAGGAGCACAAACTTGGCATTCGTGGTTCATCCACGTGTCCGCTGATTCTCAATGATTGTCAGGTTCCAGTCGAGAACGTGCTTGGCGAGATTGGCAAGGGAGCTACGATTGCATTCAACATTCTCAACGTTGGCCGCTTCAAACTCGGTGCTGCTGCCGTAGGTGGAGCGCGTACCTGTCTTGCAAATTCCATCAAGTGGGCGAAAGAGCGCAAGGCATTCGGCAAGCCTATTGGAGACTTCGGTATGGTGCGCAAGATGCTGGCTGACATCGCCATCGGTATTTATGCTGGCGAAGCGCTGGTGTATCGCACTGTCGGCATGATGGATGCGGCGACCGCCGACATCGAAAAGGGTTCGCCGGATGAGTTCAAGCTCATTCGTAAAGCCATCGAAGAATACGCAGTCGAGTGTTCCATCATTAAAGTTTGGGCTTCGGAGATGTTCGACAAGGTTGTGGACAACCAAGTACAGATCTACGGTGGCTACGGCTTTGTAGAGGAGTACCCGGCCGAGCGCGCCTATCGTGATTCAAGGGTGAATCGCATTTTCGAGGGCACTAACGAAATCAACCGCCTCATCATCACCGGATGGCTTTTGAAGCGGGCTCTGAGCGGCCAACTTCCATTGCTGGCGGCGATCAAGAAGTTGATGGAAGAAGTGATGGCTGGCCCGAGCTTTGCGGAAGAGGATGAGCGCAAACTCGCGCCGCAGCGCAAACTCGTCGAGAACGCCAAGAAGATTGGCCTCATGGTGGCCGGGGCCGCTTCACAGAAATACATGCAGCAGATTGCCGATCACCAGGAAGTGATGGGTGCAATCGCCGACATTGTGATTGAAGTGTACGCGATGGATTCGGTGCTGGCGCGTACCTTGAAGCTGATTGAAAATCAGGGTGAAGTGGCCTCCGCTGTGGCTATGGCGGCCAACGACGTTTATTTGCAGGGAGCTTTCGCCCGGGTGGAAGCCGCTGCAAAGAAGGCGCTGGCAGACGTTGCCGAGGGCGACATGCTGCGTACGCAAATGACGATCCTGCGCCGCCTTGCAAAGGCCGATCCGGTCAATGTTATCGCGGCTCGCGAAAAGATCGCGGCTCGCGTGCTTGAGGCAGGGAAGTATGCTTTCTAGCTAAACCGAAAAGCGCAGGTGCCCCACCTTCGCCGCTGTTCTTGCGGCGAAGGTGGGGCCTGCATTTTACTTTTGCGATGGCCTCTGGGCTTCGCGTGCCAAGCGCAACTCATCCATCACGCTGCTTACAAGTTCCTTGGCGTCATTCAACGATTGCAGAACAATCTGCAGATCCATGGCCGGAACGCCTGGGCACCGGTTACTTTGGCAATAAACACCGTGCTGCCCCACCATAGTCAGAGCGTCGGTGAGTGAATCCAATGCCACGGCAAGCCTGCCACGTGAGGCTCCCATCTGTAGTTCGTGCAACTCGAGTTCACGGCGCTTGGTCTGAAATACGCTGTTGAATCCGCTCAAGGACCTCTCCTTCGGCGAAACTTCCTAATCGGCTTGATTCGATGAGCACTATCTCACCTTGGATACCGAATGCTGATTCGAAGCGGTGATTATGCTCCCGGAGCCGCTGCAGGGCGAGGTTGCGGCAAGAATTTGTTCAATTGATTCACGGCGTCCTTCAGGTGTACCCGCTCCACATCGCCGGTCTTGGGGTCGGCCATCCGGAGATTCATCCACGCAATTGCGGCGCGTGGCGACACATGGGGCATTCCCGGCGAGACATTCCTCACGAGCACTTCGTCGCGATGTTCCTCTACGTCGAACTCGACTCGGTCGCTGGTGGGCGTCGCCACATAGCCTTCAATCTCATCGTAGTAGCCGACTTGCTGGAATCTCACAGATAGCGTGCCACCTTGCGGATCCTCGACACTGTAGCGCGTCACAATAACGATGCGAGTGTACTCTGGATTAGAAGGTATGGAAGTATAGGGTCTTAATCGGCTCCATCCGTCCGGTCGCAGGCGCGCACCGTCGAAATCAAGACGGCAGTAGTTGGATAGAAGAATTCTCTTCTTTGTAACCGTATCAATCGAACTCGGTGTGTTTAGAGGCACGCCCCCGAGCTGCGCCAACGAGGCGGAAGTCAGCGCGAACAAGAAAAGCAAACACAACAGGCGTCGGGTCATAGGATTTCAGGTACTCCAATCTCCAGCCTAGAACGGAGTGCTCACGGAGATCAACAGGAATTGTGATATGGAAGAATTGAGAGCAAATCGGGACACCTCCGAATCTCCACCCTGCGACTCGATGGATGCGAATACGCGCATTGGTCTTGCGTGCCACTGTGGGAGCCCGTTTTGTCGTAGGATGTCGTAGGATTAAGTAACGATCCCTTCTCGCGACCAGATGCTGAAAGAGCATTCCATCTCCGTTCGAGTCACGATGCTCCTGCTGCTCTTGCTGGCGGTGGGCTTTGCCGCCGAGTCGCGTAAAATCACCGTCTATGCGCCGCAGACCAGCTACCAGGTCGACATTCTGGTACGCGAGGGCTTGGACTATGTCGGGCTTGCCGATTTGCTTGAGCCTCTAGGCCGACTTGAGACGCACGTAGAGGGCAAGAAACTCACTCTCACGTTCAATGGCGGTTCCGCCGAGTTTCAGGATGGCAAGCGGCAGTATCGAACGCGATCAAATACCAAACCTGACCTGCTCTCAAATTTTCTATTGGTCGATGGGCGCGGTTATGTCTCAGTGAGTTCCATCGCGCAACTCCTGCCACACATCACGGACCAGGCGACGGAATTCCACGCCGGGCCACGCCGTCTGTTTGTGGGATCAACGCAGTATAAGTTTTCAGCGGAACTCCGTCACTCTCCCTCGCGTCTTGTCTTGAGCTTTCCGGCTGCAGTCAATCCCTCCACGTTGATTGAAAAGGACCAGGTTCGCCTGCTCTTCCGTCGCGAGCCCGTGGTCAGTAGTGGAACTGACACGGTTGCCTACCGCGATCCATTTCTGCGTAGCACCGTTTTTGCTGAAACTCCGGGGGGCGCTGAGTTCGTTGCCAATCTCTCACAGCCCGCCACCGTCACAATTGGCGACGGTGGACATACGGTGACCATTGCCGCGATCTCATCTCCGGCTGCGGCGCAGTCGCCTGTGCCGCCAGTGGCGGCCGAGCCCCATCCTGCAGCCCCTCGCGTCCGGCCGTTTGTCATTCTAGACGCGGCGCACGGGGGCTATGAAACCGGGGCGATCTTCTCGCCCACGCTGATGGAGAAAACGATTAACCTGGCCCTGGCTCGCCGCCTGCAAAAAGAATTGGACACTCGCGGAATTCCCGTGGTGCTCACCCGTATTGCGGACAATGTTCTTACGTGGGATCAGCGCGCGGTTTCGGCCAACACTTCGCATGCCGTGCTCTACGTCGCAATCCATTCCTCCAGCAGCGGACACGGAGTGCGGGTGTACACTTCCATGATCCCTCCTCCTCAGCCAGGCCAAACCAATCGCAGTTTTCTGCCTTGGGAACTGGCTCAGTCGCCATTTCTGCAGCAATCCAGCGTGGCGGCGTCTGCACTCACCGCAGAATGCACCGCCAACGGTTTACCAGTGCGCAGCTCAGCTGCTCCGTTGCGGCCACTAAACTCTGTCACGATTGCGGCGGTTGCGATTGAGGTCGCTCCACTCGGCAACTCAGCCGACGAACTGAATACTGCTGAGTATCAGCAAAAGGTGGTTGCTGCGATTGCCTCAGGAATTGCCGCTCTGCGCGGGAAGCTGGAGGGCGGCCAGTGATTTCCCGCAAGTTGCAGTTCATTGTTGCGGCGCTGGTACTGGCCATTTTGGCCATGGGATTCTATCTTGTCCACCTCAAGCGCAAGGCAGAATTGATCGGTGCCGGACCAGCACCCGAGACGTTGACAGCTCCAATCAACGGTCCTGCGCAACAGATGATTTTGTATCTAGCCAGTGATGCCGATGATTCCCTGCGGCCTATCGCCGTCTCCTCAGCGCTACCGGGCGACCCGGGCGAGCGGGGCCGTCTCGCCTTGCGTACACTCATTACGCATTACCTGCAGAAGGATTCCGCTCATTCCCTTGGCGCGGGAGCTGATGTGCATGACGTGTATCTGCTCGATCCGGCATCTGCGGTTGTTAATCTCAACGCTGCGTTCGCGGAGAGTCATCGTAGCGGCATCGAGGTAGAACAGCTCACAATTTTCTCCATGGTGCGCACCCTGAAAGCCCAGCTTCCCCAACTCACCCGCGTGCGTTTTCTGGTGGAGGGAAAGACTCGCGACACCTTGGCCGGCCATGTCGACCTTTCCGGCTGGCTCGATGTTGGTCTGGTGGCCGAAGCCTCGAAATAAGCTTTATCTTTATTTGCGGCAACCGGTAAGGCTGCGAGCGTTCAGTGCGCGGTTTTGGCTAGTCGCAGAGTGTCATGCACTTTGCGTGCAAGCGCTCCCAGGATAAACGGTTTCTGGAGGAAAGATGCACCCTCTTCAATACCGTGCCGCAACACGGCATCATCCGTGTAGCCCGACATGTGGATTGTCCTCAGACCCGGGCGCAGGCTCTCCATTATTTGAGATAGTTCCCGGCCACTCATTTTGGGCATCACTACATCGGTAATTAACAGATCGATGTCACCATGTTGATTCGCTAACGCAAGTGCTTGCGGGCCTGACTTGGCCTCCAAAACCGTATATCCCAAGGTTCGCAGATAACTACATATTGCGTTTCTCAGGGCATCTTCATCCTCCACGACGAGCAGAGTCCCCTCTCCTCGTAGCTGCGGTTCCGCGTTCACCGCCTTCTCGAAGGCAACGGGTGCCTGTACCATCGGAAGATAGATGGTGAAACAAGTGCCCTTCCCAATTTCGCTATCGACCCACACGTAGCCGCCACTTTGCTTCACCATGCCGTAAACCATGGCTAACCCAAGCCCTGTGCCTTTGCCCAGTTCTTTGGTTGTAAAGAAGGGCTCGAAGATCTGCTCCATGACTTTCTTGCTGATGCCCTTTCCGGTATCTGCGACCGAAAGTTTCACGTAATCCCCGGGTGAAACGTTCGGATGATCGCTCATTCCGCCTGCCTCCACCGTCACATTTCCAGTCGTGATCGTGAGGACGCCGCCTTGGGGCATTGCATCGCGGGAATTCACGCAAAGATTCATCAGAACCTGGGCGAGTTGGTCCGGGTCAGCCTCAATCGCCCAGACTGTTTCTGCGGAGTTGACTTTAAATTCAATATCCTCGCCTATCAACCGGGTCAACATCTTTGCGGTCTTATCGATCACGGCATTCAGGTCGAGCACGACCGGAGAGATGATTTGCTTGCGGCTGAACGCCAGCATCTGACCGGTGAGGCTGGCAGCCCGCTCAGCCGCTTTCAGGATCTCCCGCGTGAGTTTCCGGAGCGTGTCGTCGACAGGCAGACTGTCTTGCAGCATCTCCGTGTAGCTTTGGATGACCATCAGGAGATTATTGAAGTCATGTGCGATACCGCCTGCAAGCCGTCCGACGGCTTCCATCTTCTGAGCCTGGCGGAGTTGTTGCTCGCTCAAACGCAATGCCTGTTCGGTCCGTTTGCGCTCAGTGATGTCTTCAATGATCGAGATCTTGCGCTCATCGTCGAGGCGTGACCCAATGACTCGCACCCAGATCGTTCTCCCATCCTTGAGGATGTAGCGTTTTTCAAAGTCGTAGTTCTTATAGCTTCCCAGCAGCAAACCAGCCACGAGATCCGAATTGCGTTCAATGTCATCGGGATGAGTAAATGCCGTCCATTCGATCTGTTGTAACTCATCGGCGGTATAGCCAGTCATCCGCTGAAAGGCAGGATTCGTTTGTTCAAAGCGATTTTGCCGGTTTCCCGTGACGATCCCTACTGGCGCGTTCTCCAGAATCGCTTTTAGCCTCTCGGTCGTGTTTTGCAGTTCCTGCTCCGCTTGCTTACGCGCTGTAATGTCTTCCACAATTCCGATGGTGGTCTCTTCGTTAAGTCTGGAAGCGATGAGGCGGACCGGGATGACTTGGCCATCCTTGTGGATGAAGCGCTTTTCCAATTCGTAGGACTGCAATTCGTTTAGTCCGAGCTGTTTATGCAGCCGCAGATTTCTTGCAATGTCGTCTGGGTGAGTGTAGTCCGTAAATTTCGTGTTCTTCAGTTCCTCCGCCGAGTACCCGCTCATTCGCTGGTGTGCCGCATTCGATTCGATCAAGCGGCCTTCTCGATCGTTGACCACAATTCCCACTGGCGCATTGTCCAGAATGGCTTGCAGCCTCTCGGCCGTGGTCCTAAGTTGTCTTTCCACACTCTTGCGCTCAGTAATATCAACAAACGCGCTCACTGCTCCACAAACTTTGCCTTTATCGTCCAAGAGCGGCACTGCGTTCCCAAACATCTCTCGCGAACTGCCGTCGTCGAACACAATCGTGTACCCAAAGTCCCGGATTTCATGCCCTGCCACGGCTAACTGCACTGGCATTTCTCCGGCGGAGAGCTCGCGTCCCTCTCTTAGCAAGCGGTAATGCAATGGACGGTCGTTTCCCGGTGACTGTGAAATGTTGGTACCGTTGACCATCCGAAGGAGCTCATAGCCAGCGCGGTTGCTCGTTATCTGCCTGCATTCGGAATCATGGGCAACCAAAATGACTGCCGGTACGGCATCCATGATGGCAGCTAACTCGGTAGCCAGGGCGCGCGCATCAGCTTCGCTATGTTCCAACTCCGCATTGAGAAGTTTGAGCTGTTCGGTTTCACGTCGAACCGCTTCGGCGCGCTCGCGTTCCGAGGTACGTAGCTGGATCAACTTCGAAGCTTTGACTAACGATTCGCCGACCTCGTTGGTTTCGGCGAGTCCGAGATGTCCAATGGCCACCGGTTCGCCACGTCCTAAAGCGAGCGCCGGGCCAATCAATCCCTGAATCGAGTCGGCGATACGCCTTGCCAGTAGCAGGGCAAACCCGATTCCCGCGAGCGACAGCAGAGCCGTGCAAACCAAGGTCCAAGCCAGCCAGCGCCAGATTTCTGCCATCATGGTCGCCTTAGGCACACCAATAACAACAGTCCAGCCGGATGTTCTCGAGCGGCTGAAGCTGTCGAACATTCGGATACCCTCGAGATTCACAAACTCTGCTCTTCCCTCTGCTTTATCACCCATCTGCTCTAATAGGGCGGCACTGCCTTTTCGTCCAGTCAACTGGGCCGCTGCGCGAGTCCTGGCTACAATCACCTGGTTGCTGTCAAACATGGTGCCAAGCCATTCCGGCGGGAGCTGTTGTCGAGATAGAACCGTCGCGAAACGATCAGGAAAAACGACCATGGCCAAGTCGTAAATGACGCGACCGTCACGGAACACTGGCACATCCACACTGATCGCAAACCGTTGAGTTACGGCACCGACAAAGACATTGGCGACGCGCGGCCGCCCCGTGAAGACCTTGCGAATTGTTTCAGGCGACACGTTGCGTTTAGGCAAGGGCGTGCCAAACGGGCAGGCTGTATTGATTAGTTCTTGGCCGGTCGCATCTGAAAGGTTGATGTGGGAACCAGGGTAAGTTTCCAAAAGAAGCCGCGCCTCACGGTAAAAGCCCTTCAGGTCGCCAGATGCGAGCGATGGTGAGGTGGCAAGAACGCTCAATCCGCCCTCAATGTTGTCTAGCTCGCGGTCAACTACGGCACTGAGTGCGCGCGCCGTTTCCTGCATGCGCTGTTCGGTAAGCGCCCGCCTGCTCTGGTAGTTGTAATAGACGAGGAATCCGGCGGCAATCCACACCGGCAGCACACAAGCGACAACCAGGGACGCAAGCCAGAAGCGAATGGAAACCCGGGGGCGACTTCCGATCCGCGTCAGTCCCTCCGCCGTGTCCAACGGGCCGGAGGCACCAGGATGGGGTGCGGGCGAAGCGTTCGCAGGGGTCGTTGCTTCCGCTGTTTCTGGTTTCATCGGTTCAGCAGTGCTTTGCCTTAACTTTGGGATGATCAGCTATTAGGCGGAGCATTACGTTAACATAGTGGCTCGCTAGTATAGTAGTCGCTGAGCCGCGCAAGACGATGCGCTATTTACCTTACCCTATTACCCAAACTACACCAAAGGTCCATGGTGACATCCGACCTTACACATAGAAAAGCTCAGGCGTGGCGACTCCAAAGTAGCGTACATACGCGAGTGATATTCTGCACACTCACCGATTGTTCTTCATAGCTCTCTGGGAAAGAACTTCTGAACATGACCAAAACTCTTCGGGCATTGATGATATTTCTATCACTGACGATATCCTCGCTGGCTCAGCAGCCACAGCCGAGCTCCATTACTGGATTCCGCGATGCCGAAGCAGAGCAGAAGTTGGAGGAAAAGTTCCTCGCTGTCCCTGACCCCGCAATGGCGCGAGAGCACCTTCGCATCCTGACTGCCTCGCCACACATGGCCGGTTCGCCCGAAGATCGCAAAACCGCCGAATATGTCGCCCGGAAATTTCTCGAGGCTGGTCTTGAAACCCGTATCGACGAGTACAAGGTGTGGCTCAATTTGCCAGGGGAGATTCTGGTGGAGGCCACCGCCCCCGCTGGTCTCCGAATGCGTGGCCCAACTCGCGAACACGTCGATGGCGATCCGTTTCAAGACGATCCACGAGTCGTGACGCCGTTCTGCGGAAGCTCGCCCTCGGCTGAAGTCGAAGCCGAGGTCGTTTACGCCAATTATGCTCGCCCCGAGGACTTCAGCAGACTCAAGCAATTGGGTATCGATGTGCGCGGCAAGATTGTGATCGCGCGTTTCGGGCAGAACTTCCGGGGAGTGAAGGCCCTTACGGCTCAGGAAACTGGCGCCGTGGCCCTCATCATCTACTCGGACCCCAGTGACGATGGATATTTCCGTGGCGATGTCTACCCCAAGGGTCCTTATCGCCCGGCCACCGCGGTTCAGCGCGGTTCAGTGCAGTTCACCTTCGAATATCCCGGGGACCCAACCACCCCCGGTTTTGCTTCAACTATGGATATTCCGCTGTCGCAGCGCCTCACTCCGGGGAAGGCAGGGAATCTCCCAAAGATTCCAGTTACCCCGCTCTCCTACGCCGATGCCAGTCCTCTACTGGAGGGACTTGGTGGACCGGAGAGCCCCCGTGAGTGGCAAGGAGCCTTGCCTTTTACCTATCACCTTGGCCCTGGACCAGTTCGCGTCCACATGAAATTGGTCCAGGAATACAGCTACACCACGATCTGGAATGTGATCGGTACGATCCGCGGCACCACCCAGCCTGACTCGCTCGTGGTTGCAGGCAATCACCGCGATGCCTGGGTCTATGGCGCTGTCGATCCGGGCAGTGGAACAGCGGCCATGCTCGAAGCCGTGCACGGTCTTGGCGAGTTGCTCAAAGGAGGCTGGCGTCCTCAGCGCAGCATCGTTTTTGGTAGTTGGGACGCAGAGGAACAGGGGCTCATTGGCTCGACGGAATACGCAGAGCAGTACGTCAAATCCTTGCAAAACGCCGTGGCATATTTCAACATGGATATTGGTGTCTCTGGTCCAGATTTTGGTGCTTCCAGTGTGCCAAGCCTTAAAGGATTTCTGCGCGACGTAGCCCGTAGGGTTCCTAGCCCAAGGGGCGGAAGCGTCTATGATGTATGGAAATCTCAAAATGAGACTCTGCGCCGTCGTCGTGAAAAGGCCGACCCAGGTTCATCTGCCGAGCGCCGCAACGTCGCTGATCGCGGCGAGGCGCATGTAGGTGATCTTGGCAGCGGGTCGGATTACTCCCCATTCCTGCAGCACCTCGGCATTCCTTCCACGGACATTGGTTCTGGTGGACCCTTCGGCGTCTATCACTCCGCCTTCGATAATTTTGCATGGTTTACCAAGTTTGCCGATCCCGCCTTTTTGTACGAACAACAGATGGCCCGCATATTTGGACTGGAAGTGCTTCGAATGGCCCAGGCTGACGTACTGCCATTCGACTATGAGACTTATGGCACCGAAGTGCGCCAGCATCTGGAGAACGCCCGATTTCGCGCTCAGCAAATGGGCTGGAAGAAACGTCCCGATTTTGCTGCGTCCCTTATGGCGGCCGACCATCTGGCTGTAGCGGGGCGCGCCCTGCATCTGGCGGCGGTGAGTTCAACCGGAGCCCGGCGAACCCGTGTGAATGCTGCGCTGCTAGGAGCTGAGCATGCCATGCTTGGCAAGGGGCTGCCCCATCGCCCATGGTTCCGCCACACCGTCTATGCGCCAGGGGAATACACGGGCTATGCTGCGGTAGTAATTCCCGGTGTCAATGAATCCATGGATCGCAACGATCCTTCGGGAGCGGCAGAGTCCCTTGAAGACGTGACCGCCGCCCTCGAGCGGGCAGCCGCGCTGCTGGAGGCGTCACAGTAACTCGGGTCGAAAATCACGGACTCAAAGCAGAAAATGCGTGCATTTGTATGCCAGCAGTGGTAATACTCCTGAACAGCTCGCTTCAAAGCGACTTACATTGATTGAATCTGATCGATCAAATCAATCCTGCACCCTGAAACGCTTGGGCGGAGGATGAAATCCCTTTATGGAAGGTAGAGAAATGGTACAGCAGCCGCTCTCAAAAGACACCAAGAAGGCGATGTTCTCTCAGTTCCTCGGGTTTGGCTTGGATGCATATGACATGGCGATGGTGGTGGTATTAGCCCCCATCCTGACGAAGTTGTTTATTGCACCTGGTGGAAGTCTGGCATGGCAGTACACCAAGGTCCTTCTCCTTTATTCAATCACGATGGCAGCCCGACCAGTGGGCTCGGCATTTTTCGGTCAATATGCGGACAAAATCGGCAGACGCTGGTTGTTGATTTTTACCATCGGTGGCGTCGGCATTATGTCTTTTCTGGCAGGCTTCCTGCCCACATACGCCCAGGCGGGCGGCTGGGCGTACCTAATTTTCAGTATCCTTAGATTCGTTATGGGATGCTTCTTTGGCGGGGAATATGCCGTGGGCCATACCTTCGCGATTGAGTTCGCTCCGAAGGATCGGCGCGGGCAGATCGCTGGATTCGTGCAATCAGGCTTCCCCCTGGGTTATGTTCTGGCCGCGCTCGTTGTGGCTGGTTTGTCTGCATACTGCGGCCCCGCTGGCATGCTTCGGTACGGATGGCGCATCGCCTTCATGTCCGGCGTAGTCCCGGTTTTCCTGGCTCTCTGGATTCGCTCTTCACTCCATGAATCTCCCGAGTTCGAAAAAGCCAAAAAAAGCGGCAATATCGACAAGACTCCGTTCCTCACTCTTTTCAGGCCGCCTCAACTATGGGCCTTCTTGCAGGTCTTCTTCTTCATGACCGGCTTGTTCCTTACAGACTATTCGGTCTACGGATTCCTGCCCAGCATCTTGACCTTGAATGGACGAGGTTTTGACACCACGACCTTCAGTTTGATGTACGGCTTCGCCCTCTTCCTGTCTTTCCTCGGCTACAATTTCTATGGTTGGTTGTCTGATAAGACCGGGCGAAAGAAGCTGACACTCTGGTATTGCGTCTTTCTCATCGTATTCGCAGTTCCGGTTTATTACGTTCTGTATCACGCTGCGGTTGCGCGCAATATCGGTTTGGCACTCCTCGGTTGCTGCATGGCAGGCATGCTGAAACTGGCCTGGGGTATGCTCCCCGCCTATTTGTGCGAACGCTTCCCAACCAAGACGCGAGCCACCGGCGTCGGATTCGGCTACTCTGCAGGCGCACTGCTTGGCGCATGGTTCAACATCTATGTCCTGATGGCCCACAAGATCCCGTTCATCAGCAACATCGAGAAACAGGATATGTGGCTGTCGCCGGCCGTGATTTTGACGATCGGCGCAATCATGACGTTCATCAGTCTGCTTTTCTCGCCGGAAACCAAGCATCTTGACTTGGACGAGGTAGGAGACAAAGAAGCTACTGCTTACGCAGAGATGAAACAGCGGGAAACAGCAAACGCCCGGTAATTAGTCCTGAATTGGGTGATTTGGTGAGATAATGTCCAGCAAATGTGCCCACGTTGCCGATGAATCGCATTCGGTTCATCGGTAAGGTGGGTGCCCTACCGACTCCCAATCAGGATAAAACAGCGATGGCAAAGGTCAGAGGAAAAGCGTTCTATAACAATCTCTATTTTCAGGTGCTGGTCGCAATTGTGATCGGCATTTTTCTTGGCTACCTGTACCCGAATACGGGTGCCGCAATGAAGCCACTGGGTGATGGTTTCATCAAACTGATCAAGATGATGATCGCCCCCATTATCTTCTGCACGGTGGTGCTTGGCATCTCCGGCATGGAAGATATGAAAGCGGTCGGCAAGACCGGGGCGCTGGCGATTCTTTATTTTGAGATCCTCAGCACCATCTCGTTGGTCATCGGCCTGATTATTGTCGATGTTGTGCATCCCGGACTTGGGATGAACGTGACCGCAGCGAGCCTGGACGCGAAGGCCGTGGCAGCCTTTACAGGGCCCGGTAAAATGCAAACCACTACCGGGTTCCTGATGGATATCATTCCCGATACGATCGTGGGCGCTTTCGCCAAGGGTGACATCCTGTCAGTCCTGTTCTTCGCGGTCCTGTTCGGCTTCGCTCTACACATGGTCGGGGCGAGGGGCAAGATGGTTTACACCTTCATCGAGCAGTTCTCGCATGTTCTGTTCCGAATTGTCGGAGTGATCATGCGTGTTGCGCCCATTGGAGCTTTCGGCGCAATGGCATTCACCATCGGTAAGTATGGTCTCGCTTCGCTTTTCTCTTTAGGCAAGCTGATGGCCTGCTTCTATGCAACCTGCTTGATTTTCATTTTTGTCGTCCTGGGTATAGTGGCAAAACTGACTGGCTTCAGTATTTGGAAGTATCTAAAGTACATCAGTGAAGAACTGTTCATTGTGCTAGGGACATCGTCGTCTGAGGCTGCTCTGCCTCGCATGATGATAAAGATGGAAGGTCTGGGAGTAACGAAGTCAGTAGTTGGATTGGTCATTCCGGCAGGCTATTCGTTCAACCTGGATGGTACATCGATCTATCTCACCATGACGGCTATTTTCATCTCCCAGGCGACCAACACACACCTTTCGCTCTATCAGCAACTCGGATTATTGGCGGTGCTGATGCTGACTTCGAAGGGAGCGGCGGGCGTCACGGGCAGCGGGTTCATTGTACTTGCCGCGACCCTTGCCGCAACCGGCACGGTTCCGGTGGCCGGCGTCGCACTGGTTCTGGGTATCGACCGCTTTATGTCCGAGGCTCGTGCGCTCACCAACCTGATCGGCAATGGAGTAGCAACCATTGTGGTCGGACACTGGTGCAAGAGTCTGGACCATGCAAAACTGCAGCGGGTCTTGGATCAGGGAGCACAAATAGAATTCGACGAGCCAGAGCGGGAAGCGGTTGTTGCCTAAATACCAGATCCGCGCGACGGTTTTCAAAACCCGGAGTTCGATGGACAGCGAGCTCCGGGTTCGAGACTGCTGATAGAAAGTGGACCATGAGAGGCAAGAAGACTCGTTACACTTTTGTAATTGAATTCCTGGGAGGGACATACGTCCACCAGGCTTCCGGCGAATCTCCTGAGTTGGCATTATGCGGTTGGCTGCGGCGTGCCAGCGACGGAGATTTCGAATGGTCGGCGCATCGGGTAGAGCTTTTGCGCGCCTTGGCCGACGAAACCGCCGTTCCCATCGACGGGTGCCAGAATGTATGGTGCATGTCTGGCGTCGCCGGCGATCATCTATTTCTGATTCACATTGTTGCCACTGAGAGCGGTTCAGGCGAAGGCAAGAGAGTTGCCGAAGCGCAAATGGAGCAGGTAGGTGTGGATTCCAAGCGCTGGCGCTGGGGAGACCATTGGTAGCCAGCCTTAATCCGCCTCTTCCTGCTTAAGGCGTTAAGCCAATACCCTTCAATTGCACAGGTGGTATGACGGTGTATGGAGGTAGTCATGCTGCATGAAATGAACGGCTTTGTTCTGGCTCACGACCGCTATCTCGCTCTTGATCGCGCTCGCCTGGACTGTTCCACGCCTGAGCAGCGTGAGTTCATCCACATTCAGATACTCGAAGCCTACCTCGAAGTTCAGATTCGTGCGCAGCACATCTCAGGGCTTCAGGTTGCTGATGGCAACAGCTACATGGACCAAAACTAGGAAAATTCGCTCTCCGGCGCTCATTTTGTGAGCGACTAATATGAGTCCCTCAACTGTTCTCTGCATCGAATGAAGGGGATCTGTGCGCCTTGACCAGGCGGCCGCTTGGAAGTACGCTCATTGCAATGGGGAATAGGGATGCAGCTTTGTGGTTATCCTGACTGGGTGGAATATGAATAAGTATCTGAAATTCGGTGTACCAATCCTGGTTATAGTCTGCGGTCTCTCTTACCTGGCTGTCAGCGGCGTACAGGAGAGCAAGAGCTATTACGTCACCATCAAAGAAATGAATGAGATGGGTGATGGCGTTTTCAGTAAGCGTTTGCGCGTAGCCGGAAACGTACAACCTGGATCTATCCACCGTCAGGGCACCCACGTCCAGTTCACGCTAGCCGAGCAGGGCCGGACTCTCAGTGTCGTCTATGTGGGTACGGAAGCACCGCCCGACACTTTCAAGGACAATGCGCAGGCTCTTGCCGAAGGCAGCTACGGGCGGGATGGCGTATTCCACGCCAAGCAGCTTCAGGCCAAGTGCGCTTCAAAGTATGGTCCAGCACAGCCCGGACAGCCTGGTCAGACCGGCGCTCCGCCATCCGCATCCCCGGAAAAAGCCCAGGTTTCTCCGCCTTCCATTGGGCGGTAAATCTGTAGTTTGCAGCCCGGCCGGTTCCGTCTGCCGAGCCAACGCGGAGAGGACGCGTTACACTTCCACTACGTGTGACTGATAAGACTCAACAACAATCTGCTGTCTCCGAGAATGGCCCACCTAAACATGAAGGTGGCCCACATCCGCCCGTAGTTGGCGAATGTGGGGTTCAATCTGCGGTTTCCGTTCGCGATGTGGTTCGCCACTTC
>Ga0316229_1001711_pt1 | contig 21166 bp, 24 predicted proteins | sample TBH18023metaG_FD_206011 | JGI IMG/M metagenome (GOLD analysis project Ga0316229, IMG submission 206011) | Freshwater microbial communities from Trout Bog Lake, Wisconsin, USA - TBH18023 | ecosystem: Environmental > Aquatic > Freshwater > Lake > Hypolimnion/Profundal zone | place: USA: Wisconsin... | reverse complement strand
TGAACGGATCACCGACAACACAGAGGCATTTACTGAGACAAAGTAACCTATAATTACAGCATGTTACGAAGAAATTGGTGGAGATGAACGGGGAATAACGTCTTTTACCTCGCAAGCTCTCCTGTAACAGGCTGTTTTAATAGGTTTTTACGAACAATAGGTTTTTCTCATGGAGTGCCGCAGTGGAGTCTTTTTGTGTGCCAAAATGTGTACCATGAAATCGTCAAGAAATGAAGGCCTATTTCTGGGCCGTTGGTCTGTACGTTAAGGAACGCCAAATATTGCATGGCGTAATATAGCTAGTAAGACGAGAGGCGGTGCCCTTGGTATGTACCCATGAAACTTTCTACGCCGCCGATTGCACGAAAAAGCCCCCAGGTCTACACCTGAGGGTTTTTTTGCGTTCGTTCGTGGTAAAGGAAGGGCTCATGCACAGCACCGCTAATATGCGGCGCCGTACGTGTATGTGATTCAGGTTTTAGGTCGGGCTGTGTTCCCTCTGTAGAGACGCCAGCGGTACCAAGCCGATAGCTTGCACAAAAGCCCACCATGTCGGCCTAAATTAAAGTTTTATAGATCTGGCTATTATGGTATGTATGTACCTTGACGTTACTCAGTCGGGGAGGGGCGAATTGTTCGATAAACTAGAGGTTTTTTTATCTACGCTGGACAAGGTGCTCGTAAAAGCGAGAGCCAAGGGAAGCAATAAGCTTGATCTTCATGAGTTTTCTGAGGAGCTAAGGCGACTTGCCGAAGAAGCTGATCCAATACGGCAACCTTCTTCCGTTTTTGATCCAGGTGATCCAGAGGTAGTAGGGCGAATAACCGCGTGCGTAATGCTAATCCAGCCCAGATATACGTTGTCTGAGCTGAAAAATACCAAATTCTATGGGTCGGGTATCTACTCTCTTTATTATAAAGGTGATTTTAGCCCATATGCGTCAATATCCGGGAGCGAAACTCCTATCTACGTTGGAAAGGCCGACCCCCAGGAGCCTGCGGCTATCACTCCACGCGCACAAGGAACCAAGCTATACGACAGGCTTAACGAGCATATGAGGAGCATTGAGAGGGCTGGAAACCTGCTCACGACTGATTTCGAGTTCAAGTATCTTGTGGTGAAGAGTGGGATGCAAAAATCAGCGGAGGGGTACTTGATCCACTACTTCAAGCCGATCTGGAACAACGAGGTAAAGGTGTGCTTTGGTATCGGCAAGCATGGCGATAGCGCGACTACGAGGGGTAACAAACGATCCCCTTGGGATGTGTTGCATCCTGGCCGTCCGTGGGCGGCAGATGCCACCTTGCTGGATCAAAAGACAAGAGATTGCGTTATTGAGGAGATCTTAGCACATTACGAGAAGTACCCGCCAATGGCCGCTCTCGACTACAGGAATATTTTGACGGGCGAATGAACGACAGGGAGCGCCTTGACGAGGGAAGCGAAGCATCGTAAAGATCCGGCCGACTTCGTCTCGCACTCCCAGACCACGATTACCCGCCATCCTGCATTTTCCAGCGCTGTTTGGGCTCGTACGTCCCTTTCCACATTATCGGTGAATTTCCGTTCCCAGAACTCGATGTGGCTTTTGGGGGTTCGAGTGGCTCGGCAGCCAGGATGCCTGTGCCAGAAACAGCCATGGACGAAAATCACGCATCTTCTTCCAGGGAGAACGATATCCGGCTTACCCGGCAAATCAGCCCGGTGAAGCCGGAACCTGACGCCGAATCTGTGTAATTCGCGGCGGACCCGTATCTCTGGTGAGGTGTTCTTACCTTTTACTCGCGACATCACCTCGCTTCGGGATAACGGCTGCCGTGGAATTACCGTATTCTTGTTCACCATTGGGGGAAATGTACCTCAAAGGGTCGCTTCGGAAAACAGAGCCCTCGCTACCGTGCTCACCTCGTCGCTAGTGTACCCTAAGCGGTCCAGGATTTGGAAAAGTTGATGACCAATCACGGTAGGTTGTTCGTGAGCCTCCACAGCCATCCCTAAGGCGTCCCAATCAAGAATTGGCAATCTCTTCATAGCATTCCTCCCCTAGAGTGCCAGCTGTATGGGAATCAAGCTGCAACGCGAACGGCAGCGTCAACAACCGGTCTAAGTGTTGCCGCCATGGCCTCACCCACCGTACGGGCTAGTTGAACTGGGACCGCATTGCCGAGCTGTCTCATGCTTTCTGTCCACGATCCAGGAAAACTGAAATCGTCGGGCATACCTTGCAAACGCGCGGCTTCGCGGATGGAAAGGTACCGAACACTGCCGTCATCACGGACGATCATGTTCTCGCCTCCTGGAACACCGTGCGCTCCCGCTTTCAACGCCTTCGCAGGCTGATCAAGGGTACTTCCAGTATGCCCAGGGTAGACGCGGGCTCCTTCTTGTAGCCTGTGATTATTCTGGCCATTGGGCTCGCCCAAGTTCGAAATGCTATCCCGGAGCGTCACCCATGGTTTTCCTGCAGGGGGAGCGTTTTCTTTCCGGAGCTTTCGGACCGCCGCGAAATCACAAGAGGGGATCCGACCATCAGGCGGGATGCTCATGCCATGTCTTGCCCAATAATCCCCCACTACCCACTGATCCCATAAAAGTTTTTCGCGTGAATGCGTCTTGTGCGGAAGTATCAACGAGATGTTCAGATCGCTCCTGACGCCCATAATCAATACGCGATGCCTCTTTTGTGCGACACCAAAGTCGGCCGCGTTCACTTTCAAAACCTTGACGTCATATACAGGGTTCCCGTAATTTTCGGGACCGGTTTCTGTCAAGTGAGGGGATGCCAAACTGGCAGTAATCCAATTGAGATATTCAGCAAAGACGGGACGTGCCAGCCCTTTAACATTCTCGAAAATAAAACCTTTCGGCATCAGCTCCCTGACCGCACGAATCGCTTGGGGCCACATGTCACGGGAATCTTCATTACCCGCATGCTTTCCCCCAATAGAGAACGGCTGACATGGCGGGCCACCCGCGACCAGATCCAAGCTGTGGGCAAGGCCACTCCAATCGACTCCGCAGACGTCTCCGCATGTTACCGGCCAGTGAGTAACGTAATCAACGCCGCGCCTCTTATTATGGATCATCGTGGCACAGGCGCTCTCATTCCACTCTACCATCAAATCATGAAGAAACCCGGCCTGGGAAAGACCCAGGGCGAGCCCGCCACATCCAGAAAAAAGTTCAATACTTCGCATTACTAGCCCCCCTACTCATTTACCAATGGGAGAAACGGCCCTCCCTCGACATCGTCGATGAAGCGGAGTATGGCCTTTCTCGCAAGCCAAGCCACAGCGACATCATTTTTCTGGGCGAGTTGTTCCAATTGTTCATGTTGTTTTTTGGTCAATGTCGTCGTTAGACGAACAGAGTTTTTACCATCTTTTCCCATCTCAGACCCTCTTTCCGCAGTATTCCGCGGCGGAATGCTGCACCACTTTATTAAAGTATTTACAGGATGTCAATGGAAATAGCCACTGGCCACTACTCGAAATTGACAAATTGAAAAATTGATATCAAATCGAGTTGACAATAACGATAAGACGATGTATCGTTTGTCCGTCGTTGGTAAAAATAAACTAGGAGGAACGTAAAAATGAAAATCACGATTAGCGGTACGGAACAAGAATTGGCTGCTTTCCTTAACAATTTCAACAAATCAGAAGAACTTGTGCAGCTGTTGGTAAAAAATAACGCATTAGAGCAAAAGGTGGAATATGACGATGCTGCTATCGCCTCTTATTTTGACCGGGTATCCTGGGCGACTGTACACTTAGCAAAAACAATTTGGGAAAATGCTGGAGAACAGTCAGACGATAAAGGGCTTTATCTCACTACTGAACAAGTAGAAAGCTTTGGGATGGGAGAAAGGACAGCGTCCGCTCGTGTAGGTGGTTCTAGAAAAGTTTGCGGGGCGCTTGAGATCGACGATATTCTTTTTTTGAAAATCGTAAGCAACACTAAACGCTATTACTTGAGATCTGACGCGATACCGACAATAATGCAATGCCTTGCAGATCAAAAACAAGGATACCAAGACTACTTGGAAGAACTATGATGGTAATAAAAAAAACTGCTTTTGACCGATCACGATTGCTCGCTTGTGGCAGCCATTGTGAAAAATGCGGCGATCTAAAGACATATCCAGAGGGGCTTGGGTTATATGAAACCCCTGGAGAACACAATTGGCTATGCGAGAAGTGTTATCCGGAGTCTGACAGCGAAGACGAAGATGATTGAAAGTCGAGAATGAAGGCTCCTCAGGCAAACCTGGGGGGCTTTTCTCGTTGCGGTGGGCGTGAGTTGCCTGCTGGCATATATGATATGGCAAGGCGCCAACGCTACAAGCGAACCACAGCTGATACTTTCAACGCCGACAACCAAAATATCTCCGGGGCTCTATCCTGGGATATTTTGTATCCATGACAGCAGCAGCGAGGTTGTCGGAGCAGGAAGTCTGCCACACGTCCCATCTATAAAAATACATCAAGCCCGCGCATCTGAAAGATCCACACCAGGCAGAACCAAAGGTCCACCAGGCACGACTTAGAGCCGTTCGCCGTTGTTTTGCGCTGCGTGTGCGCCAGAGGTGACTGTTCATCCCCTGTAAAACCTTGCTATGCTCGCCTTTTCCCCTACGGTGCGGTCGGCGTGCGTATGACCTGCGTGATTTCCCTTTGAGGGCGGCTCACGTTGCCTATTGTTGTTATCGGCTAGCCTAGCTGATGCCGAAAAAGTGTCAATGCTAAAGTTATCCTGCATTTTTTCCTGCTGCGCCGGCTATTACCTCTGCATCAGTGCATGCCACCCCTCAGCCCCGCTATGTCAGGGTGAGGCGTTGACATAGCGGGCTGAGTACTGGCGGCTTCGCCGAACAATGCGTAACGGGAGGGTGACATGGAAAAGCCGATTGATCCAGCCGCAGAACTTGCGGCAATAAAGGCGCACCGGGCGCTTACCAAAAAGAGGACCTACCACCGCAGCGTGCTCGATCCTTGGCGTCAACAGATTGTGGCGTTGCGCAGCGTGGGCGCTTCGTACACCGACATAGCCCACTGGCTGCAGTACATGCAGCGCCGCAAGGTCTCAGCCTCTTCGATCTGCCGATACCTTGCACGGCTGGTGAAGCTACAAATTCTCGATCTGGAGGCGATCCATGGCAAAAGCCGTCCATAGCTTCCGATCAGGGAAAAACCAGGCGAAACTGATAGCGGCAGAGCTTGCCGCGCATAATACGAGCAGACACAAGGCAAAGCAAACCGGTGTTGTAGCTGTCCAGGGTCTTGGAAGCGAGCGCAGCTATAAGCAAGTGTTCAGCGCTTTTGCTAAGGAGCTGCAGCAGTACCGGGCCGGTGATCTTTGGACCCATACCCGGCAAGCGGCTGTCGAGTACCTGGAACGCCGGGCCGAGGTGGTCGGACAGTCGGCCTTGAACCTGGACCGCCAGGCGCTCGACAGGCTAGAGCGGCACATTAACGGTGAGGGCACCGCACCGTTGCCCCGTTTCAAAAGCGAACTCGACACGGTGAAGGCTGGCCGGGCCTACTCAGCGCCGCAGCTCGCGGCGATCAGGGGCGCGCAGACCGCGAAAAATGCGATCAGCACAGAAATTGCCGAGCGGTGCGGCCTGCGTGCCCATGAGCTTTTCACCCTCAGGCCAGCCGCCGAACAGCCGCAAAGTTCACATCGACAATGGAACGATGACAGGTTCAAAGGTGCGAACGGAACACGGCCAGACGGTGAATGTTTCACAGTCAAAGGCAAGGGTGGTTTGGTTCGCCAGGTGTGGATTTCGCGTGAAAGCGGCTTATTAGAGCGATTGGAGGCGTACCGGCTACCGTCACCCGAGAGGATCTGCGATCGGGGTATCTTCTACGACCGGGTATACTCGATCGGTGGCGGGCAAGCCTGGAGCCAGTCAGTATCTGCCGCCAGCATCCGAACCCTTGGTTGGAGCCATGGGGCTCATGGTACAAGGCACCATTTCGCACAAAGAAGGAACCAAGAGCTTAATGCCGCTGGGTTCAGCTACAATTATTCCAGGTTGTGTCTCTCCCAAGAGCTGGGGCATTTCAGGGTGTCGATAGTTGACGCGTACCTCCGATGATAGAGGCCCTATTGATCCTGACATTGACTGCGCTACCCGCTTACCTCGTGGGGGTACAGGCGACTCTGGCCGCATGGCCGCTCGTGGTAGGTTCGTCGCTGGCTACCCTCGTTATTTGCTTAGGATTCGCCATGGACGCAGCCCGCCAGCTAGTAGCCGGTGAGCACCGAGCGGCAAGGCTATCCTTGGGGCAAGAGCGCGAGCAGATCCTTATGGAGCGTGCCGAACTCAGCGCCAAGGCGAGAGGAATCGACAATGAGCGCCAGTTACTGCGCAGGGAGGGGACCCTAGTCGCCCGAGAGCGCCAGGAACTTGAGCAGCAGCGCCAACGGCAGGAACAGAAGGCGGGCGAGTTGACTGGCGCACGCGCCCACATTAAGCGGATGAAACAAAAGCCGGTCAAGCCTCCTGAGGATGATTAAATGTCTTAAACTGCTATGATTGCTGTGATATGCTAGCATATCGATGCCAATTTAATGAAGGGAGCGCAGGATAAATGCAGTGCGGCAAGAGCCGCTGAAGGCAACCAAACCGACGAGATGATCGGCAAAAAAGATATGCTGGATAGGGGGCACCCGATAAACCGCTTCCCTGGGCGGCTTCCAGCACAATTCACCAGGGCGCTACAGGAGCGCGATTATGAGTATTGAAACAAAAGTATTACGTATGTCGCCAGAAGAATTCGAGCAGGCGATGGAAAACCCTCACCGGAATGATATCAATGAGATACGGCTTTCAGCAGCCAAATACCCCGCCGGAGAGATTGAAGAACTTGTGTTCAAGCGCGAGGAAGCTGCTCTACGGCAGGAATTGGCAGATAAGGTGATGACTGCGAAAAGCGACCTTACGGCTAAAGACAAAGAGAATATTTACCTCGTTCTCACGGGAATCAGCCTCCCGGTGAAGGCTGCAGGACGGCCAGCAACCACCGAAAGAGATATGGGCCTTGCCAGGGCATTTCTCGATAACGAATCAAAAGGGATGGCTCGCCACAAGAATAAAAGTAAGCTTGCAACTGAATTTAAGCTGCCCGGACACGACAAGCCAACCGGCTGTAACGAGGGCACTTTCAATAAAGCGCTCACCAAGGGGTTGTCAGCGTTGAAAGGTCGCTGTCACTTCTGGTTGAATGCTCATGAAATCGCCGCCCGTGGTGGACGTGATCTCAGCCCACGCACTCTTGCTCGGTTAGATGCTGATTGCCTGATTCTTGACGCAATGGAAAAATACGAGGCTGAGAATCAGCATTTGAAAAAAAGCAAGAAGATTTAATAGGGGAGAGTTGAGTAGTACTACAATATTACCCGTAATTTACTAGAATATATTCCTGAAGCCCGATGCGTTAACCTGACAACAGGTGATGCATCGGGCTTTTTTGTGTCATAAATTTTAGGGTACGGGAGACAGTATGGATGAGACAGACAGGATGGTCAGATTAAAAGAACTGAAAACCATTGTTGGTTTATCAGGTCCAACAATTTTCAGAAGATGCAAAGATGGGACATTCCCAGCTTCTTTGAAGATTGGGCCAGGTACTCGTGGCGCGACCGCATGGCGCTTGAGTGAGATTAAGTCATGGATGAAGCAGGTGCATAGCAAATGAGTGCACCTTATCTCCAACACCCACTCAGCGCTGCCTTTCCCCGCATGAGCGAAGCCGACCACGCCAAGCTCACCGAGGACATCCGGCAGCATGGACAGCGCGACCCTATCATCATGTACGAGGGGCAAGTGCTGGACGGCTGGCACCGTTACCAATCTTGTCTGGAATTGGGCATAACACCACGGTTCCAGGTCCTGCCGCCCGAGACTGAACCGGCGGCCTACGTCATATCCTGCAACCTGCACAGACGGCATTTAACCCCCTCACAACGCGCCGAGGCAGTGGCTGCGAATACAGGTTGGCTAGCTGCACACCGGCCTAATAACTCCGCACCGGGTGCGGGGTTAACTACTAAAGCCATGGCGGAAATAGCTGCTGTTGGTACTAGAACCATAGAGTACGCAAAGGCCGCACATACTGCCGGGCTGGGTGATGCAGTCCGAGACGGTAAGATAACTGCCAAGGAAGGCGCGGCCATTGCCAAGTTGCCGGTGGGGGATCAAGCGGCTGCTGTGGCAAATCCCGCCATCCTGAAAGTGCCCAAAGGGGAACCACAAAAAAAGGTGGCTGCTGCAGACGCACCCGCGCACCAGATCGCAGACGAAGCTATCGATGTGTTGGCATGCATCAGAAAAGACGACTCCCAGAGAGTAGCCGCCCTGATAGTGGTCCGGGGATATATCGCAAGCCAAGTGCCGGACGGCGAGTTGGTAACACTGAGTAGGGAGGAGCATAACCATCTGTCCTATTTGGTTGACAAGGCTGAAACCGACCAGAAGGCACTGGAGGCCGTACTTGGCGCTGACGACGCGCTAGCAGAAGCCGCGAATCAAATCAAGGCGCTGACCGTGCAGGTTGCCACGCTCACCTACAGCCGAGACGATTACTTGCGCGGCATGAATGACGCTCTGGCGCAGCTTAGCAAGAGCAACACTCTGGTTAAGGCATTGGAAAAACAGCTCGCCGCCAGTCACGACTCGGAGGGAATGCCGACATGCGGGTGTACAGCTACCGAAACAAGCGGCGCAAAGATAGGCGGCAAAATAATCAGCGCCTTGCTGCAATATTTTTCAAGCTGGCGCAGAAGCTGAGCCAAGCGGAGGGAGCAGCCACATGAACAAACCATTTTTCTATCGGTTGACTGCATCAGAATTCCTTGCGGAGGTACACCAAATCCCTGCGGGTGGGCATGAGGAATGGCTATCAACCTTTGCGCTGGATCTGGTCCGCGCCAAAGGTTCAACAGAGTACACCAAAGCGTTGATAGACGAGGCTATGACCTTTAAGAAACGTAAAGCCGAGGCAGGCAAAGCGGGAGGACTGGCAAAAGCCAGCAACGCTAAGCATTGCCCTGACAAAACGTAGCGGTGCTATAGCGATGCGTTGGCAAACGTTAGCCAGAAGCAGTTAAGCCTTTAGCCAGTAATCTACCTTCATACTACCCACATGCCACGAAGTGATGTAGGGGGAAGGCAAACCGACGACGCACTAAGGAGGAAATAAAATGGAACACAAGCTCGCAATCTCGAAAATCACCGGATACCTGGACACCAACCCCACCAGGGTAATCACCACCTGGGGCGAATTCCTCGATAGCCTCCGCGTCCCTGTCGTTCGCGGCCCCTTACCTTTGGACAGGTATCTCGATGCGGACAAGCTAACCCGCGACCGGCAGAAGGATGGACCCGCGATTATTGCCGGCACGTTCTCCAGGCCCGGCACCCGTCTTCTGGGTGATTTTGAATCCATGTCAATGATGGTGCTCGACCTGGATGATTCCTACTTCACCTTTGAGGGCTTTTGCGAACGGCTGAAGTTCGAGGCCGGCATTCATACCTCCTATACCAATTCTCAGTGGAGGCCGAGGTACAGGGGGTTTTTCCCCCTGAAAAAACCAATTACTGGCCAGATTAAGCCGGTGCTGGAGCGGATCATTGACTATTTTGACGAGCACGTGGGGCACCTCGATCCCGTTTGCCGGAAACCGGCGCAGTTGTATTACGCGCCAGCGTGCCCGCCTGGCGGGGAGGCCCTGTACCAGTTCCGCCACATCTCAGGCAACCTCTTGGACCCGGCTGATTTTCCAGCAGTAGAGCCATCACCAAGACCACGCTCACAGCAGTCCACTGGACTGGAGCGCACGGCTATCAGCAACAAGCCCGGCGACAAGTTTAATGCAAGGGCTAATTGGGCAGACTTACTGGAGCCGCTGGGCTGGAGCTATTACTACCAGAACCATTGGACACGACCCGGTAAGAAGTACGCCGTTTCCGCAAGCATCCTGGATGCGGGATTTTACGTACACAGCAGCGACCCAGCAACGGCTCCTTTTGTGAGTGGCAGGACGTACACCCTGTTCGGTGCTTATGCCGCGATCCACCATGGCGGCGACCACTCAGCTGCAGCACGGGAACTGCGGCGGCTCGACGACGAAACAAGCGGACGTTAACCGCCAAAGGAGAGCGAAACCATGGAGCACGTAATACATGGAAAGGACCTCAATGCCCGTGATCCTTGACAGGTTTTGCAGGAAATACCATCCGCCAGCAGAAGAAAAGAAGTCATCAACCCAACCTACGGAGGCGCACTATGTTTGAAAATTGCAAGGGTACACCAATGGCTAAAGTCATCTATGGTCTTAATCACTACATAACCACTGGTGACAATCTGGGAGAAGGTTTTGCACTCGGCTTCGGCGGCGACGTGCTGTTCAATGTCCCGGTTAACCCGACTTGCCCGACTGACACTGCCGACTGGGAAAAGTTGGCGTCCAGGTTGGGCGAGATTACATTCCCGAAAATTAAGCAGGCAAATCAGGGGCTCGTTGCCGGTTTTCGACAGCAAATGATCACCATTGCGAAAAAGGACTGTATGGCTTTTGCCGACGCTTTGATTGAGAGGCCGGGGCCGTTGGGATGGGGCAGCGTAAAAAAGCTTATAGATTTGCATGGGCTTGCGCCTTACGGGTTCAAGCAGGGGGCGACTTCTGAACCACGAAAGCCAGGGGAGGCGTCCGACCCCCGCCCACAGCGACATCTAAACTCAGTTGCCAAGCTGTTTCCTAACGCTTGGAGGCAGGTTGAAATTTACCTTACCGAAAAGGGGAAGACTATTCCCGACTGGCCATTATGGTGTTTTTTGCCCAGCGAGTACTGGTATGCAATTACTTACGAGGATGCCCCTGCCGCAACGGTAGCGGATGGCAGCCTGCTGGCTGCTCTCGGTACGTGGCGCTACACGCAGGGCATCTATCGGATAGATCCCGACTTGCAGGAAGCGCTTACCGACTCTGAACTGACTGGTGATCTCCCCGGAGATGTGCTCCTTCGTTTGCCTGAATGGTGCATTTACATCGAAACGCCAGGGATGTTTCTGCTGGGTAAACGACTCCACGGGCTATGGGTGCATCTGGATTCGCATGTCGTTCCTGACAAGACTGAGCTCAAGTTAGTATTCGATTTGGATATTGGACCGCTCAGTTTTGCATTGCCTATAGGCCCATGGTCTCTCATAGAGTCCGTAGCAAAGACTCTCAATGAGGCGGCCTATCGGGCAACGCTGGCAGACAACGCACCCTTTCTTCGGGATATCGATAATGATGCCAGACTTGCAGAGGAGCTGCAGCCGATCTTGGCCTTAATCATATATATCTGCTCCGAAGAACCGGATATGCGTGTCTCACCGGGCGCCAGGCAGCATATCCCTAAGTTCAAAAATACCAGGAAGGGATTACGCCTCTATCCGGCAGATAAAACAACTGTCTGGCGAGTAGGTTTCGAGTCCGTTGGGCAGGAACTGCGCGCCGCGAAGCATAAAAGAGTTTCCTCGCCGGGTAATTCGCCGCGGTCGCATATCCGGCGAGGACATTGGCACAAATTCTGGTCCGGCAGCGGCGAGTCGAAACAAATAAATTGCCGTTGGCTCTCACCGATTGTCGTCAGGGGACGTGAGGCAGATGAAAAAACGGGGGAGACTCTCCCACCGCAGAGCAAGTCCGGTGCAATTGACCAGGGTTAAAACTGCAACCAGGGTGTCGAACGGGAAGCCACCGAAGGAGCGCAGGGCAGGACAGCTCTGCGCTCCACAGTTCGATAAGGCCTCACAAACTAAAAGGAAAAGCGAAATGAAACTGAAGAAATGCACGTGCTGGAAGGTTCACAAGGTTCTAGGCGAGGGCGTTTCCCGCCTGCTGCGGGCCGGGCTCTCGTGAATCAAGCCGCCGATGGTGTCTTGACCCTCCGGGCGTCCATCCCTAACGCAACGGCCAGAACCGCCTTTACTCTGCCGCCCGCCGGCGCTCAACTCCTCACCAAATCACGCCCGCCGCTTCGCGTCCGTCATGCTTTGTGATCGTCTCGCTTTGCCGTCAGTCGGCGGCGTTGCAGGCATTTTCAGTTTATGTCTTGCTGCGCCGTTTTTTTCGTCTCTATCGAGTTTCGCCCGCCTCAGGTTAGTGAAGGCGGGGCGGGAACTCAAGAGCAGAGACGAAAAAAACATAAACGCGCACAGCAAGACAGGCCATCCTCTCAGGGGGGTGAGAATCTAAGAGCAGATAGGGAGACCGATCATGGCAAAGCAGAGCGTTTACGAGGTTATTACCGGCAGGATCATTGAGCAGCTGGAAAAGGCGCTGGCAGGGGAGGGCGGTTGTATCCCTTGGCGCAAGCCGTGGAACGCCAAAACGGAATGGCCCCGCAACCTCGTTAGCGGCAAACCTTATCAGGGAATCAATGTTTTCCTTTTGTCCTCGCAGCGCTACGAATCGCAGTATTGGCTTACCTTCAAGCAAGCATTTGCACGCGGCGGCAGTGTCAGGAAGGGCGAGCGGTCCACACCCGTGATTTTCTGGAACTTCACGGAAAAAGAGGATGAGGCCGGTAAAATCAGGAAAACCGGCTTCCTCCGTTACTATTCGGTGTTCAACGCCTCGCAAATTGACGGCCTGGAAAACGTACCGGCGCCTGAATTTGTCGAACCTGACGAAAACGAAGCCCTGGAGGCCGCCGCCGCAATCGTCGCCAATATGCCGAACCGGCCCGAGATTAAACACGGATTTGCCCAGGCTTGCTATGTGCCGAGCTGCGACGAAGTACGTATGCCTAGTCAAGGGAAATTTCACGACCTTTCCGGGTATTTTGCAACCCTTTTTCACGAGCTTTCACACTCGACTCTGCATGAAACACGTTGTGATCGGCAGGTAAAACCCCTTGAAATGGAGGAGCGTAGCAAAGAGGAACTTTGCGCCGAGATCGGCGCGAGCTTTCTATGTGCCGCAGCAGGGATCAACAACGCGGCCCTTGAGGAGAACACCACCGCCTATATCATGTCATGGCTCAAGGCGCTAAAAAACGACCCCAAAATGGTTATTTCGGCAGCGGCACAGGCGCAGAAGGCGGCAGCATATGTCTTAGGGACTGGCGCCGATCATGCAGAGGAACCGATAGCCCATGATATCGCAGCCTAGCACCTCAATCAGGCTGCCGGCTGCAACCAGGCCGGCGGCCACCACCAACGCTAAACACCAGGGGAGGTTTATCAACATGCAAGACACTTTTTTTGGCGACGTAATCCATAAATACACAAGGGCGCAGGCGATCAATGATGGGGTCTTGGTGGATCTTTCCGCAAGGTACCCCGATGAGGTCAGGCGTCTGTACAAATATCCCGTCGCTGTTTCGGCGGGTGTGTGGGGAATTATTGAAGCAGCAGTTGCTGCAGGCGTTGGTAACGACTATGCGGGCGTAGTGTGGGATCTGCTTTTTATGTCGCAGATGATGGTGACTCGCCGGTTTGGCCCGTCAGAGCACCTTTTCGAGGTGATTATAACTGGGGCCGGCCCGAATGAATACTTCAACTTCAAGGTCATTTGCGGGCCTGGAGATGACGCTGAGGGCGTTGTAACCATCATGTTACCCAACGAAGATTAAGGCAGGCAGGGCGCCCCAGTTTTGGGGCGCCCCCCTCCCTGGGTGGGGCGGGGGGAGGCGGTGTAAGCTTGGAACCCGTTGGCCCCCTGACGGGGGGTGTTTTCTCTGGCGAGAGATGAAGCCATTGATTAGATATAAGGCATACACAGTTACTGAGTGCAAAGGTGGCATTAATCAAACACCGTGAAACCCTGTAACTGAGAGGTTTCACGGTGTTTATTTTTTGCTGAGGCTTGTCTCGTGCCGGGTGTAGGCCCCTCTAAAAATTCAGCATACTGTGACCCAAAATTTTAGCACCAGACAGTATATTTATTTAGACACTACCTGAGCTTCTTTGCACTGAGATGGTTCACCGAAAGAACAGAAATAGGTCTTATCTCCGCATTTAGCTGTCCATGTTGTATTCATCCCCAAATCCCTGTCTACAATAATTACTGATGCTGCAGGACAACCTGTTGCACCTTGAGTTGCCTTAACTAGCGTTGTGTCGATACTAGAACAACCAGTTGTAACTAATGCGGATACCAAAGATGCTACTACAAAAAATGATTTCATACCATTACCCTCCTTGAGTTAAATTCAGGCAAAATTGCCTGTCTATCCTAGAATTAAGACATCACATTCACAGCTATTGTCATACCTTACAGTCACTGCTTGATGAACGTTGTACGCTCTGCATACGAATAACCGGGAGTGCTCGAAACTATTGCTAAGAACCCTGAATATGCTGTTATTGGTTGAGTCATAAAAATAGTATCGTCTCCTGCGAAGCTAAAGGAAGTTACATTTGTTCCGGAAGCAGACATCGTGGATACTGCTAAGGTCTCATTTTGAACAAAGTCGATTGCTCCAGTGCTTGAGATAAGTTGACCTGTAATGTTTACGATCCCACCTATGAAAGCGGGATAACTGACAGATCCTGAATAATAACTATCGGTTCCGAACGTATCACCTAAGGCATTTACCTTGATGGTGATGTTGTGCTTGGTATCGACCCATGTGCCTATCGGAAATTTGGTCGTCGGAAGCGGTGCGGTTACCGTAACAGCCGCTGTCGCGCTCTTGGTCGTGTCTGCAACGCTGGTTGCTTTGACATGGTACGTTCCTGCCGTGGAAGGAGCCGTGTATAAACCGGACGAAGCAATGGAACCACCTCCTGCTTCGATTACTGTCCAAGTCACTGCTGTATTGCTAGCGCCCGTTACCGTGGCTGTGAAAGTTGTGCTGCCGCCAGTTAACACCGTTGTGGACGCAGGGTCTATGGATATGCCTGCTGGTGTGACTGTGACCGCTGCCGTTGCATTCTTAGTCGGATCGGCAACGCTCGTGGCCGTAACATGGTAGGTGCCTGCTGTAGAGGGGGCGGTATAGACGCCGGATGTGCTAATACTCCCACCGCCTGCTTCTACCACGGTCCAAGTAACCTGGGGGTTGCTGGTGCCGGTTACAGTCGCGATGAATGTCTTGCTCCCGCCAGACGGTACGGTTGCGGAAGTTACATTGACAATGACATTGTCGGGAGTGACCTGAACGATGGCGATTGCTGGCAAACTAGGATTGGCAACGCTGGTTGCCTTGACATGGTATATTCCCTCGGTCGCCGGGGCCGTGTAAACACCGGCGGCGGTGATTGTCCCGCCTCCTGATTCGACCACACTCCATGTCACTGACTTATTGGTAGATCTAAGTACGTCTGCAGTGAAGGGCACTGATTTATTTAATGGCACCTGCATAAAGATGGGAGAAACAACTGCACGTATTGGCGGGGTAGGCACCTTGGTTGTATCACAGTTGCCACCGGTAAAGTTGCTAACCTGAGTGGTAAAAATCACAGCATTTGTCGTCTTGTTTATGATGGTTATAACCCCTGCGGATAGGTTGAAACTCATCATGTCCAATACTTCATCTAGCCCTGTATGGTTGGCAACGAAATTACTTGTAACAGGGTCTATTCCGTTTGCGCCGTAAAGAGCGAATATGTATTGAAGTTTGGTTTGGATGTTTGTGACGGTAGCTGGCAGCTTGCCAGTGATGGCTTGCATAGTAACCGCGCTTGGTGCGGCGTAGATCGCAGCTGGGTCAAGACCACCCGAAGCCAACGCAACTTCAAGGTTGGCGAAAGGATTAACATTGGCTGTGCCCGCACCCTGCGTAAACGAATATAAAGTATATGCAGTGTTGCCAATGGTTCCGGTCGCTTTAAGGATAAATGGCGGAGTAAGCCCGCTAACGTCAATCGAAAACGAACCGTCTGCCGCGATAGTTGCGGTCTTCGTGTTGGGCGAACTTGCGGAATCCTTAAGGGTCACACTGCCGATTATTGGTGCTCCCGCAGCAGCCACACCCGATACGGTGCTTGGTCCAGCGCTAGCGCCTCCTCCTCCACCGCCACAACCGGCTAAAAACATGAGAAAAGACGTAACCAAGATCAACATTGATATCGATGACTTTTTCAAATGGACTCCCTCCTTTGGATTTTTACAAAAAAACCGACATACAGATTTCTCCGTATGCCGGTTCTATTATCACAAGGTCATCATCTCTTGGGGGTGTGCCCTCATGAGAATGCTCCCGACATGCTTCAAGGTTGAATTTGAGGTGGCCCTTTAAGGCTCATCACATTAGCCCAGTGTTAGTAAGAATGTCAATTTATAAATATGCTTAACTCGAAAAAAGTTTATTGGATTGGAGCCTCTGAGAACTCACTCGGAGGAATGTTGTCTTTTCCGGCACTTGGCCGCCTCCACGGTGGAAACTGTGGTATCACGTCGTCGTGCAGTGGTTTTGCCGGCAGGGCGTATAATTGTTTTCCGGTTAACGCCCCTGTGCGGGGTTAAGATATCATCCTTGTTCCAAAGTGATTTATCGCGAAGGATATCAAGGTCAATCTTGTACTGAGCTTGAGCTAATGCGGCATACATCTCCTCAAGATCAGGCTTGAGGTAGGTTCTTTTTGTTTCAGTCTTGCACGCATGGCCCATAATCTTACTGAGCGTGAAATCCTTCACCGTCGGGATTTTTTCAAGCAAATTTGGAAGGTTATGCCTGAAGGAGTGAAAGGTCTTGGTCGGGTCCTGCGTTATATGCTTCCGGTTGAAATGCTCGTTATACCAACTGCACCACCCAGCGCCATAACCCCCCTTTCCCCTCTTGAAGTCATCACCTTCTTTAACCGCCTTGATGTCATCACCTTCCTTAACTTTGTGTATCCGCATCTTAAGGCTTGGCCATAGTCGCTCCTCTCCTGCCTCCCGTAGCTCCTTATGGTAGTTCATGAATCCAAGTTCCAACAAGAACGGGTGGATAGGGATTATGCGGCTGCTTTCTTTGGTCTTAAGGCTTTGGTCGCTACGCCGGGCGGTGCTGTCCACACAGAGGATGCCGGAGATCTCATAGATGTCCTCAAGGTAGAGCTGGCATATTTCATCAGCGCGCATGCCCATGTAGAGCCCAAAAAGGGGCACCCAGAACTGTGTTGCAGGTTTCTTTGCCTTGATGTTCGCAACTATTTTATCGAGCTCCTCGTTATCGTATGGCTGCCTTTTTTCACTGTCGAGATTTCTGCTTTTTACGGAAATGCCCCCGGAGTAGTCGGTATTGATGAACTTGCGTGCCTTTGCCCAAGCAAACAATTGCGAAACGCGCTGGAGTTGCTTATTCATTGTGTCAACACTGAGCGTTTTCTCTGTAAATGACATCAGGAGAAGTTCGGCTATGGTCTTGTCTCGGAACTTTGGGGTCTTGTTTCGGTTTATAGGCAGTTTCGACAAGACGGTTCTAAACCGCAAGAAATCTTCAGTATCGTAGGCAGTGATATCTTTATTGCCTATTGCCTCTGAAAAAAGGTCGAAAGCTTCTTGCATAGCCTCTTCCGTTCCTGGTTTCCACGCATCAACTGAAGTTTGAAACAGAATGAACTTTTTGACAATCTCGGAAAACAACCCCCCAGAACCCTTTAGGTTCCTGAGATGCTCGGCGATATCTTCCATTTGCGCCGAGAATGCCGGGTCTGTTGCTGGTGCAGGTGGAGAAGCTGGTAAAGGTGATGACGGCGGCGATGCTTGAGGAGGGTGTACCACATAAATGCCGCGAGCATTGTTAACCTTCATCTCGTGGGCGTTGACTAAAATTTTCGAAAATTCTCGACAGAGGTAGGGGTAATCGTCGGAGTTCTTGTCAACTACGATGCCTTGACCCTCAAGGAACTTATCGACCGCATATGATACCAGCCTAAAATTGTTAGTGATAAGCCCTTGCCGGTAGTTGGCGACCATACGTTCAGAATAAACGGCCCACGACTCGGCATCCGCCTCGGTTATGATTCCGTTGGATTTCTTGCGGGGGTCACCTTCTATGGTATCTCTGTAAAACTTATCTCTCAGTTGCAGGATCTCAGTGTCTGTCACTCGCTCTCTCCTCATGTCGCAAAAAAAATGGTCCAAGGCGCTGCGCCATGCACGTGCCAACTTGGTTGCTTCACCATAGCTGGAGGTTCGGAGCGACTGCTTGATTTCCTTGGTGGTGATAAACCGCTTCAGGTCATCCGGCACCCGGACCCTAATGTAGTACGTCCTGCCTCGCTTGACAAGTCCTCCCCCGGTAAAAAACGACATGGGCCTTTCCTCCTAGTGGGTGACGCGTGTACCACCGCGTGTCCCACTTGAAAAAAGGCCCATTTTGCGAAAAATAACCCACATAAAAACAGCATGTTGCAAGTTTTTGGTGGAGACGAACGGGATCGAACCGTCGACCTATGCGTTGCGAACGCATCGCTCTCCCAGCTGAGCTACATCCCCGAAATTGTCTGTTTCCCCGCCGGATTAAAATTATCCCAGCGACAGTTTCTTATATACCGCAATCCCGCCCGATAATCAAAGGGAATAATCAGACGTGCTTCGGCAGTATCACCCGGAACTCGACGCCGTGACCGGGCTTGTTCACGATCTGGATCTTGCCACCGTGGTTGGTGATGATTCGGTTGGCGATGGGGAGCCCGAGCCCGGTGCCGTTCTCCTTGGTCGTGTAGAAGGGGGTGAAGATGCTGCTCAACGCCTCGATCGGGATGCCGCCGCCGGTGTCGGAGATCCTCACGCAGACGGCTTCCTTGCCGTCCATCTCGTCGGGCCCCGCATGCACCACCAGCTTGCCGCCGCTCCCCATGGCGTCGACGGCGTTCAGGATGATGTTGATGAACACCTGCTTCAACTGCTGACCGTCCCCCAGAAGGCTCAGCTTGCGGCGCGAAAAACGGGTGGTGACGCAAATCTTCTTCTCCTCCAGGGGTGGGGTGACCACTGCCAGCGACTCCTTGACGATGTCGGCCAGGTTGCAGCGGGTGTAACAGATGGACGCCTTTTTGGAGAACAGCAGGATCTCGGAGAGGATCGCCTCCAGCCGGAGCACCTCGCGCACGATCAGGTCGGCATGCCCCCATTCGTTGGAGTCCTGGGGCAGCTTCCTGGTCAGGCGCCCGGCAAAACCGCCGATGGAGACCAGCGGCCCCTTCAGCTCGTGGGCGATTCCCGCAGCCATCTCGCCGATGGCCGCCAGGCGCTCCTTCTGGAGCAGGCTCTCCTGGGCCTCGCAGAGCTGCCGGTTGGCGTCCTCAACCTTGTTGTAGAGGATGGAGTTCTCGATCGCCATGCCGGCCTGGTTGGTGAAAAGCTGCAGGAAGCGGAGATCCTCCTGGGTGATCGCGGTCCGGGTCAGCGCATTGTCCACCATGACCGCCCCCACCGCCTGCCCGTGGGCGATCAGCGGCGAGGCCGCGTAGGCGGTGCCGTGCCCCGGATGCAGCTCGCTCTCCTCGCTCTCCGCCTCGCCCGGCACGTAGATCAGCCGCTTCTCCAGCACCGCCTGGGACGCGATGTTGAGGGTCGCGTTCAGCTCCAGCCGCTTCCCCTGCACCTGCCTGCTGAACTCGGAGGCCCGCTGGGCCGCCATGTCCTCCTCGGAGATGTCCCAGCGGCTGGAAAGCAGGTCGCTGGCGCTGTCCCTGGGGGTGGTGAGGGGAGGGGAGTTCTCGCTGGTGACCCCCAGCATGCCGAGCAGCACGCCGGCGCGCTCGTTGGTGAGAAAGAGCATGGCGCGGTCGAAAAAAGGGGTCGGGCCGGAGGTGAGCGCGGTCAGGGTCAGGTGGATCAGCTTGTTCAGCTTGATGGTGGAGAGCATGGTGTTGCTCATCCGGTACAAAAGGGAGAGCTCCTTCAGCTTCTTGTCGTTCTCCACGGCGAAGCTGGAGATGCGCTCGGAGCTGATCGCCTCGGCCAGCGCGCTGGAAAGGAGGCTGGCCAGGGTCTCGGCGAACTCGCTCTGCTCGGCGTCCCAAAGGGCGGGACCGTCGAACAGGGTGAAGGTCCCCAGGATCCGGCCGTTGCAGGCGAGCGGGGTGCACAGGGCGTGATAGGCGCTGCCGTCGGCCCCGGGGGGCTCGCAGCAGCTGGTCTCGCCGGCGAGGGAGTGCGCCGCGAGGGACTGCTCGGTCCGGAACATGCCGGGGAGCGCCTTCTGGCCCTCCCGGCGGCAGCTCCTGAACAGACGCGGCTTCTCCTTCCCCCCCGCGCCCAGCCGGACCATGACGCAGACTGCGAGCCCCGACCCGGTGCAGAGCCGAAGCAGCCGCGGCAGCAGCGCGCCGGGACCCAGCGGGGCGTTCAACAGCTTGCCGAAGGCGGTGATGAGCGACAGGTGGCGCCTGCTCCGCTCGGCACCCTGCTCGGCGACGAGCGCCGAAACAGCTGCCAGAATGACGGGAAACAGCGGCCGCAGGGCGCGGACGGCCTGCGGCGCCACGGCCCCCTGCGCACTCCCCAGGGAGAGCACCGCGACCAGCCGCTTGCCGTCCAGCACGGGGAGCGCCAGGAACTGAACGTCGCCGGCGCAGCAAAGCTCGTCGCCGTGCAGGGCGTCCGGCGCGGACGAGGCCGGGGCGAGGTTCGCGGCGGCGCGCCCGGCGCACCCCTCGTCAAAGGGGATCAGGCAGTCGGGGACCGGCGGCGGCTGCTGTGTGCCGTAGCGCTGGGAAAGTGTGCTGAGGCTTGGGTCGGGAAGGTACAGGGTGGCCGAGGAGAGGCCGAAGGCGTCGGCAGCCAGTCGGAGCAGGCAGGCGAGCCGTGCCGGATGGGAGCGGGAGCTTGCCAGGGCAATCCGTAACGCTTCCTCCAGGAGGTTTTGTCCGTTCCGGGCAGCCATGGATACTCCGAAGCAGGTCTTCGAGCGAACGCGGGGGGTAGATGGCTAGCGCAGCCTTTCCTTCTTTTCCTGCTCCATCTTGCAGTCTATGCAGAGGGTGGTCACCGGACGGGCCTTCAGGCGCGCCTCGCTGATATCCTCCTCACAAACGTCGCAGATGCCGAAGGTCCCGGCGTCGATGCGCCCCAGGGCCTCCTGGATCTTGTTGATGAGCCGCCGCTCCCGGTCCCTGATCCTCAGCTCGAAACTGCGGTCCGATTCCTGGGTGGCGCGGTCGGTCGGATCGGGAAAATTGGTCGTGTCGGACGTCATCTCGGAGACGGTCTTGCCGGCCTCTT
>Ga0316229_1001701_pt1 | contig 21269 bp, 25 predicted proteins | sample TBH18023metaG_FD_206011 | JGI IMG/M metagenome (GOLD analysis project Ga0316229, IMG submission 206011) | Freshwater microbial communities from Trout Bog Lake, Wisconsin, USA - TBH18023 | ecosystem: Environmental > Aquatic > Freshwater > Lake > Hypolimnion/Profundal zone | place: USA: Wisconsin... | reverse complement strand
ATCACCTTGCGGCGCAGCTCTGGCGGTACGCGCGCCGCCGCCATGCCGATGACCACGGCATTGTCGCCGGCCAGCACGATGTCGATCGTCAGCACCTGGAGCAGGGCGATCAGGCCGCTTTGGGTGAAAAGGGTCAGCTCCAAGGGGGGCTCTCCGGAAAAAGATTACATTGCCGTAACGCTTCGCCCAGCACCATCGCCGCCGCCTGCGCCACATTCAAGCTGCGCGCACCCGCCCGCATGGGAATAAGGAGACGGGCGTCCGCGGCATCGTGCACGGCGCCCGGCACCCCGGCGCTTTCCCGGCCCACCAGGAGGGTGTCGTCGGGCGCGAAGGCGAAGCCAGTGAAGGGCTGGGCGGCCTTTGTCGTCAGGAGAATCAGCCGGCCTGCGGGTCGCTCTGCCTGGAATCGGTCCCAGGAGGAGTGCCGCCGCAAGGACGCCAGGGCCAGATAGTCCATCCCCGCCCGCTTGAGGCCCCGGTCCGTGAGCAGAAAACCGCAGGGTTCGATGATATCCACCCCTACATCGAGGCAGGCACCCAGCCGCAGAAGGGTCCCGGCATTCTGGGGGATATCGGGTTCAAACAGGGCCAGCCGCACCGAATTCACCCTTCCGGGCCTGTTTTGGTCCAAGGTACGGGCAGAAAAGGCATTTTCTGCGTCATCGTGCCGCAAGACCCTCGAAAATCGACTCTCTATTTTACCACGCAAATAAGCCACCGGTCCGGGGGGACAGATGACCGGCGCGTCACCGCGTCATTACCGCCCTCGCGCCAGAATGTGGCAATAGAATTCGCCGGTTCGACCAAGTTCAAGTCTACTCCAAGTTCTGAAGGGTGATCCCAGTGACAGCAGCGACAGCAGATGACGCGACCCGCCGCGACTTTCTCTATGTGGCGTCGGGCGCGATGGGCGCGGTCGGCGTTGCCGCCGTGGCGTGGCCCTTCATCGACCAGATGAATCCATCCTCCGCCGCGCTGGCGTTGTCCTCGGTGGAAGTTCCGCTGGATTCGATCCAGGTCGGTCAGGGCATCACCGTGAAGTGGCGCGGCCAGCCGCTGTTCGTGCGCCGCCGCACCCCGGCCGAGATCGCCGAATCCAAGGCGGTGGATGTCGCCGCGCTGCCCGATCCCCTGGCGCGCAATCTCAACATCGCCGACACCGCCCCCGCCACCGACGCCGATCGCGTCATCAAGCCGGAATGGCTGGTCTTGAAGGGCGTCTGCACCCATCTGGGCTGCACCCCCACCATCTCCACCCCCGCCGCGCCGGAAGGCGAGTATGGCGGCTGGCTCTGCCACTGCCATGGGTCGCAGTACGACACCGCCGGCCGCATCCGCAAAGGCCCGGCCCCACAGAATCTGGAGGTGCCACCTTACGCCTTCCTGTCTGACACCCGTATCAAGGTCGGTTGAGGAGCACACACATGTCCGGTCCATCGACCTATACGCCCAAGTCCGGCATCGAGAAGTGGCTCGACCAGCGCCTGCCGCTGCCGCGCCTGATGCATGACACCATTCACACCTTCCCGACGCCGAAGAATCTGAACTGGTGGTACGTCTTCGGCGGCATCCTCACCTTCTGCCTGGTGACGCAGATCGTCACCGGCATCGTGCTGGCGATGCATTACAAGCCCGACGCGACGCTGGCCTTCGGCTCGGTCGAGAAGATCATGCGCGAAGTCAATTACGGCTGGCTGATCCGCTACATTCACGCCAACGGCGCCTCGATGTTCTTCCTGGCGGTCTATATCCACATGTTCCGCGGTCTCTATTACGGGTCCTACAAGGCCCCGCGCGAACTGATCTGGATCATCGGCGTGCTGATCTATGTGCTGATGACCGCCACCGCCTTCTTCGGTTACGTCTTGCCCTGGGGCCAGATGTCCTTCTGGGGCGCCACCGTCATCACCAACTTCTTCACCGCCATCCCGCTGATCGGCACCCACATCGCCACCTGGCTGTGGGGCGATTTCGCGGTCGGTGACGCCACGCTCAACCGCTTCTTCTCGCTGCACTACCTGCTGCCCTTCGTCATCGCGGGCGTGGTCGGTCTGCACATCTGGGCGCTGCATGTGCCGGGCAACAACAACCCGCTGGGCATCGACGTGAAGAGCCCGCAGGACACCGTGCCCTTCCATCCGTACTACACGGTGAAGGATGCGTTCGGCCTCGTGGTGTTCCTGATCTTCTTCGCCCTGTTCGTGTTCTACGCGCCGGAGTTCTTCGGCAACCCGGACAATGCGATCGAGGCCAACCCGCTGGTGACGCCGCCGGAAATCGTGCCGGAATGGTACCTGCTGCCCTTCTACGCCATCCTGCGGTCGATCCCGAACAAGCTGCTGGGCGTCATCGCGCTGGGCGCCGCCATCCTGATCCTGGCCTTCATTCCCTGGCTGGATACCTCGCGGGTGCGCTCCTGCCGTTTCCGCCCGACCATGAAGTGGCTGTTCTGGTTCTTCGCCATTGATTGCGTGATCCTGGGCTATTGCGGCAGCCAGCCGGTGGACGCGGCCATCGCCGGCATCTCGCTGGTCTGGATCGCCCGCGCCGGTGCGCTCTACTATTTCGGCTTCTTCTTCCCGATCATGCCGCTGGTCGGCATCTTCGAGACGCCCAAGCCGTTGCCCGCCTCCATCTCCCAACCCGTGCTCGGCGAATAAGAGTGAGAACCATGAAGCACTTCCCACTTCGTCTCGCGCTGGGCCTCTCCCTGGCTTTTGGTGTCTCCACCGCCGCGCTGGCGCAGGCAGCCGACAATTCCCACCGCCTGCCGCCCAAGAAGGAGGAGTTCTCCTTCGAAGGTCCGTTCGGCACCTATGATCGCGGCGCCCTGCAGCGCGGCTTTCAGGTCTACAAGGAAGTCTGCGGCGCTTGCCACGCGCTCCAGCACGTTGCCTTCCACAACCTGGCCGAGCGGGGTGGCCCCGGCTTCACCGAAGCCCAGGCCAAGGGCATCGCGGCGGGCTACAAGATCCCGGCCGAGCCCAACGACAAGGGCGAGACCACCGACGACAAGGGCGAGCGCCTGACCCGTCCGGGCATCCTGGCCGACTATTTCCCCAGCCCCTTCCCGAACGAAAATGCCGCGCGCGCCAACAATGGCGGTGCGCTGCCGCCCGACCTGTCGATGATCATCAAGGCGCGCGAAGCCGGCCCGAACTATGTCTATTCGATCCTCACCGGCTTTCATCAGACGCCGCCGCACGGCTTCGCGGTGACGAAGGACAAGTATTACAATCCCTATTTTGAAGGCCGGAACATCGGCATGCCGCCGCCGTTGCAGGCCAATTCCGTTACCTACAATGACGGCACCAAGGCGACGGTCGAGCAGGAAGCCCATGACGTGGTGACCTTCCTGGCCTGGGCCTCCGAGCCGAAGATGGAAGAGCGCAAGCAGATGGGCTTCTCGGTCCTGATCTTCCTGATCGCCTTCGCCGGCGTGCTGTTCGCCGCCAAGAAGAAGCTTTGGGCGGACGTGCACTAGATAAAACTGTCATGGCCCGCGAAAGCGGGCCACCCAGGTGACGCAAGGCGCGATGCTTCAGGGCTCGCGCCTTGTGCTTTTTATGCTAAAACGCGCCGCAACCTCCGGACTTCATCGCCATGACCAAGACCGTTCTGGGCATCATCGGCGGTTCCGGCATCTATGACATTGACGGGCTGGAAAATGCCCGCTGGCAGACCGTTACCGGCCCCTGGGGCGCGCCGTCCGACCAGCTTTTGACCGGCACGCTTAATGGCGTCGACATGGTCTTCCTGCCACGCCATGGCCGGGGCCACATCCATACGCCCAGCAGCATCAACTACCGCGCCAATATCGACGCGCTGAAGCGCATCGGGGTCACCGACCTGATTTCGGTTTCGGCCTGCGGCTCGCTGAAGGAGGAATTGCCGCCCGGCACCTTCCTGATGGCCGACCAGTTCATCGACCGTACTTTTGCCCGCGACAAGAGCTTTTTCGGCCCCGGCTTCGTCGCCCATGTGCCGATGGCGCATCCGGTCTGCCCGCGCCTGTCCGACGCGCTGACGCTGGTGGCGCGGGAACAGAAGATCAGCCATGACCAGGGCGGTTCCTATGTCTGCATCGAGGGCCCGCAATTCTCCACCATGGCGGAAAGCGAACTTTATCGCTCCTGGGGCTGCGCGGTGATCGGCATGACGGCGATGCCGGAAGCCAAGCTCGCCCGCGAGGCCGAACTGCCCTACGCCATCGTCGCCATGGTGACCGATTATGACTGCTGGCATCCCGATCACGACTCCGTGACGGTGGATGCGGTGGTGAAGGTCATGAAGGGCAACGGCGCCAACGCCCGCAAGCTGATCGCCGCCGTGGCGACGAAGCTGGGGCCGGAACGTTCGTCCTGTCCGCTGGGCGTGGAAACCATGCTCGACATGGCGGTGATGACGGCGCCGGACAAGCGCGATCCTGCGTTGATGGCCAAGCTCGACGCGGTCGCGGGACGGATATTGAAGACATGAAAATAAAGCTCGCCATGGCCGCCCTTGAGGCGGCCATCCAGAGAAACAAATGCGTGTGTTGCCCTGGATGGCCGGGTCGCGCGCGCTTCGCTCGCTGCCCGGCCATGGAGGGATTCTAAGGTGGACTTCAAAGGTTCGATCCGCACCATTCCGGACTATCCCAAGCCGGGCATCATGTTCCGCGACATCACCACCCTCTTGGGCAACCCGCGGGCCTTCCGCCGCGCGGTCGACGAACTGGTGCAGCCCTGGGCCGGCGTGCGCGTCGACAAGGTGGCGGGGTTGGAGGCGCGCGGCTTCATCCTGGGCGGCGCGGTCGCGCACCAGCTTTCCACCGGCTTCGTGCCGATCCGCAAGAAGGGCAAGCTGCCCTTCACCGTTCTGGGCGAGGATTACGACCTGGAATATGGCCAGGACCGGGTGGAGATTCACACTGACGCGATCAAGCCGGGCGACAATGTCTTGCTGGTGGACGATCTCATTGCCACCGGCGGCACGGCGCTGGCCGGCATCCGCCTGATGGAGCGGGCGGGCGCGAAGATCATCGGCTGCTCCTTCGTCATCGACCTGTCGGAGCTGGGGGGCGCCGACCGCCTGCGCGCCGGTGGCCATTCGGTGCACGCGCTGGTCGCGTTTGAAGGTCACTGAGTTGAAGCTCTACACCAACCCCGCCACGCCGTTTGGCCGCAAGTGCCAGGTGATCGCGCATGAGCTTGGGTTGAAGCTGGAGATCATCAAGACCCTGCCGATGCAGGAGCCGGAGTTCCGCCGCATAAATCCCCTGGGCAAGATTCCGGTGCTGGTGCTGGAAGACGGCTCGACCATCTTCGACTCGCCGGTGATCTGCGAATATCTCAACCATCGCGGTGGCGGGAAATTCTATCCCGGCATGAACATCTTTCGCCAGAACAATGGCCGCTGGAAGGCGGGCGTGCTGCAGGCGCTGGGCGACGGCATTTCCGACGCCGCCGTCGCCTGGGTCATCCTGGGCCGCGAAGCCAACCCGCCCGAAGCCTATCGCGCCCGCCAGATGGAAGCGGTGATCGCCGGACTGGATGTGGCTGAGCGGATGAGTTTCGCCAAGGATCCCACCATCGGCGAAATCAGCGTCGCTTGTGCCATCGGCTATGTCGAGTTCCGGCTGCCGGACCTTGATTGGAAAAGTTCCCGCCCCCGATTGTCTGCCTGGTATGCGCGCATGTGCGAATATCCAGCGATGAAAGCCACGGCGCCGGCGGCCCCGTAAAGGCAGGTAAAAATGAAAATCCACGGACAGCATTACCGTTCGGTCTGGCCCATCGGCGAGGATGCTTTCGGCATCATCGACCAGACGAAGCTGCCGCACGCCTTCGTTACCCTGACGCTGCATTCGGCGGAAGACGCCGCCCATGCCATCAAGAGCATGCAGACCCGCGGTGCCCCGCTGATCGGCGCGGTCGGCGCCTATGGCCTGGCGCTTTCGGTGCGCGAGGATGCCTCCGATGACGCCATCAACCAGGCGGTGGAGATGCTGGCGCAGACCCGCCCCACCGCCATCAACCTGAAATGGGCGCTGTGGCGCATGCGCGGGGCGCTGCTGAACCAGCCGCATCACAGCCGCGGGAAGGCGGCCTGGGCCGAAGCCCGGAAGATCGCCGATGAAGATGTGGCGATGTGCGAATCTATTGGCTTCCATGGCCTGAAAATCATCGAAGCCATCGCGGCGAAGAAGCCGGGCGAGACGGTGAACATCCTCACCCATTGCAATGCCGGCTGGCTCGCCACCGTCGATTACGGCACCGCCCTGGCGCCGATCTACATGGCGCACGACGCGGGCATCAAGCTGCATGTCTGGGTCGACGAGACCCGCCCCCGCAACCAGGGCGCCGCGCTCACCGCCTTCGAGCTGGGCAGCCATGGCGTGCCGCATGCCATCCTGGTCGACAATGCCGGCGGCCATTTCATGCAGGCCGGGCAGGTGGACATGGTGATCGTCGGCACCGACCGCGTCACCGCCAATGGCGATGTCGCCAACAAGATCGGCACCTATCTGAAGGCGCTGGCGGCGCGGGACAATGGCATTCCTTTCTATGTCGCGCTGCCGTCCTCGACCATCGACTGGACGCTGGAATCCGGCCGCGACATCCCCATCGAGGAGCGTGGCCCGGACGAAGTGCTGAAGATGTCCGGCCGCCTGCCCGATGGCACCGTGACCATCGTCGAGATCGCCGCCCCCGGCAGCGGCGCCGCCAATCCCGGCTTCGACGTCACCCCGGCCCGCCTGGTCACCGGCTTCATCACCGAGCGCGGCACCTGTGCCGCCACGCCGGAAGGCCTGCGCGGCCTGTTTCCCGAAGCCCGCTAGGCAGGTACCCGGCCCCCGGCCAGTTGTACTCGTTTACAGATGGAGTAGGCTTTCCTGCTACCGCCCGATACAGGGTGGACGGGGAGGGCTTATGAACATGCGGTTTTTCGGCGCCATTGGCGCCGCGCTTCTGGCATCCACCATCCTTGTGACGGCCCAAGATTCAAACAGGGCCGCCGCGCCGCCGCCCACCATGCCGGCACCTGACGCGGATCACAACGCCTTTCCCGATTTTGGTTACAAGGAAGTCGTGGGCTGGGCGAAGCTGCCTCCGGGGCGCAAATGGGGCGGCATCTCTGGCATCGACATCGACCGCGACGGCAAAAGCGTCTGGGTCTTCGACCGTTGCGAAAGCGCCGATGATGGCTGCGTGACGCATCCCGACGAAGACCCGATCCTGAAATTCGGACCGGACGGAAAGCTGGTGAAAAGCTTCGGTCACGGCACCATCGTCTATCCGCACGGCATCTATGTCGACGCCCAGGACAATATCTGGATTGCCGACGGCCTGGCCAAAAGCGGCAAGGCGGGCGATGTGGTGCGCAAATACGACCAGAACGGCAAGCTGCTGATGACCCTGGGCGAGTTCGGCGTGGCGGGCACCGACACCGGCCATTTCAATGCCGTTTCCGACGTCATCGTCGCGCCCGACGGCTCCATCTTCGTCGGCGATGGCCATGACGCCAAAACCAATGACCGCATCCTGAAATATGACAGGAACGGCAAATTCCTCCTGCAATGGGGCAAGGTCGGCAGCGGCCCCGGCGAATTCAACCCGCCGCACGGCTTCGCGTTCGACAAGGCGGGCCGGTTGTATGTCGCCGACCGTTCCAACAACCGCATCCAGATTTTCGACCAGAACGGCAAATATCTGGCGGAATGGAAACAGTTCGGCCGGCCCAGCGGCGTCTATATCGACAAGAACGACAACATCTATGTCGCGGATTCGCTGTCCAACGAGACCGCCAATCCCGGCTTCAAGAACGGCATCCGCTGGGGCAAGGTTTCGGACGGCAAGGTGATCGGCTTCATTCCCTGGAATGAATACAACACCATCGAGGCGGTGGTGACCGACGATGCCGGCAACATCTATGCCGGCTTCACCAACACACTCAATTTCCGCAAATTCGCAAAGAATTAGAGGCTGCCATGCGTCTGAAGGCTTTGTTGCTTGTCGCCGTCACGTTTCTGGCAGTGCCTGCCTTTGCACAAGATGAGGACACGCCCGCCGGCCGTGGCGCCGGGCGCGGGCGCGGCCCTGCCGGACCACCGCCGCCGCAGGTGGTGATGCCGCCCGCGCCCTATCACACCGAGAATGACTGGGCCCAGCCGGAAGGTGGACGCAAATGGGGCGCGGTTTCCGCCATCGATATCGACAGGGACGGCAAGAGCGTCTGGGTCTTCGAACGCTGCAGCGGCACGCGCAACGACGAATGCGTACAGAACCCGAAGATGAACCCGATCATGAAGTTCGACGAGCACGGCAAGCTGCTCAAGGCTTTCGGCGCCGGCATGTTCCATTACCCGCACGGCATCTTCATCGACCGCAACGACCATATCTGGGTGGTGGATGGCGTCAGCAAGAATGCCGTGGTCGGTGACACCATCCGCATCTTCGATCAGGACGGCAAATTGCTGGAAACCCATGGTACCGAGGGCGTGCGCGGCGCGGCCACCGATCCCTATAACTACAATGAAGTCTCCGACGTGCTGCAGGCGCCCAATGGTGACATCTTCGTCGCCGATGGGCACGATCCGGACGGCAATTTCCGCATGCTGAAATACGACAGTCGCTGGAAGTTCATCACCATGTGGGGCCAGAAGGGCAACAGGCCGGAAGATTTCAACCCGCCCCACGGGCTGGCGATGGACAAGGAAGGCCGTCTTTATGTCGCCGACCGCGGCAACCGGGCGGTGAAGCGCTTCGACCAGAACGGCAAGCTGCTGGATGTCTGGACCCAGTTCGGCCAGCCCAGCGGCGTCTTCATCGACAAGAACGACATTCTCTATGTCGCCGATTCGACGTCCAACCCCGCCACCTCTGCCTTCTCGCCCGGCATCCGCATGGCCAAGGTCAGTGACGGCAAGATCTTCGGCAACATCCCCTGGCCCGAGCAGGGCACCGAGGAAGGTGTCGCCGTGGCCGATGACGGCACAATCTATGGCGGCTACACCAACATCCCCGGCGCGCACCGGTTCTTGAAGAACTAGCCCAACTGTCATGGCCCGCAAATGCGAGCCATCCAGGTGACGCAATCATCATTGGCGAAAGAAAAGCCGTGGCTCTGGATGGGCGGGGCAAGCGGCCCATGATGAGTTGGCTTATGTGTTAAACCTAAAATGCATCACGTCGCCATCGGCGACGACGTATTCCTTGCCTTCCAGCCGGAACTTGCCCGCTTCGCGCGCGCCCGCTTCGCCCTTGCCCGCGACGTAATCGGCATAGGCGATGGTTTCGGCGCGGATATAGCCTTTCTCGAAATCGGTATGGATCACGCCTGCCGCCTGCGGGCCCTTGCTGCCCTTGGTCACGGTCCAGGCGCGGGCTTCCTTCGGCCCGACGGTGAAGAAGGTGAGCAGGCCCAGCAATTCGTAACCGGCGCGGATCAGCCGGTTCAGGCCGGGTTCTTCCAGCCCCAGCGATTCCAGAAAATCGCCGCGCTCGGCAATCGGCATCTGGGCTATCTCTTCCTCGATCTTGGCGCTGATCACCACGCTGCGGGCGCCTTGGCTTTTCGCCATGGCTTCGGCGCGGGCGGAAATGGAATTGCCCGTCGCCGCAGAACCTTCCTCGACATTCAGCACATAGAGGACCGGCTTGGCCGTCATCAGGCCCAGTTGCGAATAGGGTTCGCGCTCGTCCGCCGCCAGCTCGGCGACACGCGCGGGCTTGCCTTCGCGCAGCAGCACCAGTGCCTTGTTCATCAGCGCCAGCGCTTCCTTGGCTTCCTTCTCCCCGCTGTTGGCCTTCTTCTCCAGCGGCTTGACGCGCTTTTCCAGGCTTTCCAGGTCGGCCAGCATCAGTTCGGTTTCCACCGTCTCGGCATCGGCGATGGGATCGATCCTGTTCTCGACATGGGTGATGTCGTCATCCTCGAAGCAGCGCAGCACATGCACCACGGCATCGACTTCGCGGATATTGGCCAGGAACTGGTTGCCCAGTCCTTCGCCCTTCGACGCGCCGCGCACCAGGCCGGCGATATCGACGAAGGTGATGCGGGTGGGGATGATTTCCTGCGAGCCCGCGATCGCCGCCAGCGTTTCCAGCCGTGGATCGGGCACCGCCACATCGCCGACATTGGGCTCGATGGTGCAGAAGGGATAGTTGGCCGCCTGCGCTGCCGCCGTCTGGGTCAGGGCGTTGAACAGGGTGGACTTGCCGACATTGGGCAATCCCACGATTCCGCATTTAAAGCCCATTACTTCTCTTTCTTTTCCTTGGCGGGCTTGGTCAACAGCGCCACCTTGCTCATGAATCCGGTATCGTCGTCGGCGGCCAGCAGCGGTGCGGCCTGCACCATGGCGTCCACCAGCGGCTTCAGCCAGGCAATGTCGTCGCGGTCGAAATTGGCCAGCACATGGCCCGTCACAAGGTGCTTCTCGCCGGGATGGCCGACGCCCAGCCGCACCCGGCGATACTCCGCACCGCACGCGGCGGTGATGGAGCGCAACCCGTTCTGACCGGCATCGCCGCCGCCGGTCTTCACCTTCACCTTGCCCGGCTCCAGGTCGATCTCGTCATGCACCACCACCAGCGCCGACAAAGGCAGCTTGAAGAAGCGCAGCGCGGGGCCGACGCTGCGGCCGCTGTCGTTCATGTAGGTCTGCGGTTTCAGGAGATAGGTCTTGCGCCCGCCCAGGCTGCCTTCCGACAACTGCCCCTCGAACTTGGCCTTCCACGGTCCGAAGCGATGGGTGGCGTGCAGTTCGTCCAGCACGATGAAGCCGGCATTGTGCCGGTTCTTCGCATATTGCGTGCCGGGATTGCCCAGACCGGCGATAAGGAGAGGCGTATCCATGACGGAGACGCCTCCCCGAAGCGCCAGGTTTTCTTACTTCTTCGCGGCAGGCTTGGCGGCAGCAGCCGGAGCAGCCTTGGCGCCGGCGGCCGGGGCCTTGGCACCGGCGGCAGGGGCGGCGGCAGCAGCGGCAGGCGCGGCTTCGGCGGCGGCGGCGGGCGCGTCGGCGGCGGCAGCTGCGGCCTTCTGCTCTTCACGCACCGTGGTCGAGGCGACGATGGAGCAGACCGTGAAGTCGCGGCCGCGCACGACGGGCTTGGCGCCTTCCGGCAGCTTCACGGCCGAGATGTGCACGGTTTCGGCGATGTCGAGCTTGGAGACGTCGATGACGATCTCGTTGGGGATGTGATCGGCCGGGCAGATCATTTCGATCTGGTGGCGCACGATGTTCAGCACGCCGCCCTTCTTGAGGCCCGGCGATTCGCCCTGGCCCTTGAAGTGGACGGGAATTTCGATGCGCACGCTGGCGCCGTCGGCCAGGCGCAGGAAGTCGACATGCACCGGGCGGTCGCTCACCGGGTCCAGCTGGACCTGGCGGGGAATGACGCGGGTCTTCTTGCCGGAACCGTTGAGCATCAGCAGGGTGGTCAGGAAACCGCCCTTTTCGATGGCGCGCTCCAGGGTGCGGTAATCGACGGCGATGGTTTCGGGGGCGTCCGTGCCGCCATAGATAATGGCGGGGATCAGGCCTTTCTGGCGGGTCTGATAGGCGGGGCCCTTGCCACGATTGGCGCGCGCTTCAACAGCAAGTTCTTGAATCTTGGTCATTTTTCCGATCCTTTGGTTCCCAGGCACCGAAGGGTGCCCCGAAAAGACGCGCGGTGTGTAGCGCACGCCTGTCCCTATGACAACCGCCGCCTGCCGCGGTAGAAATTCCGATATGATAAATGAAGCTGACGTCCTGGCCGCCCTCGACAAGCCCCGCGCTGTCTATCCGCTGCAACAGCTTCTGGATCCCAGCAGCAAGAGTACCGATGCCTTGCAGGATCTGCTGATGCGCATGCGGGCGGCGGGCAAGGTGAAGTTCGACATCAAGACCGGCAAATGGACCAGGGCGTAATCGCCATTCAACTCGCAACGGAAGAAGGGAAGATGCCATGAGCAAAGAGCAGCGCAGCAACAAGGAAAAGAAGAAGCCCAAGCAGGACAAGAGCGCCAAGGCGCTGAAGACGGGCACCGCCTACGCCCAGTCCAAGGGCGGCAAGAAGTAGCGTCTCGAAGCAGCGTGGGCAGAGTCCGTGAGGCCTGGCTCACGGACTCTGCGCCGCTCTGCCAGACTTTCCGCTAATCCGGGGCAGCAGAAACAGGGGGCGACCATGGAATATCTGGGTATTCTGGCGGCGGCGGTGGCCGCGTGGATTTTCGGCGCGGTCTGGTACATGAGCCTTGGCAGGCACTATCAGGCGGCGCTGGGGCTCGCCCCCGAGCAATGCAACAAAGGCACGCCCATGCCCATCGCCCCGCTGGTGGTCTGCTTCCTGGGCGAATTGGTGATGGCGGTGGCGCTGTCGTGGGTCCTGGCGCGCATGAGCGTGGTCGGCTGGATGTGGGGCGCGCGCGTCGGCCTGCTGATCGGCGCCGCGATCATCCTGCCGACGGTGGTGATCAACCACATGTTCCCGGGCCGCACCAAGGCGCTGATGCTGATCGATGGCGGCCACTGGGTGATCGTCGCGACCATCGAAGGGGCGGTGCTGGGCGCGTTTGCCTAATAGCGTAAGATTGCGATCCCCGTCTCGATCAAGTCCGGTTAGACGCCATAACGGCTGGAACGACCACCGCGCCCTGATCGGGATTTTTTGCGCAGGTTGGCCGCCAAAACAGCGGCGCTGATTTAGTCAAACAGGCTCGACACGCTGGCTTCGTTGTTGATCCGCCGCATCGCTTCGCCGATCAGCGGGGCGATGGAGATGGTGCGGATGTTGGGGCAGTTGCGCACTTCCTCGCTGTGGGAAATGGAGTCGGTGATCACCAGCGACTTCAGCTTGGAGTTGCGGATGCGGGCCACCGCGCCGCCCGACAGCACGCCATGCACGACATAGGCATAGACCTCGGTGGCGCCGTTCTTCAGCAGCGCCTCGGCGGCGTTGCACAGCGTGCCGCCGGAATCGACGATATCGTCCACCAGGATGCAGGCCTGCCCCGCGACATCGCCGATGATGTTCATCACTTCGGATTCGCCGGCCCGGTCGCGGCGCTTGTCGACGATGGCCAGGTCCGTGCCCAGCCGCTTGGCCAGGCTGCGCGCGCGCAGCACGCCGCCGACATCGGGTGAGACCACCAGCGGCAGCTTGTCGCCCAGATATTCCTTGATGTCGCGGTGCATCACCGGCATGGCGAAAAGATTGTCGGTGGGGATGTCGAAAAAGCCCTGGATCTGCCCGGCATGCAGATCGACGGTCAGGACGCGGTTGGCGCCCGCCTCGGTGATCAGATTGGCCACCAGCTTGGCCGAAATCGGCGTGCGCGGGCCGATCTTGCGGTCCTGGCGGGCGTAGCCGAAATAGGGGATCACGGCGGTAATGCGCCGGGCCGACGCGCGGCGCAGCGCGTCGATCATGATCAGCAATTCCATCAGATTGTCGTTGGTGGGAAAGCTGGTGGACTGGATCACGAACATGTCCTCGCCGCGGACATTTTCCTGCACCTCGACAAAGACTTCCATGTCGGAGAAGCGGCGCACCGCCGCCTTGACGAAGGGCAGGCCGAGATACTGGCCGATGGCCTCGGCCAGGCGCTGGTTGGAATTGCCCGCGATCAGGCGCATTCCCCGCGAACCGTTCTGATCGCCCATGCACCTGCCCCGGGTGAAACTTTGATGACGGGCTTTTAGCGGCTGGCCTCTTGAGTCGCCAGCCCCAATTCGCCGCATCCACGTTTACTTATTGGGTCAGCAGAATGGCGGAGATTTCGCGGCCATAATCGGGCTCGCCCGCATGGGTGGTGCGGCGGAAGCTGAAGAAGCCGTTTTGCGCCGGATAGGTGCAAACCCCCAGCGGCGCGACCGAGGCCAGGCCCATCTCGCCCAGCCGCGCGGCGGCATAACCCTCCAGGTCGAAATGGTAATGCCCGGGCTTGCCCGGCTTGAAAAAGCGGATGCTGGCGGCGTCACTTTCCAGGAAGCGGGCGCGAAAGTCGCCGCCCACCTCATAGTTGGCGGCGCTGATGCAGGGGCCGATGGCGGCGGCGATGCGATCCCGCGACGCTCCCAGGCTTTCCATCGCTGCCAGGGTGGCTTCCAGCACCCCGCCAAAGGCGCCTTTCCAGCCGGCATGGGCGGCGCCGATCACCCTTGCGTGGGCATCGGCGAACAGCACCGGGGCGCAATCGGCGGTGAGGATGCCCAAGGCGAAGCCGGGGGTGGCGGTGGCAAGCCCATCGCCTTCGGGATGGACCGTGGCATCCCAGCCTGGCTCCACGACATGGACAAAGGGACTGTGGATCTGGGCCAGGTTGGTCAGGCGGGCGCCGTTCCCCAGGGCCGCGGCGACCCGGGCCCGATTCTCGGCCACGGCGGCCTTGTCGTCCCGGGAACCGGGACCGCAATTCAGGCTGGCATAGAGGCCGGTGGAAACCCCGCCCTCGCGCCCGAAAAAGCCATGGGCGATGCCGGGCAGGGCCAGATTGGGGGATTCAAGCCGCTTCATGGGTTGCCCCCGAACGCTCGAAACCGGGGGCCGTGAGGGCGGCGGCGGGTAGGAAGGCCATGGCCTTGAACAAAGTTCCCATGGCTGCGGGCTCGGTCAGGCGGGCCAGAGCGGCCGTCAGGGCGGGCAGGCTGGCGGGATTGCGGGCGGCCAGGGCTTCCGCCCGGGCGGCGATCCCCAGCGCCGCCAGCAGTGCCCCCTGGCCCAGGGGGCCATGGACACCCGCACCGCCGCGCCGTCCGGCTTCGGCCAGGGCGGTGAAATCGACATGGGCGGAAAGGTCGGCTTCGCCGGGCGCCTCCAGAATGGGCGCGAAGGCATGGCCGCGCACCGCCTGCAGCGTCTCGCCATGGGCGCTATTCTTCGAATCCGAGATGCGGTCATAGCCGTAATCGATCAGCAGCGCCGCCCCGCCATGGGCCGCGATGTGACCGGCGATGGCTTCACTCAAGGCGATACCGGCGGGCGCGGTTTCATAGACAGCGCCTTCGGGTGCGCCCGCCCGGCTTTCCGGGATCAGGGCGGAAGGCACCGGCGCGGGCGCCAGCGCGAAGTCCAGCGCCTCGCCTTTTGCCGTCACCATGCGTTCGCACCAGCCGCGCTGTGTCTTGACATACTGGCGGATGGGCAGGGCGTCGAAGAACTCATTGGCGACCAGAAACAGCGGCCGTCCCGCTTCGGCCTCGAATTGCTGCCGCCAGGTGATGCGCACACCGCTGTCCTTCAACGTTTCTTCCTGCTGGCACCGCAAATGCGCACTGGCTTCCACCAGCACGACGTCAAGGTCTTTGCGAAAATCCGGCGCGGCCTTCAGTGCGCGCAGCATGTCGGCCATCAGGGTGCCGCGCCCGGGACCCAGTTCCATCAGCACCGGTGGCATGGGGGAGCCTTGCTCTTCCCAGGCCTGCGCCAGCCACAGGCCCAGCATCTCGCCGAACATCTGGCTGATTTCCGGCGCGGTGATGAAGTCGCCTCTTCTGCCAAAGGGATCGCGGGTGGCGTAATAACCGCCCTCCGGATCGTGCAGCGCCATTGTCATATATTGCGCCACGCCGATCGGGCCCTGCGCCGCAATCAGCGAGGCAATGCGCGACTTGAGGCTCATGCGTCTTTTGGCTTCAGCGCGACATAGAACAGTGCCGCCGCCGCGGCCCATACCAGCAAGGACAGCGCCATGCCCATGGTGAGGAAGCCGACAAAGGGCGCGTCAGGCTCGCGGAAGAATTCGACCACGAAGCGGAACAGGCCGTAACCGGCGAAGAACACCGCCGCCAGCAGGCCGGGCTTGCGCTGCCAGCCCAGCAGGCGCAGGCCGACCTGCAGGATCGCGAACAACACAATGCCTTCCAGCGCCGCTTCATAAAGCTGGCTGGGATGGCGCGGTATCAGCCCGCCGGGACAGGGCGTGCCATAGATGGCGGTGAAATAGCGGCTGCAGAACACCATGCCCATGGGGCCATCGGTGGCGCGGCCCCACAATTCGCCATTCACGAAATTGGCGATGCGGCCGAAAAACAGGCCCAGCGGCGCGAAAGCGCAGGCCAGGTCGGCGATGGGCAGCAGCGCCAGCTTGCGCTTGCGGCAAAAGAGAAAGATCGCCGTCACCACGCCGATCAGGCCGCCATGGAAGGACATGCCCTGCAGCATCGGCACCCAGCCATTCCATTCGGCGATCAGCCGCCAGGGATGGACCAGGAAATCGCCCGGAAGGTTATGGCAGAAGCCGCTGGCGTCGGGCGTCGTGCTGCACAGGATGATGCCGTAGAACAGGTCCCAGCCCAGCCGTCCGCCGATGATCACGCCGAAGGTGGCCCACACCACCAGATCGCCGATATCGTCTTCGGTCGCGGGCGGCGTGCCGTTGAAGGGCGCCGGTGCCCACAGGCGTTTGAGGCGCAGCGCACGCACGATGCCGACCCACGCCAGCGCCAGCCCGGCGACATAGGCCAGGGCATACCAGCGCAGTGTCAGGGGCCCCAGCTGCAGCAGCACCGGGTCGAGCTGGGGATATGGCAGGGTGGCCAGGATCATGGGCCGTAACGTGCTGTATCGCGGCTTTATGTCAAGGAGCGGCGGCCAGGAAAAGTGGCCCGGCGTGCGTAGCGCGTCATTCCATAAATAGGGCGCTTCGCGCCCGGGGTTTTCCGTCCGGCCACGCGACTATCAAAAAAAGTTCGGGTATAACGCACTCAGGAGAACCATCATGGCGCAGACCGACAATCCCTTCCTCGACGGCGTGGCCAAGGCCTTCACCGACGCCGCCGGCATGGCGCAGGGGGTGCGCGCCGAAATCGACACTTTCGTCCGCCAGCGGCTGGAAAGACTGGTCGCCGACATGGATTTCGTCCCCCGCGAGGAATTCGACGCTGTGAAGGCCATGGCCGCCAAGGCCCGCGAGGAGAATGAAGCCCTTGCCGCCCGGCTCGCGGCATTGGAAGGCAAGCAGGGCTGATTCACACAGCTTTCAAGCCGGATTGCTGTGGGTGAATCAATCGGTCGCAGCGGCGCGCAGTAACCTGTGGAATCTTTCCGCGTCCCCCAGATGAAGAGTCCGGGACTCTTGCCATCTCCAAATCTTGTGCCAGTTTGGTCTGCAACTGCTTCGTTTTGTGCGGGCGTCAGGAAAAACCGGCATATGAGCTTTCCCCATCTCGATGATGAACCGCAGACCATGCTGCACCCGCTCGACCTGATCGAGCGTACGGTGGAAGCCAATGGCTGGGCCTTCGAGCGCGCCGAGCGCGACGAACTCAATCTTTCGGTGGCCGGGCGCTGGAGCGACCATCATTTCAGCTTCACCTGGCGCGAAGACCTGAAGTCGCTGCATCTGTCCTCGGCGTTCGACATGCGCATCACCGAAGGCACGCGGCGCCAGAACATCGCCGACCTGCTGATGTATGTGAACGCCAAGCTGTGGATAGGCCATTTCGACCTCTGGCCGGCGGATGGCACGGTGATCTTCCGCCACGCCATGATCTTCCCGGATGCCGAAGCCAGTGCCTCGCAATGCGAGGCGCTCCTCAACCTGGCGCTGGAAGCCTGCGAGCATTATTATCCCGCCTTCCAGTTCGTGCTGTGGGGCGGCAAGACGGCCGAAGAGGCTGTCGCCGCGGCGGTGCTGGAATGCCAGGGGCAGGCGTAAAATGACCGTCCTTCTCATCGGCGCGGGCCGCATGGGAAGTGCCCTGCTCAAGGGCTGGCGCAACAAGGGTGTGAAGAACATCCTGGTCGTGGAGCCCAAGCCGTCTGCTGGCCTCAAAAAACTCGCCAAAGCGAAGGCCGTCGCACTGGTTGCCACGCCGTCGCAGGTGAAGGCGAAGAAGATCGACGCCTGCATCGTCGCCATCAAGCCGCAGGTGCTGAAAGGTGAAGCCGCCTCGCTGGCGGCAATCGCGCAATCGGGCACGCTGATGATCTCCATCGCGGCGGGCACTTCGGCCGCGGCGCTGCAAACGACATGGGGAAGAAAGGCGCGCATCATCCGCGCCATGCCCAACACGCCGGGCAGCATCGGCCACGGCATCACCGGGCTGTATGCCGCCAAGGGCGCCACCCCCGCCGACAGAAAACGCGCCGACGCGCTGCTTTCCGCGCTGGGCGAAACGCTCTGGGTGAAGCGCGAAGAGCTGATCGACAGTGTCACCGCCGTTTCCGGCTCCGGCCCGGCCTATGTCTTCCATCTGGTCGAGGCGATGACGGCGGCGGGCATCGCGGCGGGGCTGAAAGCCGCCGATGCGCAAAAGCTGGCCCGCGCCACCGTCTCCGGTGCGGGCGCGCTGCTGGCGGCCAACAGGTCCCCGGCGGGGGCGTTGCGCGAGGCTGTCACCAGCCCCGGCGGCACCACGGCGGCGGCGTTGGCGGTGCTGATGCCTGAACTCACCGGCCTGATGACCCGCGCCATCATGGCGGCGAAGAAGCGGGCGGAAGAACTGCGGTAACGGAACCTTTCCATCGCCGGAACGCTTTCCGTGGTAACTCCTCCCGGAGATTTCCATGCCAAGCCATTTCAAGCATGCGACTATTCTTTGCCTGGCCGCGCTCCTGGCCGCCTGCGGCCAAAAATCCGCCGGCACCACGCTGAAAGGCGACATTGTCGAGAAGATCGAGCGGCCCGGCGGCGGCGTCGCCGCCATCTCCACCCGCGAGACATCCGATGCCAAGACCCCGTCCCGCTATCATGTCTACGTCCAGAAAAGCCAGGATCCCGCCCAGGCGGTCGAGGTATTGGACATGGAACGCAGCGCGCCGCTGCACCTGAGCTGGATCGATCCCACCGGCCTCAGGCTTGAGGTGGAATGCGGCCAGATCCAGCGTTTCTCCAACTACGCCAATGTCTGGTCGGGCAAGGACCAAGCCCATGCCGAGCAGATCGTGGTGATGCTGGACAATCATGGGGTGTGTCCGGGGTGAGCGCGGAGCAGCGGCACGCGGCCAAGCGCAACGCGAGGCCGGGAAGGCGTTTCAGTCCTGCGCAGATGCCTAAACCGGCAACCTGATGACCGCCTTCACGCCGCCCATCGCCGACCGGTCCAGCGTGATGTCGCCGCCATGGGCGCGGGCGATGTCGCGGGCGATGGCCAGGCCCAGCCCCGAGCCGCCCTTCTGCAGGTTGCGACCTTCATCCAGGCGGTGGAAGGGGCGGAAGGCTTCCTCCCGCCGGGCCTCGGAAATACCCGGCCCGTCATCCTCCACCATGATGGTGGCCCAGCGCGCATCGCAGTTCAGCGTCACCGCCACCTGTTTGCCATGCTTGAAGGCATTGTCGATCACATTGGTGAGGCAGCGCTTCAGCGCCGCCGGTTTGACCGTGACCCGCGCCACGTCCGGCGCTTCGACGGTGAGGCGCGCGGGCCCGCCCGGCTTGGCCCGCGCGACGCCGCTGGCGGTATCGCGCACCAGCCCGGCCAGATCGGTGATTGTGGAGTCCTCGCCGCCTTCGCCGCGCGCGAAAGCCAGATAGTCGTCCAGCATGTGCTCCATCTCGTCGATATCGGACTGCAGCGCATCCAGCTCCGGATTGGGCGGCATCATCGCCAGCGCCAGCTTCATGCGGGTCAGCGGCGTCTTGAGATCATGACTCACCCCCGCCAGCATCTCGGTGCGCTGGCCGACATGGCGCTCGATGCGCTCGCGCATGGTGATGAAGGCCTGGGCGGCGCGGCGCACCTCGGTGGCGCCATAGGGCTTGAAGTCGGGCACGGCGCGGCCCTTGCCGAAGCTTTCGGCCGCCCGCGCCAGCCGTTCGATCGGCCGCACCTGGTTGCGCTGGAAGGCGATGGCGATACCGATCAGCAGCAGCGCAACCCCCCCCATCAGGGCGATGAAGACGTCTGGCTGTACCACGGTGACGCGCTCGCGCGGCACGATCACTTCCAGGACGCCGTCGCGTGTGTCGACCTTGATGTCGAAATCATCGCCCGCCCGGCTGGTGACGAAATGGCGGTCCGCTCCGATCTGCTGCGCCAGCACGGTGCTGAGGGCGCGGTCGATGGTGGTCATGCCCGCCGTGGTGGCGGGAACCTTCACCTTGTCGCCGTCATGGAAGCTGATCTTGTAGCGCAGCTGCTGTGCCGTCAGGCGGCGCAGTCCGTCGCGCTCCAGGGCTGGAGTGGAATCTTCCAGCGCCACCAGCAGCGAGACGTCGGCGGCGACGTCGCGCGCCAGACTGCGGGTGGTGATGTCCAGTTCGCGCTCGAAGAAGACGTAAGTCAGGACGCCCAGCAGCAGCACCATGGGCGCGACGATGATGATCAGCGAACGGCCGAGCAGGCCGCGCGGCAGGAAGCGCTTGATGAAGCCGTTGGCGCTCATGATATGGACCAAAGATTACAACTTATCCCCACCGCGCCGGGCTGTGCGATACTGCGGGATGATCTGTGTGCAGGATGCGCCGCTATCCAACGCTTGTGCAACAGCCCGTTGCACGCGCTATTCCCACGAATGGGTGGATAGCAAAAATGCACCCGCGCGCCGCCTCTCTGGCGTCTTTTGCCGCGATGTCGCGGAAAAAAAACAGCCGGAACGGCGAGTGAAGGCTGGTGGATATGGGGGGAAGGGGGAGAAAAGTAGCTGGAACAATTATCTTGCGCGAAGGCGTCACTATCCGCGCCATGTCCCCGCCGTCGCTCGCCCATGCTCAGCCCCTGTCCGGAACGAGCATGTAGCCGACGCCGCGCACCGTCTGCAGGTAGAGCGGCAGCTTTGGATCATCCTCGATCTTGCGGCGCAGCCGCGTCACCTGCACATCGATGGAACGTTCCAGCGCCACACCCAGCCGCTTGCACAGGTCGGTGCGGGAGAAGGGCCGCCCGGCATGGGCGGTGAAGAGTTGCAGCAATGCCTGCTCCGCCCCGGTCAGTTTCACCGGCTTGCCGTCCTTGGTCAGGCGCCCGCCTTCGGGATCGAACAGGGCGGTGCCCATGCGGACGGGCTGCATCGCCGTGGCGGTGGGGGCGGCGGCCTGGGTCCGGCGCAGCAGGGAGTTGATGCGCAGCAGCAATTCGCGCGGCTCGAACGGCTTGGGCAGGTAATCGTCCGCCCCCTGTTCCAACCCGGCGATGCGGTCGGCCGGGTCGCCCCGCGCCGTCAGCATCAGGATGGGAACCGAGGAGGTGCGGCGCAGGTCGCGGGCGAAATCCAGCCCGGATTCCCCCGGCATCATCACATCCAGCACCAGCACATCGAATTCCATGTTGGCCAGCAGCTGGCGCGCGTCGGCAGCGCCAGGGGCGGCGCTGACCCGGTAGCCATTGGTGCTGAGATAGCGCTGCAAAAGCG
>Ga0316229_1001680_pt1 | contig 21470 bp, 21 predicted proteins | sample TBH18023metaG_FD_206011 | JGI IMG/M metagenome (GOLD analysis project Ga0316229, IMG submission 206011) | Freshwater microbial communities from Trout Bog Lake, Wisconsin, USA - TBH18023 | ecosystem: Environmental > Aquatic > Freshwater > Lake > Hypolimnion/Profundal zone | place: USA: Wisconsin... | reverse complement strand
CAGCACGAGGCTGTGCGGGGCGAAGTTCTCTTTGCCGAAACCCTTGCGCTTGCCGAGAATCAGCGCGAGGACGAGGGCGGAATAACCGGAGGTCATGTGCACCACCGTGCCGCCGGCGAAGTCCATGGCCTTGATCTTGGCGCCGGCGTTCCACACGCCGTTCATGTAGCCGTTGATGCCCCAGACCGCGTGACCCTGGGTGAAGTAAACAATCAGCATCCACAGCGTCATGAACACGAAGACGGCCTTGAACTTCATGCGTTCCGCGATGGAACCCAGGATGAGCGCGGGCGTGATGACGGCGAACATCAGCTGGAACATGGCGAACACGTTTTCCGAGACCCAGTAGGAGTAGTTGCTGTTGGGCGCGGACGTGACGTTTTTCAACATCCAGTCAATCGTCGGACTGCCGACCCAGCCCGCCACGAGGTCTTCCTTGGCCGCCGCGCCGGTGCCGCCGAAGATCATGCCGTAGCCCACGAACACCCAGAGGATGGTCACGAGGCCGGTGATCAGGAAGCATTGCGCGAGGACGGACAGGACGTTCTTCTTGCGAACCATGCCGCCGTAGAACAGCGCCAGGCCGGGCAGCGTCATGAACAGCACCAGCGCCGTGCTGGTGAGCAGCCACGCGTTATGGCCGGGCCCGGGGTTGCCGATGATGACGGTGGTGGCGGTCTGGTTGCCGTTGGTGTCCTTGAGGCCGGCCGTCGGGTCGGTGTTGGCGATGTAGGCTTCGAGCGCGCCGACGCGCTGATCCAGCGTGCCCGTGGGCAGCGGCGGCGGCGTGGCCGGGGCGGCGGCGGCCACCGCGTTCGTCACGGCGGCGACCACGTTGGTGTCCGCGCGCAGCGAAAGCGCGCCGAGCGTCGTGCCCGCAATCAGGGCGAGGGTGAAAAGATATTTTTTCATGTTCGTTTTAATAAAAGTGAGGTTTGTTTGGTTTGGTGGTTAGAGAGCCGAGTCGCCTTTTTCCTCGGTGCGGATGCGGACGGATTCCTCCACGGTGGAGACGAACACCTTGCCGTCGCCGATCTTGCCGGTCTTGGCCGACTTGACGATGGCCGCGATGGCCGCGTCCTTCTGGCCGTCGGCGATGACGAGCTCGATCTTGATCTTGGGCAGGAAATCCACGGTGTATTCGCTGCCACGGTAGATTTCCGTGTGGCCTTTTTGACGACCGAAGCCCTTGACCTCGCTGACGGTCATGCCTTCGATCCCGATTTCACTGAGCGCGTCCTTCACTTCTTCAAGCTTGAACGGTTTGATGATTGCTTCGATTTTTTTCATTTTTTAATGGTTGGTTTGATGTGCGCGTGTCCGGCCAACTACACATTGGCTATGCGGCTTTAGCAGCGGCGATGCCAACCGCAGAACCTTCCGCGCCAAAACGGTTTTCCGCCTGATTTCACGGCCTTTTGGTGCGGAATGAATTTTTTTGACCAGCGCCGGCGCGAGGCCGGCTTGCGGCTTTTTAACCACCGGATGAAATTTTCGCCAGCGCCGCCGGGAGCCCGTGACGAAGCATAAAGAGTTCAACGCCGCGCTTGAATCGCCCCGCCCCGCCACTTAAATTCTGCCCACATGAACGCCCCGCTGAAAGAACAAGTCGCGCAAACGAATGCCTGGATCAAAACTCTCCGCGCCGAAATCGCCCATGTCATCGTCGGGCAGGAAGCGCTCGTTGACCGTCTCCTTGTCGGCCTGCTTGCCAACGGCCATGTTTTGCTCGAAGGCGTTCCCGGCCTCGCAAAAACTTTGTCCGTCCGCACGCTCGCGACGGCGGTGCAGGCGCAGTTTCATCGCATCCAGTTTACGCCCGACCTGCTGCCGGCGGACATCCTCGGCACGCTGATTTACAATCCGCAGGACGGAAAATACCACGTCACGCGCGGACCGATTTTTGCCAACTTCGTTCTCGCCGATGAAATCAACCGCGCGCCGGCGAAAGTCCAGAGCGCATTGCTCGAAGCCATGCAGGAGCGGCAGGTGACGCTCGGCGGCGAAACGATGAAGCTGCCGTCGCCGTTCCTCGTGCTCGCCACGGAAAATCCGATTGACCAGGAAGGCACGTATCCATTGCCCGAAGCGCAGGTGGATCGCTTCATGTTCAAGGTGATTTTGGATTATCCGAACGAGGTGGAAGAAAGAAAGATTCTCGACCGCATGGCATTCACCAGCCCGGAGCAGCCGGTGAAACCCGTCGTCTCGCTCGAGGAAATTCTCGCGACGCGCAAGCTCGTGGATCAGATCCACGTGGATGACAAGATCCGCGATTACATCGTGAAAATCGTGTTCGCCACGCGCAAGCCGCAGGATTTCAAACTGGACGTGAAACATTTCATCCAGTTCGGCGCGTCGCCGCGCGCGACGATTTTCCTGACGCTCGCCGCCAAGGCGTGGGCGCTGCTGCAAGGCCGCGATTATGTGATTCCCGAGGACGTGAAAAGCATCGGCCCCGACGTGCTGCGCCACCGCATCATCCTGACCTACGAAGCCGAGGCGCAGGCCGTGACGACGGATGCGATCATCAAGAAAGTTTTTAATGCGGTGCCGGTGCCGTGAGGGGAATAAACCACGCCGCAACCTCTGCAAAAATTATGAGCGCACAACCAAACGGGCTTTTGTCTTGGGATATAAATGAAATCTCAGGCGCCCTTAAAATTGGCGTGGACGATGTTCGAGAGTATTTCACGGATGGAAGACGCGTCAGCTTTCTTTTGGAACGGCGCTTGGCTTATGAGGTGGTGAAAGGAAAACTGGCGCAGAGCGAAGGCGCGGGATTTGATTTGCTGGATTCGCAAGGACGCAAGTGGGAAGTCCGTAGCATTACCAAGGGCGGGATTTATTTTTGTCCCAGCTACATGGTTGGTTCGGGACGCTCCTTCGATGAGCCTGGATTTCTGGCAAAGCTCAAAGAAATCGAGGGATATATCGTTTCCGACGTTGAATCATTTCCGAACGCGCCATTCTGGATTCTGCCGAAAACCGCGGTGGAGAATTGGTATCGTGGCGGGAAGCTGGGCGCAGGCACGAAGATTTCTCGCGCCACTGCATTAAAACTTTTAGAGTCTGCCTGATGAGTGTTGTTCAAGAATTGCGGCTTCCGACTTCGGCTCAATCTGCCTTTGAGCTGACGGATGCTTACGTTTTAGAGCAGGAGCTTGCCGGGTTTGATGAATTCGGTAAACAGACGAAAAAAGAGTCATTATTGTTGGATGGTTTTGGCAAAGTTCCTGTCTTCATAAATGAGTTTTGGACAGCCAAACAACGGCAAGCCTCCAGCCTGCACGAAGTTTCTTACCGGGCATGTTTCAAACCACAGCTTCCTCGGTTTTTCATTGAGCGGCTAACCCGTCCGGGCGATGTCGTCTATGATCCATTCATGGGGCGAGGCACAACCCTCATTGAAGCGGCTTTGCTTGGTCGAACGCCATACGGTTGTGACATTAATCCTCTTAGCCAGATTTTCACGCGTTCCCGACTAAACCCGCCGATGGTTTCTGAAATTGAAGCCCGGTTAAAAAAAATAAATTTTAAGACTGCGGACGAATGGCCAGAAAAGCTTTTGGTGTTTTTTGATCCAGAAACCCTCCGCGAGATTTGTGCGCTGAAAAAATATTTGCTGGATAAAAAAAACAAGGGGCAGCTCGATAATGTTGATTATTGGATTTGGATGGTTGCCACCAACCGGCTAACGGGTCATTCACCGGGATTTTTCTCGGTTTACACCTTGCCGCCAAACCAAGCTGTGTCTCTGGAGTCACAAATCAAAATCAATGAGAAGCGCGGTCAAATACCCGAACGGCGTCATGTGCCTGCATTGATTTTGCGAAAGAGCCGTCAATTGCTGGCCGGCCTTGATGAGCAGCATCGGCATCAACTGTCCGTCAGCGCCGAGGATTCATTTCTGGTGACCGGCAGTGCTGATGAAACGCCTAAAATTCCGTCGAATTCGATTGCGCTGGTCGTCACCTCGCCGCCCTTTCTCGATGTCGTGGATTATGAAAAAGATAATTGGTTGCGCGCCTGGTTTTGCGGCATTGATATTTCAAAACTCGCGCTTTGGCAGATTAAAAGTCTGAGCAATTGGGAGACTGGAATGATGAATGTCCTTTCTGAAATTCATCGCGTTCTACAACCGGGAGGCTGGGTGGCCTTCGAAGTGGGCGAGGTGCGAAATGGCAAAATCAAACTGGAAACTTCCGTGCTAAAAATTGGTCTCGAAGCCGGACTTCGTCCCGTCCTTGTTTTGATCAACGACCAAGTTTTCACAAAAACCTCGAATTGTTGGGGGATTGATAATCTTAAAAAAGGCACAAACACAAACCGGATAATTCTTTTCCAGAAGGACGCCGAATTTTAGCAGCTTTCAACGCCAGCCTTTTATTCACGCAGAAAAAATCATTTTCCATGACCGTCACCGAACTGCTTGAATCCGTCCGCCGCGTCGAAGTCCGCACGAATCGTCTCGTGAACGACACGATGGGCGGCGCGTATTTGAGCGGCTTCAAGGGGCGCGGCATGGATTTCGAGGATCTCCGCGAATACATGCCCGGCGACGACGTGCGAGCCATTGACTGGAACGTCACGCATCGTCTCGGCCGCCCGTTCGTGAAACGTTTCCGCGAGGAACGCGAACTCACCGCCGTCCTCGCCGTGGACGTTTCCGCGTCGTCCAGCTTCGGCTCGGCCAATCGCACCAAGCGCGAGTTCGCCGCCGAGATCGCCGCCACGCTCGCGATGTCCGCCGCCAAAAACGGCGACAAGGTCGCACTGCTGCTCTTCACGGATGAAGTGGAATTGTTCGTCCCGCCGCGCAAAGGCCGTCGGCACATTCTCCGGCTCGTCCGCGAAATGCTGATGTTCAAGCCGCGCAAGCGCGGCACGGACATCTCCCAGGCGCTCGGATTCTTGAACCACGTCCTCCATCGCCGCGCAATCGTTTTTCTGCTGACGGACTTTTTGCACGCCAACGCTGGTGGGGCGAGCGTCCCCGCGAGCCGGCTCGTCAGCAGCCTCGCCCCACCAAACAACACCGGGCGCGACGTCATCCAAGAACTCGGCCTGACCAACACTCGTCACGATGTCGTCTGCCTGCATCTGCACGACCCGCGCGAAAGCACCTTGCCCGACGCCGGCCTTGTCACCATCGAAGACGCCGAGACCGGCGAATTGCTGGAACTCAATTCCGCCCGCAGCTCCGTGCGCGAGAAATTTGCCAGCGTGAACGTGGAACGATTGGCGGAACTCGACCGCGCGCTCATCCGCACCGGCGTGGACACGCTGCGGCTCAAAACCACTGAACCGTTCGCGCCCGTGCTGCAACGGTTTTTTGAAATCCGCCGGGGGCGGCGGCGCGGTTGAGATGAAAAAAAACATTCAACATTCAACATTCAACATTCAACGCCCAAGGACATTGCGGCGCGGCGGTCTCCTTGGATGTTGGGTGTTGAATGTTGGGTGTTCGATGTTTCTCCTTCTGCCGGACATGCCGCTTTGCGCCCAATCAAGCACGAACACCCTGCCTGCGCTCGCCCCGGCCTATGGCGAACTGCCGCCGACATTTTGGGAGCTGCACCAATCCACGATTATCGTCGCCGGTTTTGCATTCCTCGCGGTTGCATTTTTATTTTTGCGCGTCTGGCTGCGGCCGGCCGCGCCGGTGGTTTTACCACCGGAAGTTTTGGCGCGGCAAACGCTGGCCAAATTGCAGCCGCGACCCGAGGACGGAAGGCTGTTGAGCGCAGTTTCACAATGCCTGCGCCGCTACGTCAGCGAGGCTTTCAATCTGCCGTCTCACGAACTGACGACGGCGGAATTTTGCAGCGCCATCCAAACCGCCCCGCAAATCGGCGCCGGGCTGGCGGAAACCATCGCCGGCTTCCTCCGCGAGTGCGACGTGCGGAAATTCTCCCCGGCGAATTCCGCCGCGCCGCTTGACGCGGTGAATCGCGCGCTGGAACTCATCACCCTCACGGAAAAAGCCAGAGACGGGCGGGACGCCTGTCCGACGACGAAATGAACGGCGAATTTGAATTCCAGTTTCCGTGGCTGCTGGCGCTGCTCGGCCTGCTGCCGGTCTATGCGCTGCTGCTCGGCCAGGCCGGCCGGCTCTCGGCGCTGGCGTTTTCCAGCGCGGACATCGCGCGGGCGGCGGGCGCGCAGGCGCGGGCGGCGGCGGGACGGTTTTTATTTTTTCTCCGGCTGCTCGCGGTCGCGCTCGGCATCGTCGCGCTGGCCGGCCCGCGGCTTACCAATCACCACGTCGAGACCGAGACGCCGGGCATTGACATCATGCTGGTGCTGGATTTGTCGTGGTCCATGGAGGCGATTGACATGGGCAGGCCGGCGGAAAAGTTGTCGCGCTTCGCCATCGCCTCCGGCGTGCTGAAGGATTTTATCGCGAAGCGCCCGAACGACCGCATCGGCCTGATTTCATTTTCCGGCGTGCCGTATCTCACCAGCCCGCTCACGCTGAACCACGACTGGCTCATCGAAAATCTTTCGCGGCTGCACATCGGCATCATTGGCGACCTCGGCACGGCCATCGGCGACGCCGTCGCGGTCGCGGCCAAGCGGCTCAAGGCCGTGCCCAACAGCAAGAGCCGCGTCATCATCCTGCTGACCGACGGCGACAACAACATGGGGAAGATTGATCCGCTGCCCGCCGCGCAGCTCGCCGCCGCGATGGGTTCAAAAATTTACGCCATCGGCATCGGCATCGAAGAGCCTTGCAACCTGCCGGCCTTCGATCCGGCCACGGGAATTTTCAAGCTCGACGCGAACGGCAGCGTCATTCCCACGCTGCTGCTGCAGCCGGCGAATTATTCCGTGCTGGGCAAAATGGCCGGCTTGTCCGGCGGCCATTTCTTCCGCGCCAAAAACCAGCACGAGCTGCAAACCATTTACAACCAGATTGACCGGCTCGAAAAATCCGAGGTGAAGCTGCGGCGGTTTGCCACTTACGAGCCGCTGTTTGCCTGGCCGCTGCTGGCCGCGCTCGGCCTGCTGGCGTTGGAAATGATTTTGACGAACACGAGGTTCAGGAGAATTCCATGAAGCTGAACTGCATTTTTGCTGTGGGTAGCACAGGCCTCTGGCCTGTCGTTTCGGGCGTCGCGCCCGAAACCCGGGGCGCGGGTCACGCCAAGCGCGTAGGAGTTTCGATAAATGTTCAACCCAGGTTCGCCACGAAAATCCGGCGCGCCGCCGGATTTCACGGGCGTGATGCCCGTGCTACCACAGGTTTTGCATGACCATCAGCGCCTTCCATTTTGCCGAACCGCGCTGGCTCTGGCTGGCGGTGGTTGCGCCGGTTTTGTTGGTGCTGCTGCACCGGCACGCCGCGACCGCGCGCCGCGCGCAGCTCGCGCGCATGGCGTCGCCGCAATTTGTCGGACAGCTCACGGCGTCGCACAGCCCGGCGCGGCGCCGTTTCAAAAACCTTTTGCTGCTCGCGGCCTTCGCGCTGGCGGGACTCGCGCTCGCGCGGCCGCAATGGGGCGCGGTCGCGACGGACAAAGCGTGGCTGGGCGAGGACGTGGTGTTCTGCCTGGACTGCTCGTTGAGCATGACGACGCGCGACGTTTTGCCGAGCCGCCTAGAGCGCGCGAAATTTGCGATGCTGGATTTTGTGCGGAAACAGAGCCACGGCCGCGTCGGCCTCGTGGCCTTCGCGGGCGGCGCATTCATCCAATGTCCGCTGACGTTTGACGCGGATGCGTTTGAGGAAACACTTTTGTCCGTGGACGAAAACACGATTCCCATTCCCGGCACGGACATCGGCCGCGCGCTGAACGAGGCGAATCACGCGCTGGACAAGGGCAGCCGCCGCAAATTAGTCGTGTTGGTGACGGATGGCGAGGACCTGGAAAAATCCGGCATCGCCGCCGCGAAAAATCTGGCGACGAACGGTGTGGTGGTGTTCACCATCGGCGTCGGCACGCCCACCGGAAAAGAAATCCAGACCCGCAACGCCGCCGGGCAGCCGGAACTGCTGCGCGACGCGCAAGGCGAGATTGTCCGCAGCCGGCTTGACGAAACCACGCTCCGCAAAATCGCGGAGGCCACGGGCGGCGGCTATTATCCGCTCGGCGCGCTCGGCGACGGCCTGACGAAAGTGCGCTCGGCCATCCACGCGCTCGACCGCGCGGGCGGCCTGCGGCAGTCCGCGAAAAACGGCATGGATCGTTACCATTGGCTGATTGCCGCGATGCTGGCGTTGCTCATCGCGGAATCGCTCCTCGGCACGCGGCGAAAAGCGATCCCGACGGCGGCGCTTTTGATTCCAATGCTGCTGCTGCTGTTCGGCCAGCCGGCGCAGGCGTCACCGGGAACGAATTTTCCGCCGCCCGCCACCGCCCGGGATTTTTACAACGCGGGCGCGCGGCTGCTGGCGGCGACGAATTTTGCGGGCGCGGAAACGATGTTCGAGTCGGCGCTGGCCACGCAGGACGAACGCGTGCAGCCGTCGGCGCTTTACGACCTCGGCCACACGCGGTTCGGCGAAGGCGCCGAGCTTTTGAAAAAAGGGCCGGACGCGCAGAAAGTTTCGGCGCAGGGCGGCGCGGCTTTGGCGGCGGGCGAGAATGCCATCCGCTCGGCGGAATCCGCGCTGGCGGAAACCAACCTGGACCGGATGATTTCATCGTATCTCGAAGGCCGGGGCGCGCGGCGCGAACTGCGCGCGGCGGAAAAAGCGGTCAAGTCGGCGATGGAAACCTACGGCAAAACTCTGTTGAAATGGCAGCGCGCGGCGGATGATTTCAAGAGCGCGGCGGAAATGAACCCCGCCGACACCAACGCGGCGCGCAACGCGGAAATTGTCGAGCGCCGCATCGCCAAACTCGTGGACAGTTTGCGCCAGATGCAGGAGATGATGGGCGCGATGGGCAAATCGAAGCAGGATTTGGGCAAGCTGTTGAGCAAGCTGAAAGGCCAGATTCCTGCGCCCAATGCGCCGCCCGGTGCGACGGGCGAAGACGGCGACGACGACGAAGGCCAGGGCGTCCAGCCGGATGAGCTGGCCGGGCAGAAGGAAAACGCGCCACGCGAGGGCGAGCAGCTGCCGGCCCGGCTTTCGCCGGATCAGGCGGGGCAGATTCTCGACGGCCTTTCGCTGGACGGCGGCCGCCGCCTGTCCATGAGCGACAAACAAGGGACGCCGCCGGGCGACCGGAAAGGGCGCAACTGGTAAATTGAAAATGTGTTTCGCCATTTCCAAATCAATATTACTGGTGCTGTTCGCGACATTGTGTGTGCGCGCGCAGACGCCGCCGCAAATTCCGCCGGGCCTGCAGATGCAGCTCCAGGTCGCGCAGCCGGCGGTGGACAGCACGTCGCCGGTGACGGCCACGGCGGAGTTTGACCCGCCAAGGGTCCGCGCCGGCGAAAAAACTTTTTACCGCGTGACCGTGAGCGCGACGGAATCCGCGATCCAATGGCCGGAGGAAATTCCCGCGCCGGCGGAATTGAAGTTCGGCGCGTCGGCGCGCGGCCAGGTCACGCAGTTTCTCGGGAACAATTTCCGCGTGTTCACGTCGTTCATCTACGAGGCGCGGCCGGCGGCGGCGGGACATTTCACGGTCACCAATTTCAGCGTGGACGCTTCCGGCTCGGTCGTGGAAATTCCGGCGGCGGGGCTCGATGTGGTCGCGGACAGTTCCAATCTGCCGCCGGCGCGGATGCTCACGCTCGGCCTTTCGGCGACGAATGTTTTTCTCGGCCAGCCGTTTCACGTCCGCGTGCTGCTGCCGGCGGGCGCGGGCAACCAGATCGAGGCGCTGCGGGAAATCCAGCTCAACGGCGGCGGCCTGATGATTGACAAGACGGCACAGCGCCAGTCCATCGAGGTGGCGAATGTCAACGGCCAGCCCGCGCCGGCGTTCATCTGCGAAATGACGGTGACGCCGATTGCGGCGGGCGCGCAGGAATTTTCTGCGCAGGCTTTCACCGCCGGGCGCGAGTTCAGCGGGCCGATTTCCATCCGCGGCCAGGTGACGATTTCCGGCGGCCCGGCGAAATATGTCCTGTTGGTTTCCGCGCCGGTGAAAATAAACGTGCGCCCGCTGCCGGCCGACGGCGAACCGCCCGGCTTCACCGGCGCGATGGGGAAATTTTTCAGCGATCCGCCGCAGTTGTCCACCAACCGGCTGCGCGTGGGTGAACCAATCCACTTGAAAATTATTTTCCACGGCGAGGGCGACCTGACACGCTTCGTGCCGCCCGCGCCGCCGCGCTCGCGCGACTGGCAGGTCATTGCGGACAACCCGCCGGCCACGGGCTTCACGCTGATTCCGCTGACGGACGAGGCGCGCGCGACGCCCGCGATCCCGTTCAGCGCTTTTGATCCGGTGGCGGGAAAATATTCTGACCTGACGATTCCGCCGCTGCCCGTCACGGTGGTTGGTGAAGGATTGCCGGCGGAACTGCCCGTGTTCGACGACGACGCAAAACCCGCCGCGCCGCTGAAATTGGGCGGCCTTGCGCCGGCGCCGGGCAAAACCGCCGCGAGCCTGAAACCGCTGCAACGGCAAGGCTGGTTTGTGTTTTTGCAACTGCTGCCGGTGTTTGGATTTATGGCGCTGTGGCGATGGGATTGCCGCCGCCGGTTTTTGGAGGCGCACCCGGAAATTGTCCGCCGCCGCCAGGCGCAGCGCGCGCTGCGGCGCAAAAAGCGCGAGCTGCAAACCGCCTTCGCCGCCGGCGATGCGGACGCCTTTGTCCGGCACGCGGCGGACGCGCTGTGCATCGCGGTCGCGCCCAATTATCCCGCCAACCCGCAGGCGCTGGTCTGCGCCGACGTGCTGGCGCAACTGGACGGCGCGGAACCGGACGGCTGCGCGGGCGAAACGGTGCGGCGGATTTTTGCGGCGGCGGACGCGCGGTTTGCCGTCACGCCACAAACGCAGGCCGACTGGCTCGCGCTCCAGGCGGAAGTTGAAGCCGTGCTGTTGAAACTGGAGGAAAAATTGTGAGCCGCCGCCATTTCATTTTTCTGTTCGCGCTGTTTTTGGCGGTTGAACTTTCCCGCGCCAACAGCGCGAATGATTTTTTTGCGCAGGGCGTCGCATTGGAACGCGCCGGGCGGTTTCCCGAGGCGGCGGCGGCGTTTGAAAAATCGGCGCAGGCGCAGCCGGCGGCCGGCACACTCGTGAACCTCGGCATCGCCGAATGGCAGCGCGGCCACGCGGGCGCGGCCATTCTGGCGTGGGAACAGGCGCGGTGGATTGACCCGTTTGATGCGCGCGCCGAAAATAATTTGAAATTTGCGCGGGCGGTGGCGCAGGTGGACGAGCCCCAATTGAAATGGTTCGAGGCCGCGTCATTATGGCTGCCGCCGGATGCGTGGGTGTGGCTCGCGGGCGCAAGCCTGTGGCTGGCGGTGGGCGCGCTGACGTTGCCGGGATTTTTCCGCCGGCGAAAATCCGGCTGGCAGCAGGCGCTGGCGGCAATCGGGCTGGGAATTTTTCTGGCCGCCATGACGGCGAACGTCGGCGTCGTGAGCCGGACGAATCTCGGTTTCGTGCTCAAAAAAAACGCGTCGCTGCTGCTGACGCCGACGCGCGAGGGCGAAGTGGTTGCCAGCTTGAATACGGGCGAACCGGCGCGCCGGCTGCGGACGCGGGGAGATTATTTTTTCATCCGCACCGCGAACGGGACGGGCTGGATCGCGCGGGACGCGTTCGGTCTGGTCAACAAATAGCCGGCGGGCCTTGGCGAAGGAATTCCTAAATCTGTAACTTTTTTGGTCGTCACGCGCTCTGCCAATGCGATATATCAACCGCACACATCCATGAAAAAAACTTCATCCGCCGGCTGGAGCCGCCGTCATTTCATCACCACCACGGCGGCGGGCGTTGTCCTGCCGCTGATTCTTCCCGGTTGCGCGACGGGTTCCGCCCGCCGCGCCCGTCCGTCCAACCGCATCAATCTTGGCGTCATCGGCTGGGGCATGCAGGGGCCGGGCAACACCAAGTCGTTTCTGGCGCTGGACGACTGCCAGGTGGTCGCCGCGTGCGACCTCGACAAAAACCATCTGGCCGACGCGGTCAAGACCGTCAACGACCATTACCAGAACCAGGACTGCAAGGCCTATCACGACTACCGCGAACTGCTGGCGAACAGCGACATTGACGCGGTGATGATTGCGGTGCCGGATCACTGGCACGAGCTCATTGCGACCGAGGCTGCGCGCCAGAAAAAAGACATTTACGGGGAAAAGCCGCTGGCGAAAACCATCGCCGAACAGCGGGCCATTGTCCGCGCCGTCGAAAAAAATAAAATCATCTGGCAGACCGGCTCGTGGCAGCGTTCGCAGGCGGTTTTCCGCAAGGCGGCGGAAATTGTCCGCAATGGACTCATCGGCAAGGTCACGCACGTCGAAGTAGGTTTGCCGTCGGGGCACAATGATTTTGCCAAGACCGCGCCGGAGCTGCTCGCCAAGTTGAAGGCGTTGAACGTGACCGATCTGGCCGCTGTCACCCCCGGAACGGACGCGTGGAAAATCGCCGTCACCGATGCGCCCGCCGAGCTGGACTACGAGACGTGGATCGGCCCGTCCTCGATGGAGCCCTACATCCGGCAGCGCGTCCACATGGACTGGCGCTGGAATTACAACACCGGCGGCGGCCAGTTGATGGACTGGGTCGGCCATCATGTTGACATCGCACACTGGGGACTGGGCTTTGACAATTCCGGCCCGTCGGAAATCGAAGGCCACGGTGATTTTCCCGCCGCCAACGCCATTTGGAACACCAGCACCAAATACCGCATCGAACTCAAGTATCCGCAGGACATCACCATGACCGTCGCCGGCGGCCACAACGACATCAAGGAAGGCACGAAATGGATTGGCACCGACGGCTGGGTCTGGGTGAACCGAGGCGGCTTCGAGGGTTCCAATCCTGAATGGAAAAAAGGCAAATCGCTGCCGGAAGAGCTGCGGAAGGTGAAGTTGTATGAGTCGTCCAACCACCAGCGGAACTTCATCGATTGCGTCAAGTCGCGCCAGCCGACGATCACGCCTGTCCAGACCGCACATCACTCGGCCATCCCCGGCCATCTCGGTTTAATTTCCATGGTAACTGGCCGCAAAATTAATTGGGACGTGGCGGGCGAAAAAATTCTCGGCGACCCCGAAGCGAGCAATCTCATGACCCGCGCCTACCGCGCACCGTGGCGGATGAGTTGAAATTTTGCGAACGCATTCAGGCCGCCGTTGTTTCCTTGAAAGCAACGGCGGCTTGGTTTTCGCCCAAAATTCCCGCTCGCCAAGCCGGCATCTTTTTGCGAGCCTGATTCACTGAATTAACTATGTTCACCGGCACTTACACCGCGATTGTCACCCCGTTCAAGAATGGCCAGTTGGACGAGGCCGCCCTCGCGCGCCTCGTCAAATTCCAGATCAAGGGCGGCGTGGACGGCATCGTGCCCGTCGGCACCACCGGCGAATCGCCGACGGTGGATTTTGAGGAACACATCCGCATCATCGAACTTTGCGTGAAACTTGCAGCCGGCAAAGTGAAGGTGCTTGCCGGCACCGGCGCGAACTCCACTTCCGAGGCCATCGGCCTGACCATCGCCGCCGAAAAGGCCGGCGCGGACGGCTCGTTGCAGGTCGCGCCATATTACAACAAGCCGACGCCGGAAGGTTTGTATCAACATTTCAAGGCCATCGCGAACAACACAAAGTTGCCGATAATTCTTTACAGTATCCCCGGACGCTGCGGCATCGAGATTGCCGTGCCGACGGTGAAACGCCTCGCCGCCGACTGCAACAACATCATCGGCATCAAGGAAGCCGGCGGCAATGCCGACCGCATTTCCCAGCTCCGCGCCGCGCTCGGCAACAAGTTCGAGATTTTGTCCGGCGATGATTCGCTGACGCTGCCGTTCATGGCGGTGGGCGCGCAGGGCGTCATCAGCGTCGCTTCCAACGTCGCCCCGCGCGAAGTGGCGACGATGGTGCGCGTCTATGCCGCCGGCGATGTGAAAAAGGCATTGCAGATTCACCAGAAGCTGTATCCGCTGTTCAAGGATTTGTTCATCGAGACGAATCCCGTTCCCGTCAAGGCCGCGCTCGCGATGCTCGGTTTGATTGACGAAGAATACCGCCTGCCGCTCGTGCAGATGGGCGCCGCCAGCCGCGCCACGCTCAAGGCCGCGCTGAAGGCGTCGGGAATTTTGAAGTAAATTCTTTTCCACCGAGGCGCAGAGACACAGAGTTCTTTTATTTTCTCCGTGTCTCTGTGACTCTGTGGCCAAAATAAAATGACAAAAATCATCATCACCGGCAGCAAAGGCCGCATGGGACAGGCGCTCATCAGTTGCGCCGCGCGCATTCCCGAACTCGAAGTCGTCGGCGCGGTGGACCAGGGCGACGACCTCGGCAAGGTGATTGCCAGGGCCGATGTCGTGATTGATTTCAGTTTTCACAGCGCCACGCTCGGCGTCGCGGAACTGTGCGCGAAAAATAAGAAGGCCGTCGTCATCGGCACCACCGGCCACAGCGCGGACGAAAAAAGCAAGATTGTCGCGTTCCAGTCGCAGATTCCGATGGTCGTCGCCACGAATTTTTCCACCGGCGTCAACACGCTGTTCTGGCTCACGCGCAAGGCGGCGGAAATTCTCGGCCCGGGCTTCGACCTCGAAGTCGTCGAGATGCACCATCGCCTCAAGAAAGACGCGCCCAGCGGCACGGCCAACACGCTGCTGGAAATTCTTGCCGACGTGCGCAAGCTGCAACTTGCGGAAGCGCTCCGGCATGGCCGCCACGGCATCGTCGGCGAACGCACGCAAAACGAAATCGGCATCCACGCCATCCGTGGCGGCGATGTCGTGGGCGACCACACGGTCATTTTCGCCAATAACGGCGAGCGAATTGAACTCACACACAAGGCGTCCAGCCGCGACACCTTCGCCAACGGCGCGCTCCGCGCCGCACAGTGGCTGGTGAAACAGAAGCCCGGCCTTTACAATATGCAGGATGTGCTCGGTTTGAAGTGAAACCGGATTTTCAAAAATACGTTTTTGTTGCGCTTGGCGCCAATGCCGGGAAACGACCGTGGGAAACCATTTCCTATGCGATGACTTCAGCGCAATTTATCTCCGACGTGCCAGTTTGGCGGTCATCCCTTTGGCAAACCGATCCTGTTGATTGTCCGCCCGGTTCGCCAAAATTTCTGAACGCTGTCGTCGGCTTTCTTCCCCAACAAAATGAAACGCCCGAGTCGCTGCTGAAAAAAATGCAGGATTTGGAAAAAGTTTTCGGTCGCACGCCCAAGAAAGTTCTCAACGAGCCGCGCCCGCTGGACTTGGATTTAATCGCGTTTGGACAAGAAACGCGCAACTCACCGGACTTGGTGTTGCCCCATCCGCGCGCGCACACGCGGAGATTTGTGCTGCAGCCATTGTGCGAAATCGCGCCGGATCTGGTTTTGCCCGGCCAGACCCGGACGGTGGCGCAACTGCTCGCCGGCCTCAATGAGTCCGAAAGCTGCGAGAAGGTTTCATCCGCCGGCTGAAACCCGGCGCGGCATTGGCTTGATTCCGCCGGCAAAAATCGGAGAATATCAGCCATGAATTTGAACGCGCTAAAAATGAAAATTTCCGTCCCGCTTTTCGCCGCGCTGCTGACCTTGGCCGCCGGCGGCTGCGCCTGGCTGCCAAAAGCGCCGTCCGCCCAGCCGGCGACCGCCGCGCCGGCGGCGATTGTCACGCCGGATTATTCGCTCGCGGCCAAGGTGGTTTCCGTCAACACCGTCGGGCGGTTTGTCGTCTTGAGTTTTCCCGCAGGTCAGATGCCAAAAATGGACCAGGTGCTTTTCCTCTATCGCGCCGGGCTGAAGGTGGCCGAAGTCCACGTCACGGGTCAGCAACTGGACAATTACATTGTCGCCGACCTTGCTTCCGGCGAGGCGCAGGTGGGCGACACCGTGCGCGACCAGTAATCACTCCGGCGCGCGGCGCACACTGCTCAACCGCTCCCCGAACAACGCCGTGCCGATGCGCACAATGGTCGCGCCCTCTTCGATGGCCACCTCGAAATCCCCGCTCATGCCCATGCTCAAGTGCGGCAACGGTGCGCCCAGAATTTTTTCACATTCAATTTTCAACTCGCGCAGCTTCTGGAAATAAGGCCGCGCTTTTTCCGGCAGCGGCGTGAAGGGCGGAATCGCCATCAGCCCGTGGATTTCAATTTTCGGCAGCGCGTTCAGCTCATTCAGCTCCGCCAGCAACTGTTCCGGTTTGTAGCCGAACTTGCTCGCCTCGCCGGCCACATTCACCTCGATCAAAATCGGCATCGTCTTGCTTGCCTGCGCGGCGCGCTTGGAGATTTCCTGCGCGATGGCCAGGCTGTCCACGCCCTGGATCAGCTCGAACAGTTCCACCGCGTCGCGCACCTTGTTGGATTGCAGGTGGCCGATGAACTGCCAGCGCGCCTTGCCGGGGCAGAGCGGAATTTTCGCCTTCGCTTCCTGGATTTTGTTCTCGCCGAAATATAGCTGCCCGCACTCCATCGCTGCGCGGATGGTTTCCGGCGGATGCGACTTGGAGACGGCCAGCAACGTGACGCTGTCCGTCGCGCGCCCCGCCCGCGTGCACGCGGCGGCCATGCGCTGCCGGATTAAATTCAGGTTTTCTGCAATGTCCACACACATATTTTAACCACAGATGGGCGCAGATAAACACAGATTTTGTGACGCGGATGGCACGAAGTTTTACACGGACTGGCTTTTTAGAATCGGAATCCGTGCCAATCCGTGCAATCCGTGTCCGCCAGTTTTCTTTTTAACCGTCTTTCGTCTGTGTTAATCTGCGGGTAAAAAATGGCTGATGTCTTTTCCAAAAAGAAGCGTTCGGAACTAATGGCGTGCATCCGCTCGCACGGGAACCAGGCGACGGAGGTTGCGCTGGCCAGATTATTCCGCCGGCACGGAATCACGGGCTGGCGCAGGCAGGTCGAAGTCAGAATTAAGAAGGCGGAAGGCAAAATTTTCAAGGTGCGGCCAGATTTTGTTTTCCCCAAGTTCAGGCTGGCGGTTTTCGTGGACGGCTGTTTCTGGCACGGCTGCCCGAAGCATGGCACGCAGCCCAAGGGCAACCGGGTATTTTGGAAAAACAAGTTTGCCAGAAACAAGGCGCGCGACCGGCGGGTGAACCGCGCCCTGCGGCGGGGCGGCTGGCGGGTGGTGCGGATTTGGGAGTGTGCGTTGAAACAGCGCCCGCTGGCCTGTGTGCGGCAGGTGCAACGGGCGCGGGAATAAAAAACGGCCGCCGTTGCCGGCGGCCGTCAGGGAATTCAGCAGGCTGATTTTATTTTCGCGACCAGGCGGTGAGGACATGGTTGGTGCTGAAGGTCAGGCACAGCCGGCTTTCGCGGTAGGTTGGCGTGCTCTGCATGACGCCGACGCCGACGCCACCGGTGTAAAATCCGGTGCCCACGCCCACGCTGCCGCCGGTGCTGTAGCGGGAAACCCATTCGGCGACGGTCTGGTTGTCGGTGAGCTTCGCCTGCTTGTCGGGCGGGCCGAGTTCCGTCACGGCCTGGTCGTAGGTGAAGACGCCCACGCGGCCGTCCCAGTTTACGCGGTTTGTGGCGCAGCCGGCGATGAACAGCGCGGCGGCGAGCCAGAGGATTATTGCGGCGAGGTTTTTATTCATGGAAGAAATTTAATCCGCGCCGGCCAAAGTGCAACGGTGAATTACACGGCGATTGAACGGCCAATTTAGGCGGCGACCAAATCAGCCAATCAACAAACTGGACACGACGCCTTCTTAATTCATACACTGGCCGACATTCCTATGACGACTGTCACGACCGCCAAATCTTTTTCACTCGCCGCCGAACGCTACGCTTCCCTAGGTGTGGATGCGGCACACGCGCTGAAGACGCTGTCCACGATTCCCATCTCGCTGCACTGCTGGCAGGGCGACGATGTGGGCGGCTTCGAAAACATGGGCGGCGCGCTCGGCAACGGCCTGGCCGTCACCGGCAATTATCCCGGCAAGGCGCGCACGCCGGACGAGCTGCGCGCCGATCTGGAGAAAACCTATTCGCTCATTCCGGGAAAACACCGGTTGAACCTGCACGCATTTTACGGCGAGTTCGGCGGCAAAAAAGTTGACCGCAACGAAATTGAACCGAAACATTTTGCCAACTGGATTGCGTGGGCGAAGAAAAACGGCCTCGGCCTCGATTTCAACCCGACGTGCTTCTCGCATCCGAAGGCGGCGGACGGTTTCACTTTGTCCAATGCCGACAAGGGGATTCGCAAATTCTGGATTGAGCATTGCATCCGCAGCCGCGAAATCGGCGCGGCGATGGGCAAGGCGCTCGGCAAGACCTGCGTGACCAACGTGTGGATTCCCGACGGCTACAAGGACACGCCCGCCGACCGCGTCGCGCCGCGCGCGCGATTGGCCGAATCGCTCGATGCTATTTTCAAAAAGCAAATTTCTCCGAAGCTGAATCTCGACGCGGTCGAGCCGAAGCTGTTCGGCATCGGCAGCGAAAGCTACGTCACCGGTTCGCATGAATTTTATATGGGCTATGCCGTCAGCCGGAAGAAACTGCTGACGCTCGACGCCGGCCATTATCATCCGACCGAAGGTATCGCCGACAAGATTTCCAGCGTCCTGCAATTCATGCCGGAGATTTTGCTGCACGTCAGCCGTGGCGTCCGCTGGGACAGCGACCATGTCGTGATTCTCAACGACGACCTGCTGGCCATCGCGCGCGAGATAGCGGCAAACGGTTTTGAAAAGCGTGTTCACATCGGGCTGGATTATTTCGACGCCAGCATCAACCGCGTCGCCGCGTGGACGATTGGCACGCGCAACATGATCCGCGCACTGCTCATCGCGCTGCTGGAAACGCCTCTCATCCGCACGGCGGAAGCCAGCGGAGATTTTACGACGCGCCTCGCGTTGCAGGAGGAGGCCAAGACGCTGCCATTCGGCGCGGTCTGGGATTATTACTGCGAACAGCAGGGCGTGCCCGTGGGCGACGCGTGGCTGGCGGAAGTGAAAAGCTACGAGAAAAATATTTTAAGCAAACGGCAGTAAACAAAAACCAAAAATAAATAATGCAACCGAATCCTCTACTTGGCGTCGTCTTCCACTGGCTGGGCGGCCTGTCCTCCGGCACGTTTTATGTGCCCTACAAAGGCGTCCGCAAATGGTCGTGGGAAACTTTCTGGCTGGCCGGCGGAATCTTCAGCTGGCTCATCTGCCCGTGGATTGGCGCGTTCGTGCTGTCAAAAGACCTCCTCGCTGTTCTGCATGAAACATCTTCCTACACCTTTTGGATGACGTATCTGATGGGCGCGTTGTGGGGACTCGGCGGTCTGACGTTCGGTCTGACCATGCGTTATCTCGGCATGTCACTCGGCATGGCGGTCGCGCTCGGTTACTGCGCGGCGTTCGGCACACTGGTTCCGCCGCTTGTGAAAGGTGAGTTCGCCGCCAAACTGTTGCAGACACACGGCGGCAATATTTGTTTCCTCGGTGTCATCGTTTGCTTGGTTGGTATTGCCATCGGCGGCATTGCCGGCGTGCGCAAGGAAAAGGACATGGGCAACGACGGCAAATCTTCCGCCATCGCCGAATTCAGCCTCATGAAGGGTTTGGCCATCGCGACCTTTTCCGGCGTGATGAGTTCATGTTTTTCTTACGGTTTCCAGTTCGGCGATCCCATCACCAAAATTTCCGCCAGCCACGGCACCGGGCCGTTGTGGGTCGGTCTGCCGGTCATCCTCGTGATTCTGTTGGGCGGCCTGACCACGAACTTCATTTGGTGCGTGCTGTTGAACATCAAGAACCGCACCGGCTACCAATACCTCGCCTCGCACGTCAAAGCCGAACACGCGCACCATGGCGGCACGGGCAGCAGCGAACACGCCCCCGCGCAAACGACCGGCGCGGCGTCCGCGCCGACTGACCTGAAAATTCCCGTGCTGGGCAATTGGTTCTTCTGCGCGCTGGCGGGGACGTTCTGGTATTTCCAATTTTTCTTCTACCAGATGGGCGAAAGCCAGATGGGCAACTACAAATTCTCCAGTTGGACGCTGCACATGGCGAGCATCATCATCTTCAGCACGCTGTGGGGAATTTTCTTCAAGGAATGGCGCGGCGCAAAGGCGCTGACCAAATCGCTCGTCGTGGTGATGCTGCTGTGCCTTGTCGGCTCGACTTGCATCATTGGTTGGGGCAACAAGATTTCCGAGGACGCGGCCAAGGCTAAAATTGCTGCCATGGTTGATTCCCCCGCTCCAATTATAAGGAAATAAAACGGCTTCGCCCGGCGGTGATATAAACAAAAATCCCCTGTTTCACCAACAAGTGAAACAGGGGATTTTCAATTTTTCGGATGGTGGAGCCAAGGAGGCTCGAACTCCTGACCTCCTGAATGCCATTCAGGCGCTCTACCAACTGAGCTATGACCCCATCCCGAAAAAACGGAAGCGCAGTCTAATTTTTCTGCGCCACAAGTCAAAGCATTTTCCGCCGCCGCAATCTTGTCGGCGCAGCCGGAAAATCACTTCTTCATCATTGCCGCCCAGGACGGCGGGAGATTTTTCACCACTTCAATGCCCTTAAAGGGCTTGGTCTTCCGCAGCTTCGCGGTCTTTGCCCAGTCGGACATCCGCGCGAGACCGTCATGCAGGGAAACGTCCCCAATCAGGTCGCCAAAAAATTCCCGCGCCTTGTCGTGCGCCGAGTAGGCGTTCACCACTTCGTTGCGCGCCTCCAGATGCCGCGCGTCCGGTTTTACGCCCATGCACTGCGCGACTTCCCGCGCCAGTTCCAGCACAGAATACGCGTGGTCGGCGCCGACGTTGAAAATCTGGTTGTAACATTTCTTCCGCTCCACGCTGCGGGCAATGATCGGCGCGACATCGCTGATGTAGCTGAAGGCGCGCGTCTGCTTGCCGTCGCCAAAAATCGTCATCGGCTGGCCATTGCGGATCTGCTTCATGAAGATGCCGATGACATTGCGATACGGATCGCTCAAATTCTGGCGCTCGCCATAAACATTATGCGGGCGGAAGACGACGGAATTCAGCCCGAACATTTCGTGCGCCTCCTTCAAGTCCAGTTCCACCGCGTATTTGGCGATGCCGTAGGGATCTTCCGGCTGCGGCACGAGGTCTTCGCGCATGGGCAACTGGTTGCGGCCATACACGGCGATGGACGACGTGAACACAAAACATTTCACCGTGCCCGCGTTGACCGCCGCGTTGATGAGATTCACGCTGCCGATCAGATTGTTCGTGTAATTAAAAGTCTTGATGAAATGGCTCAAGCCCTCGGCGGCGTAGGCGGCGAGGTGGAAGACATAATCAAACTTGTGCTGCTTGAACAGCTTGGCGATGAGCGCCTGATTTTCCACCTTGCCCTTCACAAACTTCGTGCGCGCGGGGACATTTTCGGGAAACCCGCCAGAGAGATCGTCCAGCGCGACC
>Ga0316229_1001659_pt1 | contig 21652 bp, 22 predicted proteins | sample TBH18023metaG_FD_206011 | JGI IMG/M metagenome (GOLD analysis project Ga0316229, IMG submission 206011) | Freshwater microbial communities from Trout Bog Lake, Wisconsin, USA - TBH18023 | ecosystem: Environmental > Aquatic > Freshwater > Lake > Hypolimnion/Profundal zone | place: USA: Wisconsin... | reverse complement strand
TTTATTTACGAAATGATCTGATTGAATACAAAGAAATATTTACCTACCCACCTTCTGTTTTTGATGAGTTTATAAAACATTCCGAAGTTGAAAAGCAAGCTCATCTAAGTGAACTTCAGTCACAATATCGGGAACTTCAGTCACAATATCAGGAACTTCAGTCACAATATCAGGAACTTCAGTCACAATATCAGGAACTTCAGTCACAATATCAGGAACTTCAGTCACAACATCAAGGACTTCATTCACAACATCAAAGACTTCATTCACACCATCAGGAACTTCAATTGGTAAATTTCGATCTTAAAATACAAAATCAGAATTTATTAAACCAAGTTAATGCGATCTTAAACAGCTATTCATGGCGTGCACTTAAACCAATCCGATGGCTTTTTATGTTAATTAAAAATCTCAGATTATAGGAGGAAGAGAAAAAACTTTATCCAAATAAAAGAATTTAAGTAGAGATGATTGAAAACAATTCTGAATTTCTTTCTCTTTTGTATGTTTGGTTTTTACTAGGAAGATTCGCTACAATTCTGCCAGGTTAGCAAAAATACTTAGTGACCGAATTGGTTGAGGTGGAGGTTTCTTTGCCCATATATTTCAAAGTGAGATATCTATTTTGTTTTTAATCTGTAATGAACACAAAAATAAGTGATTTTATATAAATTTGAAACATACAACAAACTTGAAGCATAAGGTCAATCGTATTAATTTTACTTGAGTTTAATCGGACAATATTGTACGAAGATTATTTATAAAATTATGGAAGATATAAATAAACACAAGTTAGTTGCGAGATTTAATCGTGATTGGAAAGTTATAACAATTTTAATTTTTTTGTTTACTTATGGAATTGTTTTATCAGTTTTTAATTCCCGGTTTGATACTAATGATGATATGATTGTTGCTATGAGTGATTACAATTTTTGGATCGGTTGTGCAAGAGGTCAAGGAAGAATAGGCTTTCTTTTTGGGGGGCCTTTCACTTGGGTGCCTTACATTTTTAATAACATTATATACTTTAAATTTATACAAATATTTTCTATTTTATTATTAATAATATCTCTCGGTATTCTTGCCGGAGTCCTCTTAAGAAATAGATTTATAGGTTATTTATTTGTAGCTTTACTTTTAACACTATGGCAAAATTCAATTCATCAGCATAATATGCTTGTCGCCTTCCCTTTTAGCGTGACCTTTTTTGCAACGTTATATGTACTTTCATATATTTTGTTAATTTTTTATTTACGAGCTAAACGACTTTGGTTTCTATTAGGCTCTTTATTTTTCTGGCTCGTTACTATGTTTACAAACGAAATATGGTTTTCCTATTTACCTATATTAGTTGCAATAGTATTTATAGAATGTAAGCAGAAAAATTGGTTAAATTTCTTTAAAGTATTAAATATTATTAAATGGCATTTAGCTATTACCATAATTTGTTTATTTGCTTATTGGGCTTATAAATACTATTATCCGAGTGAATATGAGGGTAACACTTTGCATTCGTTTAACATAAGCCGTATTTGTATCGCCATTGCAACTTATTCAGCAGGACTATTCCCGGGTTTCAAATTTTTTATTGATATTAAAAGAGGTTATATTGATATATATAATATATTAAATGCAAACGCATTCACTATTTCAATAATTCTTTTTGTATTGCTGTTATGGATAAAGGACAAGATTTTCTTAAAGAAAATTAAATTATCAAAATATTTAGTTTGTTTTTCTGCTATCATCTATGCCATAATAACTCCTAATATTTTAATTTCACTAACTTCTAAGTATCAAGTTTGGGTTGAAGCGGGAACAACGGATTACCTATACTCCTCATATTCATTTTTTGCAATCGCTTTGCTTTTTACAATTATTTTATACATTTTTGCAAGGCGGCGTATTCTTTATATATTGAGTGCCTTGATCATATCCTCTCTTGCCTACAGCGTTCAAGTTAATAATGCAATAGTCGCTGAATGTCAAGCACATGATGCATCTAAATGGGTACTGATAGATGCGTTTCTTGAATCACACATCTATAAAGATTCTAATAAATTAGATAGTATATCTGCTCCTACATTGTGGAATTGGACTCTTTTTCAGCCAGATTATTGGACAAGGTATTTTAAAAATAAAACAGGAAGAGATGTTAACGTATTAAAAACATCAGGGGCTATCGCATCATTAACCTATGTCGAACAAAGTACATTCGATGGAGGCTATTTGATATATTCAGTTGATAGTATTGTTCATACAATTTACACTCAAAGCAAACATGTTAATAGAAACAAGCTATGCTATTTAATAAGCATGGGGGACAACGCAGGAATAAACTTGATTGATGACCGACAACTTCTAACAGTACCAAACGGAACAATCAGATGTTTTGTTCTTTCCGATGGTTTTAGGATAAAAGGAGTAACTGTATTTGAAATTGGTCAGCAAGTTAAGTTGAACGAACTATTGGGTTTTACTACTACAAATCCTAATGTTTTTCATAAACCAGTTGTAAATTATTTATCTGGATTTTATGATCTTGAAATGGATGTAAATTCAACCTGGAGATGGTCTAGTAATGCTGGAAAAATATCAATAAACTCACATGAAAATCAAAGTGTAAACATTGTTTTGGATGTAATTTTAGTTTCCCCAGGTAATTTGACCTGCAAAGTTAACGATTCAACCAAATGTTTTATTTTTAAAGAGTCATTAACGAAAGAAATAGAAATAAAAACTGAATTGAAAAAGGGAAATAATATTCTATCCTTAGAATCGAATATAAAGCCAGTTTCACTAAATCCTAACGATCCGAGAGTTTTTTCCTTTAGATTAAACGGGTTTTACATTATAGATCAAATCAAATATTTTCATTAGGGCTTGGTGAATATATCACATAGTATTAATTAAAAATTAATTTAATCGAATCGAGACTTGCTGAACAAATTAAATTGGCTTCCAATTTTTCAAAACAAAATACACTTACATGAAATATAATGATACGTATGTCCACGACATGGATTGGGGAAAGGATAAAATTTCCTTTAATGATTTTAACAATTACCGAAAATATCAATATGACTTGATTAAAGATTATGTTGGAAACACAATAATTGAAATTGGAACTGGTGATAAGAGTTTTACCAAGAAGATATTGGAGAATAATCTCAATGTTGAACGTATTTATTCGATTGAACCATCAGAAACACTTTTCAAATTAAATAATGACAAATACAATTTTCCTGAAATAGTAAAATTTGATTGTATAGACTTATTTGACTTAAATACAGATAAAACAGGAATTTTCGATACTGCAATTTTCATCCATGTCTTAGAGCATATTGAACAGGATAAAAAAGCATTAAACACCATTCATAATTTTATTAAACCGGGGGGCTATGTTTTAATTGAAGTGCCTGCACTCCCAAGTTTATTTTCGGTGCATGATAAAGTTTTAGGACATTACAGAAGATATAATAAGAAAATGATAAAATCAATTGTAGATATAGATAAATATGAAACTGTGAAACTTTGGTATCAAGATCCTATCGGGGTTTTAGGTTCTTTGTATTTCTTCAAATTGAGAAAAATAAAGATGAAATCAGACCAAGGGTTTAACTTGGCTAAAAACCAAGGAGGGATATATGATAAATATGTAATTCCTTTTGAAAAAAACATAGAAAAGATTATTAAGTTTCCTTTTGGGTTAAGCTTAACGGCAATATTAAGAAAAAGATAACGTAACCTGTTTATTATGAATTCAATATACGTCACCCAACCATTTCTTCCACCGTTAGAAGAGTTTCATGAATACTTAAAAGATATATGGGAAAGTAAGTGGCTTACTAATAATGGCAAATATCATCAGGAATTAGAAAAAGCGATGTGCGAATATTTAGGGGTGAAATTTATTTCACTTTTCTCGAATGGTACATTGGCCTTGGTAACAGCTTTGCAAGCATTACGTATTACCGGAGAGGTAATTACAACACCTTTTAGTTTTGTTGCCACTACTCATGCGCTTTGGTGGAATAATATCAAACCGGTATTTGTGGATATAGAACAAAGTAAATTTAATATTAATCCTGAAAAGATTGAGGCAGCTATCACACCACAGACCACAGCAATTCTTCCAGTACATGTTTATGGAAATCCCTGTAATGTAGAAAGGATCAAAGCAATTGCTGATACTTATAACTTAAGGGTCATTTATGATGCCTGTCATACTTTTGGGGTCAGAGTTAACGATGTACCTGTTTTGAATTTTGGCGATCTTTCTGTAATGAGTTTCCATGCGACAAAAGTGTATAACACTTTTGAAGGGGGAGCTATTGTCTGTCATGACGAAGCAACAAAAAAGCGAATTGACAACCTGAAAAATTTTGGCTTTGCAGACGAAACCACCGTCGTGGCCCCTGGAATCAACGCAAAAATGAATGAGATACAGGCCGCAATGGGTCTGCTGCAATTGAAATATGTTGATGAATCAATCGCAAAACGAAAAAAAATAGCAGCATGCTATCGTAATCAGCTAAAGGATTTAGAAGGTATGGCTTTCCTCGAAGATATGCCTGGTGTGAATCATTGTTATTCTTATTTCCCTGTTCTTGTTGACAAGTTGAAATTTAGAAAAACCCGGGATGAAGTTTACGAGGATTTAAAAACATATAATATCTTTGGAAGACGATATTTTTATCCGTTGATCAGCAATTTCCCAATATACAGAGGCCTCCCGTCAGCCCGTTTGGAGAATCTTCCTGTTGCGAAAATGATTTCTGACGAGGTTTTATGCTTACCTATTTTCCCAGATCTGGAAGAAAAAATGGTAAAAAAAATATGTGATATATTAAAAAAGTATCAAAAATCCGATATTGCATAAATTTTATCAATTAAAAAACTCTATTTATGGGGAAAATTTCCTTTTTAATCCCAGTTTATCGTAATGAAGGCTCAATTAAATTGACTTATGATAAGATTGCAGAGTTATTTTCAACCAAACTTACCCAGCATACGTTTGAATTCGTTTTTGTTGACGATGGTTCTGATGATCATTCTCTTGATGAATTGCTTGAATTGAAGAAGAAGAACAACGAAAATATTAAGATTTTATCCCTTTCAAGAAATTTTGGGCAGACTACCGCATGTATTGCCGGATTAAAGGAAGTAATTGGCGATGCTATTGTTATTATGTCTGCCGATCTTCAGGAACCAATTGAACTGATTAGTCAAATGATTTGTGAATGGGAAAAAGGAAATGAAATCATCATCTGTAAACGTGAGAACAGGGAAGATAATTTGTTTGTAACATTAACATCTAAATTTTTTTATGGCCTCATAAGACTCGCAAATCGTAAAATGCCAAAAGGAGGTTTTGACTTTTATCTTTTAGACAAGTTAGCTATTGAGGAACTTAATAAATTTGAAGAGAAGAACAGGTTTTTCCAGGGAGATATCCTTTGGCTCGGGTTTGGAATTAAATTTCTTTCCTATCACCGCCAGAAAAGAACTATTGGTAAATCTCAGTGGACTATCAGTAAAAAAATTAAATATTTTATTGATGGTGTTTTAAATACTTCATACATTCCAATACGAATGATGAGTTTACTCGGTATGGGAACCTCGCTGATCGGTTTTATTTATGCTGTTTTAATAACTTATGGGAGATTATTTCTAAAAAGCAGCCCATTTCAGGGTTGGGCTCCGATCATGGTCCTAATTCTCATAATCGGTGGCCTAATTATGTTAATGCTTGGCATTATAGGGGAATATATTTGGAGAATTTACGATGAAGTGCGTAAGCGTCCAAATTATATTGTGAAAAAGAAATATTTTTAATTTTTTAATTCTTTGAAAGCGATCAGTATACATTTCCTTCAATGATATAAAAATGTTCATTTTTAAACAAATAAAAGTCTAACCCAATGGAAGAATTTATAAATAATTTGGCTGAATTACTGGAAAGAGATCCTCAAACGGTTAAGCCTGATGATCAGTTCCGGGATTACAATGAATGGGATTCACTTGCATTATTGGGATTGGGAGCCATGATTGATGAAAGCTACAATATCGTTATACCGAGGAAAGAGTTTGAACAATTGGCTACAATTCAGGAAATTTATCATTTTATCCAAAATCATCAATAAAATGTATGATTATAATTTATCAAGAAAGGTCATCCTAATTACCGGAGCTGCGTCCGGTATTGGCAGGGAATGTGCAATTGCCTGTGCATCAAGAGGTGCTGCTCTGATTCTCATTGATCAGAATAAGCATGAGTTGGAATACACAATGGAATTGACCGGTATTGAAAATTGCCATTTAATCGTATTGGATTTACTAAAGTATACAGAAATTGAACCTGCAATTAAAGAGAAAACTGAAAAAACTGGAAAAATCCATGGGTTCATTCATTCAGCCGGAATTGGTCTTACTAAACCACTTAAACTTATTAGCACCTCGGATTATGAGAAAATATTCGCAGTAAATGCGATTTCTGCTTTTGAATTAATCAGGATTTTATCAAAAAAAATATTCTGTCCGGAGCAAGGAGCAAGTTATATCCTGATTTCTTCAGTAATGGGAAAGCTAGGTGATATCGGTAATATTGCCTATTGTGCCAGTAAAGGCGCTTTAATCCCGGCGTCAAAAGCAATGGCACTTGAATTAGCCAGCAAAAAGATAAGAGTTAACTGCATTTTACCTGGAGTGATTATGACTGAAATGGCTAAAAAACTTTTTGAAACCATTTCGGAAGATGCTAAAAACGAACTACTTGCCAAACACCCGCTAGGATTTGGTCATCCTTGCGATGTTGCCAACTCCTGCGTTTATCTTTTATCCGATGCGTCAAGATGGGTCACAGGAAGTGAATTCATCGTTGATGGGGGATATAGTGCTCATTAACCTTTAAAATAAAATATTATGGATGTTTCAATTTCAAAAATAGGGGTAGATCTGTTTCGTAATATTTCTCCGGTCAGGGAAATAATGAATTTTGCCGATCCCAAACGATTACTTGAATATGGGATTAACCCAGCCGATTTGATTTCATTTGGAGGTGGATGGGTAAATCATTTAAGCCCTGTGCTATATCAACAAGTATATAGTAATATTATTAATGATAATGATAAATTTCATTATTCTGGAGGATATTCTCCTACTAATGGGGAATCAATTTTTAAAAATGCTGTAGTCAGATTTGAGAGTCATCTGTATGGAATGGATGGGCTTGAACAGGAAAACATAGTTGTCGGGCAGAGTTCAACTGAGCTGACACACTTACTTTTTTCTGTCCTTTTGGATGAAGGTGATAAAATCTGTTTACTTGATCCATCTTACTGCAATTTCCCATTACAGATAACAACCGGATCAAAATCAAAGATAATTCGGTTTCCTGTTTTAACTGAAAAGACTTATGAGTACATTGCCAATGAGCCTTCCACAATTTCTTCATTCCAGGACTTTCTATTACAAGAAAAGCCAAAAGTTATTTTACTTGTATCACCTGATAACCCTACATCTCAAATTCTTTCAGACGATTTCATATTTGCTACTCACAATACGGTTAAAAAATATGGAGGAATAATCGTTATCGATTTTGCATATAAGACCCTCGTTTTTGGACAGATCCCGGAATATTATTCCTGGATTCCCGATGGAAATTTCATGTCAATCCATTCAAATTCAAAATGGTGCAGGGGATTGGGAAGAAGGCTTGGATGGATAGAAGCTCCTAAATATATTGTTGATAGTTTCGAATCATTTCAGAATACTGCCATCCTTTCTCCTGACAGGTTACATCAGATGGCCTTTGCAGAATATGTGACTAAGTCTATTGCAGAAAATTCCCTGAAAGCCTATTTTGATTATACCAGAGAATTGTATAAATCTACTGCTGATTTTACTGCTGCTTCTATTCGGAAATATATGAAATTACCTTATCTTGAACCACAGGGCGGGTTATATACATGTATTCAAGTATCAGTTAACAGTGGGAAATTTGTAGAAGATCTTTTAAAGGCTACAGGGGTATTATTTGTGCCCGGCTGGGGTTTCGGGCGGACCTTAGCAAAATCCGTTCGAGTCTCATATGGCCCCTTGGTCAATAACCATCAATTGATTGAAACAGGAATTAAAAAGGCGGGAGAATTTATTAACAATATGACAATATGAATTTCATATCGATGTCAAAAAATATTTTAGTCACGCGACGTGTTCACCCTGAAGCAATCAGATTATTAAAGAATGTCGGATTACAAGTGAAATATTTTAATCATAATCGTCCACTAGATAAAGATATTCTATTTAAAATTTTACCAGCTTTTGATGCAGTATTTTCCTGTGTGACAGATAAACTTACTGCAGAAGTACTTGCTAATGCTCCGAATTTGAAAGCAATTTCCAACATGGCTGTAGGGCTTGATAATATTGATCTTGATTTTGCAAAAAAAAATGGTATCCAGGTTTTTAATACTCCTGATGTTGTTACAGCAAGTACTGCTGATATGACCTTGGCTTTAGCTTTTGCTTCAATGCGGAAAATAATTCCCGCACACTCATTTGTTAAAGAAGGAAAATGGAAAGGATGGGATCCAGAGATTTTTATTGGTAGAACTTTTTCCGCACTTTCATGGGGAATCATTGGATTTGGAAAAATAGGGAAAGCTGTTGCAAAAAGGTTGACTGGTTTTGATATTAAGGTTTTTTATTATGATCCTGTGGAAGAGAGTGATGCCTATCATGCCATTAAAGCAGATTTAACAACAATCTTAAAACATTCCGATATCATTTCATTGCATTTGCCTCTTACTCAGCAAACACGTTATTTTTTTAACCATGAAAAATTTTCCTTGATGTTATCATCAGCCCTTTTCATTAATATGGCCAGAGGAGGTGTTGTAAATCAAACGGATTTGATAAAAGCACTTCGTGAAAATGTTATTGCTGGTGCCGCATTGGATGTGTTTGAACCAGAACCTATACCTGCAGACCATGAAATTCTTAAATTTAATAACGTTTTATTTTCACCGCATATTGGTACAGCAACTCAGGAATGTAGAAAGGAAATGGCCATTATGGCTGCAGAGAATCTTCAAAAATTTTTTAGTTGAACTTTTTTGAAACGATGCCGAGAAGATTTTCAGCAGTTCGTGAAGAATAATATGTAAATACTCGAGTTGTATAATGAGATAAAAACCACCAAAAATGAAAACCCGCTTTGAAAATCAATTTAAAGAAGTATTTAATAAAGTAATTGGAACAAAGGAATTTGATGAAAATTGGGCAATGAATTCAATTTCAGAATGGGATTCTCTAAAACATGTTCAGCTTATAGCTGAATTGGAAGAGAAACTCAACATCCAATTCGATTACGAAGACATAATAACCATGACAAGTATCGAGAAGATTGATACAATTCTCTGTAAATTCTAGTAAAATATTTGGTTTATGAGAGCTCACCAGCGAATTTCAACAAAACATCATTTCAAATACAAATCAGTATATGAGCTCCTTTATGCCAGGTACCTAAGTAATCCTGAAGGGTTGTTTGTAATCAGCATTTATAATAATATTGAGGAAACCTGCACATATGGTGAGTTTACCGTAAAAGTTAGAAATGTTCAAGAATATTTCAAAAACAAAGAATTAATGAAAGGAGATGTTATAAATATTGTCATTCAGAATTCTTTGGATTTTTTAATTATATATTTAGCGGCGCTATCGTTAGGAATTATTGTTTGTCCGATAAATTATAACCTGATGCCTCCAGAGATACTTTACATCATCAATAATAGTGGAGGTAAAATGTTATTCATTGATGAAGAATATTTTTGTAAAATTAACCAGATTAAAAATCAATTTCTGGGGCTAAAAGAAATTATCCTTTTTACTAAGTCGGGAATTGAAAATCCTGATTATTTTAACATTTACACTGTTTACAATAATTCTTCATCACTAAAAGGCAATGTCAAATTTGAAAACAATGCTAGTTTAGACGATCTTGGTGTAATTATCTATACATCCGGCACAAGCGGAAATCCGAAAGGCGTTTTGCTAACACATGCCAACCTTCTGGCAGATGCCCAGGCAATTGCTGAATGGTTTGAATTTGATGAAACTACAAGAACATTATGTATTCTTCCACTCTTTCACAATAATGGTCAGATTGTTACATTTTTGGCTCCGTTATGGGGTGGTGGTTCAACAATAATGATAAAAGGTAATGTAAGTCTAATCTCATTTTGGGAAATTGTATCGAGATTCAAAGCAACCTGGACCAGCGTGATCCCAACTATTCTTTCTGTTCTCCTTTCAATGAAAAAGAAACTGAAGGATACAACACTTCAGGGAATTATTTGTGGTGGAGCATTATTACCTAGTCGGATCCAGTTGGAATTTGAGAAAATTTTTAACGTGCCTATCTATGAAGGTTATGGTTTGACAGAAACAACTTCATTTTCATGTTTTAATCCAAAGAATGAATTAGATCGTAAGATTGGGTCTATAGGAAAAGAACTTCCTGTTAATGAGATGTGCCTAATGGATGATAAGGATAAAGAAATAGAGGTTGGAATTGAAGGTGAAATATGCATACGGGGCTTTAATGTTTTTTCAGAATATCTCAAACTTCCCGAACGGTCAGAACAATCTATTCGAAATGGGTGGTTTCATAGTGGTGATTATGGAAAGAAAGATGCTGATGGTTATTATTATATAAGTGGAAGAAAGGATGATCTTATTATCAAAGGAGGTGAGAACGTTTATCCTAGGGAAATTGAGAATGTTGTTTACAACCATCCAAAAGTGAAAGATTGTGCGGCCTTGGGAATTGAACATCCTTTATGGGGTGAAGATATTTTAATGTTCATCGAATTGAATGAAAATGAAAAGAGTAATGCCGAAGAAATAAAAAAGTTCTGTGAGGATAAAATTGCTATTTTTAAAATTCCGGGGAAAATTTACTTTTTACATGAGTTGGATGGATTAAATGAGATTCCAAAAGGACCCACTAAAAAGATACTAAGAAATAAATTACTTGAGTATTATAAGAAAAACCTTCAATAAGAGTATGATTTCAGTTGAAAGAATTGTAAATGATATTTTTACTTCAAATTGCTATATTATATCGAAGTCGGAAGGAAATAGAATCCTTATTATTGACCCAGGTTCAAAAGATTGTACAATGTTAATGGGAAGGATTGGTAATAGAAATGTCGAATATGTTCTAATTACGCATGGCCATTTTGATCATATGGCAGGAGTGAATTGTTTGAGGAAGAACTTAAATTTCAATGTGATTGCCTCTGCTGAGTGTATTGAAAAAATGATGGATTCCAAAAAAAATCTTTCCTTTTATAGTGAATTTGGACCTATTACTACTACTACCGCTGTGGATATCATTGTGGATAGTGAAATAACCCTTAAGTGGGGCAAAGAAAGCCTCAGGATTTTTCAAACTCCAGGCCATTCAAAATGTGGGATTTGTATGTCAATCGGATCATTCATATTTACTGGTGATACATTATTAAATGAAGTATCCCCTCTTGCCAATAAACTTGACGGTGATACTTATTTATTAAAAAAATCAATTCAATTCATAATTGATAATTATCCGGCTGAAACTTCAGTCTTTCCTGGGCATGGATCAGATTTTTTTTTAAGTAATTATACATTGAACTAACATGGCTATTATTAAATTCAATAATGTTGGTATCAGGGCAATCTCCGCCTGTGTTCCAAGAAATGTACAGCGAAATATTGATCTTGCTCGTTTCTTCCAGGAAAAAGCTATTCAAGAAATTATCGACACTACTGGCATTAAAGAAAAACGAGTCGCATCCGAAAATTTATGTGCATCGGATCTTTGTTTTGAAGCTGCAAAAACATTGTTCGATGAGCTTGGAATTGATAAAAACACCATTGACATTTTAATTTTTTTCTCGCAAAGCAATGATTATAAAATACCTGCAACCGCTCCGAGTCTTCAACATCGGTTAAATCTACCTAAGAAAACAGGGTCATTTGATATGGGACTTGCATGTTCGGGATATGTATATGCACTTTCTGCGGCATTTGCATTTGCTTCACAAGAGGGTGTAAACAAAGTATTGCTTCTGGATGGTGAGACCTTCTCAAAGTTGATTAATATTAAAGATAAAACAAATTCCCCAATTTATGGAGATGCAGGGACAGCTACACTTATAGAGAAAGGAGATTTTGGTATTTCTGTTTTCTCTTTGAATTCAGATGGTTCCGGAGTTGATGCATTGAAAATTGAAGCTGGTGGAGCCCGGACACCTTCCAATACCAATAACATTTCTGAAATGATGATGGAAGATGGAAATATCAGATCTCCCCATCAATTGTTCATGGATGGAATGGAAGTCTTTAATTTTACAATGCTCAATGTTCCAAAAGATATTACCGCGATTCTGAATATAACTGGTAACACACCTGAAACGATTGACCTTCTCGTACTTCATCAGGCGAATAAGTTTATGACAGATTACTTTATTAAACGATTGAAATTCCCAGGGGAAAAAGTTCCATACTCTCTTGACCGTTTTGGAAATACCAGTTCAGCATCAATCCCATTGACTCTTGTCTCAGAAACAAAATTCAAAAAAAAAGACAATGTTGTCCTTGCCGGCTTCGGGGCTGGACTTTCATGGGCGACGGCTAATTTAAGTTTAAAAGATTGCAGAATTTGTGAATTAACAGAGATTTAAAGTTTTACATGCCAACACATCTTCGTTTTCATCATATTGGGATCGCTACTAGGAATTTTGAAAAGGCGATGAAAACATATTTGTCAATGGGTTTTTCTGTTTTAAAAGGCCCGGTTGAAGCTCCAACCCAAAATGTTCGGGTTTGTTTTCTTGAAAAAACAGGACATCCTATGATAGAATTGATCGAACCTGTTGGAGATGAATCCCCGGTAAGGAATCTGCTTAAACGAAATGGTTCAGGGCCTTACCATTTGTGCTATATAGCCGAAAATATACAAGATACTATAGAAACCTTAAAGGCAGAGAAATATTTTATTCTATCAAAACCTGTTCAATCTAAACCATTCAACGATAATTTAATTGTTTTTGCTTATAAAGAGGAAATTGGCTTGATAGAAATTGTTGAATGCAAGCCTGTTTAACCGAATTGCTATTTCAAGCATAACAAAAAATGAAAATGATGACTAATGATCCGTTTGCGGTTACAAATAAAAGATTTCTCATTACTGGTGCTGCCTCAGGTATTGGCAAAAAAATTGCTACAGACTTATTACAGCAAAACAACAATGTATTTGTTATAGATCGTGATGAAGCAGGTTTGCGTGCACTTGTTGATGAATATGGAAAAACTCGAATTGAACCTATTGTTGCGGACGTGAGCCTGGAAAGTGACCGGTTGAAGATTATACAATCCATTCCTCTCAAACTTGATGGTTTAATAAACTGTGCTGGCATCATCAAACTGAAGCCTTTACGATTTATTAATGAAAAAGACATACATGAAATTACTATAAACAACTATGAAGGACCCGTTTTACTAACAAGCTATTTAATCAAAAAAGATAAATTGCTTAATAGTTCATCTATTATTTTTATTTCTTCGATTATGAGCATTATCAGCACCGAAACTAATGGCATTTATACTGGATCAAAAGCAGCTATTGCAGGAATTGTTAAAACTTTTGCGTTGGAGCTAGCCAAACAAAGAATTCGTGTAAATGCTATTCTTCCAGCCTTTGTTGAAACACCGATGTTAGATGAAATAGCAAAAATTGCTGATTTAGAACAAAACCGGAAAAATCATCCTCTTGGATTTGGAAAAGTTGACGATATATCGATGACAGTATTATTTTTATTATCAGATGCTTCAAAATGGATAACAGGAACAAATTTAATAATTGACGGAGGTTATTATGCAAAATAAAAAAAAGCTTTTCATTGTTGGTGCCGGCAATTTAGGCCGGGAGCTAGAATCCTGGTTAAGTTTAATTCCGCCAGACCAGTCAGATTGGAAGATCCAAGGATACTTATGTGATTACCCTGATGATTTAAATGGCTTTCCCACAGATTATAAAATTCTGGGGTCTATCGACGAATTTCCTTTAAATACCGAGGATTATATATTACTGGCACTCTCTAACACTAATGATAAAAAACATGTATTTAATCGATTACAAGGTAGAGCCCAGATTTTTTCATTTATATTCCCAAATGTTATCGTTGGCAAGTTTTCCAAGATCGGAACCGGATGTATTATTTTCCCCGGAACAATAATATCAAATAATGTTTCCATCGGTGATTTTGTGACAATTGGTTGTGGATCACAAATTGGTCATGACAGTGTTATTGGACAGTTTTCCTCTCTCATGGCAAGTGTTGATATAGGCGGGAAATGCATTCTGGAGGAAGGTGTTTTTATGGGAACAAATTCAACATGTTTACCCAAAAAAAAGATTTGCGCTGATTCATATATCGGCTCTGGATCTATCGTAGTCAGAAACATAAATCAAATCGGCACATATTTTGGAAATCCTGCAATCAAAATATCAGATTCCTTAACACGGTGAATTATTGGAGCAGACCCGGCTATCTGATTTGTGTTGTTTCTGGAGGAATTACAATGTAGTAAGAACAATTCAGCTCCAACTGGAAATTAAATCAGTAAGCGATGAAAGCTCATCTGGCTCATATTGAATCAATAATCTTTGAAAGAAACGTTTTAGAAATTATTGATGTCGGGTCAGGTCTAAATAAATTTCATGAGTTAGAATTAAAATTACTTGACCAATATGATCCGTTTTACATTCAGATTGCTTTACCATCTGCTGATTCTAAAACAATTCATTTCCTTGAATCATATGGATTTAACTTTGCCGAGTTTAGACTACAGTGTACCAAGAAAATTGATGAGGTAATTTCGTCTCATTCCCTTTTTCCTTATGATATTGAAGATGTTGTAACAAAGGAAGATCTTTACAAAATATTTGCGATCGCAGAAAACATAGAGCCGGATGACAGGTTCTATTCCGATCCTCTTTTGACGCCTGATTTATCAATAAAAAGAACAAAGGAATTTATAAAACGATCATTCAATAAAAGGAATGAACGTTTATTAAAACTGATTAACAGGCAAACTAACGAATTAATTGGATACAGAACTTTTCGTTTACAACAAGAGAATGAAGTTTTATTATATTTGACTGGTATTAGCTGGAAAGCTAGGGATTATAACAAATCTTTTGAAATTATTAATACCCTGTTATTGGCTTATTTAAAATCCAAAAACATCAATTTCGCTAATGCTATTATTTCTGGAAAGAATTACTTCGAATTGGAATTTTATTTGAAAAAAATGGAATTTAGCATTAAAGGAACCTCTTTATTGCTCAGAAAAATATACCATAAATAGATTCTCCTTTGATAAAACGAATATATAATCTTCCTATAGGCCATCTTTTCAGGCAAAATTTTTTCAGCTTGCAATTTTACAAATACATCTTTGTTGGAATTTTGAACGCTGTATTTTCTACCTTGATTTATCTCTTTTGTTTTAAGGTATTATTAATGCATTATCTTATAGCATTTACCTTCTCATGGTTGCTTGGGGTATTATTCACCTATATTATCAATTTTACATATATTTTCAAACCTGATGAGAAGCTGGAATTTAAAAAACGGTTGCCTAAGTATTTCTTGGTTTACCTCATTTCCTATTCATTGAACTTAACTTTATTGAAATTTTTAGTATCATTTACTTTTATTGACCCATTTTTTTTACAATTAATGATCCTTCCATTGGTCATTGCGATCAATTTTACAGGATTTAAATATTGGGCATTAAAATAGTACAACCTTAAACAGATGAATTTTATAGATTATTAGAATAAAATATTATATCATAAGTAAGAACTCAAAAAACGTATTAATTTTTCCTGAGATAAAAAATTGAATATAAATTCTAAACTTAAGAATTTACTTTTTGTAATACTTTAATTCCAAAACAATACTATTTTTAAATTGTATTTGCAATTGGTCTCTAAATTTCTCGGGTTTTCCTTGTGTCGGGATTCACTACTCCTCTGCCATTCACAAATTTCGGTTCTTTTTAAAGTAATTGTGAGGGTTACTCTGTTTTTACTACCAATTTAAAATAGAAAGTCAAGCTTGTTTAGAATATTTGCATTGGGAAGCAGTTTTTTTCTTTATTTTATATTCCACCAGAAAAGGCTAAATCATGCACATTGGTTTCGATATATCACAAACCGGCTCTAATAAAGCAGGTTGTGGTTACTTTGCTCATGCAATGATGCAAGCAATGTTGGAGCTTGCACCAGATTACTGTTTTTCACTTTTCCCAAGTTTTGGCGATTTTTACTTCGATGCTTCAATGCCTGTTAGGAATCCTTATACTGGTATAAAGATTCATTATGGCCCACATCATTCTTCAAAAAAAGAAGCGAGTGCCTTCTGGAGGAAAAAAAATTTGGAATCTACTTTGGGAAGGCCCGACATTGTGCATTCAAATAATTTTTGGTGTCCGGTGCAATTATCGACAAGCAGACTGGTTTACACGTTTTACGATATGGCATTTGCAGTGGAACCTTCATGGACCACTGAATCCAACCGTATAGGCTGTTTTGAAGGTGTCTTTCGTTCTGCCATAGCCGCCGATTGGGTCGTTGCCATTTCAGAAGCTTCGAGGGCTTATTATCTGAATACATTTCCTCGTTTTCCCGAGAAGTGTATTCGTGTAATCTATCCGTGTTCACGCTTTTCTAATCCTAATGATCTTGGAAAACGGCCAAAGGCTTTGCATGATATTCCCGCAGGAAACTTTTGGCTTAATGTGGGGACTATTGAGCCCAGGAAGAACCAACGCCGACTCGTTCAGGCTTATGCACAATACCTTGCTTTGGGAGGTTCGCCCATGCCGCTTATATTGGCAGGAGGTAAAGGTTGGCTCATGGAAGATTTTAAGCATGATTTGGAAATACTCGGTATTGAAGCTTCCGTTGTGATGACAGGATATGTTTCGGATGAAGAGTTGATTTGGCTTTATCGGAATTGTTATGCGAATCTCTATCCTTCGCTGTTCGAAGGGTTTGGGTTGCCTGTTCTGGAGGGTATGCAGTTCGGGGCCCCGACATTAACTTCGAACTCCACTTCGATTCCGGAAATAGCTGGGAATGCAGCTATTTTGCTTTCTCCGGAGGATGTTGAAGCCTGGACCCAGGCAATGTTAAAATTATCGAAGAACAGGGTTGAAAGGGATCATTGGGGAACTGTTGCAAGGAAACAGGCAGCTCAGTTTGACTGGAAACGTAGCGCTGCTTCACTGCTAAACCTATACGATGAAGCTTTGCGTTCACCAAAACGATTTTCTTTATCTTGCAAATGAATTTTACAATAAGCCCTTTTATCAGTATTCTTAATAAGCAATTACAAAAAAAACAATGAAAAAAAGAGTGTTACTTACCGGTGGCGCTGGATTTTTGGGCGCTTTTGTTACAAAAAAGTTAAAGGAATCAGGATACCAGGATATCTTCATACCTCTCATTGAAGACTATGATCTTACTCAAATGGAATCTATCCAAAAAGTCTATCAGGATTCAAAACCGGATATCGTTATCCATCTGGCTGCGAAAGTAGGAGGTATCGGTGCTAATCGCGAGAATCCGGGTAAATTTTTTTATGATAATCTTATGATGGGAGTACAACTAATGGAGGTTGGACGACAACGAGGCATTGAAAAATTCGTTGGATTGGGGACAATATGCAGCTATCCAAAATTTGCACCAATTCCGTTCAGAGAAGAAGACCTTTGGAATGGTTATCCGGAAGAGACAAATGCTCCATATGGCCTGGCAAAAAAAATGCTTCTGGTTCAATCCCAGGCTTATCGTGCACAATATGGGTTTCATTCGATCTTCCTTATGCCTGTCAATTTGTATGGGCCATATGATAACTTCGATCCGGACTCATCACATGTTATCCCGGCAATAATCCGAAAATGCGTTGAAGCCGTCGAACAAGAAAAAGAAGAGATAGTTGCCTGGGGTACCGGGAGCGCGACACGGGAATTTCTTTTTGTGGATGATTGTGCTGAAGCCATTGTGCTCGCCACTGAGCATTATGACAAATCGGAACCCATTAATATTGGTGCTGGTTTTGAAATTTCTATTAAAGACCTAACACAGCTTATTGCGAAGCTTGCCGGCTTTCAAGGGAGGATCACTTGGGATGCTTCCAAACCCGATGGTCAGCCTCGGAGATGTCTCGACACTTCGAAAGCTGCAGCAGCATTTGGGTTCCGGGCTAAGACCAATTTCGAAACAGGTTTGGCAGAAACGATACGTTGGTACTGGCAAAACAAGGCATAGTCAAGTACCTATTGTTACCTTTGCATCAACATTAATTAAACCGAGACATTCTGAGTTTTTATTTGAATGGGTAAGGAATGATGTCTTACAATGCTTTACCTGAGATGAGAGAGGTAACTTTAACAACAAATGAAATCCTTGATGGATATGACACTACAAGTGTATTATATCCTTATGTTCCCTCACTTAGTCACTGGCGTGCCTGGGAATATGCTGCCTATAAGCATTATAAACTCGATGGCCGTATCCTCGATCTTGGCTGTGGTGATGGGCAATATTTTTGTCTGATCTGGCCGCAAGCATTGGATGTCATTGGATTGGATTTAAATCCTGGAGTTGCAGAATTAGGCCGGCAATGTGGTGTCTATCATGAAGTCCATGTTGCCCCCGCTCACCAGATTCCTGAAGCTGATGCCAGTTTCGACCATGTTTTTGCTAACTGCTCCCTTGAACACATGGATTACCTCGATACTGTACTGGCAGAAATCCATCGCTGCCTCAAACCGGGTGGCACCTTGTTATGCAGCGTCGTTACGGATCACTTCGTTCAGTGGTCACTGTTGCCTAATCTCGTTAAAATGGCTGGTTTTGACAATGCGGCCACTTCACTGCGGAAGGACTTTCTCGAATATCACCACCTCACCAATCCTCTATCTGTGAATGAATGGGTAAAGCACTTCAATCAAGCCGGTCTGATTCCCGAAGAACACATTCCCATTTTACCAAAGCATAATAGCAGTATTTTTTTATTGATAGATAATCTTTGGCACGTTAAACTACCTGGGGGAGGTGAAATGAGTGATGTTATTTTTCCCTTTCTGTCGTCAAATGCGAACTTTCCTCGTGCGTTCCGCAAGGTATTTGCCGGCCTGCTTGAAATGGAAACGGATTGGCAAAATGGAAGTGGTGCGGTGTTCCTCATGCGTAAACTTATATACTAGATATGCATATATGTTGGTGCGGAAACTCAAAATTTCTCTTTTTTAACACCGATTATAGTAAATGTAGTGACTGCGGAACCTTAGTTTCTCTCAAGGTTCTGCCCGGTGAGCAGTTACAAGTGCTTAATGACGAAACTGATTTTTACGGTAAGAAATATTGGCTCAATCATCAAAGCGAAGATTTTGGATATCCTGACATTTACAACCGCGCCCGTAATGACCTAATTGAACGCAACCTGTATTGGCTTAGAACGCTGCTGAAATATTGTCTGCCACCAGCCAATGTGCTGGAACTGGGCTGCTCGCACGGAAGCTTTGTTGCCCTGTTGCAGCAAGCAGGATACAATGCTTCAGGGGTTGAAATGAGCCCCTGGGTCGTTGAATTCGGGCAAATTATCTTTGGCATACCAATTTCAGTTGGCCCGGTCGAACAACTCGAAATCCCATTCGGCAGTCTTGATGTCATCGTATTGATGGACGTACTTGAACACTTGTCCGACCCCGTCGCGACAATGTCCTATTGCTTGCAGTTGCTTAAACCAGACGGCTTATTGCTAATCCAGACACCGCAGTTCAAAGAGGGCATGAATTACACAGCGTTACTGGAAACAAAAGGTGCCTTTCTTGAACACCTTAAACCCGATGAGCACCTTTATCTTTTCAGCGATCATTCGGTCACACGATTGTTCAAGCAGTTAGGTGCTGAATATATCCATTTTGAACTTGCTATTTTTAGTCACTATGATATGTTTTTCTTGGTGAGTCGGGCTTCGCTCAATTCACATGATCCCAATGAGATTGAATCGGCTCTATTGTCAACACCGAATGGAAGGATAGCATTGGCGTTACTTGATTTACGGAAACGCGAGTTAGATCTAGTGTATAAATGGGAAGATTCGGAGGCCGATAGGGCAGCAAGGTGGAAACAAATTGAAACACTGACTATCCTCAATCATATAAAGGATGAACAACTTCAAATCCTTGACAATCAGGTAAGGGAAGTCAATACCATTGCTGCTGACAGGGAAATTCAAAACCAAAAAGCCTTAAACCATAAAGCCGAGCAAGCCAGACTTAGTTTAGAACAAATCCATCAGCTTAATGCCCTCATCCAAGAAAAGGATGAACAGCTTCACAACCTAAGACAAACATTGAAGTTGAGCAATTATCTCAAATTTATTATACTAAATCAAATAAGTAATAAAATGAGAAAGAAAATCTCTAAAACTAAAGAATATTAAAACATAAATTGTATACATCTTTGGATATCATTATATCAATAGTCACTCCGTCATTTAATCAGGGAGAATTTATCGAAGAAACAATCAAATCTGTGATCACCCAGAAGGGTCCATTTTATCTAGACTATATTATTATGGATGGAGGTTCAACCGATTCTACTATTGAAATAATAAGAAAATATGAAAATATTTTTAATCTTAACTGTATTAAATCACCATTGGCAGGCTTAGATTTCTATAAAAATAAATCAGGATATGAACCAATCAATAACTGCTTTGGAATTAGTTATCGATGGTACAGTGAAAAAGATAATGGTCAGGCAGATGCACTAAATAAAGGTTTCAGATTGGCAAAGGGAACTATTTATGGTTTTTTAAATTCTGATGATCTTTATTATCAGTCATGTTTAGATCAAGTTTCAAAAAGAATTGGTAAATCAGACATTGTCTATGGCAAGGCCATGTGGATTAACATAAAAGGGAAAGAAATGTTGCCCTATCCCACCCTGAAGCCGACAAAATATAGTTTTTTTTACCAATGCACTCTTTGCCAGCCTGCTGTGTTTTTCAGCAAAAAGTGTTACTCAAATAACGGAGAATTTTCAACCGATTATATTATTTTTGATTTTGAGTATTGGATGCGGGCGGTATTTAATAATATAAAGTTCAAAAAGATAAATAAGTTCCTGGCCAAATCAAGAATGTATAATGAGAACAAATCACTAAGATTGGAACAATTAGTTGCATGTGAAGTAAAAAAACTAAGAGATAAATTTTATCGGACAATCAAAATAAATAAGTATATCCTCATCATCTCAAAATATTTTGTCGACGACTTCACCCATATTAAAGTTAAAAAGTTAAAAAAAAACTTAAATGACCAAAAGTCATCTTGGATTGATTGAATCAGGGTCCAAAATCTGGATAGCAGGTCTTAACTATACAAAAAGTCTAATTTATGCTAACTCTCTTTTACCAAAAGATGAAAAACTCGATATTACTCTCTTTGTTCAACAATCTTCTTTCAATAAAAGTGAATATGATGATATAAGACCATATATAAAATATTTAATTGTATT
>Ga0316229_1001646_pt1 | contig 21789 bp, 22 predicted proteins | sample TBH18023metaG_FD_206011 | JGI IMG/M metagenome (GOLD analysis project Ga0316229, IMG submission 206011) | Freshwater microbial communities from Trout Bog Lake, Wisconsin, USA - TBH18023 | ecosystem: Environmental > Aquatic > Freshwater > Lake > Hypolimnion/Profundal zone | place: USA: Wisconsin... | reverse complement strand
ATTATAAGTCACCATTGGGCCAACTTGACACTTCTGGCGAAATGTTATAGACTCCAGCCTGACACAATTCAGGTTGGAGGTACTTGCTATGAAGGGTCATCGGGTCGGGTACATCAGGGTTTCCAGCATCAGCCAGAACACCGAACGTCAACTCGATGGAGTTGATCTGGACAAAGTGTTCACCGACAAGGTATCCGGCAAGGACACCAACAGACCAGCTCTCACTGAAATGCTTGGTTGGGTCCGGGAAGGGGATCATGTCCTTGTGCATTCTCTTGATCGCCTTGGGCGCAACCTCGATGACCTGCGAAAGATCGTGAAGACCCTGACGACCAAGGGGATCACCATCGAGTTCAGGAAGGAGAACTTGACCTTCTCCGGGGACGACTCTCCCATGTCAACGCTTCTGCTGTCCGTCATGGGTGCGTTCGCTGAGTTCGAGAGATCCCTGATCAAGGAACGCCAGCTCGAAGGAATCGCCATCGCCAAAGCTGCTGGTGCATTCAAGGGGCGACAGCGGTCGATGACCGACGAACGGATCAGTGAGATCAAGACGCGAGTTGCTGCCGGGGAGAAGAAGGCTCGAATCGCCAGTGACTTGGGGATCAGCCGAGAGACGTTGTACAAGTATTTGGGGGAGCGAAGCTCAGGCCAAAGCTGCTGATGTCCTGAGGATGGTCGCCGATGGGATGAGGAACTGTACCATTGAATTGAGACAGGGGGTGCGGTATGCAAGTGAGGAACTTTGTCGGGAAGCGGGTATGTCTTGATGAGGTCAAAGCGATGGCTGGTGAAAGTCGTTTCTATGAAGCTGGTGACCATGATGACACCGAGCTTGCAGTTGCAGTGCTCATGCTCAGGGACTTCGAATGTGAAATGACCGACCGATTTGGCAATACAGATTACAGCTTGTCGATCTTCCTCGACGAAGATCGGATCGTATCCCTTGGAAGGGTCGGTCACGTTCACATGTGCGGTTGTCAGGGTATGGACTCGGAGTTGAGACGGTTCCCACACAAGACGCTGGAGAAGGAAGCCGAGGATCTGTTGAAGAAGATGTTGTCGAAGCGGTGATGGCACATCGCCAATGAGCAAAACCATGGCTGGGAGCGATCCCGGCTTTGCTGTATCTGGAGCACTGGGGTCGGGTTGGAACATATCAGAGCTTATCTCTGAGATTTTCAATTGTGGGAATACCCACAATAAGCCAGTGTCCACAGTAGCTGGTCGCTGTACGATGGTGAATCCAGTGCAACCGTAGCCGCAGACCGAATGATCATCAGGGATGGAGAACCGTGGTTCGTTGCGGCTGATGTCGGTGCAATGTTGGGGATCGTCCAACCACACCATGCCGTTGGACGACTGGATGAAGACGAGCGCACCCTCCATAATATGGAGGGTGCCAGTAATGGTCTTCCGGCCAATGGCATCAACGAATCCGGCGTCTACCGACACCAAGGACGTGGCTGGTGTAATCGTCTTTATGCTTGAACTCTCGACTCTGTAGGTGTAATCTAATTAAATTATTGCCCTGCTTGTCGGTGCTTGATGTGACTGCAATATGATTTCAAAGACTGGATGCGCGTGGGGGCAAGATGGCTCGTATCCCTACTGAGTTGGAAGCATGGGAGTAATTGGCATGTCATTAGAAGAACAAATCCTTCAGGCCGTCACGGAAGTAATGCCACCAAACGTTGAAGTTCGAGTTGAACCGGGGAGAAAGGAATTTAAAGTTCGCGTCTCTTGGAAACTTAATGACGATCCCGAGCGACCGAACAAAACATCAAAGATCCTTTTGATATGCGTCTCACATGAAGCGGTTGAAGACTACGCAACTGCGTCATGTATAGAGCAGGAAGCTGCGTACCGGCGCATAGTGACCTTCCTCTCCGCAAAGCTTGCTACATTTGATCCACAGCACAATGAACCAATATACAAAGCCCCTCCCGTGGTACGGTGGGTAATCACTCCAGATGTTGTGCGTAGCTGACCACTCATTCAATCGAACCTGCATGAATTTCTTCACTGGTAGTTGAGTTCATAGTGAGCTGAGTTATTCGACGGGCAATTGATTAGACTTTGATATTTATGTCAACAGTAGTCAACTCCAGAATGAAAGTGTTTTAGTCATGGATGATTGCTTTGTTGAATGTTCAGAGGAGATGTCACAATGTACAAGACAAGATCCAAAAGTCTTCAATTTGCTGTTGGTCATCCCAAAGAAAGTGATGCGGACAAAGAACTTAAACTTAAAGCGAGCAACAAGACGTTTGTGTCAAACATGGGTGGTAAAACTATTAAAGTCGGCCACGTTATCACTGGAACTGTGACAAGAATATTAGACTATGGAGTATTCGTTTCTGTAGATGAGATCAAAGGGTTTATTCATGTGTCTGAAATTTCGAGTAGATATGTAAGTAACCCATCTGAAAGATTCAAAGCAGGTGACAAAATCAAAGCTGTTGTGATTAGCATTGATTTCGGTAAGAATATTGTAAATCTATCCATCAAGAATCTGTCAGACAAGCAACATTCACATTAGGTTACATCTCTGTTCGGATGTTGTTCATGGCATCCTTGAGCATCCTGCTCGGCTTGAACGTCAGCACTCTTCGCGCTTCAATGGTCAACTCCTGCCCGGTCTGGGGGTTCCTTCCCCGGCGATCATTCTTTTCCTTCACGATGAAAGAGCCGAACCCGGAAACCTTCAGTGTCTCACCGTCTGCCAAGGTGTCCTTGATGATCTCAAGGACAGACTCGACGAGGTCGATGCTTTCTGCCTTGGTGAACCCATTCTCGTTTGCTATCCGTTCAACGATGTCTGCTTTGGTCATCTGCATCCCCAGTGTATATTTTATTCGTGATTAAGAGATCGTGAGAGCTTAATCGCTTCAACTTTTAGTTTGACCGCAGACTCGCCAAGTGTTTTCCAGAACTCAACCGTGCGAGTGCTCCCGTACTTCAAATCAATGTGAGTAAAAGATTTGCCTTTCCTTGATTCCGGATATTTGAATGCCTCATACCAGTCATCGGCAGAAAGACCATTGGCTTTGAAGAATTGTCCTAATGGAGACGTCTCTTCCAACTTACCAATGTATGCGTTGATGATTTTGCCAATTTCAGAACAGGGATAGTTTTTCTCAAACACCGCTGCAAGCTCAGTCAGTCGATGGTGATTTGCCTTGTCCCCTTTGACAAGATTAAATCCTTTGAGAACAAGCTCTATCCCATGAAAAAAATTAAACAACAGGGGGACGCCGATGCTTACATCAGACCACTTCGTCTGTTCTCTAAAGTTAACCATTCGAGTTGCTTCGTCTAAGTTTGAACTCACAACAAAATATGCATTCTCTCGTTGTACAAGTTCACCGCATGCAACTTCAACAAGATTGAGGAAATAGCTCCCCGTTGTCCAATACTCAAGAGGGATCGCCATAATTAAATCTCCTATATTGCTACAACTGCATTTCCAGATCGCCTTGCTAGTATTCCCAATCGCCATGCTCAAGCGGTGCTCGGTTCAGTTCATCCCGGTACGATGGCCAAAGCGGCATGAACTTATCCATCAGCGCGGTGAAGCGGTCATTGTGATTCCGCTCCAACAGATGCACCAGTTCGTGGACAATGATGTATTCCAGACAGTGGATCTGCTTCTTTACGAGTTCTAAGTTCAGCCAGATCCGCCGAGCTTCGATGTTGCATGTTCCCCATTTGGTTTTCATGCGCTTCACGTCCCATGCAGCCGTCTGTACGCCGATGATCCGTTCCCACTTCTCCAGCAGCTCCGGGACCATTTCCTTCAACCGGCAACGATACCAGTCATACAGCACATGCTCACGTCGAGCAGTATCGCTTCCAACTTGGACGTACAGGTTGATAGTTCTTAGTTTGCTGATGCTTACCACGGCCTGACCGTTCTGGTACACCACATTCAATCGGTATCGTCTGCCCCGGTAGTAATGCGTCTCCCCGGTGACGTACTCCCGAGGCGACTGGCGCTCCTGATTGTCAAACCCCGCCTGACGCTTCTTGATCCAGCCGAGCTTCCCGATCACGGCCAGCCGGATTGCTTCGTCAGTCATCGCCGCCGGTGCAGCAACTCTCACCCTGCCATTGGGCGGATAGACCCCCAGATGCAGGTTCTTGATCGCTTTGCGGACCACTTCGACGTCAATGCCGCTGATCGTGATATGGGTTGACTCAGTATTCATGCTGTTTCTTCACCAGCTCAAGGATGCGGTCTGTGTGTTCTTCGCTCGGGAGCACAGCCTTGATCGCGTTCTTCACCTTCTTGATCTTGACCGAGTTCCCGCGCCAGTCGTCCTGCATGCTCTGGCATACTGCATTATGCACTGCGACGGCAAGCACCTCATCTCGGTCGAGATTGTCATACAGATTCTGCTTGGCTCTTGTGTTCAGGGATGCTGGGTATGTTGCCCAGTCGGGAGTCTTCGCTCTCTTGGTCAACGCGACGATCTTGGCCAGATACTCCTGATAGCTGAAGGCGTCCTGACGACGTTGCTCGATCAGCGCCTTCAACAGCTCGGACATCTCATCGTAGTATTTTGGATTGATGGGATGCTCGTCGATGATCAGCTTGCGGACGTTGTTCTCGATAGTCTCGGCAACCGCTTCCTTGTTCTTTCGAATCGACTTCGGGAGAGCATCGACGACATCCTCACCACGTTCGACAATCAGCTCGATCAGGGAAAGGTCGTCGAACGCCGAGATCTTCTCGCTCTCTTCCGCTCGGATGTAGGTGTCGATCAGGTGCCGCATAGCTGGTTCGTACATCTTCAGGTCGATGTAGTCGCCACTGGCGAGCTTCACCTCGTTCCGAACCTTGTCGAAGTGGTCCACCTCACACTTAATCGCTTCGATCTCCACGGAAGTGTATCCAGCAGCGGCAAGCTCGCTGGCCAGATTGGCAAAGGATCTCAGCAGAGCAGCAGTCATTTTGTAGAGCGCAAGTCGCTTCGGTTCGTTCTCCTTCAACTGCTCGGCGTTGCCAGACTCTTTTGCACAGAAGAATCGAAGATACTCCACCGTGTCTCTGGGTGGCTCGACAGGTTCGCACAGTGCCTTGATTGCTTCCCGAACTTCTTCCAGATCTTCCTTGGCATTGCCGAGTCGGTCTTCCAGCAATCCAGCAACATCCTCCTCGTCATAACCATCCAGAGCGCCGGAAGTGTAATCCTTCACCGCACCTTCCAAGCTATTGAAGAGATCTTTGTAGTCAACGATGTAGCCATACTCCTTGTCGTCGCCATCCAGTCGATTCACCCGACAGATCGCCTGAAACAAGCCATGGTCGCGCATCTGCTGGTCGATGTACAGGTAAGTGGCCGATGGAGCATCAAAGCCCGTCAGGAGCTTGTTTACGACGATCAGGAGCTTCATCTGTCCCGGTTCGTCAATGAACTTCTTCTTGACCTGATCCTCGAACTCCTCAGCTTTGTTGACAGCCTTCTCTGGTGATTCATTGAACCAATCAGCCAGCATCCTCTGGTAGATCTCGTACTTGCGGAGATTGTCGGTGTCGCCTTCCCCGGTGGTTTCACCCTTTGTATCGCTGATGGACGGCTTGTAGCTGGTGACGATGGCGCACTTGCCCTTCAATTCGGTCTTTGAGAACAGGTCGTAGAACTTGCATGCTTCGTAGATGCTGCCAGCGACCAACATGGCGTTACCACGTCCATCCATCAGCCGAGGTTTTTTATTGAAGTCCAGCAGGATGTCATTGACGATCATGTCCAAACGCTCTTTGCACGACAGCACCTTCTGGAGAGTTCCCCATCGAGCTTTCAACTGAGCTTTGGCCAGATCGGTCAGCCCCTTTGTCTTGGCTTCGAACCACTCGTCGATTTTCTTCTGGGACTTGATGCTCTGGTCGATGTCCCGAGCTTCATACCGGAGGTCCAGCACGACCTTATCCTTGACTGCCTCATCGAATTTGTAGGTGTGGATGTAGCGACCGAAGATTTCGATGCTGCGTTTCTTGTCAGACTTCAGGAGGGGCGTCCCGGTGAAACCGATGAACATCGCGTTGGGGATGATCGACTTCATGGCATCGTGCAGATCGCCGCTCTGGGTGCGGTGGCACTCGTCCACGAAGACGTAGATGTCGCCCTTCGCCCGGAAGTCTGCCGGGAGGGACTTCTTGACCTCCTCCACATACCCGGACACATCGCCGACTTCTTCGCCATCCTCTTTTCCGCCGAACTTGTGGATCAGTGAACAGAGGAGCCATGATTCCGACTTGTTCAGGGTTGCTATCAGGTCAGCACCAGACTTGGTGCGGTGGATCTTCTCGTTGACACCATTGAAGATTTTTTCGATTTGTTTGTCTAGCTCAGTGCGGTCAGTGATAATCAGGACACGACCGTCGGTCCGGTTCTCCCTGATCCACTTGGCCAACCAGACCATGGTCAGGCTCTTCCCAGATCCTTGGGTATGCCAAATGATGCCGCCTTCCCGCCGCTTGACATGGTCCTGTGCAGCCCGGACACCGAAGTATTGGTTGTGGCGACAGAGCTTCTTGGTCCCGGCATCAAAGACAATGTAGTCATGGATCAGCTCAAGGAACCGTTCCTTGCTGCATATCTGGGTGAGGCTCCGGTCCATCGGGTTCTCGACCGGACCTTCTTCCTTCCACGTCAGGTAATACTTCTCCTTGGTTTCGATTGTACCGTAGCGAAGTCCCTCGGTGTCGTTCCCGGCCATGATCAACTGCATGGTAGAGAAGAAGTGGTTGATGAATACCTTTTTCTGATTGTCCAAATTCTGGCGGATGCCTTCGGACACTGAGACGGTGGATCGTTTCAGTTCCAGTATACCTAGAGCAATTCCATTCACATACAGCACCACGTCTGGGCGCTTTGTGTATGCTTTGGCGTCGGCACCCTTGACCGTCACTTCCTCGGCGATGGCAAAGTTGTTGGCCAGTGGGTTCTTCCAGTCGATCAACCAGACAGTGATGGTGTTCTCTCCTACGTCGGGTTTGACCTTGACCCCGTAGCGCAGCAGATCGTAAATCTCCTTGTTGCGGTCGTACAGCTTCTTGCTCTGGTCACCAGCAGCTTTGTCGAGGATGTGAAGAGCACGGGTAATGACGGCACCGTCGTGGTGACTCTTCAGGAAAGCGCGTAGCAACTCTGGCTCGACATTCCGGTTGTTGACCCGGTCGGTCCAGTTACCAAGGTGGTCGTATCCCAAGGTGTCCCGGAAGAGCTTGACGACTCGCTGCTGGGTCTTCTTTTCGATTTGGCCGACGGTGGTCATGATTTCCCCAGAAGAAACAGACGTTGGATTCCTTTACCGATATGCCGACACATGGACTTGCGGAACGAACCCGGCAGCAAACATTCTCACGACCGACTCAGGTGTCAGAACTCGAACTGTGCTGGTTGGCGCTTGTTTGCCCTTGTGGTGTGTGTACCCAGAGAAGGACCACCGATAGAATCGTCCGCTCCAGACAAGAAAAGCACTTCCGTTCAGCTCGAAGATAGTCCCAGCCGGAAGCGTTTCAAGCACTGCATCGTAGGTTTTCTTCTCACCACCTTGGATGTAGCGATCCTGTTGCAGAGCCTGATCAACTTTCAGGATCGGAGGATTGTCAGTAGATACTCGGTCAACGTTTGCGGCAACCCATGCCGCTTTGAAGTCCTTGTATCGCTGGTATCGGCATGCAGCGCATGGTCTATGTCCGGCTGCAAACGCTGTGGCTTCATCGAGGAAGAAGAGTTCCGAGTAGTTCCCTTCGGCGAACAACTCGTCACGATGGGTGTCACCGCACTCCAATGAACAGGTGACCCAGCCATAGTTCTGCCAGTGCAAGACGATCTGCTTTTGATCGTCGTGGAGGATTCCCCGGTTACCCATCCATGCGCCACGTTCTGGAGTGACATGGAACTTTCCCCAAGGGTCAACCCGGTTTTGGAGCTTGGTCTGCTCCCCTGCCATTACAGAATGTTTCTCGTTGCTGTCCTTGGTCAGGTCCACAGTGGTCATGAGCACTGTCCTCCTATGGTATCCAGATCCACCCCTCGCTGACTGGCACATCTTCTGGTGGTGATACAAGTCGTTCTCGATCTGTATCGAAGAGGTGGGCAATCATGGCGCACACTCTCGCATCGTTCCGGTCGTCGTCCTTCAGTGGCTCGCAGTTCTTCAGCAGGTTCTGGATGACACCAGCACCCTTACTGGCAGATGGATATGCCTCAATTGCCCGGAAACCCATTCCGTCTGTCCAGACACCGCAGGATTCCAGAGACGGCATGAACTTCGCCAGTACGTGCATTCCCTTTGTCGCCTGACTCCCGATCATGTCTTTGATGGATGACAATGGTCTGAAGCCACGTCGGAACAGGAACCGCTCAGTGTAGCGGAACAGGTATGGGTTAGTACCCGATGAGTCCAGACGCTCCACTGGTGCCGTCCCTGCAACCAGATTCATGAACTCCTGTGAGAATCCGAGCGGTGTGTCAATCGCCATGGTGATGGACAATGTCCCAACGGGAGCAACAGCCTTGCATCGTTGGAACAGGAGAACCAGCCACTCTTGTGCCGTAGAGGCATTGTTTATATCCTCCCGGAGGTTGCCTCGCCACGGTTCTCCAACAAGGTTCAGGCTTGAATCCAGAATGACGATGGCATCACGACTGCTTCCGTTTTTGTCGCAGTTCCAGCCACCGACATCCCAGCCGATGTAAAACGATTCTGATGCCTTGGTGTTGGTCATACCAGTCTGATCCTCCCGGTGAGCAGTTCCTGCATCATCCCCTGCTTCAGCATCCGGGTCTTGTCGAGCTTCTGCTCCATGGTGGCGATGTCGGTGTCCATGTCAGAGAGAATGGTGGCGATGGCAGTTTGTTCGGGGAGCGGGGGTACTGGCAGAGGCAGCTTCATCATGTCCCCGACATTGAGATGCTTCATAGTTGAACCTGTTTCTATTTCCTTGAATGCGACTCGACCTCGCTCAGAATTAAAATGCTGGCAGTAGTACCTTGGTTCATAGTGTAGCTTATTGAAGCGTGATATGACTAGCGCGTGGCAATTAGCTCCAACAAATTTAGTTGGAACAATAGTGGTGACTCCAATGTCACCAGTTTGAATGGTTAGCAAATCACCTTCTTGTAAGCATGATTTTTGATGCTTTGAATGAAAGTCTGTGGTCACTCGTTTGATACCATGAAGATTAAATCCATTGGCTTCAACGTTGTATCCTTGAATGTAGAGTATTCCATCATCAGAATCAGTATAGTCATTGGTTACGGTCCCTACAAATCCGTTGGTCAGAAGGGTCGTCATAGAACCAAGGGTTTTCATGTCCCACTTCCCACTGAACCCCGGCAGTCGGCGCTTGCCGGTCAGCAGCTCCTGCATGGTCGCCTGTTTCATGTCGCGTTTCTTGGCGATCAGTCGGTCCAGCGAGGCGATCATGGCATCAACATCAGAGAGAGCGGCGGCTATGGCACGTTGCTCGGAGCGAGGTGGGACAATAAAGGGTAGCTGCAACAAATCTTTGGTGTATATTGCAGCAACGCTCGTCGTGCCAGTCGCCAAAGCTCTTAGCCGGGTAACGCCGCTGATAGAATTGAATGCATAATTGGCGTATTCAGAAGAGCAAATCTCACTCGGATTGAATTCTAGCCGCATCAAATTCGAATTATAGAACGCGATAGGCAACTCATCCTTCCAGATCGCAACCTTTCCGACTAGGTCCAAGGTGTTACGGGTATTAAACAAGACGTCTCCGTAACTGAGTCGGTCAATTGGGTCAGGTGTTACACCAGAGGGTATATATTCAATCTTGGTGATGTCGAAGTGTCCCCGATCAAGATTCCCCATCTTCATCAAGGGATTGCTCGTCTCCCGAAGTTGGTTTGGGTAGTTGCCACCAAGCCGTCCCTTATTCAAAATTGAGCCAAGTGGCTTGACTTCCCAAACCTCAGGGATTACACCAACCTCAGTTTTTTTGTACCCAGACATTAGTTCCATCCGAACCCCATCTGCTTCAGGTGCGCGTCAACCTTGGCACTCAAAGCATCAACCTCCATCGTCAACTGCGGCAACGGTGTATTGTAACGTTCCGCAAGCTGACTGATCCGTGATGTAAGAGACTGCGACACCCGATCTAACTCGGTCTGTACATCGTATGCGAGGGTTGCAAGCCACTTGTCATCCACGACAAGGCTCTTCACCTCGTCCTCAGTCAAGGTGGCATACTTTGCAATCACTTTGACATCCAGAGCCTTCACAGCATCCCTCACTGCTTTGCTGGCAGCGGTTTCCGCTTCGATTAGCTCCAGATACTTGGTCAACAGCTTCAGTTCATCCTTCGCATCCCGGTCGTGCTTAATCGCCTTGAGTCGGTCCTTGATACTCTTCGAGGTCAGCTTCCCCTTGTCGGTCTTGGCGTCTTCAAGTAGTCCGTCCTCGCAACTGTTCTCTTCTTCCAGTTCTTCGATCTGTTGACCGATGGCGTCTCGCTCCGTATCCAGCGTCTCGATGTGTTGCTGTTCTTTGTTGAAGTAGCGATTGATGATAAGTAGCGACGGGATTAGGTCCGGTGTTCCCTGCCAACCATCACTGGCGATCAGGTACACGTCATCTTGCTGAATGTCGCTCCAGTAGCTCATGAGGTGCTGGTAAACGTCATAGCGGTTGAGCAATGCCACGTCGGTGAAAACCGACAGTAACTCCTCGCTGATCTGCTCTATCAGTTCCTTGGGATGACATCCGACAGTGATTCCCTTCAATGCGGGAGTCGTGGTCGCTCTCCATCGGTCGAAATGCCCAGACACCGACTGGGTGAACGCAGCGAATTCAAGGTTCTCGAAGATGGTGGACTTGATGCTACCTGTCTCGACTGTCAGGTTGCTGTAGCCGGGACGACCTGCGAGAACAAACAGTTGTGCCTTCAGGCTTGGACAGACCCGCCAGTATGCGGACAGTGCGGTGACATCCCGGTCGGGGATGCCGCCCTTCAGGTGCGCCTCGATGTCCTGAAGATCCTCTGGTTCGGTTGCATCAATATACCTTGGGATGTTCAGGTTGAAGCCGTTGGCTTCGATCTCGGCTACGCTGACGGTGCGGGAGAACTTCTCGACCTCGATCTGCTTGTTGAAAACGTCCACGATCTTGTGGAGATCCTGATGACGAAGTCGGTTCTTGTTCCCGTCCTTAACGAACCCCTTGCTGGCGTCGATCATGAAGATCCCGGTGCGAGCAGCGGCATGTTCCTTGTCCACCACGATGATACAGGCCGGGATACCAGTGCCGTAGAACAGGTTGGCCGGTAGACCGATGATCCCCTTGATGTACCCCTTGCGTATGATGTTGCGCCGGATCGTTCCTTCAGCTCCACCCCGGAAGAGAACACCGTGGGGGAGAATGACAGCCCCCTTCCCACTGGATTTCAATGAGGCGATGATGTGCAGCAGAAAGGCGTAGTCGCCGTTCTTGGCTGGCGGGATGCCGAAGCTGAAGCGGCTGTATAGGTCATTGGCTGGGTCGAAGCCATTACTCCATGCCTTGGTCGAGAAAGGGGGGTTGGCGACCACGTAGTCATGGCGCTTGATACCGCCCTCCTTCTCCTTGAAGTGCGGTGTCGAGAGCGTGTTGTCCTTCCAGATCTCAGCGGTGGGGCAGTCGTGAAGGATCATGTTCATCTTTGCCAGAGCGGCAGTGGCGTTATCCATCTCCTGCCCGTAGATGGCCAAATCCAGATGGGTGCTGCCCTTCGCTTCGTCGTGTGCCTTCAGTAGCAACGAGCCAGATCCGCAGGTAGGGTCATAGATCGTCTCAGCGTTGCTCTTGGCATTACTGACCCCGATCACTTTGGCCATAATTCTTGACACTTCCGCAGGGGTATAGAACTGCCCCTTGCTCTTCCCAGACTCCGTTGCAAAGTGGCGCATCAAGTATTCGTATGCATCCCCGAGTATGTCGTCGCCCTCGGCTCGATTGCGGCTGAAGTCCAGACCGGGAGTCTCAAAGATGGCAACCAGATTCGACAGGCGGTCCACCATCTCCTTTCCCTTGCCAAGTCGATCCGAGTCATTGAAATCGGCAACGTCGATGACACCTTTCAGTTCGTTGACCTCGGCCAACTTCCCGATGATCTTGTTGATCTTGTCGCCGATCTCCTTGTCGCCCTTGAGCGCGATCATGTCGGCGAAGCTGCCGCCATCGGGAACTTCGATCAGCGCATCGGGTTGACCAGCGTACTTGTCGGACACGTATTTAATGAAGAGCAGGATCAGTACATAGTCTTTGTACTGGGATGCGTCCATACCGCCACGCAACTCGTCGCAGCTCTTCCAGAGGGAGGAATACAGTTCGGACTTCTTGATTGCCATTGTGCTCCTTGGTGGTGGTCGGGGAATCGAAAACAGCCTCTCCTGATAGTGCGGAGAGGCTGTTAGTATTACCAGAAATTTAGGTTAGATACCATACATATCGGAAGGCTGGGTCGTCCGATTACCGGAGACACCGGCTTGTCGGTTGCTGCCTGTTTTATGGAAAGGTCAGACATCCTTCGCGAATGTATTCGAAAACTCCGTTGGGCTGAAGACGCGGACACCACACTGTTTTGATACTGCAGTCATCTTCGAGTCGCTGGTGATCAGGGGGTAGTCGTTGACCTTCGCAATGGCGACGAATATGTGGTCACCTGCCTTAATGTACGGGACGTCAGCCATTGCGTACTTCTGAATGAACAGCGCATCTATGTGGATTAGCTCGACAGGGTAGTTCATCTGACCTTGTATAGATGGGCCGATGAAACGATTCTCTGCAGTGAGTCTCTGGAGGGTACATTGAACCTCGAACCATCCGTGCGCAGGCATGGTGATAAGGATGTCACGTCTGCGAAGACCTTCAAGCAGAGAGAGTGATTCTGAGTGGTTCGGTGACTTAGGATCGAATGCGTCTATGAAGACGCATGAATCTACAAGTAGCTTCATGTTTGCCTCTGATGCCTGATGACTTTAGAATTTACGTGACCAGCAGTGCGGAACAATCTGGTATTGAACAGGAACACTTCAGCTCCGTCCCTTGGGAATTCATTCAGGCATTGTCTCCGGTCGCGGTGATGGTAATTGTTTTATGGAAGGATTACAACAGAGAAGATGGCTCGGGATTCCACAGAGTGTGGCCGAAGCCGGGAGCAATCCCCGCTTTGCCATACTGTGAAGCCCGAGGATGCCCTGTAGTCCACGATCTTTCCCCGTGGGTGGGGTTGTGCTGGTCCCGATTGTGTGATGAATGTCTGTGGAGTCGTCGAGGTGGAACGAAACAACGAAGCTGACCGGGATGGAATCCGAGTTCCGCTGCTGGTATAAATACTAGAAAAACCAACAGATCGGGACACTACATGAACGTCTACGGATATATCAACACCCCAACCGGGAACAACGACTTCCACGCCCAGCACTTCGCCATCCTCTCCTTCGCATCGAACAACAGGCTGGATCAAGTCCACTTCATCCATGAATCGGCCCCGGACCGGCTCCACGGTGCAAAGCCGATCCTCTCTGGCATGCTCGACAACCTTCACCGGGGAGATACCATGCTCACCACCGACTTCCAGAAGTTGGGTGACACCACCGTGGCAGTCCTTGATGCCCTGTCCATACTTTCCCGGCGTGGAGTCCGACTCTACGTCGTCAACTCTGGGTATCGACTCGACAGCAATGCTGATGCGTTGGTCGTCAACATGGCGTGTTCGCTACTTGAGATGATAGAGAAGGAGGTTCTGGTCCACCCGGAGCAAGAGCCTGTTCCGATACAGATGCAACATGAGGATGCCGACATCCAGACTCCGACTCGGCGTATCCGTAGGTCGAGGCTCGATGACCGGCGTTCTGAAATTGAGTTGCTGCTATCAACTGGCATCTCATTGTCGGAGGCAGCACGGAGGCTCGGAGTGAGCCGTCCTGCATTGACGGACTGGGTTGAGAGTAGGAATCCGTCCGTTCATAATCCCCCGGCTACCACGTAGAACGCATCAGGGGCAGCAGTGTCATCACTGCTGCCCCTGCACACTCCAGTCTCCGTCGAATCGTCTACCTTCCTTCCCGGACCAGCAAGTTGCCTAGTTCACGGTCTTGCTGACGATTAATTCGTTCGATCTCTTCGGAAATCTGGAACAGCTTCATTTGTTGATTTAGTTCCTGCACACCCCGCAGATATTCGAAGAGCAGATCACTCTTCCGAGCTTGTATCTCTTTTGCCGATGTCAACGGTGGCTTTTCATCAGAGCAGCGGCAATCTTCGCTTTGACATCTCATTACGCTGTCTCCTCTATTGAATGTTTCATGCGATCAATGAGATCGACAGCATTGAAGTAGAACTGGTCAAACATTTTAACCATGAGTGACATCAGCTCCTTGTGATCTTGTTGACGCTGCCTTACCTGTTTCCTTGCGTCGAACCATGCTTCGGTTTGTTCTTCGCAAGACGACCGACTGAATTCCTCTGTCGAGATGCATTCAAGGTCAGAGGCCAGTTCCTGAAGCTGTTCGACCATCATGGTTATCACTTCCATTGGTGTCGTTGGTGCCGGGATGCCAGCTTGCTCTAGCTGATCAATAAATCTTCTATCCATATTACTTCTCCTTTTGCAGGTCACGTTGGGTGTTTCTTGCTTGTATTTATGCCCAGTGTAACCGTGACCGATTGGATTCGGAGACTTGATCATTCGAAAATTGCCCACCCCACCTTCACAAATACATTGCAACGTGCTATATTGAATGCCTCAAACCTCGTATCAATGATGAAATACAGAAGTGGTTGGCTAGTGATCTTGTTCGAGTTGATGGGACGTCTACTTAGTTGCAGCGATCAGGATCGCAACGAAGTCTTTTGGCAAAGCAACATTTACATGATTGAAACGAATATGCAGGAGGATGTGCCGTGGACTACGACAAAGACATTCGCTTGATCATCAGAACCGGGCGTCGGATCAGAGTCACCAACGACGGTGAGACTGTCTGGTATCATATCCGTGGCATCGTGGACGACGATCAAGTGGTGGTGAGGCATCACGACCATGACCACTGGGCATACAATCTGGTCGAGATGAATACGTTTGGGATCTGGTACAAAGAGGGGAAGCTGAGTTAGGAGTCTCGCCATGGGAAACTTCCTTGGTGCAGTCAAAGGTCCGAGCGTCTGGTGCGTCTTGACCGGGACCGTGTGCAGATGGTGCGGTTCAGAAATTTTATGACCGTGATTCTGAGGATGGAGGTGCAACGTGGCTGTGCGGCTTGAGTTCATCAACTTGATCATTCCGGTCCAAGCCATCGAGGTGAAGTGCCCCGATGGTTGGAGTGGATGCCTTCGGGATCACACCAAGAGCATCGGGAGAGTTGTCTGGTACGACGACCATCTCTTTCGCACCGGAGCCATGGACCCAGAGATGATGGACAACCTCATTACGAAGTGGACCCGTCTGGGATTCGAAGCGACTGAAGTCGTGGATGAGAAGGTGGTGTGGAAGGACTTCTGCGTGGTCGATTCCTTCAGGTATTCCCGACATAGTTGCAATTGGCTAACATTCGATCCGACAATGAGGGCAGCTTGGCTCAGGGGGACTGATCCGGGAGAAGTTGTATGGAGAGAGCGTTTTCAACGATACTGGTGAGGTTGCTAGTAAGGAAAGGATAGATGATACCAATGGCAACGGTTATATCTTTTCCCATAACTTCCATTTAAGACATGTCGTTCCGCCTGTCGCCATTTTGCTTTTGTTGACAAGACATTGAAATGATCCAGCAATTGCTTTGACGTAGAATGGCTTGTTGGCATTAAATTGAATCTCTCGACTCCCAGCCCAATACGAACAGGTAGCACACTTCTTTTCATTGATCCTGTATATGCCACATGTAGTCATAACGTATCTCCATTGAATCTACAGAGTAAGTGATACATGATCAATCATACTGAGCTGCAATTTGGGTGAGCTTATGACTCTCAGATGTTTTGAAAGATTTTAATTTGAAGTGTCGGATGGTGTTGTAAACGAGTACAATAAGTCCGTAAACAAGCAAAATCACGCAACCAATTCCAAGTCCATACACTGGATACTTTATAAGAAAGTGCCAACTGTCCGACCAGTGCTGATTGAATAAGGCTCCTGTCTTGGTGATGATCAGGTAGATCAAACCTGAAATAGCAAGTACACCTCCCGAAATTCCAGCAAGGCCACCTCCAAGAACCAGCAAGATACCTGCTTTCTCGGCTGGATCTCCGAGTTCCGTAGAGTAGTTAGCTGCTTTTGCGTCGATCAACATGTCTTTGTATTGATGGATCATCTCGGATATGACTGAGGATCTCCCTATGATTGCATGCCTTCTTCCAAGTTTTTCAAACGTTTTGTCAAGAAGAGTGATGAAGTTTGATTCAAGTTCCTTTTGTCCAGCTTTACTGTAAAAAAAGTTCACAATCTTGTTGAAGAAACTTTGACTGTCAGCATCTCTTTTCAAAATACTATCTGCGAATTGCCTAATAATAATTGCTAATCTTTCACCACTTGGATTGGCTGCTGATGCGATTGATTGTATGTTGTTCGCAGCTATATCTGCTGCTGATAAAAGCAGTTTCCTTCCTTCCTCAGTATTTTTTTGACGCTCATATTCGACTCTTGCTCGAACAAGGAAGATGAAACTTTGAATTATCATTGATATGTTTATTCTTATATTGAGAATCTCACACTCGCTACTGCAATTAGCAATAGCTAACTCAACTTTGGCGAGCATGAGATCCATGACACCCAGCAACATTGTCGGATTTTCAATTCCTTTCAGCACATCAAGTTGAGCCAAGATCAAATAGGAGTATCTTTTCTCTAGATTTAAGCTGTTTTCGTTCATTTCAGCGACCAAGGAATCCATACTAAGCGCAACTGTTTCAGAAGACATGTGTGCTCCTTTCCGGTACAAGTTGGGACGGAATTCAAGGTTGAGACAGTATCGACACATTAGCGCGCTCTGTCAAGCACCAAGTGTGCCCCGACTAAAAAGCTGAGGCACGATCATCGCCGGAACAAGGCAGCTTCAACCACTGATTCAGATTCACTGTGCCGACCGGATCTTCATCAAGCAGATCTGTTCGATCTGGAATCACCACGAAGGGGCAGCGATGGTCATCAACTTCGCGGTCAACGACGGTTCGAGCAGCTACGTGCTGGCGCTCAACACCAAGGAGTTCACTTGGGAGTTGGGGGTGTTTGAGGAAGGGTGACTTCGGTTTACACTTCAGGGGAATGCCTGACTGCGTTCACCGGGGAAATGGATTCCCCGGCGCTGCCCACGGCTTCCATATCCGGGCTGTAGTGGAAGTTGCAGACCAAAGAAACCCTGCGACACCCTAAAGCTGTTGCTGGCGCAGATGGGCAGGATGCGTGTCTTGAAGACAGTTTGGCCACGCCATGTGGGTCAGTCCAGCCATCCATCTGGAAGTGATCCGAACTTTCGAGTCGGTTGTCACGGCACTCCCAATGCCGAACAAAACTTTGGGAGTACACCAGAAAAAGTTTTCAGGAACGGTGTGTTACCTACTTCGGCGCGCCGAAGTTCGTTCCTCAGCTTGCAGATCATGAGCACGGCGACTGGCAAGACCCATCTAGATTTCAAATCGACATGGGCCGAACTTTCTTGATCGTCCTAATGTGTATCGCCATCCTGCCCATCGCCGTCCCCGCCATCCTCACCGGGGATACTTGTTCCAGACCGATTTGCTCATATACCGTGCCAGCTCAAGCTTCGCCGGATCACATGCCAGTGGTTTGCACCGAGGACACAGTTCCTGATTGTTCCATGTCTGGGAGAACAGCTCGTTGCATTGTTTGCAGTTGGTGATGGTGTTCCTGATGTTTCAGTTCATTGGATACCCTCCGTTCGTTTGTTGGACTTACGAGGGTATTTATCCCGGTCACATTCGCCACTTCACCATGGGGATCTGGTATCTCATTCTGCTGATGGGAGCTTGGAGCGCATGAACAAGCGGTAGACGTCGCGTTGGGGATGAAGGGGGGACCGTTTCGTTCCCCCCTTTGTCACCCCCTCTTGAACCCCTTGGCCTCGGACTTCCGGCTCGTCATGATCAGGGAGTACCCGACCCGATGACCCTTCATAGCAAGTACCTCCAACCTGAATTGTGTCAGGCTGGAGTCTATAACATTTCGCCAGAAGTGTCAAGTTGGCCCAATGGTGACTTATAATGGACACTCCTGCATTGATGACTTGACGTCTTGCTGGAGTGTACTCGAAATTGACAGTCCCTTGGTCGGGTTGGTGCATCTGGATGCCAGTGATCAGGAATGCCGTGACCAGTGTGTTCACGGTCCAGTGATAGAGGATAAAAGAGAGAAGAGGGATACGTGTGTAACTAAGTCGATTTGCATTGTGATCCGACACCACCCAAGACCACCACCAAGCTGAATCTCATATTGACTTAGTTACACACGTATTCTCCTCTATCCTTTCCTCTCTCTTCCAGCTCCCATCACCGATGCGTGTACTTGAGGTTCGGTGTGACCTCGAAGTCGAGCATGTACTCTTGGAGCTTCTGTTTCATGATCTCGGTCACCATTTCCACATGCTCGGCTTGGCCGATGAAGGAATCATGTACGGACAAGACGGGAATGCCCTGCGACACCAGCTCAATGATGATACTCTCGGCGATCTCCGCATCTGCGAGCTGAAGCCGCATGCCAACACCGGAATAGAGATACTCGGAGATTGCCTGATGCTTTTGCTCGAACTCTGAGATAGCTGTCGTGATGTCAACACCTTCCGGCAGTTCGAGTTCATCATGTCTGATCTTCATTCTGATGGCAGATTCGGCTCCCAATGCGTTCTTGGAGTTCAGGCATGCGAGAAGCACAACCTTGAAGAACTCCCGGACATCGTCCCTGCCATCGTAGCTATCCAGAGTGTACGGGTCACCGTTGCCGTTGTAGTCGGCGTAGTAGTCGATGCCGTTGTACGAGTAGAGGATCACGATGTGGTGTGAGCTGTAGTCGATCTCCGTGGTGCTCTGGCCATCAATGGTGATGTACTTCCTCAAGTCCTTCTTGGTCTGCTGCCACCAACAACCGTAGAACCGACCTCCGTACTCCCATTCTCCATTGTTGAAGATCCTCTGTGCTCGTTTCCGGTCGAGGTCTACTGGCTTGTACTCAGGATCGTCTTCCGCATCCGGGTGAAGCGATATGTCGGCAGCTTGAAGCAGCAGGTTGTAATCCTGCACCACCTTCCGCATGCGGTTTGTCTCCACGTCGTCTTCGTACTCCAGTTTGTTGCCGGAGATCTTCACCTTGCACATCTTCCCGTGTTTGTTGGGTTTCCACTCTGTTTGGTTCGGAGCCTTCAAGACAATCACTTCGCCCATGTCATCCTCCACAGGCTGATCAATCGTCTCGTATTCGGATTCGATCCGTGGAAGCTCCCCGCCCAGTCGCTCGGTGAAGTCCTTGTCGGAGATGCGCTCGAACATGTCGATCAGCCACTGGGAGGCTTTCATCCGGGAACATCTGCTGAATCCCTCCAGTTGTACACCCATCTTGTGCCCAACAATCTCATGAGCGATGAGCCTCTTCGTGACGTTGTCCATCGCAGCGTAGGAGATGAAGTCCTTGTTGTACCTACTGACGTTGGTGTAGTTGTTTTTGTTCCGGGAGTACCCGACATATTCCGCGAGCTTGCGTGACCAGACCTTGTGCAGGTTGAAGATCAGGATCTTCAGGAACGTGAACTCCTTGATGGCTCGCTTGCCGCCGTACTTGTCCATGCCGGGACATATCGCATTCCAGATGTCTTCACTGAGGAGACGAAGTGCTGGATTTCTGGTCGAAATGTCGAAATGCAATGCTACTGAGTTGTCGTATATGTTGTTGTCCAATTGATCTTTATTCTCCTTTGATTGATTGTGGTTGGTCTGGACACAGCTCTCCCGGACGGTTGACAGAAGTCTAGATGCAACTCCGCACAGCCAGAGAAGAGATCACGGGTCCTAAACATCCACAGATTGTATTGAGTTGATTGGGGTGTAACTGAGACTACCGGGTTCTTCTTGGGGTGGGTTCTACTGGCTCATGCAGTTCAAACATCCATGCCAAAGTGTACATCGAGTGCAGTCACATCGTTCAACTTTAAACTAGCTTACCACAGGTTGGCTGTATCACCTATTTAAACTTGATGTGAGATGCCTTTACGCTTGACAATTGCGAGATTGTCTTGAATTTATCAGCATTTGAATTATATCTTGCGTTTGAAATCCATCTAGGATTTGATTCTATCTAGAATCAGAATCGCTTAGTGCCATCTTCAAGTTGACTGTGGATGGTCTTGGAAGACGTAAGATGTAAAGACACAGTCGCGCACGGCGACAGAGACATTTTGGCACGGATTTCCGGAATCTCCTATTAAGTTTTTCCTCATACTCCACATTTCCTGCCACGAAGAACAAGGCACTCTGTGGGGCATGCAACCACTGGAAAGATAAAGCCTTCCACCATTCCCAGACACGCTTCAGAACCGAACTGTGGATGCCTGAGTACCCTTCATGACTGACGACATCGGTCTGGCTCCCGACTAACCTACCGCAGGACAACGATGGTGTGGAGTGATCGGGACCGGCATGGTGTCCGGGAAGTTCAGCGCACATGGTCGGCGATCCCCATGGAAGACCGTGGTCCCGGAAGCTCATGAGCAACTGCATCGAGATCCCGGTGAAGGTTGCCGTCGTCGATGATCTGGATGCGGTGACCAGTGGCTCCGGGAGATCTTGTGCCGAGAGCATATCCCACTGGTCAGCCGAGCATGTCGCTCCCAGCTCCGAGGATGACGTTGAGCGGCAGCTTGGGATTGATCGCGGTCGTGGTGGTGGTCGGGTGACGACTGGCCAGATCGGCAATACGAGCGTGGCCGGGAACAGGGGATGTATATATATACTGCTTGGGGAAGTTGAGAACCGGGAGCAGTTCCTCTATGTCACCGACCACTGCATCGACGACATGTGCAGGACCATGGTTGGATCGGGATGCACAACAATTCGGCTCGGCGGTGTAGGCGAACAAGAAGCCCATCAGCGCCGTCTGGAATCTGTCGGTTGCCGTGGTGCCGTCTGGGTCTGAAGACCGCTCAGGAATGAGATATGAGCATATCGGGATGTTCAGTTTCATTGATGCCGCACTGGTCCGAGTGCTCATGGAAAGAGTGTCCGGGGACGTGGAGCTGCTCCGGGTAATCCGGGTTGGGGGATGGACTCGACTTCGGGAGTGTGGTATATGTGACACACAGAATGACACACGAAGTCCACAATAACGGCTGGATCAGGTGGTGTAGAAGAAGAGCTGGGAGAAGTGCTGCGGTAGCTAACTACGCTATGTTGAATGGTTTCTGGCGGTGGTAGACCCATACCAAAAGGGTCTACGGTCCAATTCCCTGAACCGCCACCATCAAAACACCTGAAATTATTCAGGTACTATAAAAGGCTTCCAAAACGATCTCAAGTCGATCTCATTTTGGAAGCCTTTTTTGTGTCAGAAATATTTGATATGTTTATGTTGTTTCTTATGCTTCAGATGATAACTAACCGTTACTACAGGTTAATGTGCTGAAGGATGCAAGATAGTTGGACCGGGAGATTACTTACTCTTTCGGCGGGTGTCAAGGTAGTTGTCGCCTCTGCTGAAATTATGCAGCATCAAGAAGTTTCGTTTCCACCTTTGATTCAGGGTTCAGATAAACCGTCTCCACGGGCTTCCAATTCCTGGTATTT